>Ga0207868_1002194_pt1 | contig 11737 bp, 13 predicted proteins | sample Passage237B_FD_187370 | JGI IMG/M metagenome (GOLD analysis project Ga0207868, IMG submission 187370) | Cellulose adapted compost microbial communities from Newby Island Compost Facility, Milpitas, CA, USA - Passage2 37B (SPAdes) (version 3) ... | reverse complement strand
ACACCGGCCACAATTTCCCCGAAACGATTGCGTTCCGAGATGAACTAGTCGCCAGACTGGGCGAAAAACTGATCGTGGGATATGTGCAGGATAGTATAGATGCGGGTAAGGTAATTGAACAGAAAGGTAAAAATGCCAGCCGAAATGCCTTGCAGACCGTGACGCTCCTGGATACCATCGCCCAACATGGCTTTGATGCCTGTATCGGCGGTGCGCGGCGCGATGAAGAAAAGGCAAGGGCTAAGGAACGGATTTTTTCGGTACGCGATGAGTTCGGGCAATGGGATCCGAAAAGACAACGGCCCGAGCTTTGGAATATTTACAACGGACGCATCCACAAAGGGGAAAACGTACGCGTGTTTCCCATCAGCAACTGGACGGAACTGGATGTCTGGAATTACATCAGAAGGGAAAATATCCAATTGCCATCCATCTATTTTTCGCACGAACGGGATGTGATTACACGCAATGGACAGCTTATGGCTGCCACAGAATTCTTAAACATCGACCACGAGGACGTGGTGGAATTCCGCAAGGTACGTTTCCGTACAGTGGGGGACATGACATGCACGGCGGCTGTACCATCCGAGGCTTACCATATTGACGACATCATCGAGGAAATTAGGTTGTCTAAAATCAGCGAACGCGGGGCAAGAATGGACGACAAGGTATCGGAAGCAGCAATGGAAGACCGAAAAAAAGGAGGATATTTCTAATGGATTTACTGAAATTCATCACGGCAGGCAGTGTAGACGATGGGAAAAGCACGCTGATAGGCAGATTATTATACGATACGGATTCTGTACTGGACGATCAATTAGAGGCTATACAACGGGCCAATCGCAAAAATAACGACGGTACGCTGGATCTGGCGATATTGACGGACGGACTGAAGGCCGAACGCGAACAGGGCATCACCATCGACGTGGCTTATAAATACTTCCAGACGGAAAAACGAAAATTCATTATTGCGGACGCTCCGGGGCACATCCAATACACCCGCAACATGGTGACCGGGGCTTCCAACGCTGACTTGGCCATCATCTTGGTAGATGCACGCAAAGGCGTTGTGGAACAAACCAGGCGGCATTCCTTCCTGGTATCGCTATTGGCCATCCCGAATGTGCTCGTATGCGTAAATAAGATGGACATGGTCGATTACGATCAGGCCGTGTTTGATAAAGTCAAAAGCGACTATGAGTGGCTGACGGAAAACCTCAACATCCAGCAAGTCGACTACATCCCGGTCAGCGCGCTGAAAGGCGACAATATCGTCAAACAGTCAACGAATATTCCCTGGTATGATGGCAAACCACTGTTAGGCTTTCTGGAGACCGTGGATATAGCACGTGCGTCCGACAGGCAGCAAGCCCGTTTTCCGGTACAGTGGGTGATTCGCCCGCAAACCGATGAATTGCACGATTACCGGGGCTATGCCGGACGGGTCATCGGCGGTTCTTTTGAGGTAGGTGACCGTGTGGTAGCATTGCCCTCGGGTTTCAACAGCACGATCAGCAGGATCGAGTTGGCCTCAAAGGAACTGCAGGTTGCAGAAAACGGAGCCTCGGTCATTATCCACCTGACGGATGACATCGATATCAGCAGAGGAGATATGTTGGTGAAACAACATGAGCAACCGGCGGTATCGCAACGTTTCGAAGCGGATATCTGCTGGATGGATACAAAACCGCTGGATGTCGACCAGTTTTACCTGCTCCAGCAGCACGGAAAGGTCACGAGGGTCAAGGTACAGGAAGTCAGCTATCGTGTCGACATGGAGACGCTTGAAAAATCAACAGGTGGCCATTTCGGATTGAATGATATCGGCAAAGTCCATTTCAAATCCGCCGAACCCCTGGCATTTGATTGCTATGCAAACAACAAGGCCAATGGCGGTGCTATCCTTATCGACGCCCGAAACAATTTGACGGTGGCCGCGCTGATGATTACGAAATCCGAAGATTAGCCGTTACCGTGTCACTTTATCCAATGCCTTAACGAAAAGGGTAGGCATTGGTTTTAATAAATAATATTTAACATAACGTCAATTATAGGATGTTTTACCATATCAAACACACAAAGCCACTTGATATTCCTTCACAAAAATCAAGTTCTTGTCGAATAATTTGTAAAAAAATAGCTAATCAATTAAAATCTTATCGAATAATGACGATTTGAATAAAAAAATTGTAATTTTGTCAACTTCCAAATTTAGCTTATATTAATTTTCGAAGATGCCAAAAGATTACTTTAAAACGTTCATTGATTATGTCAGTGAGCGTAATCCCAATCAGCCGGAATACCTCCAGGCCGTCAAAGAAGTTACCGAAGACGTTATTCCATACCTCCAAATAAACCTGCCGAAGCTAATCGATTTGAAATTGCTGGAGCGAATCGTTGAACCCGAACGCACCCTTTCTTTCCGCGTAGTATGGCAGGACGACCAGAACCAAATCCACGTAAATCGCGGTTACCGCGTACAGATGAACAGTGCGTTGGGACCGTATAAAGGTGGCCTACGATTTTCCCCCACGGTTAACCTGAGCATCCTGAAGTTCCTTGCCTTTGAGCAAACCTTTAAAAACAGCCTAACCGGTCTGCCGCTTGGCAGCGCAAAGGGTGGCGCAGATTTTGACCCAAAGGGCAAATCGGATAACGAAATCATGCGCTTTTGCCAAAGTTTTATGACCGAGCTCTGCCGGCATATTGGTTCCGAAACCGACGTTCCCGCCGGCGACATAGGCGTAGGTGAACGCGAAATCGGTTACCTGTTTGGGCAGTATAAGCGCATCCAAAACAACTTCACGGGGGTATTGACAGGCAAGGGTGCAATTTGGGGCGGCAGTTTAATCAGACCCGAGGCCACAGGATTTGGACTGCTCTACTTTGTCGAAAGGATGCTTTATGAAACCGGAGATTCCATCAAGGGCAAGACGGTGGCAATTTCCGGTGCTGGGAATGTAGCGTACTATGCTGCTTCCAAGGCTATTTCGCTTGGTGCCAAGGTAATCACGGTATCCAACAGCGAGGGCACCATTTACGATACGGATGGCTTTACGCTGGAGAAACTGGACTTCGTGAATTCGCTTAATAGGAATTTAAGTGCCTATATAGAAAAGTATCAGCATGCCGAATACCATCAAGGGGCTAAGCCCTGGCAGTTTGCTTGCGATATTGCGCTTCCGTGCGCCACGCAGAACGAATTGGATGAACAGGATGCCCAGCTGTTGCTGGATAACGGTTGTATCTGCATAGCCGAGGGCGCAAACATGCCATCCACGGAGGATGCGGTTAAGCTGATCCAGAAATCCCACATCTTGTATGCGCCTGGTAAAGCTGCAAATGCGGGAGGTGTTGCTGTTTCGGGGTTGGAAATGTCGCAGAACCGAATCGGACAACAATGGTCCGCAGCAAAAGTGGATGAAAGACTGAAGCGGATCATGCACGATATCCACGATACCTGCGTACATTTCGGCAAAGATAAAAACGGCGTAGTCAACTACCTAAAAGGTGCCAACATAGGTGGATTCATAAAAGTAGCCAAAGCCATGATGGCCCAAGGTTTGGTGTAAGTGACTGCCTCCGGACAATAAAATGGGATGACATGAGAGCAATTGCAGAACTCCCCCACCCTGATTTCAGGGTTACGATATTTTCGATGAACCAGAAGTTCATCATCAAATTCGAACAGGGTAGTCTCGAACAGGTCTATAAAATTGCCGAAGCCGATGTTACCGGCGGTGTCGATGGCGTATTTCAATTGATTGACGACGAATTTACCGAGTCGGTTTCCAAGCGATTCGATGAAATGCGGCGGTCATTCGTAGATGCCTATAAGAGGCACGAGTTTTAGTTAATTAACGTCCATAAAGTGCTTGTTAATAAGCGGATAAGTTGCAAAAAACGCACAGTCGAAATATAATTTGCCGAATTACTCCATTCATCCCCGTGGCAATAGGCCCTCATATTAAATAAAAGCATTATATTTTTATTGTATTTTATTTAATATCAGTTTATTATATCTCATTACAAAATTTTATTCTGTCGAATTGGAGTGCCAAATTAATGCAAACCTCCCCTATTTTGGCGTTCCAGCAGCTGTGCTACGACACTCGGTACCGCCGCGGTCGCTTTCTCGTCGATATGAATGAGGTCGTCCCCTCTTGCATTTAAGGATGCTTGGGGATCGATGAAATATTTGATGGTGTCTGGCCGTACTTCGTTGAGCAAACCGGCTGCTGGATAAACCTGCAGCGATGTGCCGATGACCAGAAAGATGTCCGCTTGCCGACAGATACGGACAGCCTCCTCCATGGCGGGAACCGCCTCTCCAAACCAGACAACATGGGGACGGAGTTGGCTTCCCAATTCGCAGCGTTCGCCCATGCGGATTTCATCGCCAACGACTGGGTAGGTCAGCTTTGGGTCGATGCTCGATTGCGACCGGGTGATAAGTCCGTGCAAATGCAAGATACGCCGGGATCCTGCCTTTTCATGCAAATCGTCGATGTTTTGCGTGATGATGGTCACCAGGTAGCTTGCTTCCAGCGTGACCAACGCCAAATGGGCGGCGTTGGGTTTGGCTTCCAGCACGGCTTTGCGGCGTACGTTATAGAAATGCTGTACCAGTTCCGGATTGCGCACCCAAGCCTCGGGCGTGGCTACGTCCTCCACCCGATAGCCTTCCCACAGCCCGTCTTCGCCCCTGAATGTCTTGAGACCGCTTTCGGCGGAAATACCGGCCCCGGTGAATACCACAATATGTTCCATAAATGCAAAATAACGGATTTTGGAAAGATTTAGCGAACGATTGCCGTTCGAATGGCTTACCTTTGTGGCCCATGATCGAACTGTATACCGATGGCGCCTCGAGCGGTAATCCCGGACCGGGTGGGTACGGGGTAATCCTCCGATCGGGCCCGCATTATAAGGAAATCTCCGAAGGCTTCCGCAAGACCACCAATAATCGGATGGAGTTGCTGGCGGTTATCAAGGGACTTGAAGCGATAAAGAAACCTGGACAGGATGTTGTGGTGTACTCCGATTCGAAATACGTGATTGATGCCGTGGAGAAGCGTTGGGTATACGGTTGGGCAAGCAAGGGGTTCGCCGGAAAGAAAAACAAGGACCTATGGATACGCTTCCTACAGGTCTACAAGCTGCATCGCGTACGTTTCATCTGGGTCAAAGGTCATGCGGGCCACATCGAAAACGAGCGCTGCGATCAGCTCGCCGTTCGGGCCTCGCTCGATGCCGCCAATTGGAAAATCGACGGTATCTTCGAATCCGGCGGTGCCTGAAAAATACCCATTTTGGTGTATTGCTTCTGGGCTTTTTTTTCAGGAAGTTTGTGTCGTTCTAAAAATAAGTTTATTAAACTGCCTTGTTATGAAAGATTTGAATCGATCTAAAAAAAGTAAACTTACCCTCATTCCCATCGAATTGGCCAAACAGATGGTCAACGCCTACGACCAGCAACGACGGCAGCCCGCGGCCAAGGAAAGAAGCCGGTTGCTCGGAAAAGAAGTGGAAGAACCCCGTTCGGTTTGGGTAAGCAAGGAAGCCATTCTCGAATTATTGGAAATCAATAAAGCAGATGGTGTACGTTTCTATTTCGCAATCGCTGATGACTATCCTAATTTCAAACTGAAGAAGAAGGAATACAAAAGGGCCCATACGCTTGTCATGGTTGCCACGAAGTCCACGGAACCAGCCGACCCCACGATGGAAAACAGCGTAGATTGCTTAAATATTCCCGATAAAGCGGGTGTGATTGGAAAATCGGATGGGAAAATCGGACCGATTCTGATGCCTATCAGTTCAACAAATGCCGGATTACCCGCTGACGATTTGACCATGTGCCCCCCTCCTAACTCCAAGGGAATGTTACTTTGATTGCCATCGCCGCCTATTGATTGGGCTGTTCTCAAATGCCTATGAATACGGTTACCATTATTTTGTTGTCTTTAATCCTATTGGGGGCAATCATCAGTTTTTATAGGAGAAGGATTTTTGGGACACCCATCTTAAGGTTTTTCCCCTTTTTCCTTCTCTTTCAATTTACCTATCAATTGGCGGCATACTTATATTCATTCGTTTTTACCGAGCATGCATCCAACTATTTTATCTTCAATATTACCTTACCGCTTAACATGGCGTATTTCAGTTTGATGTTTTATGAAATCATCAAGCATCCGTTGAAGCGAAGGTTAATTGCCGTAGGGGCGGTTGCCAACCTGTTGTTTTACGCCGTCAATATCGTGTTCCTACAAGGTTTTTTTGCGCTGATGACCTATTCGCGTACCATGATGGCAGTGACGGTGGTGGTATATTCGTTGTTTTATTTCCATGAAATGCTAACGTCGGAAGTGGGTAATGAGAAGAACCCGACAAGAGATGCGACATTTTGGATTGTCACCGCAATTTTTTTCTTTTACCTTTGCAGCACGCTTACGATTATTGCGTGGGATTACCTGAGAATCAACAATGAAATCATAGGGCCATCAATGGTAAGGGTATTCGGATTTTTGCTGTACTCCATGTACATAGTCGGTATTGTCTTGCATAAGGCCGAAAATAAGGAACCAATCGCTTAACAAGATTTTGCTTGCCAGGGAAACCCACCCAGTTGGATATACCAAAGATGGAAACGTCAAGTAATGAAATGATTTTCGCCTTCCTGTTCGGAAGTTTGATGCTTGCGTTGGTTGGCGTCTTTATGTTCATGATGGTCATATTTTATCAGAAGCGGAAAATAAAAAGCATCAGGGAGCAACAACGCCTAATCACCCAGTATGAGCAATCGGTTTTAAAAGCCAAGGTAGAGATCCGCGAGGAGACGCTGAAGTACGTGGGGCAGGAACTGCACGACAACGTGGGGCAGGTATTATCGCTTATCAAAATCTATCTCTCCCGACCAGACACCCAACGGAAGACAGATGTCAAGCAGTTAATCGATCAGGCGATAATGGATATACGTTCGTTGTCTCAAGATCTCAACATCAATCGCGTGGAGCAGTATTCGTTGGGTGATTTCATCGAGCAGGAGCTCAATAAAGTGCATAAAGCCGGCGTGGTAAAGACATATTTTGAACATGAGCATACCTGTGAGCCTTCAAATATCCAAGACCGGTTGATGGTGAGTCGCATTTTTCAGGAATGTATCAATAATATTTTGAAGCATGCAGAAGCAAAGCATATATTTGTTAAGTTGGTGGCGAGAAATAACAGCTGCGTTCTGTCGGTCGTTGACGATGGTATTGGGTTCAATACAGCAGCCTTCCATACCGGGTCGGGATTGGCCAACATATACGATCGCGTAAAACTCATCGGCGGAACGATTGAAATTGCTTCCGCATCGGGCTGTGGGACCAAAATCAAGTTGTGTATTCCGAAGAGTTAACCGTCTTCCCAGTAAACTGATCTATGATAACGATAGCCATAGCCGATGACCACAAACTAATGTCTGAAGGCATTGCCTCCATCTTGCAGTCGGATCCCGACCTGTCGGTTGTCAAAATATGTACCAATGGGAAGGAGCTTGTCGAATACCTGAAGAACAACACGGTCGATATTATACTGATTGATTTGAATATGCCGATCCTGAACGGGCCGGATACCATACGCATCTTGAAAAACAATTGTATACCCAGTAAAATCGTTGTGTTGAGCATGTATGCCGACGAAAATATCTATGCAAAATGCCGCGAGTTGGACATCAACGGTTATTTGCACAAAGATTCCGACGCCCAGCACCTAATCGATACCATCAAGGTTATCCATAACGGCGAAGACCGGTACGACTATGACCATACCGTTCAGCCCCGTGAGGTGGGTGCGTTGTTCGAAGACAAGTTCCTAAATAAATTCAAACTATCGAGGCGCGAATTGGAAATCATCGGATTGATACGCAACGGGCATACCAATCAGGAAATAGCCGACACGTTATTCCTATCAATCCATACAGTAATGACGCATAGGAAAAACATCCTTCATAAATTGGCTGTCCGCAATACAGCCGAAATGCTGGCGTTGATCAACGGTTGATTTGATCGCTGTATACATAACGTATCTCGTCCCGGAGGTTATAGTGCGAAGCCATGACCTCGCCATAGGCCCCTGCTGTCCGTATAGCAATTAAATCACCACGGGCCGATTTTGGAAGCGGAACCTCCTTGCCGAAACAATCGCTACTCTCGCAGATGGGTCCCACGACATCGTAATGCAGCTGTGCCTGTCCAGCTTCATTTGCGTCCGTATGGAGTTTTTCAATCTTGTGGTAGGCTTGGTACAACGCAGGCCGCATCAATTCGGTCATGCCAGCGTCGAGGATTAGGAAATTCTTCTTGATGCCATTTTTCACATACAATACGCGGCTTATCAGGCTTCCGCATTGCGATACCAATGCCCTTCCCAATTCAAAATGAACTTCCTGACCAGGCCGCCGATCAAGGAATTCCGCAAATACCGCAAAATAGGATTGGAAATCAGGGACCGGATGTGCATCCGGCTGGTGATAGTCAACCCCCAGCCCTCCGCCTACATTGAGCGTGCGTAGGCGGAGTCCGCGTTCATCGAACCAGTTGTTCAGCTCATTGACCTTGACGCAGAGGCTTTTGAATACATTGAGGTCGGTTATCTGTGAGCCGATATGGAAATGTATGCCAATCAACTCGATGTGTGGACACTTCCTCAACATCTCGATGGCTTCTCCCAATTCCCAATGCGCGATGCCGAATTTGTTTTCATCCAAGCCGGTGGTAATGTAATGGTGTGTCTGTGCGTCCACATTGGGATTGATACGGAGCGCTACACGGGCTTTTTTGCCCACCGCTGCGGCCAATCCGTCAATAATCTGGAGTTCGGCTATCGATTCTACATTGAATGCGAAGATATCATGGCTCAATGCTTCGCGGATTTCCTTGTCTGATTTACCCACGCCTGCAAACACGACCTTACCTGGATCGAATCCGATTTCTACGGCTTTTCTTACCTCGTTGCCGCTTACGCAATCCGCGCCGAAACCGGCATCTCGGATCAACTCGAGTACGCGTCTGTTGAAATTTGCCTTGAGTGCATAGTGCACATGGAAACCATGAGGTGCTATGGCGTCATTGGCCGCTTCCAAGGTCTGTTGCAATAGCGCCAGGTCATAATAATAGAAAGGGGTCTCCAGTCGGGAAAAAGCGGCAATGAGTCCTGCATCAAACATGGTCCGTCACTCGCGTTAATTGGTTAAAAAAGCCTGTTATGCAATGACCGAAGAGCCTCTACCTTGTGCTCTGTGTGCAGCAGCAGGGAAATGTTGTAATTGCTCCCACCATAGGATATCATACGCACAGGGATATGTTTGACAGCGTCAAGCACCCGAGCAGCATAACCATGGGTATCCAACCCGAAGTCGCCGACCACGCATACGATGGTCTGGTTCCTGTCAATCTCTACCGACCCGAAGTCCCTGAGTTCTTTTTCAATCTCATTCAGGTATTTCGTGTCGTCTATGGTCAGGGATATGGCCACCTCGGATGTGGTAATCATATCAATCGGTGTCTTATACCGCTCGAAGACTTCAAAGACCCTACGCAGGAAACCGTATGCAAGCAGCATCCGTGAAGAGTGTATCCGGATGGCGGTGATATCGTCTTTAGCCGCAATGGACCGTACGACACCTTTAGCCGCTCCGGTTTTGTTGATCAACGTTCCTGGCGCGTGAGGTTCCATGGTATTGAGGAGCCGTACCGGCACATTAAAGCGCTGTGCGGGAAAGACACTTTGCGGATGCAATATCTTGGCACCGAAATAGGCCAATTCCGCTGCCTCGTCGAAGCTAAGGTTCGCAATCGGTTTGGTCCCCTTCACAATACGAGGGTCGTTATTGTGCATCCCATCGATATCTGTCCATATCTGTATCTCCTCGGCACCGATAGCCGCGCCGATGAGCGAGGCGGTGTAGTCGCTCCCACCCCTTCGCAGATTATCGATTTCACCGAATGCGTTTCGGCATATATATCCTTGTGTAATAAAAAGGTTGTGGTCGCTAGATTGAAGTAACAGCTCATTCAAGTTCTCACGGATGAAGTCTATTTTTGGCTCGTTGTCTTCGTCGATTTTCATAAAATCGAGTGCGGGTAACAGCTTAGATCGTATCCCCAATTCCGTTAAGTGAAAATGAAAAAGCGTAGTAGATATCAACTCCCCCTGCGCCAGAACAACCTTTTCTTCAATCGGCGTAAACAAATCAGTGGAAAAAGATTTGATCAGGTTAAAGTGATAATCAATTAATTCTTTGCCGTTTTGATAGCCTTCTTCTGTAGTGAAAAGCTCGGAAATCAGTACATCATATTTCTCTTGGAGCGCATTGATGGATGCAGACGCATGATTTTTGTCTCCCTCGAGAAGGGCTTGAGCTATCTCAACCAGCGCATTGGTTGTACCAGCCACGGCTGAGAGCACGATAATCTGGCGCTCGCCGGGGGCAATGATGTCCAGCAAGCCTTTGATACGTTCGGCGCTTCCCACCGATGTTCCACCAAATTTCAGAATTTTCATGAAAATTATTTCACCAGCTGTTCAATGATCAAATTGGCCAGTTCTTCGCCTATACGTTCTTGGGCCTCGTTAGTAGCCGCGCCGATATGTGGAGTGAGCGACACTTTCGGATGCGTGAGCAATTCCCTGCGCGGCGTAGGCTCATTGTCAAACACATCCAATCCAGCGAACGCTACCTTGCCGCTGTCAAGCGCCTCGATGAGTGCCAGTTCATCGATGACACCGCCGCGCGAGGCATTGACGATACCCACTCCAGGTTTCAACAGTTCAAATTCCGCCTTACCGATAATTGGCTTGTCTGTGAAGGGTACATGCAAGGAAATAAAATCGGCGCGGCGCAGTAATTCATCGACTTCAACCTGTTGGATAGGCACCTCTACGGTGATACCACCGGAAAGATTCAACGGAAGGCTCTTCGGGGCCTCGAAAAGATCGCTCACAATCACATCCATGCCCAGGCCTAATCCCACTTTAGCCGTTTCCCTCCCAATCCGGCCGATTCCGATGACACCTAGGGTTTTCCCTCGCAATTCAACGCCTTTGGCATATGCCTTTTTCAATCCACCGAAATTAGTATCACCTTCCACAGGCATCTTGCGTTGCGCGTCGTAAAGGAAACGTACGCCTCCCAACAGGTGCGCAAATACTAGCTCCGCTACGGACAAAGAAGAAGCCGCCGGTGTATTGATGACCGCAATCCCTTTTGAGCGTGCATAGTCCACATCGATATTGTCCATGCCTACCCCCCCTCTTCCAATCAGTTTCAGCTTGGGGCATGCGTCGATCAATGCTTTCCGCACCTTAGTGGCGCTACGCACAGTAATCGCATCGTAGGCCTGCAGTTTCTCAGGCAGCTCGTCTTGGGGTATATGTTCAGTATCTACGGTAAAACCGGCATTTTCCAGCAATTGCTTGCCCAGCGGGTCTATCCCATCGTTTGCTAATATTTTCATTCAACTAATTTGTTTTTTTTATGGCAATGAAGCTTGCATAAATTATTCGTATTATTTTGTTTGTGGCAATTTATGCAGGTTTCATTAGAATAATTTGCTATTTATTTTTCTCTTCGAATTCCTGCATCGCATCAATCAACGCGTTGACCCCAGTAATGCTCAACGCATTGTAAATAGAAGCCCTAAAACCACCAACGCTCCGGTGGCCTTTCAGGCCGATTAAGTTGCGCTGCTTG
>Ga0207868_1002191_pt1 | contig 11744 bp, 9 predicted proteins | sample Passage237B_FD_187370 | JGI IMG/M metagenome (GOLD analysis project Ga0207868, IMG submission 187370) | Cellulose adapted compost microbial communities from Newby Island Compost Facility, Milpitas, CA, USA - Passage2 37B (SPAdes) (version 3) ... | reverse complement strand
GGACGTGCCCATCCACCTTCCCGTCAGAGGTGGACGCGCACGTCCCTGTGCGCGTTGAATCAAACGCCATTCCGGAGATCAGCATTAATCAGCGCTTTCTTAGGGGTGGAGGCGCGATAGGGGAGTAAAAAGCGTGGAAGGGTTAACCACGAAAAGCACCACATGCACGAAACGGATTGGCCGCAAAAAAGCACAAGTATCACTCAGCGATTGTCGCCTGCAATGCGCCTATAGGCGCGCGATCGATGCACATTGCTGGACGACCCCCTTGCGGCCACAATTCCGCGTTCGACTCACGCCTCGGCGGGTTCGAGGGCGGTCTCGATTTCCGGGGCGGGATGTTCTTTCACGAAATCGGCGTAGTGGAGCAATTCGTAGCGGCCGTCGTAGTGCTCGACGATGGCGGTGAGGGACTCGACCCAATCGCCGGAATTGAGGTAGTGCACGTCGCCGAGCTTTTTGTCGGCCGGCGTGTGGATGTGGCCGCACATGACGCCGATGCAATCGCGGTCGGCGGCGAGTTTGGCGATGTGATCCTCGAAATTGGACACGTGGTTCACGGCTTCCTTCACGCGCGCCTTGATGGCCTTGCTGAGCGACCAGTATTCCTTGCCGCGCCAGGCGCGCCACGCGTTGTAGAGCCGGTTGATCTTGAGCAGTGCGCGGTAACCCCAATCGCCGAGGTGGGCGAGAAACACGAAGTTCTTGGTGACGGTGTCGAACACGTCGCCGTGCAGGACGAGGTAGCGACCGGCCGGGCCATCGTGCACGTAGTCCTCGACGATGGAGAGACCGGAGAATTCGAGCGGCAGAAACGCGGTCAGCACATCGTCGTGATTGCCGCGCAGGTAAATGATCTCGGTGTCACGTTTCTCGAGCTTCTTGAGCACGATGCGGACGAAGCGCGTGTGCGCCTTGGTCCACAATCCGGCGCGCTTGAGCTGCCAGCCGTCAATGATGTCGCCGTTGAGGATGAGTTTGTCGCAGCGGATGGAGCGCAGGAAGTGATTCACCTCATGAATCTTGCAATCCGGCGTGCCGAGGTGGACGTCGGACAGGATGACGGTGCGGACATGGAGCAGTTTCTTATCCATGACGATAAAGCGGCGCGGGCGCCGAGGCCGGGGAGTAGGAGGGATGATTGATCTGGTGAAGGACAGATTGCGCGATGTCGTGTGCGGCGTCGGGCCGGGCGAGTGACTCGAGTTTGCGCCGCCATTCGCGCCAGATATCACCGCCGTTGGCAAAGCCCCGGCGCAAGGAGGCGATGACCGCGGCGGGATTCGCGGCGTAGGCACCGATGTCATGCCGGCGCAGGAGCTCGTAATTGCCTTCTTCCTGACCGGGCACGATCTGGTTGACGATCATCGGGCAGCGGGCGGCGATGGCTTCCTGGGTGGTGGCGCCGCCGGCTTTGCTGATCACGGCGTGATGCGTCATCAACAGCTGCGGAATCTGATCGGTCCAGCCGAGGATGCGCGCGGGCACGCGGCGGCGCGCAGCGAGGTGTTCGAGCTTGCGGCGCAGGCGTTCATCGCGGCCGACCGCGCAAGTGATTTCCCAACCGTTTTCCGCCAGCAACAACTGCGCGGTCGTCTCGGCATGCCACGAACCTGAATTGATGATGTAGAGCACGCGCGGATTGTGACCGGCGGCGAGATTGGGCGGTGAGAGTTGATCGTGTTTGGCCGCGAAAACGGACTGCACGGGAAAGCCGCTGGTGTGCAGCAGCGACGGTGCGCAGCCCGCCTTGGTCATCATCGCGGTGGTTTCGTGATTGGGTAAAAACCAACCGTCGCAGCGTGGCAGCCACCAGAGCGAATTGATGCTGATCGAGTCGGTGACGATATTGAACACCGGCACGCGCAAGCCGGTGCGCGCGGTGATTTGCTCCATCAAGAACGCATAGATCGGATACGTGCAGCACACCGCGGCGGGCTTTTCGCTTTCGAGCAGATCGAGCAGCTTGGCCTGTTCGCGGCGGAAGAATCCGAGGTGACGCGGGAACGGTTTCGTGCGGTCGATCCATCCATAGAACGCGCTCCACACGCGCGGTGTGCGGTTGATCATCGCCAGATAGTTGAGGCGCGGCGAGCAGAGGGCGAAGAGGTCCGCGATCTGCGCCGTGCCGGACCCGGCCAGATCGTCGACTGCCACGGCGAGGTTGCGGGCGGCGGCGTTGTGGCCCTCGCCGTAACCGGCGGTGAGAATCAGGATGCGATTCATGCCCGACCTCCCAAGCCGGCGCCGGCGGAAATCCCAAATCCTAATTGTGCAAATCCTAAAAAGCATCCGGGCATTGAGGTGGCCTGCTGGGCTACGGTAGAGTTGTGTTTGCGGTGGGCGCGCAGGTCTCGCTGCGCGCCTCGACGGGCACAGGGACGTGCCCGCCCACCCAAGCTGGCGAGGTTGGAAATGCCAAAGATCGAGGATTCAAATTCCCCAAAGCGATCAGGGTTTAAGCCTCCTTGGTGATGAGTGTCCGACCAACGGGCGGGCCTACACTGACTTCGAATCATCGTCTCAGACATGTTGGGCCTTCGCGGTTGGAGTGCTTAGTCCGGCGGCGGCGAGCAGGTCGCCTTCGAAGCGCCCGATCACGCGGTCCCAGGATTGTTGTTCGAAACCGGCGCGGGCGGCGGTGCGCAATTTGGTGCGCAGCGCGGCGTCGGTGGCGAGTTGCACGGCGGCGGCTTGCAGCGCGGCCGGCTGATCGCAGGGGGCGACGAGACCGTTCTCGCCTTGGCGGATGAACTGGCGCGCGGCGGCGTAGTCGAAGCCGGCGACCGCGAGACCGCTCGACATGGCCTCGGTGAGCACATTGCCAAAAGTCTCGGTCAGGCTGGCGTGGATGTAAATGTCGGCCGAGGCGTAGTAGCGCCCGATCTCCTCGCGTGAGTAGAAGCCGGCGAAGATGCATTCCGGATGCTGCTTGATCAGCGAGTCGCGGAGCGGTCCGTCGCCGGCGAGGACAAAGCGCAGCTTGGGATTGGCTGCGCGCATCACGGCGAACGTTTTGAACAGCAGATCGTAGTTTTTCTCCGGTGCCATGCGACCGACGTGCAGCACGACGGGGTTATCATCGCCCGCCTGCCAGGCAGCGCGCAGTTCGACGGAGCGGCGGTCTGGCGAAAAACACGCGGTGTCGATCCCGCGCGAGAGCAGTTTCATGTTGGCAAATCCCATCCCGCGCAATTCGTCGCACAACTCATCGGTCGGCGCGAAGGTGCAGCGCGTGCGATTGTGCACGCGGCGCAGCCACCAGAGCACCAGCGAGTGCAGCAGGCCGAAACCGTAGTCGCTGGTGTAGGCGTGAAAGTTGGTGTGAAAGCTGGAGGTAACCGGTATGCCCAGTTTGCGTGCCGCGGTGATTGCAGTGGCACCAAGCGGTCCCTCGGTGACGACGTGCACGAGATCGGGTCGGTTTTCGCGCCAGCGCCGCATGAGCTTGCCTTTGGCGGGCAGACCGAGGCGGAGAAGGGGATAGCCGGGAATCGCCATGCCGGGCAGGCTCACCTGCATATATTCTGGATGGTGTTCCGGCGCGGGCAGGTCTTGGCGATGCGGCCGGTAGACCGTAATCCGGTGTCCGCGGCGCCCCAATTCGCGCGCGATGACGCCAAATGTCATGGCCACGCCGTTGACTTCGGGCGGGAACGTTTCGGTGACAATGGCGAGTTTCACAAAGGCAAGATATTGACTTTAAACGGGTTTAAAATGCCCCGTCCGGGTTACGAATACGTGTCATTGGGGTTACGAATCCGGCAAATTTGCAAAGTCGCCCTACGAACGCACTTCGTGGTTGCACCGCGGTGAGCGGGTTTTACTTTCTGCCTTTTTTACGTGGATGCAATCGCACGGACCCAAGCGCGTCTATACCCCGCAATCGCTCGAGTTTTGGTTCAGTAAACTGGAAAACGACTGGTCGGCCTCGTTCAGCGACAGCCAGTTAGAGCATGGGCGGCAGCTGTATCGGGAAGGCGAAGTGCGCGAGCTCGAATTGACGGACCGCGACGCGATTATTCACCGTCGGATCGAGAAAAAGGACGAATACGCGGTGATCGAGTGGGATGGCACCGGTTTGTCGGTGCGTTCGTCCACCACCGATATCGAAGTGGCCCGCGCGCTGGCGGTCGCCGGTTTGCACGAAATCGAGGAATTGGTGGCGGATGAAATCCCGCCGCTGGCCGACGACATCAAGGCCGACGGAAACAACGGCCACGCCAACGGCCGGAACGGTCATGCGCCGTCCGGTCCGAAACCGGGCACGACGCGCCCGACGGCGGGCGATGGCAAGCGCACGCTGCTGCTTTCGTTTAAGGTCAAGACCAACGGGCTCACTTTTCAGGCGTATTGGTTGGAGAACGACGGCAAGACGCGTCACGCGGCCTTGGGCGCGGCGGCGCATGCCGACGGCAACGGCCACGTGAGCACGGCCGAACGCGCGAAGCTCATCGGCCTCGCGGCCTACGCGCGGAAGGCGCATTTCCACTACAATCAGGAGACGGGCGTCTACCTGATGGAATCGCTGGTCGAGATCCCGAAGTTTCTGAAAGTCACGCTGCCGGCGTGGAAAAAATTGTTCAGCATCGAGCTCGACGAAAAAGCGGATAACCTGCTCCAAGGCACGCGCCTCATCGATATCGAGGCCGTGGCCGAGACGATTCCCGAAGGCGCGCAAATCGGCATGCGTGGCTCGGCCGGCGATACGGCGCTCAATCTGCGTTGGATTTTCCGCGCGGGCGAAAAGCTGCTTACGCCGAGCGAGATCAAGACGCTGCTCAAAAGCGACGGCCAGCCGGTCATCCTGCCGAATTTCGGCATAGTGTCGTTGGTGCCGGAGCGCTGGGAGAGCTACCGCTCGTGGCAGCGCAACATCAAGGATACGCATGGCGAAGGCGCGTTGTCGCCGTATCTGGTTTTCTCATTGTTCAACGACAACCGTCTGAAACTCACGCTGACGCCAGAAGTCGAGGCCTGGCGCCAGCGCGTGCTTGCGCCGTTGAGTTCGCCGCTGGATTTGCCGGAATTGCTGCGTCCGTATCAACGCCGCGGCGTGGAGTGGCTCGCGCATCTGGGCGAAGTCGGTTGCCACGGCTTGCTGGCCGACGAAATGGGTTTGGGCAAGACGCTGCAGATCATCACGCTCTTGGCGAAATGTTCGCTGGCGGACAAACCGTCACTCGTGGTTTGCCCGGCGAGCGTCGTGCCGGTGTGGCAGGAAGAAATCGAGCGCTTCTATCCCGAGCTGAAAGTCGCGGTGTTGAAGGCCGGTCACGATTTCACGACGAACCGCGAAAACGTCATCTGGCTCGCCAGCTACACGCAGTTGCGCAAGCACCGCGAATTGCTGCCGCAGGTGGAATTTGGCTACGCGGTGCTCGACGAAGGACAGTTTATCAAGAACCCCGACGCGAAGGTCACGCAGACCTGTTTCGCAGTCAAAGCGCAGCGCCGCATCGTGCTGACCGGCACGCCGCTGGAAAACCGTCAGCTCGATCTGTGGAGCATCTTCCGGTTCCTGCTGCCCGGCTTGCTGGGTTCGCGTGCGGCGTTTGAGAGTGCGTTGAACGCGGATCGCGCGGGCACGATGGAGCGACTGCGCGCGCAACTCGCGCCGTTCATCATGCGCCGCACCAAGAAGGAAGTGGCGAAGGAACTGCCGCCGAAGGTCGAGATGGATTTGTTCTGCCCGCTCACCGACGTGCAGAAGGCCGAATACGCGCGCACCTGCGCGGAAGGCTTGGAGCGCTTGGGCGACGACGTCGGCACGGCGATGCGCGAAAAATCGTTTGGCTTCCTCGCGCTGCTCACGCGTCTGCGCCAGACCTGCTGCGATCCCGATATGTTGCCGTGGCGCAAATCTCCGCTGACCGATTCGGGCAAGATCATGCTGCTCGTGGACAAGCTGGGCGAAGTGATCGCGAGCGGCCACAAGGTCGTGATCTTCTCGCAGTTCGTCATGTTGCTCGACCGCGTGAAGGCCGCACTGGAGCAGTATTACCCGCAGCTGCCGCGCTTCGAACTCACCGGCATGACGATCGACCGGCAGAAGCCGGTGCAAGATTTTCAAACCGCGGAAGGCGCCGCCGCGATGTTGGTGTCGCTCAAAGCCGCGGGCACGGGCATTACGCTGCACGCCGCTGATTACGTTTTCCTGCTCGACCCGTGGTGGAATCCCGCGGTTGAAGCGCAAGCAGTGGATCGCGTGCATCGCATCGGCCAGACCAACACGGTGTTCGTTTATCGCATGGTCACCGTTGGCACGATCGAAGAGCGCATCTTGGAGTTGAAGGCGGAAAAGAAGGACTTGTTCGACAAGCTCGTCGGCGGGCTCGGCGGCGACTTCGATCTGAGCCAGCATTTTTCTTCGTTGCACAGTTTGGTGCAGTTGACCGCCGAACAAGTGGAAACCGAGCCGGCGGAACAATCGGTTTGAGCGACCTGGTCGAGTCGCGCGGCGAGTGGCAGATTTCTGCCAGAGCCTGTGACCAAGCTTGTTTTCGGCCCGCGCGCTTATACGGTGAAATTTGAAGTGGACGCCACGGAGGATTCTTTAATGCCACACACCGCCCATCGCGGCGGATTTTCGCGCCTGTCGGTGCGTCTGCATCCGCGATGAAAGCAGTGACGGATCCCGCGAAGCTGATCATGGAGCGCCTGCTGCGGCTGCTCCGTTGGCGCGTGTGGCTGGCTGAGCGACTTCATCCCACCGAGTGGCAGGTCACTTTGCTTTGGGCCGCGCTGGCCGGATTCATGGGCGCTCTGGCGTCGTTGTTTTTTGCGGCGTGCGCGGAAGGCGTGCACCAAGTGCTGACTAATTCCAACGCGGGCGTGGTCGAATCGATGCGCTTGCTGCCGTGGTGGGCGCGGCTCGGCGTGCCGGCCTTGGGCGGATTGCTGGCCGGCCTCGTGCTCATGTTGGGCAAGCGCTTGGTCAAAGGGCAGAGCTCAACCGATTACATGGAAGCCATCGTGATCGGTGATGGTAATCTGCCGCTGCGCACGAGTCTGGTAAAGATCACCGCGTCGCTTTTCACCATCGGTTCGGGCGGTTCGATCGGACGCGAAGGTCCAATGGTGCAATTTGCGGCTTTGCTGGCGTCGCTCTTGGGCCGCTGGCGCAAATTCTCACGACAACAATTGCGACTGCTGGTCGCATGCGGCGCGGCGGCGGGCATTGCCTCGGCTTACCACGCGCCGATCGGCGGTTCGTTTTTCGTGGCGGAAATTATTCTGGGCACCATCGCGATGGAGAGCCTTGGCGCGTTGGTCGCCGCGTCCGTGGCGGCGGCGTTGACGATGCAGGTGCTGGGCAATGCCGAAACGCTTTATACGGTGCCGAAGTTCGAACTGCACACACCGCTGGAGATGGTGCCGTATCTTTTTCTCGGACTGCTCGCGGGGGCGGTGGCGCCGTTCTTCCTCAAATCGCTGCGCACGGCCGAGGCGATTTTCGTGGAAACGAAACTGCCGTTGATCGGACGACTCACACTCGGTGGTCTGATCGTCGGCGCGATCGCGATCAATGTGCCCGAGGTTTGCGGCAACGGTTACACGGTCGTCGTAGGGATTTTAAATGGTCACCTCGCGTGGGTCGCGCTGATCGGCATCATGTGCTGCAAGTGGCTCGCGACGGCGGCATCGGTGGGTTCGGGTGCGCAGGGCGGGGTATTTACGCCGACATTGTTTATGGGCGCGGCGGGCGGCTATTTGTTCGGCACGGGCGTGGCGGCGATCTGGCCGCAGGCGGCGATTGATCCACAAGCGTTCGCGTTGGTGGGCATGGGCGCGTTTTTGTCGGCGGCGAGTCGCGCGCCGGTCATGGCGGTCATCATGATGTTCGAGATGACGTTGAGCTATGACATCATCCTGCCGCTGATGTCGTGCAGTGTGATCGCGTATTTCACGGCGCGCGGAATCGATTCGCATTCGCTCTACGGCGAGGTGTTGAAGCGCAAAGAGGCCGAGGAGACGACGGTGCTGGAAACCGGACTCGTGCGCGATCTCATCAAAGTGGATCCGCCGACGGTGCGCCCAACTGCGCGATTTGCGGAAATCGCCAAACTGTTTCTCACGCTGCGAGTGAACAATGTTTACGTGACGACCGAGGACGGCCGTTTTGCCGGCGCGGTTTCGCTGCACGACATCAAGCCTTACCTCGGCGAAGCGGGCGTGGCCGAATTGGTTTTAGCCGGTGATATCCTGCGCGAGGATTTTCCGCACGTGCATCCCGACCAGTCTTTGAGCGAGGCGCTGGGCAAATTTCTCGGCAGTGACGTGCAACGTCTGCCTGTGGTGGCAGAGGACGGCTACTTGTTAGGCAGCATCTCGAAAAATGACCTGATGCTGGCCTTGGTCGAGAAGCGCAAACCCAAGGCGTAGTTGTTACAGGCTAGGGCGGCGTAGTGTCTAAACGCCTCGCGCTCAGTCAGGCTCAGTGCTTGTGGTCGTCCTTAACCGCGTAGGATTGGCCCTCGGTGCTGATGGCGAAGAAAACGAGGCGGACGGGTTTTTCGCCGTGATTCGTGCCGTTGTGCGAGATGTTCACGGTTTCGCAAAACGCTTGGCCGGCTTTGAGTGATTTCACTTCGCCGGTTTCGAGTTCCACGGCGAGTTCGCCATCGAGAAGATAGGCGAGGCAAGGCACGGGATGGTGATGCCAGCCGGTTTGTTGTCCGGGCGCGATTTCCACAATGACGGCAGTGACTTCGGCGGGTGCGTTGGTCGGATACTGCAGCGGTTGTCCCGCCGCGTCGGTCTTGCTCTTGAGAAGCGGCGTGATGGTGACCGCTTTGCTGTAGGCGACTTCCTCGGCAACGAGTTTGCCGACGGAAACGAGTGCGAAAAGGGCGATGAGGGGCAGGAGTAACCGGGGGAGTTTCATGCGCCTTTTTGTGCGCAGACCTCCCGAGGTTGTCGATGCCGCTTTCTACTTCAGCAGGCGTTCGATGCCGTAGCCCAGCAAGCCGGTGATGGGCAGCGTGAGCACCCACGCCCAGACGATGCGCTGGACCAAGCCCCATTTCACCGCGCTCAAACGCTTCGTCGCGCCGACGCCCATGATGGAGGTGGTGATAACGTGCGTGGTCGAAAGCGGAATGCCGAAAGAGGAGGCGCCGTGAATGATGACCGCCGCGGTGGTTTCGGCGGCGAAACCGTGAACGGGTTGCAGTTTTACCATTTTGTGGCCCATGGTGCGGATGATGCGCCAACCGCCCGCGGCGGTGCCAGCGGCCATGGTGAGCGCGCAAGTGATCATGACCCAGCGGTGAACCGTGAACTCGGGGGTGTGAAGAAACGAGGCCCAGGACGGCAGATCGTTGAAGATGCCGGCTTGCGTGCCGGTGAAGAGCGCGAGCGTGATGATGCCCATGGTCTTTTGCGCGTCATTCGAACCGTGGCTGTAGCCCATGAAGCCGGCGCTGATAAGCTGCGCCTTGCCAAAAACCATACCGATGATTCGCGGCGTCACTTTGCGCAGCAGAGCGATGAGCAGAAACATGAGCGCTGCGCCGGCGAAGAAGCCGAAGAACGGCGATGCGAACATGGGCAGCACGATTTTCGGCCAGAGACCGCTGTGGGAACCGTCAGCCGCCACGTCGTGCCAGTGCATCACGCCCCAATTGCCGTCAGAGGCGGCCAGTGCGGCGCCGCAGAGACCGCCGACAAGCGCGTGGCTGGAGCTGGAAGGGAGGCCCAGCCACCAGGTGAAAAGATTCCACACAATGGCCCCGAGCAACGCGCTGAGGACGGTCGTCATATCGATGAATTGGGTGTCCACCAGTCCCTTGCCGATGGTGGTGGCCACGGCCGTGCCCATGAGCGCACCGATGAGATTCCAGAACGCAGCCCAAGCTACGGCCTGCCGCGGGGAGAGGACCTTGGTCGAGACAACGGTGGCGATGGAGTTCGCCGTGTCGTGAAACCCGTTGATGTATTCGAAGATAAGCGCGGCCAGCAGAACGAGCAGGAACAGCGTCATGGGGCCGCAGGGTCAGGAATGTTTCAGGACGATCTGCACCACGATGTTGCCGGCGTTGCGACAACGATCCACGGCACGCTCCACCAGTTCGTAGAGTTCCTGCAGGATGACCAGTTCCTTGGCATCGTAGGGGCCTTGGTAAAGTTCTTTGAGCAGATTGAGCATGACCTTGTCGGCCTCGCCTTCGGCGTATTGGAGACGGTCGTTGGCGGTGCGGATTTTCTCAATGGTGGTGCCGCCGCGCAACTGCTTGACCATGGTAACGACAGCCTCGGCCGCGAGCTTGAGCAGTTCCGCCTGACGGTGAAACGACGCGTGCGGCACGCGTCCGGGATAAATGGAGAGTCGCTCGACGATTTTCTCGACGGACTTCGGGATGCGGTAGAGCGCGACAGAGAGGGCCTCGATGTCCTCGCGTTCCAAGGGCGTGACGAAAGTCTTGCTGAGCTCCTCAATGATGAGGTGGCGGATGCGTTTTTCCGCGCGCCGGCTGTGCATGAATTCGTCGATGTTTTCGGGGGCGCTGCCGGTTTGTTTCAACCGGTCCAGATAGCCGGTCAACAGGGTGACGCTGGTGTTGGCTTCATCCGCGCCCGCTTCCAGCAGGTCGTAAAATTTGTCTTCTTTGCCGAACAGTTTTCTGAGGGAGAACATGGTTGATTTAGGCTGAGTTGGCGCAATTGCCACGGAGGTGCAACGCTCCATTTCCGGAGGGTTAAATTTTATGTCGTATGCGGGCCCAAAGCAAACCGAGCCGCTCGTAGACCGCCCACGTGGTTTTCTCGAGCCCGTCGATACCCCACAACCAGTCGTTCACCTCAAACCTATCGGGCGGAATGGCCCGAAAATCTGCGGGACACGGGTAGGGATTTAGCCCGGCGCCACGCATCAGCGCCATGGATCGGGGCATGTGCCAGGCAGAAGTGACGAGAACGAAAGGCGCGTCGCCGACCACACCGCGAACCGTTTCGGCTTCGCCTTGGGTGTCGCGGCCTTGGTCGAGCAGCACGAATCGCTCCGGGGCTACGCCGAGTGATTGGGCGGCCCGCGCAAGAATCTCGGCATGCGTGGGCTGGTCTTTCACTCCGGGGCCGCAGGTGATGATCTTCGCTTCCGGTAGGAGTCGTGAAAGGCGCACCGCTTCGGTTATCCGTCCCAAAGCATAAGGGCTCAACTGGCTGGTGGCGGGCAGCAACCCCGTGTCGGTGTGGCCGCCGCCGAGCACCACGATGTAGCGGCACTGTTCGAGTTCGGGGGGCAGGGGATAGCCGACGGTCAGCTCCGGCACAGCGGGGTATTGTCGTTCCAGCGGGCCGAGCAAACGCTGACCGACCTGACGATGGCTGCACACGAGGAGGATCAACAATCCGGTGCAGATGAAAAACTTGCCCAAACGCCGTCCGCGCCACGCCAACCAAACGCCGAGCACCATCAGCGCCAGACCTGCCTGCAAGGGCATCAGCCAGAACGTGAACGCTTTTTTGAGCCAGAAGAGAAATGCTGCCATTGCCAACCAGTTTTGCGGGAGCGAATTTGACAGGCAAACCCAGTGTCAGCCGCGATGTGATTTCTCTCAAGACATGGCCTTGACAGCGGCTTTTTCACCCGCGAAGTTCACCGGCTCTCCTTTACGGCGGCCATAGCTCAGTTGGTTAGAGCACATGATTGTGATTCATGGGGTCGCGGGTTCGAATCCCGTTGGCCGCCCCATTTTTAGCCTTGGTGATAAGCGCGCGGAGGGTTTGCGATTGCGGCCAAC
>Ga0207868_1002190_pt1 | contig 11746 bp, 9 predicted proteins | sample Passage237B_FD_187370 | JGI IMG/M metagenome (GOLD analysis project Ga0207868, IMG submission 187370) | Cellulose adapted compost microbial communities from Newby Island Compost Facility, Milpitas, CA, USA - Passage2 37B (SPAdes) (version 3) ... | reverse complement strand
ACGTTTGCCTATGCACTGAGCTGCGGGTGCCCAATGGTCTCCACACCCATCCCGCATGCACGGGAAGTACTGACCGAAGACATCGGGGTGCTTGTGGGATTCGAACAGCCAGGGCAGTTTGCCGCGGCGATCATGGCATTGCTTGCCGCGCCGCAACGACTCCAACAGATGAGTGGCAAGGCATTGCAGGTCATGGCGTCATCGACTTGGGGAGCGGTAGCCAAAGCACATTACGAGATTTTCGACGAAATGAAAATGCTCCCTGCTGCACTGCCTGGCGAATCATCGCACGGGTACAAAAGACGCTTGCCTAAAGCGTTCCGAATTCGAACCCCTCATCCAGCCAATGTTCGATTGCTCGGGGTAGGGCATAGGTAATCCTGGGGACGGCCTTGACGTTGTCGTGGAAGACGACGATGGAGCCATAGCGTGCGTAGCGAACGACGTGCTGCAAGCACTTTTTGGGAGACAGCTTGGTGTCGAAATCGCCGCTCAGCACGTCCCACATGATGATATCGAAGTCTTTCCGTAGCTTGCTGTATTGCGAACGCGTTCCACGGCCATACGGCGGCCTGAACAGGTTGGTCCGGGTCAACCGTTGGCAGTCGTCGACATTCTGCAGGTACACATCGTCGGGCGTCTTCCAGCCATTAAGGTGGTTGTAGGTATGATTGCCTATGCGGTGTCCGTTTTCGATTAGGCAATCGAACAAATCAGGATGTTTTTTTATATTTTCGCCCACGCAAAAGAATGTGGCCTGGACGCCGTAAATTTTCAACGTATTTATGACAAACGGTGTAACATCCGGTATCGGGCCGTCGTCAAAGGTGAGAAAAATGCGTTTTTCGGCACGGCTGCGATGCCAAGTGAGCGTGGGATAAAGCCATCGCAGGATTAATGGAGCGCGCACGGTATACATGGATAGTTGCAAAATAAACAAATAAAGCTCATATTTTGAAGTTAACCCTAACTAGATGAAGACAAGTTTCTCATATTTGACCTATTCCGTGGCTTTCCTGTGCATGGCGGTATCGATACCGATACGGAGTGCGGCTCAGAAGCTGGTGCCCATCCGGGTAGCCGTATACCACGCCTTGGACAACAACCTGCAGGTAAAGCAGGCTCGGTTTCAGGCAGCACTTTCCGAAGAAGATTTGAAGCAGGCCAAGAGCCAGTTTTACCCCACGCTGAATGCGCAACTTAGCGGGAACATGCGTTTCGGCCGGTATTTCGACCAGACCACCGGCCAACTCGTGCCATCGGTGAATACTGCGAATGGCGGCATATCGACGGACGTTCCGATTTTCCAGGGATTCCAGCGGGTCAACCAGATATTGGCCAACAAGAACCAACTCGCTGCTGACCAGAGCAATGTGGAGAAAGTCAAGAACGATTTGGTACTTTCGGTGGTCACCACCTACTTGGAGGCGTTGACCAACCAGGATTTGCTGACGGCAGCGGAGATGCAGCTGAAGCTTTCGCAGCAGCAATTGGAAGTGGCCGAAGCAAATTACGAAGTAGGCAACAACACGTTGGCCGATCTATCGCAGGCCAAAAGCCAGGTGGCGACGGATGAGCTGAATGTGACGTCGGCGCAAAACGCTTTCGAACTGTCGATGCTGAACCTCAAGCAGTTGATGGAGATGGATCCCGCAGAGGACATTGCGCTGGAAAAACCGCAAATAGATTCCGTTGAGGGTATCACTGTCCCCTACGTGGCCAGTGAAATCTATAACCAAGCATTGAAATCACAGCCCGACATCCAAGCGGCCGCATTCTCCACCGAGGTGGCCAAAAACAACATCGCCATCGCGAAGGGGGCGTATTATCCCACCCTGGGCTTTGGGGCTGGTTACGGTACGAGCGTCTCCTCAGTGGCATCGAGGCTCATCGGGATGGATGAAAACGGGGAGGGAATCTATGAACGTGTGCCGTTCGGGGATCAGCTTCGCGACAATGAAAGTCCTTATATCGGGCTGAGCCTGAATATCCCCATTTTCAACAGGTTCCAGACCAAAATCAACGTGAATCGGGCAAAAATCAGCTACCAGAATGCGCTGACCAATGAACAACTGGCCAAGAACAACTTGAACAAGATCATCAATCAGGCCGTGTTGGACCTACGCTCGGCCGAAAAACGCTATTATTCTACAGAGACCGCTTTTTCATCGGCGAAGGATGCCTTCGAGGTAATCCAGCAGCGCTACGACGTGGGGTTGGCCAATTCGGTGGAACTTTTTACTGCGCAAACCACCATGAACCGGGCGGAGTTCGATCATATCCAAGCCAAGTATGACCTGCTGTTCCGCAGCAAGGTGATCGATTTCTACCTGGGCAATGAAATAAATTTTGAAAACTGAACGATAAAAACGACCAAATCATAGATAGGCTATGGCAAAGAAGAAAAACACACTTAAATACGTACTGATTGGCGCGGTAGTCCTCGTGGTACTGGTTATCGTTGCCAACAAGATGGGCTGGATAGGCCAGGGCGATGTCACCAAGGTGGCCACGGACAAGGTGGAAAAGCGGACCGTAAACGAGCAGGTGTCCGCCAGCGGGAAAATCCATCCCGAAGTGGAGGTGAAACTGAGTTCGGAGGTGTCAGGAGAAATCGTGGAACTCACGGTGAAGGAGGGTGACGTGGTAACCAAGGGACAGGTCCTTTGCCGCATACGGCCCGATATCCTGCAATCCGGTTACGAGCGGGCCGTGGCCTCGCTGAATGCACAGCGCGCTAGCTTAGCGGTGGCCGAGCAGCAACTGAAGCAGCAGGAGGCCAATTTTGTCAATATCGAAGCTACCTTCAAACGGAACAAGGAACTGTTTGACAAAAAAGTGGTATCGGCGGCCGAATTTGACAAGGTGAGGGCAGACTACGAAAGCGCGCGGGCAAGCCTGGAAGCACAGCGGCAGAACGTGCTGGCCACCCGGTATGGCATCGACCAGTCGCAGGCGTCGGTGAAGGAGGCCGGTGACAACCTGGCACGTACGACCATCTATGCGCCTGTCGACGGCGTGGTTTCTCTCTTGCAGGTGGAACTCGGCGAGCGTGTGGTAGGTACGGCGCAGATGGCCGGTACGGAAATCATGCGTATCGCCAACATGAACTCCATGGAGGTCGTGGTGGAAGTCAATGAGAATGACATCACCCGCGTCGCGCTCAACAACGAAGCTACGATCGAAGTAGACGCCTTCCAAGGCCGGGAATTCAAAGGTGTCATCACGGAAATCGCTAGTTCGTCGACCACGGCCGCGACCACCACTACCACGACAGCGGGCACCGATCAGGTAACCAATTTCAATGTCAAGGTCCGTATACTGCCCGAATCGTATGAAGACCTGTTGAAAAAGGACCTGCCGAATCCTTCGCCATTCCGACCGGGCTTGTCGGCTACGGTAGACATCCATACGCAACAGGATACCGGTCTGGCTGTTCCGATCCAGGCGGTAACCACCCGTGAACCAGCAGGTAATGACACAACCGCTGCAAAAAAAGCCGATTCCGTCGCAACGCCTACTCCCGCTGCGGGAGCACCGAAGCTGCGGGAGTATGTCTTCGTATATCAAAGCAACGGTACGGTGAAGCAGGTCGAAGTGACCACGGGAATCCAGGACGATACGTATATCCGCATCCTTTCCGGACTGAACGAAGGCGACGAAGTGGTGTCGCGTCCATTCAATGCCATCAGCAAAACGCTGAAAGATGGCAGCAAGGTGGAGAAAGTGGACAAGAATAGCTTGCTCTAGGTGGCTACTGCGTAGTAGCTTGCCTGACGGCGGAATCGGCATGTAACTGCACGATTCCGTCGCCGTCATGTTGCAGCAATGCCACGCAATCCACATCCAGCACATCAGCAATCTGGAAAAGGCGATCGACGGAGAGCTTGTGAAGCCCCAATTCCAGCTTGCTGTAAGCATTTTGGGAAATCCCTATCTTCCGAGCCACGTAATCTTGGGTATAGTTCCTGAATTCCCGGACACGCCGGATATTGTTGGCCACGGCCTTCGCTTTGGCATTAGGCTTCATAATGGTAATTCCAAGGTATTTGTCGGGGCAAAATAAGCAGCCAAGCCGACACGTGCCACATATTATCCCGTTTATTTCGTTCATGGAAGGGACGGTAGCCGCAACACGACCTTTATTCCAATAGCGTGTACGGTATTCTTTTTGGTTGTTTGATTTACCGGGTTTCGTGTATGATTTCAGGGCTAAATTGGCGTTATTTGCCTTGATGATACCGCATTGCGGATTTCATCAAGGGGAAGCTGAAAACCTTTAATCAGAGTAGGCGCTAATTTACTTAACTTATTTATCTATGAAACTTCAAGAATTGAATGAGCAGGAACTTCGCGAAACCAATGGTGGCTTTTTGAGTTTGAATATCGGTTCAACCGGCAACACCGTTGATGTAGATGCATCGGTCAATGTAGGTGCAGTGAACAACCTATTGGGTGGGTTGCTCGGCGGCGGACTTAACCTCGGTGGCTTGAATGGTTTGCTCGGCGGGCTCCTCGGCACCGTAAACGGGCTGTTGGGCGGACTGTTGGGCCGGTTGTAGGCTAGCATAACCGTATCAGTACGGGTGGTTGCATGGAATCCATGTAACCCGCGTTACGGCTGAAGAGGGGATTTTGTCCATAAAATCCCCTCTTCGCTTACTGGGCGTTCCTGTTTGTTACCTGATTCGACCGTCATGAATAACCACTTGTTTCCCCCGGAAATCATCGAATTTACCTCGGAATACCATTTTCATAAACATAACGCCAAGACGGCCATCATCTACCAGATTCTTCTGGTCACCGTGCTATTGGCCTTCCTTTCGTTGTTTTTTGTCAACGTGGCGGTCAGCGTGAAGGCGTTGGGCGTCATCCGGGCGGTGACCGAAAACCATGCGGTGAAGGCCCTCGTATCCGGCCGGATCGAAGTGGTATCGGTGAAGGAGAACCAGCAGGTAGTTGCCGGCCAAGTGCTGGCCCGGATAAAGACAGATATCCTGGAGCAAGAGCGGAACATGCTGGCCAGTCAACAAGGCGAGCTCTTGGGACAGCTGGCTGACCTCCAGAAGCTGACACGCTTGATCAGGTCCCGGGCGGTGACCGAACGGCCTTCCTTGACCTCTTCGGTTTATGGCCAGCAATACACGCTGTTCTGGCAGAAGGCTTTTAAATTGCAGAGCCAGTTGGAGCTCGCAAAAAAGAATTTCGAACGATACGAGCAGCTGTACAACAACCGGGTGATTTCGGTAGCGGAATACGATGAAGCCCAGTTTGCCTATCAGCAAGCCAAGGTAGAGCTTGAATTGGTCTATGACGAACAGGGCGCGCGCTGGCAGCAAGACCTGAATGCGCTCCGGCTGAAGACAGGGGAGTTGGGCACCAAGATTAATCAGGTAGATAAAGAGCAAGGGTTTTATGTGCTGGAAGCCCCGGCCAACGGGACGCTCCAGGCGATGAAGGGGCTGGAGAAAGGAAGTATCATCAGCGCCAACGAGGTGGTGGCGGAGATTTCCCCCGATTCAGGAATCGTGGTGGAGACCTATGTCCCACCGAAGGACATCGGGTACCTGGCGGTGGGTACGCCGGTAAAACTGCAGATAGACGCCTATAATTACAACCAATGGGGCATGGCGAGCGGTCGTGTGCAGTCGATTTCCGCCGATATCTTTACGGATGGCGACCAGCCGTATTTCAAAGTGCGGTGTACGCTGAATGAAGACAGGTTGGTGCTGAAAAACGGATACGAGGGGAAGCTCCGGAAGGGGATGACGCTGCAAGCCCGCTTTTTTGTTGCCGAGCGGACGCTGTTCCAGCTTTTGTACGACAAGGTTGATGACTGGCTTAACCCCAACGTCATCCGGACACAGCAAGCAAGTTTATGATGAGAATCCTATTCAGTTTTGGCGAGAAATGGAAGCGGGTGAGGGTCAAGCAGCATGACCTGACCGATTGCGCCGCTGCCTGTCTGGCGTCAGTGCTTGCTTGGCATCGGAAAGAACTTCCCATCGCACGTATCCGGCAGCTAGCGGCTACCGACCAAAAAGGCACTACCGCCTGGGGTATCATACAGGCCGCCAAAAAGCTCGGTCTCACGGCAAAAGGCGTAAAGGGCACGGTAGACGACCTAAGAGGGATACCCTGCCCGGCAATCGCCCATGTGGTCGTGAAAGATGTGCTTTATCACTATGTGGTGCTTTACGCGGTCACCAAGAGCCACGTGCGGGTGATGGATCCAGCGTCGGGGAGGCTGGAATGGATGCCGTTGGAGCAATTCAAGGCATCGTGGTCCGGCGTCCTTATCCTCTTGGGGCCGGACGATACGTTCCAGGCGGGCAATGAAAAGGTAAGCATTGTCCGCAGGTTCGGATACCTCCTAAATCCTCATCGTGCTATCCTGCTCCAAGTGATGCTGGGCGCCATGATGTATACGGTGTTGGGGTTGTCTACCGCGATTTTCCTGCAGAAAATCGTCGATTACGTTATTCCGGACGGTAACCGGAACCTGCTTAATCTCCTTGGCGTGACCATGATAGCCATCCTGGTGATCAAGATTTTGCTGAACCATGCGCAGTTGCTGCTGACCATCAGGACCGGGCAACAGATCGATGTCCGGCTGATACTCGGCTATTACAAGCATCTGCTGAAATTGCCGCAGCAGTTTTTCGATACGATGCGGGTCGGCGAAATCATTTCCCGAATGAACGACGCGGTGAAAATCAGGGCATTCGTCAACGAGGCACTTATCGGCTTCACGGTGAATATTTTCATTGTCGCGTTTTCGTTTGGCTTGATGTTCACCTATTATTGGAAGCTGGCGTTGGTGATTTTCCTGATCGTGCCGGTTTATGTCGTCATCTACTGGATATCCAATCGGCTGAACCGGAAGACACAGCGTAAGCTGATGGAAGACGGCGCTGATTTGGAAGCTCAATTGGTGGAGTCCATCAACGCGGTGGCGACCATCAAGCGGTTCGGTATAGAGGACTTTGCCAACCTGAAGACAGAGACCCGCTTTATCCAGCTGCTGAAGAGCGTTTACCGTTCGGCCACCAATGGCCTCTGGATCGCCAATGCCAACCAGTTTGCGACAGGAGCCTTAACGTTGCTCTTGCTGTGGCTCGGCACCACATTTGTATTGGACAACATCATCACGCCTGGCGAGCTGCTTTCTTTCTATGCCATCATCGGATATTTCACGGGGCCGGTGGGAAGCCTGATCGGCATGAACAGGACCATCCAGGATGCAGTGATTGCGGCCGATAGGCTGTTTGAGATCATGGACCTGGAGCGGGAGGAAGCGGAAGACAGCAAGACTGCGCTTACGCCGGGAATGATCGGAGACATCGCCTTTGCTGGCGTGCAATTCCAGTACGGTTCGCGTACCAAGGTGTTTGAGCAGTTGAACCTGCTGATTCCGCGGGGCCGGGTGACGGCAGTGGTGGGCGAAAGCGGGTCGGGCAAGACCACCCTCCTGTCCTTGCTGCAACGGATTTACGCGCCGGATTCGGGCAAGGTGATGGTAGGGGACTACGATATCCGCTACCTGACCCTCGAGAGCCTGCGCCGGCTGATCGGGGTCGTGCCACAGGAGGTACAGCTGTTTTCGGGCAACGTCATCCAGAATATCGCGATAGGGGATATCGATCCGGACATGAACCGGGTATTGTCCCTCTGCAAGGAATTGGGTATCCTTGAATTTGTGGAAGGATTGCCCGCTGGATTCCATACGTATATCGGTGAAAACGGCACACAGCTTTCAGGGGGGCAACGCCAACGCATAGCGGTAGCCCGCGCGCTGTACCGCCAACCGGAAATCCTTGTCCTGGACGAAGCCACCTCTTCCCTTGACTCCGTGTCGGAAGGGTATGTGCAGCAGGCCATCACGTCATTCAGTAGCCGGGGGAAGACCGTCATTATCATCGCCCATCGTCTCAGCACGGTGATGCATGCCGACAAAATCGCTGTGCTCCATCGGGGAGCATTGGTCGAGGAAGGGAATCATTCCAGCCTAATGAACGTCAAGGGATATTACTATAACATGTGGCAGCAACAATTCCCACCTGAATATGCGTTGTTGGGGCTGTAGGCATTAGGAGGGTGTCAAAAGATATTTTTGCATTAACCACAAAGGACTCAGAGGTTTGATGCGTCCCGCTGCCCCGCACTTATGGCCGCATCGAGATAGTTTTCACAAAGGACACAAAGTATTTGCAATTTGTAATTTATTCTTTGTGCTCTTTGTGTCTTCTTAGTGTACTTTGTGGTTATAAGAACCTTTTGAGACACCCTCGTACAGCAAGATAAAAATTTAGTTGGACTGATTATAAATAATATGTATATTCGCCTCCGCATTTAATGGTTAGTTAGACAATGGTTTGCCCGTTAGCAAATTTCGAGGAAGTGTATAAGACCGCTCACGGTGCTGTGTATCAGTGCAGCAGGCAGAATTGCTATTGGTTGGAGTTTGCGGGGAATACCACCGCATTCAAGGTGAGCGATTTCTTTGGCTTCAAGAAAAAGATTGATGCAATCGACATCTCCGCGATGATCATCGACCCGTCGCGCACCGCTGACTTCACCATTGTGATGCCCTTCCGGACGCCCCGCTGTTTCGTCTTGGATATCAATGACGTGCTGAATCTACGCGAGCTGTTGGATGGGGCGAAGTTCATGATCACGCTCAACAGCGTAATCCAGGAATGCCTGAAGGGAACTCCCCGCAGCGTCGCGTGAACCCACTGATCACCGACCACTCACCACCGATTACCAATCACTGACCCCCAATAATTTAGACTGAATTTGTATTGCTTTTATATTGCCGATTTTGCCGGGTAGTTTCCGTATTTTTGTATCAACAAGCTGGAGTGATATGCTAGCCTGTTTGTTGGAAAATAAAATTACATAAATCATGAAAGATCTATTGCGATTGAAAACTTCGTTGAACGAAGAAATAGAAAACATATTGAACGCCCAAATCAAGGTCGAAGCGCACTCTTCATCCATCTACTTGGCGATGTCCTCGTGGTGCGACGATCAGGGCTACGATTTCAGCGCGGAATTTTTTGCCAAGCAATCCGAAGAAGAGCGGAAGCACATGATGAAGCTCTTCAACTACGTGAACGACCGGGGGGGCAAGGCTATTTCACCGGAGATCGTGAACATACCCGCGGATTTTGAGTCGTTCCGCAGCGTGTTTGAACAGATGCTCGAACAAGAGATGTACGTGACCCAGCAGTTCAACAACATTGCGGAGAAATGCATCAAGCTGAAAGACTTCGTGACGTTCCAATTCATCCAGTGGTTCCTTGAGGAACAGATTGAAGAAGAATATGTGGCACGGCGTATCCTGGAAATGTTCGATGTGATCGGCGAAGAGGGTACAGGACGGTGGGAAATCGACAAGCATATCCCCAAGGTAAGCTACGATGGGTAATTCCCCACCGCAAACGATGCGTAATCGGGTTGTCTTTTTTAACAGGCAACCCGATTTTTTTTGCACACATACGGATTAAGTGCTATCTTTCGTTGTTTATATAAGGAGCAGATTTAGATCATTATTGAACAGATTCCAGACCCATTAATCATATCCTGACGAAAAGTTGCCAGCTATTGCTATACATAGGCTCCTCGTTTTTGTCTTTCTTTTTGTTTCGCTTCAGGCATTGGCCCAGCACCAACGAAAAGAGGTGAGCGGCGTTGTCATCGATACAGCAGGCACACCGTTGGTGGGGGTAAACGTGCGACTAACTTCCATATTGGACACGGTATTGGCAGTCACGGATGGAAGCGGCATTTTCCGGTTTTCGGGAATCATCGGCCCCGAATTCCGGCTGACGTTCAGCATGATCGGACACAAGATATTGGACCGGTCCTTCTCGGCCAATTTTCCGGGTGCATCCATGCAATTGCTGCCGACCGTGTTACCTCCGCAACAAACATTGCTTCGGGAAATTGTCATCAACCGGGTACAGCCCATCGTCATCAAGGAAGATACCGTGCAATACAACCTCGACGCCTACCATATCCGGAAGAACTCGCTGCTTGAGGAAGCGTTGAAGCAGCTACCGAACATACAGGTACGGCGCGATGGCCAGGTATTCGCCCACGGCAAGCCCATCAGCCGGGTGCAGGTCGATGGCAAGAATTTCTTCGGCGGTGAAGTGCTGACGGCCACCCGTAATCTCCCCGCGGAATTCATCCAATCGATCCAGGTTATCGACTACTATGGCGATATGGCCAATACGACGGGTATCAAAGACACCGAACCCGAGAAAATATTCAATATCGTACTGAAAGAAGATAAAAAGCGCATACGCTTTGGTCAGGTTACCGGCGGCGGGGGGACGGAAGAACGCTATATCGGCAGCATGGGAATCAACAACTTCAACGATGGACAGGAATTTTCCGTCCTCGGGTCGTTTAATAATACCAACACCAGCCTGTTCAGCTACGGTGCTCCGAGCGGCGCCGGCGCGAGGGAACGCGGCAATACGGACCTGACGGGGATGGTGGATCCCGTAGATGGCGTGAACATCACCAATTCGGCAGGGGTGAGCTATTCGGATGATATTTCGGATAAGGTGAGTGTATATGGAAAATACACCTACACCAATCGCAAGAACAATACGATAGGCCATTCGATTACGCAGAGCTATTATGATTTCTTTGAAATTGTTACTCAAAATGAGAAGGAGCTCAACACGGACAATATAAACCACCTGATGACTTGGGACATCGAAGCGCAATTGGACGATCGCAACTACCTGAAGGTAAGCCCGAACCTGTCCTACAGCACGGTCAATTCCGTCAACCACAGCAACGACACTATTAAACGGAGGAACATCATGAGCGAACGCGTCTACTTGGCGGAAGAGGAAATGTCGACACCCAATTTCGACTTGGACATCCTGTATTCGCGGACTTTCCGCAGGCCAGGCCGCAAATTTGCGCTCAATATGCAGGGCAAATATTTCAAGCGGGACAAGATGGAAGATATCAACGACTATTTCGAAAGTATTAGCGCAAATACCGGCCAGCCCATACCGGGCGGCGCCTATGACCTCGCCCAGGAAGTGGAAAGCAACAACCAGAACCGTACGGGACGATTGAAGGCTGCCTTTGTGGAACCCATCGACAAAAGCAGTATACTGGAGGTAAGCTACGAATACAACTATACCGCCATAGACAGCCGTCGGAGCGTATGGGATACTCGAAAGGAACTCTTTGTCGATTCACTCAGCTTGGATTACTCGTATTTCTTTGAAAGCAACCGGGTAGGACTGAACTACCAAGTGGAGCAAAGCAAGCGCTTCAAATATACCTTGGGGTTTGCCGTGCAGCCGCTGCTGCTCCAAGGAAAGACGCTCGATGCGGATACGCTCACGCAACACCGCAACGTCAACTTGATTCCGAGCATGGGGTTCCGCTTTCGCATCAACGAGGAGAGCGAGTGGTCAATCGAGTACCTGGGCACCAACAACCAGCCTAACTTTTCGCAGATACAACCCATACGCGACTTGACGAACTCGCAGAATATCATCATCGGCAACGCTGACCTGAAAGCGGAATTCATCAATCGGGTCACCACGCGTTTCCGACAGACCCGTTTGGGAAAGAATCGGTTTTTCGAGGCGCAATTGGCCGTCAACCAGATACAGAACAAGATCGTCACCAACCGTTCGAATCCCAGCAGCACCGTGCAGGAAACCAGTTTCCGGAACACGTCGGGATATTTCGATGCGAGGGG
>Ga0207868_1002186_pt1 | contig 11774 bp, 7 predicted proteins | sample Passage237B_FD_187370 | JGI IMG/M metagenome (GOLD analysis project Ga0207868, IMG submission 187370) | Cellulose adapted compost microbial communities from Newby Island Compost Facility, Milpitas, CA, USA - Passage2 37B (SPAdes) (version 3) ... | reverse complement strand
AACCATTTTACCACCGGGTTGATGGATTACTACTGGTACTATGTCGAATTCGAAGTCGAAAGTTTCAGCAGTGGCAGCATAGGATTGCTGACCGATGCCATGCCGGTAGTCCTGGCTTCGTTCGATGCGGAACGTTGGGAGAATGCTGTCCGGCTTACCTGGCTAACTGCGGCGGAGGAAAATGTATCGCATTTTGAAGTACAGCGTAGCCTCGACGGCAGAAACTGGAAAACCCTGGCTTCTCTGAACGCCAAGGGGTGGTCCGATACCCAGACTTCCTACGGATTTGTGGATCATGAAAATCTCCCCGCCGGTATGGTTTACTACCGCCTGAGAATGGTCGACCTCGACCAGACATTTGCCTACTCAAAAATCCGTTCAATCGATCTGGGAGGTGGAAGTGAATTCCTCGTATATCCCAACCCGGTACGAGAGAGACTGGTATTGCAGGGTTCGGCAGGATTCAGCAGGTATCGGTTGGTAAATGCGTTGGGGCAAACTCTCCTCGCCAGGGATCTGGATCAACACGGGACAACTCATCTGGATTTGGCAGACCTGGCCGAAGGTGTCTATGTCCTTCAGTTGATCCGAGATGACGGTTCGCAGGAAACCCGCCGAATCATGAAGTACAAGTAAGGGGTCATCCCGGGAAAGTGGGGCCGTCTCCGAAACATTTTGTACGGGCTAGGTGTGGGGATTGGCTACCACTCCGGGATATACTTTTCCAACTAAAAATATTTCCTATGAAAACACGCAATTCTACCCGATTCATATGCATTTTACTTTTCACTACGGTTTTTTCGTTCTCCGGTACACTCTCTGCACAGACCCCATTACCTGCGCCCGGACTGGAAAGGAAACAGACAGTACGTCCCGTTCAGGAGGTTCGGAAGGTTGATGCGCCGGAGGTTTGGCGGTGGAAGGGAAGTTCGCCTGTGGCTGACAGTAAATCACAGAACGGGATACAGCTCGTTCACGAAATGATAAAGGAAGTGATAAACAATGACCCCCAGGCCCGACACGGAAGGTCGGGGCATCTCCAGTTGCTTGACCAGATCGAAAGTTACAGGGCTGCAAATGATATCAGCCATAGGAGGTCGATGAATTCAAACATTAATACCCTGGATCTTACCCGGAATGTACTCGAACATATAAAGCGCGCCGCCGAAACCGGCCCAAAAACCGAAAACCTCAATCCCTAAAGTCTGAAAACATAACCGACATGAATCTCGTTGAAACCCTGGAAAAATGGGTAGAAGGGGACTCATAATGACCGGAGCGATCCTTTTCTCCCTTAACCTCACCGCTCAGCAGAAGAAACTGGAAACCCATCGGAGAGGTTAAGGCAGCCGGTTGGTCGGATACGGCAAATACGTACGCTTATCTGGATCAGGAATTTTTACCCGTCCCGACGGTTTATTACCGTCTCAAAATGGTTGATAACGATAATTCGTTTGCATTCTCGCCAATTGTGGCTGTTGAACTGGGGGTTATACCCGATCCGTTGGTCTATGCCAATCCGGTCAGGGAGCGCCTCCATTTCAATCTGCCGGATCTTCGGAGTTACCAACTGATCAATGCTCTCGGACAGGTGGTTTTGCAGGGCCGCCAGTCGGGAGCATCGTATGCGAATCTGGAACAGCTGGCAGCCGGTATTTATATCCTTCAGATCGAACGTAAGGATGGAATTCAGGAAACCCGAAGAATAGTGAAGCTGGAGTGAGAATTTTCCGAGCAATTTGGTATTTATCATAACGGATGAAGCCCGTTTTCCTGTGGAGCATTCAGAAATGGTCCTGTCCATTGGGGAAGGGTGATCTGAAGGGATTTGTGCGAATTTGCAGGACGTCAGGGTTTGATTAGTTTTTTGTCTATCATCATGTCACCCCTACGGGGTTCTGGCGGAAAAGGGGAGTTTTCGTTTCTCTATCATCATGTCACCCCTACGGGGTTCTGGTGAGAGGCGGTATACCCCCAGGTGTGGCGATAATCCCGTATTAGAGCTGGACAAGTTCTGTTGGGGGTAATTTCCTCTGCCAAACAAATTGGCCAGGGACGTATACGTCCTCCATTACACATTGATCCTGTAATATAAGGGCAAGTCTCAACAGAGTGGACTAACGCCAAATATCCGTCCAATCCAACCCGCTTCACAACGATTACGCTTGATCCAACCTACCCACAAAAAGAAAAAAGCCCTTTCTCATTCGGATAGGGCTTTTCAATTTATTAACCTAAACTAATCGTATGAACTGCTAAACTATTGTATCAACGTCTTAGTTTTGACCGCCGACACGTTGCTGAAGGTCATCCGAACCCGTGCTGCGCTGCCGGGTCTTTACATTCTGGTTGCCAAACCGGTAGGAAAAGGTCAGTCTTACCTGACGGCTGGGCCATCTCGAAAGAATGTTTAAGTGGATGTCTTCGAAATCTGTATTCCCCTCGAATTTGTTCCAGGCAAAGGGATCCTGAACATTCAGCTTAATGCTTCCTTTTTTCTCCCAGATACTTTTTTGGACGCCAAGGTTTAAAACCCCCATCGTTTTTGTGTGAATAAGTCCGTAAATGGTTGGACCGTTCACCCATCCGCCAGCTTCCACTACCCATTCCCTGGGAAGTTTTATGCTGTTGTTACCGTAGACATTATAGGTAAAGATTCCCACGTCATAGGAAGCATTACGATAAAAAGTCTTGAACTCGTTATAGGTACCTGTTGCATTCAGTTGAATATTCCACCATTTATTTACCGGTATGGGTGCCGAAACGGTCAGGCTCCAGTAATTCTGGTGATCCAGGTTTTCATTCGTTACATAGGTGATATTCTTTTCGGGTTCCAGCTGGGGTACTTCGTTCGCAATCACGTCCGTAATCCGGCTGTAGGCGAGCGTGGTACTCAGGAAATTCTTGAACGAGTGCACCAGTTGGAACGAATGCGTGTACTGTGGTCTCAGATTGGGGTTCCCTCTCTGGAAAGTATACGGATCGAGATAAAACTCAAATGGGTTGAGTGACTGATAGTTGGGACGATCGATCCGGTAACTGTACGACAGGTTCAGTACGTTGTTGGTATCCAGCGTCTGCGACAGGAATACGCTCGGGAAGAAGTTGAGATAGTCCCGCACGTTTTTCTTGTCCAGCGTTACCGAATTCCCGATACTGTGGGTATGTTCTGCCCTTAAACCCACCTGGAATTTGGTCTTTTTACTCAGATTTCCGCTGTAGTTGACATAGGCTGCATTAATGTTTTCCGTATACTTGAACCGGTTGGTCCGGGTGCTGTCGACGTACCATACATCCGCGAACATTTCCATGAGCATGTCATTGTCAGCCAGTACATAGCTCGATTTCACTCCGGTTTCGAACTTACCCTTGCCAACCGGTTGGGTATAATCCAGCTTGGCTACGCCGATATGGATGCCGGCGGGGGTGTTGTTACGCAGGATCTCATCGGGCTGGGGTGTGCCGCCATTCGGCCTGGAATAGCGGGTTTCCAGTTCGTTATAGCCCTTTCGATCATAATTCACATAATCGAGATCGAAAGTCAGTTCCTTCCCTTTCTTGTCGAACTCGTGCTTCAGGTTGATGTTTGCCGTAAGGTTATTCATACGCTGGCTGGCAATGGCATCCGTCACAAATTGTTGATCGAGCTTCATGTCATTATCCAGTATATCCGAGGTAGTCTGACGGTCAGGGTTTGCCCACTTATTGTTAAATCCTGAAACCAGCGCTCCTATGGTTGTTTTTTCGGTCAGATTGTAATCCACTCCCAACCGGAAACTGTAATAATGGGCGGTCCAGTCGCTGAGTGACACCGAGTTGAAAGTCGTGTTTTTACCTTCGTAGGGAATCACTCGGGTAATGTACTGTTCATTATATCCATCTGCCCTGAATCCGGTAAGATTGGCGTTCCAGCTGAGTTTCCCCTGACGATGGTTCAGGATCAGGTTGCCGTTGCCGCGAAATTTACCCTGATCGGCTATCCCGGCGGTTAGGCTTACATTTCCGTTCGTTCCGTAATTCTTATTTTTCTTAAACTTGATATTGATGATACCCGAGTTTCCGGCAGCGTCATATTTCGCTGAAGGGTTGGTAATCAGTTCAATCTTTTCAATATTGTCGCTGGGCGTATTTCTTAAAAGGCTAACAAGTTCACTTTCAGTAAGGTAACTTTGCTTTCCGTCAATATAAACGATTACTCCATCCTTACCGCGTAATTTCAGTCTGTCATTTTGCTGATCTACCGTTACTCCCGGCGAACGTTCCAGCACTTCAAGGGCTGTGGAGCCCGCAGAAACAATGCTGTTTTCCACATTGATGACCGTACGGTCGACTTCCTGTTCTACAAAGGGTTTTTGGGTTACAACTTTAACTTCGTCAAGCGCCAGTACATCCGGTTCCAGGAATAGGTCCGGGATCCTCAGACCTCCACCTTCATAGGTAAAGGGCTGGCTGTATCCCTTCCGGTAGCCGACCATGGTCGCCATGACCAGGAATTTCCCGGCCCTGACATCATCGAAGTGATAATCCCCTTTCTCCGACGCAGCTACTCCCTTGACCAGGGTAGAATCTTCACTTTTCAAAAGGAATACATTGACAAAGGGTATTTCCTCCCGGTTCGACTGTAATACTTTCCCCCTGATTCCCAGCTCGTTCACCTGTCCAAACGAAAGAAGACAGTTGCTTAGTATGAAGGATGAGACGACTACTGTTTTTGTAAAGTTCATGGCTAATAGATTACTTTCCTTTGTTTGGTGATGTAAATTTACGGTACCTTGTTATACCAAGAACCTTTCTTTACACAAATGGCAAATGGAATGGATGAGCGGTTGAGCGTCGGGAGCAATCGTCGAAGTCCTTCATACCTAAGCTATCGTAATAGAGTGCGGGGCTTGGGAAAATGTTGCATACAGACTGAAAAAAAATTTCGGGAGGCGTGAATAAATGGAATAAATCAGTTGAAATCCGGGGTAACTCTTTTAATTTAGCTTTATGTAATTAGGCACCGGTAAGAGTTTTTTCACCCAAAAACATAGACTGTTGGAGACCCCATTTGCTAGTTCCCCCCTGCTAACGGACCTGTATCAGATAACCATGGCCTATGGCTACTGGAAAACGGGTAAAACCGACGAGACGGCCGTTTTTCATCTGTATTTTCGGAAGCAACCCTTTGGAGGAGGTTTTACGATCGCCTGTGGACTGGAGACGGTAATCGAGTACCTGGAGGGTTATCGTTTTTCCAAAGAAGATACAGAATACCTTTCTTCCCTGACGGGCGCCGATGGAAGGGCCCTCTTTGAGAAGGGGTTTCTGGATTACTTGCGAAACCTTCGTCTTACCTGCGACATTGATGCTGTTCCCGAGGGTACGCTGGTTTTTCCCGATGAACCTCTGATCCGCGTGCGGGGACCCTTTATTCAATGTCAGCTGCTGGAGACCGCCCTGCTCACCTTCATCAATTTTCAGTCACTGATAGCGACCAAGGCAGCCCGCATCCGGCTGGCAGCCCCGGGTGATTCCCTGCTGGAATTCGGATTGCGACGGGCACAGGGTCCTGATGGAGGTATAACGGCCAGCCGGGCTGCCTATATCGGTGGGTTTGACGGTACCTCCAATGCCTATGCCGCTCGGCGGTACAAGATCCCGCTCAAAGGAACCCATGCCCATTCCTGGGTTATGTCCTTTGGTTCGGAACTTGAATCCTTTGAAGCCTATGCCGAAAACCTGCCGAACAATGTCATTCTGCTGGTGGATACCTACGATTCGCTGGAAGGTGTGAGGAAAGCCATGGAGGTCGGCCGCAAACTGGAAGCAAAAGGACAGAAACTGCTGGGAATCCGGCTAGATTCGGGTGACCTGGCATTTCTCAGTATCGAAAGCCGGAAACTGCTGGATGAAAACGGTTTCCAGGATACGGCCATCGTAGCCAGTAATGACCTGGATGAATATATTATTCGCAGTTTGAAAGAGCAGGGAGCAGAGATCTCGGTCTGGGGCGTGGGAACGAAGCTGGTCACAGCCTTTGACCAACCAGCCCTGGGCGGCGTCTACAAGCTTGCTGCGCTGCAGAAACCTGACGGTACATGGGAATACAAACTCAAGCTTTCCGAGCAGCTGGTCAAGGTTTCGACTCCGGGTATTCTGCAGGTACGACGATTCAGACGCGATGGTGCTTACGCGGGGGATATGATTTACGATGAACTGGGAGGTGTTGGTGAGGAAAAACGGATGATCGATCCCTACAATTTTACACGACAGTTTGCCTACGATGATTCCTATCAGAGTGAAGACCTGCTGATACCCATTTACCGGAAGGGAGAAAGGGTTTATGAACTCCCTGAAATTGAGGAGATAAGGGATAAGGTCCGCGAGGAACTGGCCCTTTTACCGGAGCGGACCAAACGGTTCGAGAACCCGCATACGTACAAGGTCGGACTCGAAAAAAGTCTGTTCGATCTTAAAACCCGGCTGGCCATGCAAAGCCGTCAGCTCTAGTTTTCGGAGTGATGAAAATGGAACTGTTTAGAAACAAAATATCCGTTTCTGAGGTCAAAAACGGATATTTAATTTACTCAACGTTATGAAAAACTTCGCAATTATGACGAATAATATCAGATGACGTCACATCTTTTTGAAAAAATTTTAAATATTTTTTTTTGAGAGAAAACTAGCCCGCCATCATGGGATCGGTACGGCTCTCTTTGCCTGTCTCAACCCGGCCACTGAATCTCAAAAATGCCTTGTTATTTTTCGGATCGGTGAGGGTTAAATCATACCATCCGAAGCTGTTACTCAAATCAACAAAAATTTGCTGAGATTTCGTTCCGCTCACAGTAATAGTTTTTTCCGGGGCACCGTAGCCATTATCGGTCAGTTTAAGCTGCAAACTGCTTCCTGATTTTGGCGTAACCGTAACCACAGCCTGCTCCGGCTTTCGGGGATTGATACCGAATTTAACTTCAGGCAGGTGACCCGGACGGAATTCACGGTAGAATCCGTTTGGACCGTATACCGCCAGGTGTACGTCCTGGTTGTTGAACAAAGCTGCAGGATAGGTGTCGGTGAGTGTATCACCCGGTTTTACGGCATAAGCCTTCACCTGATATTCCTTACCATATAAATAAACCAGGAAGGGTACGCCGGCTGATTTTTTGCCAAACAACTGGTTTCCAGCGGTCAGCTTGATTTCAAAGGAACCGTCCTGGGGTAATTTTCCGTCGGCATAAATTTCATAGGGCAGGGCATTGGAGGGGCGTGTGCCTTTTTCCTGTTTGGGCATGATACTTCCCTCTCCCTTGTTCACCTTTTCGATTTCTGCTGCTGAGAGGGCATGGTAACCGTCTGGCAGCCCCCTGTACTGGGCTTTGTGAATACCCTCAACGAACCGTTTGTATTCAACAGGCTCAGGGAAGTCTATTTTTTCACCATTATAGGGTCGGAATACGGAAGTAAGATCTCCGCAAACCGTACGTCTCCACGCTGACACATTCTCTTCCCGGAAAGGTTTGCCGGTTTTGTGGCTCAGGAACACCTCCAGGAACTGCACAATGGACGTGTGGTCGAATACCTGCGAATTGACGTATCCGCCCCGGCTCCAGGGAGAAGCGATGACCAGCGGCACCCGGAATCCCAGACCGATGGGACCATCGCGGGAAACTCTTTCCGCATTGCTTCTTACCCGCTGAAGCTCGTGCTTCATGTTGACGATCTCTACCGATGTGTCGATCCCCTTGCTGACCTTACCCGAATTCGGATCATCATGGCGGGGTGGGAAAAACGGCGTGACGTGGTCGAAATAGCCGTCATTTTCGTCGTAACACAGAATGAAAATCGTCTTCTTCCAGACTTCCGGATTTTTGGTCAGGATGTCGAGCGCTTCTGAGATATACCACGCTCCGTACCAGGGTGCACCCGGGTGGTCGGAGAAGTTTTTGGGTGCTACGAGGTAGGAAACCGTAGGCAGATTGCCCGAGTTCACATCCTGGCGAAACTGATGCATGACGTCCCCCTTGGGCAGATACATGGTACGCTCCACACCGTTGTCGTCATACTTTACTTCTACGACACTGTGATAATCGGGGTCATTCGAGTTGTCACAAAAGGCCTTCTTGTGCAGATTCTGTTCCTTAACCGGAAGTTTTTCAAAATCTTCCCTCCGGTATTTGGCCGCTATTTCTTTTGCGGCATTCAGTTTAACCCGGGTTCGGTTAAGTTCCTTCTGCAGATCCGCGGTATCCCGGTTAGCTGCTTTGGCTTCGGCCAAACTTTTCTCCAGGGCCTCAATTTTCTGAGGAAGCTGCTTCAGTGCCTTCGGAAGATAGTCCTGCAGACCTTTGGCATACCAGACATGGTACTGCTTCATCCATTCCAGCGGGTTGTTGGTGAAGTTTGCGAGCCATTCTTCTTCAGGCCCCTCAAAGCCTACGTCAACGCTCAGCTCATTCTGATAGATTTTCCAGCTGATCCCGAAGTCTTCAAAGCGGTCGGGCAGGGTAGTCCAGAAGGCTTCCTTATTATAGGTTACGTCGCCGTTGTGCACGTTGGCCTTGGCTTCGAAACTCGGTTTTTCCCGTATGGTACCCGACCAGAGGTAAAGCCGGTTGGGGGTAGTACCCGTTAGGGACGAGCAGAAATTCTGGTCACAGATGGTAAATGCATCCGCCAGTGCATAATAAAAGGGGATGTCTTCCCGGTTATAGAAGCCCATGGTGAGTGGCATATCGGCATAGTCCTTGTTGCCCGACTTCTTATTCTCCAGCCAGCCGTCCATTTTTCCCTTGTTCAGGGCGTCTACCTGGTTTTCCCAGGAGTGGGGTAAAGCACTCATCCAGGTCGATTTGGTGTCATGAATGTTCAGGCGGAAAGGGAGGTAGGTTTGGTTTTTGCTGTTCGTTTGCAGCCATACCTTGTTGCCGTTGGGCTGCCGTATAGCCCGGGGGTCGTTGAAACCGCGCACCCCCTGAAGGGTTCCGTAGCTGTGATCAAAGGATCGGTTTTCCTGCATGAGGATGACGATATGCTCGGCGTCAAGGAAAGTTGATCCTTCCTTGGGGTTAATCGCAAGGGCTTTGCGGATAGATGCCGGCATCATGGTCATCAGCCCCGCCGACCCGGTGAGCATCGCCGCCTTTTTAATAAATTCTCTCCTGGAGTCCATAAGTTTTTTGGTAAGATAGGGTATTCAATATTGGTAATAAAGGAGAATATTTTGGAAGAAAGTACCAACTACTTACTGCCTTTTTACTGGAAAAATCAGCAAAGGACTATTCGCCACTGATTGTGAGGGATATTCTGATTTATGCCGTACCTTCGGGATAAACAATTTTCTTTTTATGCAAAAACTGATAGTTCTTTTACTGTTGCTGGTAGCAGGAAGCCAGGCGTCGGGTCAGGTTGCTGCCACAAGAAAAGGGTTACCCATGATTGACCTTACGCTGACCAATGGCGAAAGGTATACCAACCGGGACGTGAAGCCAGGCCCTTTGGTACTGATTTATTTTTCACCCGATTGTGAACACTGCCAGCAGTTTATCACCGCATTTCTCCAAAGGGAAAAACTCGTGAAGAGCCGGCAGATTCTGCTGGCTTCGTTCGTGGAAGTCAGTTCCCTGGCCAGTTTCGGAAAGACGATGGGAATGGAGAGATTTCCCAATATCCGGATGGGAACAGAAGGTGAAAGTTACCGGATTGCCCGTGGACTTGTTATTCGAAAATTCCCATACGTGGCCCTGTACGATGGCGCACGTAATCTGATCCGCACGTTTGAAGGAGAGCAGCCTTTCGGGCAGATCATCGAAGCTATAGAAAATTTGTAGGGGCATCTATCAGAACGCCCCTACCTTATCTTATTAGTCTTTTTTTACCGCTTTGGCGAACGTATCGCGCAGGGTTACCGTGCGGTTGAAAATCAGGTTCCCTGCTCCCGAATCTTTGTCTGGGTAGAAATACCCAAGCCGCAGGAACTGGAAGTGTGCGGTTTGCGCATCCGTGAGCAGCGCAGGTTCCGCATAGGCTTTCACGACTTTCAGGGATTCAGGATTGATGTAATCTTTGAAATCACCCTCTGCACCGGCCGGGTCTTCCACCTGGAAAAGCCTGTCATAAAGCCGGACCTCTACCGGTACGGCATGTGATGCCGACACCCAGTGCAGGGTTGCCTTGGCATGAATGCCGGAGGTATCGCTGCCGCTCTTGCTGTTTTCCACGTAGGTACACCGGATTTCCGTAATCTCGCCGGAAGCATCTTTTACAACCTCATCACACCGGATAATATAGGCGCTTTTCAGGCGTACATGCTGACCGGGGAAAAGGCGGAAGAATTTTTTGGGCGGGTTTTCCATGAAATCCTCCTTCTCGATATAGAGTTCCCGCGTAAAGGGAACTTCGCGATTCCCGGTTTCGGGATCTTCCGGATTGTTCTCACTCAGACAGACTTCAGTTTCGCCCTCCGGAAAATTGGTAATGACTACCTTGAGGGGATCGAGAACCACCATACGCCGCAGGGCGATCTTGTTCAGATGCTCGCGGACACAAAATTCCAGCAGGCTCAGATCGACACTGTTTTCCCTTTTCGATACGCCGATGCGTTCCACAAAATCGCGGATGGCTTCCGGGGTATATCCCCTGCGTCGCATACCTGCGATGGTGGGCATACGAGGGTCATCCCAGCCGGCCACGAATTTTTCATTTACCAGCTGCATGAGACGACGCTTGCTCGTCACGGTATAGTTGACGTTCCGCCGCGCGAATTCATACTGATGCGATGGGAATATTTCCAGTTTTTCAATGAGCCAGTCGTACAGTTCGCGGTGAGGCACGAACTCCAGCGTACAAAGGGAATGGGTAACCCTTTCGATCGAATCGCTTTGACCATGCGCAAAGTCATACATCGGATAAATTTTCCAGCGGTCACCGGTACGGTGGTGATGGGCATGTTTGATCCGGTAGAGCACAGGGTCGCGCATGAGCATATTGGGATGGGCCATATCGATTTTGGCCCTTAAGGTCTTGCTGCCGTCAGGAAACTCACCCGCCTTCATGCGCTCGAACAGGTCGAGGTTCTCTTCGACCGAACGTTCCCGGTAGGGACTGTTGACACCGGGCGTGGTAGGAGTACCTTTCTGCTGGGCAATTTCTTCTGAAGTGCTGTCGTCTACATAAGCCAGCCCTTTTCTGATCAGCTTCAGGGCATATTCATAGAGCTGATCAAAGTAGTCGGAAGCATACAGCTCGTTTTTCCACTGAAACCCCAGCCAGCGGACGTCTTCCTTGATGGCCTCCACATATTCGGTGTCTTCTGTCACCGGATTGGTGTCATCAAAACGAAGGTTGGTATAACCTTTGTATTTCTGAGTTAAACCGAAATTCAAACAAATGCTACTGGCATGTCCGATATGAAGATAACCGTTAGGTTCAGGAGGAAAGCGGGTTACAATGCTGTCATATTTGCCTGATGCCAGATCCTCTTCTATAATTTCTTCAATGAAGTTTAACGATTTTGTTTCCTTAGTTTCTTCCGACCTCATAATTTTACTTCTGGTAAAGACCTGCAATTTACTCAGGTTTCAGATATTCAGGTATAGTCTGCCACGTTTTTCATCCGGTTTAACGACCGGCTCATACTCAATCGTTTAATTTATATGGATACTCCCGATAAAAATATGAATTTATATATGATGCTGCTGGGCTGTAAACCGCCGGGCCGGCATACGGAACAACATGATATCTTCTTTAGTGTGGGAAGAGAGCTGAAGGATTTTGTACCTCAGATTCTGGAG
>Ga0207868_1002185_pt1 | contig 11774 bp, 10 predicted proteins | sample Passage237B_FD_187370 | JGI IMG/M metagenome (GOLD analysis project Ga0207868, IMG submission 187370) | Cellulose adapted compost microbial communities from Newby Island Compost Facility, Milpitas, CA, USA - Passage2 37B (SPAdes) (version 3) ... | reverse complement strand
GCAATCTTGGAAAATGGTTGTTTGATGTCTAATTTGCCCAAGCTGATTTTTACCGCAATTTCCCACAGACTGGCTATACTGACGTAATTTGAGTCTGGATGTTTCTCGATGGCTTTCAATCCCTTCGAGGATAACGCTTCGTCTCCATTGATGAACCAGATAAATGCATGGGTATCCAATAAATTACCTGCCATTACATGTAATCTTTGAAATCTTCCAGCGGCTCATCAAAATCATCGTGCATCACAAACAAGCCTTTAGCACTGCCAAATTTGGGAACAGGTCTATCGACCTTCTTCTTTCCCTTCTTAGCCTTTTGTTCAAGGAACTCAATAAAATCTGCTACCTCGGCCTTCATTGCATCAGGCAAATGGTTCAATTTTTTATATAATAACGAGCTATCCATCGTATGATTGTGCTATGAATACAAATATAAGCTTTTTTAGCTTAGTGAAAAAGATTCTGTTAAGCATAACCACCGTCCTCACGGAAGGCACAAACTAATTTTTCTGAACGTGTTGTGTTCATTGGCCATCAAGAACTGCCTTCCTTGGTGGTTTAACAGCGGAATGAAATCGTTAGCTTTACAACTGAAAATTTCCGCTAAGGCTGATAACCCGCTGCCAGCAATTGGTAAGAATATAATGACTCAAAGTTGCTCATTTATTTATCGCCGATAGAGCGGATTACCTGGGCGGGGTTTCCTCCTACAAGGGAATTTTGAGGCACGTCCTTTGTAACCACCGAACCAGCGGCAATGACCGAATTTTCGCCTATAGTTACACCACCAATAATCGTGGCTCCGGCTGCAATCCAGACATTCCGTTCGATGACGATGGGGTTTCCAATCGTAATGGAACGACGCTGAGAGGGATTAACGGGTTGGCCGGTTGTCAGGATACTCACATTGGGTCCGATCATTACATCATCCTTGATGGTGAGGCCACCCAAGTCATACAACGTGCAATTCTGGTTGATGAACACATTCCGACCGACACTAATTCTTTCCCACTGGCTGTATAAAAGGGAGGCAGCAGTAAAAAGCTGGCATCGACCTCTTTTCCGATAAGTTGGCCAAACAAGACACGGACTTCGTCAGCGTCATCGAATGTCAAACGGTTGATCTTCGCCGTAATTGCCATCGCTTGCTTGGTATCTGCCACCATAGCTGCGGATTCAGCTGTCTGATTGTAAATTACTTTAGCGCTCCTGTTATTTTTTTTCATTGAAGCAAAAATAGAATAATCACTGTAACCCTAAATGTTTAGCGTTAAAATATAACCGTTTGCTGATTGCTTCTCAAGTTGATAGGTTACCATTCGCAAGGTAGGTACCCATTCCCTTTCAAAATTTCCTCTTCCGACTTCCTTAAAATTTACAATGGTTTTGATGTCTAAGATGATGAAGATAAATTCGCAACCATCAGCACATTTGTTGCTGCCTTGTCCTGATTATGCCATATCGCTGCACATTGATTTGTAAGGCCTTCGTTTCAAAAGTATGGATATTCTTTTGGAAGTTTTTCGGTATCTGATAACTTTTTCGGGAATTTAGGAGTATCTCGCATTAAGTGGTTTTCCCTTAGGGATTGGCTGCGTCGTACGGCCCCGCACGCAAAGGCCGCAGCCATCCCGGAAGGGGGGAGGCTTCAACCAAAATGAAGCCATTCACTGCGCTCATTTCTTTTTCTGTTTAACCAGCCTCGCTCCAGCACGCTTGGATCGCCTGCTAAACAGAAAAACCCGGCTATTGCCGGGCTTTATTTTGGGTGGCGGTGAGGGAGGGATTCGAACCCTCGGTACCGTTTCCAGTACGACAGTTTAGCAAACTGTTCCTTTCGGCCTCTCAGGCACCTCACCGTTTTGCGCCTGCAAACGTACTACAAAAAAACGAATTTGAAAAACTTGAATCGCAAAAAAAGCAATTTTTCTCTTGAGTTACTAACCTGCATGCTGGGTAGGCTCCGTATCAGATTTTTGACTTACCGCAACCTTTTTGTTGGCATCGTAGTCAATGCGCACGTGGTAAATGCTTTTCAGCATGTCTTTGAAAATCTCACTGACCTGCGTAATGTCTTTCAGGGTAATGTTGCTGTTGATAAGTTGCTTTTGGCTTAATTTGGATTCGATGATTTTGTCTACCAGATCATTAAGGCCTTGCGCAGTGGGCTCTTTCAAGCTACGCGAAGCCGCTTCTACCGAGTCGGCCATCATCAGCACGGCAGTTTCCCGCGAGAAGGGAATTGGGCCGGGGTAATGGAATATATCTTCGTCCACAAACTTTTCAGGAAACGATTTAATGTAGGATTGGTAAAAATAGTCCACACGGGTGGTGCCATGATGTGTGCGTATAAAGTCGATGATTACATCCGGCAACTGGTTTTTTTTGGCCAATTCTATGCCTTTTGCTACGTGTGAGATGATAATCTGAGCACTTTGCTCAAAAGAAAGGCCATCATGTGGGTTATATCCTTTTGTTTGGTTTTCAATAAAATATTGCGGGTTTGCCATTTTGCCAATGTCGTGATACAAGGCACCTGCCCGAACCAGCAAGGTATTGCCACCGATTTGATAAATGGCTGCCTCTGCAAGGTTAGCTACCTGCATGGAGTGCTGGAAGGTACCCGGTGCTTTGTAAGACAGCTCGCGCAGCAACTTGGAATTGCTGTTGGTCAGTTCCATCAGGGTTACGTCTGAGATAATGCCAAACAACCGTTCAAACGCATAGATAAGCGGATAAGCCAAAAGGGTAAGGAGCACGCTGAATACGAACGGTGCAATATCGGACCAGTACAGGTTATTGAAAGACCCATCACGCATCAATCCCATGCCAATGAAGGCAATCAGATAAGTGCCTAAAATAATGGCCGAAGAGATCAAGAACTGCTCCCGCTTTACCAATGTTTTGATGCTATAGATTGCCACCATACCGGTAGAAAACTGCAGGAATATAAATTCGAAACTGTTAGGTACAAAAAAAGCAGCCAACAAAACCATCAATAAGTGGATGTTAAGTGCCAACCGTGTGTCGAAAAGAATCCGTATGATGACCGGAACAATGCAATAGGGAATGTAATATAGGCTGGGAAGATTGATTTTGATGGCCCACGATAATACCGCTAACATGCCGGTAATGACAATTAGGATGAGGAAAATCAGCCGGTTGTTGTAATAGATGTCCTTGCGGAACAGGAAAATGAATACAAAAAGAAGAGTGACGACCAGTGCAACAATGAAAAACTGGCCGAGCATAACCAGCATACGGTTGCCACCAATCCGCGCTTCCTCTTCATAAGCTTTGCGTAACGATTCGATTTTTTGGTACGTTTCATTATTGATTGTGGTACCGTTTGCCACGATGAGTTCACCCCGTTGCACCATGCCCCGGGTGGTGGAAATGGTGGCCAGGGCATCTTCCTCCAACCGTGCCGTCAACGATTCGTTGAACAGGTAATTTACGCGGATGTAATCTCCCAATAGCTCAGTAAACCAATCTTTTTGTTTAATGGCCGACCGATTGTCGATGGTTTTCTTAATATATTCAAGGGCAGCTTCCCGTGTGAACACGGTTGCCGTGTTCAGTTGTTTGGCTACATTGTCGGTTAACAAGGTGAAATTGTAATGGGTGTGTTCGCCTTGGAATTTGTTGTTCAGTGCGATAACGCCTTTTTTATAGATGCTGGTGAGCAGTTGTTTACCTACCTGTTCATACGTACTCAGGTTTTCTCCCAACGTATCCAGTCCGCCGGTCTGCCATTTTTCAGGAAGGTCTGTTTCAAACTGGGCGAGTTGCTGCTCACCGATCTGCGTGTTGTTATCATAAATAGGGTATACGGATTTCAGTACATTCTCCCGGTCTTTTTCGAGTTCAGCCTGGGTTTTCAGTACGGCAAAATTGTAAGGTGATATCAGATCCTCATGCATCCAGACTTTGCCCTTCTCAAACTCGTACCGGAAACGGGGCTGTTTGGGCAGAAATACGGTAATCAGTATGATGCTGGCCAATATCATCCCATACTTTGGGATGAGTGAGTACCTTCCCCCCGTGTCACTTGCTTTATATTTGATCTTTAATCTTGCCACATCCGCTATTTTATCCCAAAAGTAAAAAAAAATGCCGAAACGGTTCGTGCGTAAAGAGCGGAAGGTGTTTTTTATGTGCAGCGGGGATTTCCGCAGCCAGGCTGTTTTAACAGTATGGTAAACCAACGTTAATGTGGGATTCTTATTTGACACGTAATTTTCCGGCGGTTAAATTACATGAGAACATGACAACAAAATCAAGCATCGAAATTACGGACCATGCTTATTTAATCACACTGGATAAGTCAGAATTCGAATATCCGCTTGTGCGGAAATGGTTGAATAGGTTGCTGAGTGGCAACTTGCACCACGATATTGGATACCTAGGCGAACTAGATCCGGCCGATAACCATTCGCCTGAATTGGGCGACCGTTTCGATTTTCTTGCCGATAAATAAGACCGGTATGGTCTGTTTGGCAAAGAATCGATAGTAATTCATTATCTTTGCCGAAAAAGAACCATGTCCAAGCGCAGACACCTCGTTGCTCCTTCTGTTCTTTCCGCAGATTTTGCTCATTTGCATGACGATATTGTCATGGTTAACCAGAGCGAGGCGGATTGGTTTCATGTCGATATCATGGATGGGGTTTTCGTGCCCAATATTTCTTTTGGATTTCCGGTTATGGCGTCCATAGCGCATTATGCGCGGAAACCGCTGGATGTACACCTGATGATCGTAGAACCCGATAAGTATATCAAGCAATTCAGGGAAGCCGGAGCGGATAACATTACGGTCCATTTGGAAGCATGTACCCATCTCAACCGCACGGTGCATGCCATCAAGGAATTGGGATGTACCGCGGGGGTGGCTATTAACCCGAGCACACCCGTTTCACACTTGTACGAAATTATTGAAGATGTCGATCTGGTGCTGATCATGTCTGTCAATCCTGGATTTGGCGGTCAGAATTTTATCGAAAGTACCTACCGGAAAATACGGGAGCTTAAGGCACTCGCAGCAGACAGAAACGAACAGGTGCTTATTGAGGTGGATGGTGGCATAAGCAGCCGTAATGCGTTAGCATTGCTGAAAGCGGGAGCGGATATATTGGTGGCGGGAAATTCAATCTTTTCTGCAAAAAATCCCATTCATGCCATTGCAGAATTGAAACGGATCACCCCTGATTTGATTTCGGTCTGATTACCGATCGCATTGATTGTTTAGAATATTTCCAAATTGAACGGACGGGTTACCATTCCTCGTTATCACTTGTTTTTTTTGTAACTTCGCGAAGTTTTGAAAAAGCAGCGACATCTTGTCACCTGTCGTTTCTTCTTACACGATAACATTCTTTTGATAAATGGCATTTGATATCGACATGATTAAAAAGGTCTACGCCCAATATGCGGAACGCATCGCAGCGGCCCGCAAAGTGGTGGATCGGCCTTTGACACTGACCGAAAAGATTTTATACACCCACCTGTGGGACGGAAATGCAACGCAAGGTTATGAACGTGGTGTTTCCTATGTTGATTTTGCACCTGACCGTGTGGCCATGCAGGATGCGACGGCGCAGATGGCGCTGCTGCAATTTATGCAGGCCGGAAGAGCGCGCGTAGCGGTTCCGTCTACCGTGCACTGCGATCACTTGATCCGGGCGAAGGAAGGTGCGGAAAAGGACTTGGCGGTGGCGACCACGGAGAGCCGGGAAGTTTTTGATTTTTTGGCTTCTGTATCCAATAAATACGGAATTGGCTTTTGGAAGCCCGGAGCGGGCATTATCCACCAGGTTGTATTGGAAAATTATGCATTCCCGGGCGGGATGATGATCGGGACCGATTCGCATACCGTGAATGCCGGCGGGCTTGGAATGCTGGCCATTGGGGTGGGCGGTGCAGATGCCTGTGATGTCATGGCAGGGCTACCCTGGGAGCTAAAATTCCCGAAATTGATCGGAATTAAGTTAACCGGCAAACTCAACGGTTGGACAGCCCCGAAGGATGTTATCCTGAAAGTAGCGGGTATCCTTACGGTAAAAGGGGGAACCGGTTGCATTGTTGAATATTTTGGTGAAGGTGCCAAATCCATGTCCTGTACCGGAAAAGGTACGATCTGCAACATGGGGGCTGAAATCGGAGCAACGACCTCGACATTTGGTTACGATGAGTCGATGGAACGTTACCTACGGGCAACCAATCGCGCTGACGTGGCGGATGCGGCTAATGCAATCAAAGAGCACCTGACAGCCGACCCTGAAGTATATGCAAATCCGGAACAATACTTTGATCAGGTGATTGAAATAAATCTTTCTGAATTGGAACCGCATCTGAACGGGCCATTTACACCCGATTTGGCAACTCCGGTTTCCAAGATGAAAGAAGAGGCAGAAAAGAATGGATGGCCACTGAAAGTCGAATGGGGGTTGATCGGATCCTGCACCAATTCTTCGTACGAAGATCTATCACGTGCGGCGTCCGTGGCCAGACAGGCTGTGGAGAAAGGTTTGGTAACAAAGGCTGAGTTTGGCATCAATCCCGGCTCTGAACAGGTGCGCTATACGGCAGAACGGGATGGTTTGTTGGATACGTTTACGGATTTGGACGCTACGATTTTCACGAATGCCTGCGGCCCCTGTATCGGTATGTGGGCCCGTGTAGGTGCTGAAAGAGCTGAGAAGAATACCATCGTCCATTCGTTTAACCGGAACTTTGCGAAACGGGCCGACGGCAACCCCAACACCTATGCGTTTGTGGCATCGCCCGAACTGGTTGCCGCGATAGCAATTTCCGGAGACTTGTCGTTTAATCCGATTACGGATACTTTGGTGAATAGTAAAGGTGAGTCTGTAAAACTGGATCCTCCCGCTGGAGATGAACTTCCCCAAAAAGGGTTTGATGTGGAAGATCCAGGCTACCAGGCGCCGGCGGAAGATGGCAGCAACGTAGTGGTGGCTGTTTCACCTACCTCTGATCGTCTACAACTGCTTGACCCGTTCCCTGCATGGGAAGGTACCGATATCAATGGATTGAAATTGCTCATCAAAGCAAAGGGCAAGTGTACAACGGACCATATCTCGATGGCGGGGCCCTGGCTTAAATATCGCGGGCACTTGGATAATATTTCCAACAATCTGCTGATCGGAGCGGTCAATTTCTTTAATGACAAAACAGATTCGGTGAAAAACCAACTGACGAACGAATACGGTCCGGTGCCGGCTACGCAGCGTGACTACAAGGCGGCTGGGATCGGATCCATTGTAGTGGGGGATGAAAATTATGGTGAAGGTTCATCACGGGAACATGCAGCCATGGAACCCCGTCATTTGGGGGTACGTGCCGTATTGGTAAAGTCATTTGCGCGTATCCATGAAACCAACCTGAAGAAGCAGGGAATGTTGGCGCTCACCTTTGTAAACAAGGAAGACTACGATAAAATTGAGGAAGATGATACCATTGATATCATCGGATTGACGGAATTTGCACCCGGAAAACCGCTTACACTGGTGCTTCACCACGCGGATGGTTCGGTAGAGCGGATCGAAGCCAATCACAGTTATAATGACCAGCAGATCGGTTGGTTTAGGGCAGGCGGGGCCTTGAACATCATCCGTCAGGGGCAAACTTCGGCATAACCGGCATACTAACTAAACTAAACGAAAGCCGCCGCGGTATTCCGCGGTGGCTTTTTTATGCCTGTAGCCATTCGCTGAGTGAAAAGGTGTCTTTTAGGCGGTAACCCTTTTCCGTAAGCTGTATCGTACAGCATTCGTTTACCGGATCATGCTCAAGGAATAGTGCGTAGTCATGGTCTACCGCCTCCTGCCAATAGTCCTTCCGTTCTTCCATGGTCGTGAGCGGGCGTACGTCATAGCTCATCACATAAGGTAGAGGAATGTGCCCTGCAGAAGGGAGAAGATCGGCCATATACAATAAGGTTCTGCCTTTGTAGTTGATTTGAGGCAGCATCATGGCATCCGTATGTCCATAGGTGAATCGGATTTTAATGTGTTCTGAAAAGCTGATGCCATCTTCAGCTTCTACAAAACTGAGTTGACCGCTTTCGTAAATCGGGATGATGTTTTCCTGAAGGAATGAAGGTTTTTCACGGTGGTTCGGGAATAACGCCCAGTCCCAGTGCTGCTTGTTGCTCCAAAAGGTGGCATTTTTAAATGCAGGTATAAGCTGCTCGTTTTCGCGGACAATCGCACCGCCGACGTGATCAAAATGAAGATGGGTGAGAAAGACATCTGTAACATCATCGCGGTGAAAACCGTGGGCCGCCAGTGAACTATCAAGTGTTGCGTCGCCGTGCCGGTAATAATGGCTGAAAAACTTTTCGCCCTGTTTATTGCCTATTCCCGTATCAACCAGTATCAGCCGTTTCCCCTCTTCGATCAACAGCAGGCGTGTAGCCCATGTGCACATATTCCGCTCGTCTGCAGGATTGGTTTTCTGCCAGATGGATTTGGGTACCACGCCAAACATGGCGCCACCGTCAAGTTTGAAAAATCCGGTATCAATTGTATATAAGTTCATACGTTAACGTGTTTATTGGCAACTGCTAAAGGTAATAAAAGCTGACAAAGTTTGAAAATCCACGGTTAGTGAAGTAAACGTTTGCATTAAAAAATTGATTCTTTTTTTTTCGTTTTTTCGCTAAAACGATAAACGATTCTGGGTCACAGTTTGTTGACTTAGTGTATTTTATACAATCAACTGATTTTCAGTAATTTTTGATTTATTTTAGGATTTTTTAATCCATACATTTGCTGCACTTGTTTAACAAAATACTAAAAAAAGTGCTATGGATGCTCTAAAAATGGCGATTCCTGACTTAACTTACCTTTTCATTAAAAATAAAGATAAGGTACACTATCAAACCAGCGTGGCTGAATTGGTTGAACACGCCATCGTCAACGGCGAAGGAAATCTGTCGGAAACGGGTGCACTGGCCGCTGATACGGGCCGTTTTACAGGACGGACCCCGTATGACCGATACATTGTACGCGACGAGGTGACCGGAGACTCGGTATGGTGGGGGAATGTTAACCAACCGATTGCCGAGAGCTCGTTTGAATACTTGTTTGAGCAGATAGGCACGTATTTTAATGACCGGGAGATTTTTGTACGCGATGGTTTCGCGGGAGCTGATACGGAACACCGGATCGGCATCCGTACGGTTACAGAGACGGCGTACCAAAATATTTTTGTACATAATCTGTTTATCCGGCCCGAAACTCCCGATCCAGCGACAACCCCGGAATGGTCTATCCTAGCGGCACCTGGTTACGCTTGTTTGCAGCCGGAGTCATTGGGACTGCATCACGCGAATTTCGTCATCATTAATTTTAAGCGGAAAATTATTTTGGTGGGGGGAACGGGCTATACGGGTGAAATTAAGAAGAGTATTTTTTCAGTATTGAATTACCTATTACCTCTTCAGAAGGGCATACTATCCATGCATTGTTCCGCGAATACGGATGATAAGGGCCATACCGCACTTTTCTTCGGCCTTTCCGGTACGGGTAAAACCACACTTTCAGCGGATAAAGACCGGATGCTGATTGGAGATGACGAGCACGGTTGGGATACCAAAGGGGTTTTTAATTTGGAGGGCGGATGCTATGCCAAATGTGTGGGGCTTGACGAAAGCAAAGAACCCCAGATTTTCCGAGCTATCCGTTTCGGCGCACTGATTGAGAACGTCGGTTTTTTCCCTGGCACGCGGGTGGCAAACTACAACGATATTTCCAAAACGGAAAATACCCGGGCTGCTTACCCCATTCACTATGTGCCGGATAGTATAATCTTGGGTAGAGGGGGTGCGCCTAAAAACATTTTCTTTCTTACCGCCGATGCATTCGGTGTAATTCCTCCGGTTTCATTACTTTCCACCGCTCAAGCTATGTACCACTTCATGTCTGGCTACACGGCAAAAGTGGCGGGGACCGAAGAGGGGATACGGGAGCCGAAAGCCGTTTTTTCCGCCTGTTTCGGTGAGGCTTTTTTGCCCCTGCACCCGATGTACTATGCAAACCTGCTGCGGGAAAAACTGGCTGCGGGAGCGATTGACGTGTGGTTGGTTAACACCGGATGGATTGCGGGGCCTTATGGCATTGGCCGCCGCATCAAATTGCGCTATACCCGCTCCATCATCAACGCTGCATTGACAGGAATACTTAAAGAGTCTACTTTCCGTACCCATCCGATCTTTGGACTCCGGTATCCGGTGAGCTGCCCGGATGTACCCGATGCCGTGCTTGATCCCGTACAGCTATGGCCGGATGCACAGGCGTATTACGCCCAGGCAAATCAACTGGCAAAACTTTTCACTGAAAATTTTAAAAAATTTGGTAAAGAAGCGAGTGACGAGGTGCTGGCTGCATCGCCCGTTACATTGGAATCTGCTTTCTCCGTCTAATTGTTTAATAATCGCAGCTCCAGCCCCCATAAGTCGCAGACTGTGGGGGCTTTTTTATGCAATGCCGGGGTTCCCGCTTTCTGAAAATAGCGCAAACGATTGTGTGAGGAAAAGATATGGTTATTATTTTTCGAATGTGCATATTGCGCTCATGATGCGTAATTTTAACTTAGAGCAGGTGTCCGCATTGGCTAGTAGATTTGACATTGAGGGCAATGTCACCGACGTGTCGCCGTTTGGGTCTGGACACATCAATGATACGTACCGTGTGCTGACCGATGGATATAATACCGATGGCTATCTCCTCCAGCGTGTAAACCACCATGTATTCAAAAACGTGAAAGCGGTGATGGAGAATATGCAATTGGTGATCCGGCATTTAAAGGAAAAGTATAGACAGCCGGGCGACCAGACGGTGCCTGTTGAAAAAAAGGTACTCACCCTGATACCTACCCGCGAAAATGATCCTTACCTGGTGGATGATGCGGGCAATTTCTGGCGGATGCTGATCCTGCTGGCGGATACAAGGAGTTATGACATTGTTGAAACTCCCCAGCAGGCCCGCGAAGGTGGACGGGCATTCGGGCAATTCCAACGGCTGCTATCGGATTTGGATGTTGGGAATATCCATGAAGTGCTTCCTGATTTTCACCACATCGGGAAGCGATTGGACAAGCTTAATCACGCGGTAGCGGCGGACCCTGTAAATCGTGTTGCACAGGCGTCTGCGGAATTGGCCGCTATTAAGTGCCGGGAAAGGCGCATGCATACCATATTGGATTTGGCTGCGGACGGAATTCTGCCCATCCGCATTACGCATAACGATACCAAATTCAACAATGTGTTGCTAGACATGCAAGACAAAGCTCAGTGCGTCATTGACCTTGACACCGTGATGCCTGGATACGTTGCTTACGACTTTGGGGATGCAATCCGTACCATTATTAATCGTGCTGCCGAAGATGAAGCGGATCTAAGTAAGATCACGCTTAATATCCCACTGTTTGAAGCCTATGTTTCGGGATATTTTGAAGAGGCACATTACTTTTTGACAGCGGAGGAGGTGAGCTCGCTGATTGAAGGTGTACTGCTATTGCCTTATATGCAAGCTGTACGGTTCCTTACCGATTTTTTGGAAGGAGATCATTATTACAAAGTTCATCACGCGGATCACAATTTACAGCGTACCCGTGCGCAGCTTAGGTTGGTAGAACAGCTTGAGGTGCATGAACCCGAATTGAGGGAGATCATTGATCGCGTGGTGCGTCAGTATCAAAAATAAGCGTATGAAGCATTTAATTGTTCCTTATTTGGGTCAGGTTGGATATGG
>Ga0207868_1002183_pt1 | contig 11786 bp, 11 predicted proteins | sample Passage237B_FD_187370 | JGI IMG/M metagenome (GOLD analysis project Ga0207868, IMG submission 187370) | Cellulose adapted compost microbial communities from Newby Island Compost Facility, Milpitas, CA, USA - Passage2 37B (SPAdes) (version 3) ... | reverse complement strand
CAGGTCCGACCGGTCCTCAGCCCGCGCGCGTGACGATTCCCTCCGCCTCGCCTATCACCGCGAGGAAGGCCTTGCCGTAGCGCGAGATCTTGGCGCCGCCTATGCCGGGAATGTCGGCAAGCGCCGCCGCATCTGCCGGACGCCGCCGCGTCATCTCCCGCAAGGTCGTATCGTGGAAAATCACATAGGGCGGCACGCCCTGCTCCTTGGCAAGCCGCAGCCGCTCCGCGCGCAATGCCTGAAAAAGAGCTTCATCTTCCGGCGACGCCCAGGCTTCCGCCTCTGTAGCCGCGCCTCTGCGCCGCCCGCCTGACAGGGCCGGGTCGCGCCGAAGCTCGATCTTCTGCTGGCCGAGCAGGACGGGCCGCGCCTCTTCCTCAAGAGTCAGCGCGTTAAAGGCCGCATGATCGACAGCAATGATGCCGCGTGCAGCGAGCTGCCGGAAAACGGACTGCCAGCCCTTTCGATCAAGCTCCCGGCCCACGCCAAAGGTCGGAAGCTCGTGATGGCCCGCGCGCTCCACTTTCTCCGTCATAGTGCCGAGCAGCACATCGATGATGTGCCCCGCGCCATAGCGCTGCCCCGTGCGATAGATCGCCGATAGCGCCTTGCGGGCGGCTTCTGTCCCGTCCCATAGCTCGGCAGGCTCAAGGCAGGTATCGCAATTGCCACATTCGCCGCCATGTACCTCGCCGAAATGCGCCAGCAGCGCCTGCCGCCTGCAGGCAACCGTCTCGCAAATGCCGAGCAGCGCATTGAGCTTCATCCGCTCGACCTGCTTCACCTCATCGGGCGATGCGCCTTCATCAATCATGCGGCGGCGAAGCGTGGCATCGCCCATGCCATAGACCATCCAGGCAGCAGCAGGCAGCCCGTCGCGCCCCGCGCGGCCCGTTTCCTGATAATAGGCCTCGACGCTTGAAGGCAGATCGAGATGCGCAACGAAACGCACATCGGGCTTGTCGATCCCCATGCCGAAGGCAATGGTCGCGACAAGCACCAGCCCCTCCTCTTTCAGAAACGCATCCTGATTGGCGTCCCGCACCTCACGATCCAGACCCGCGTGATAAGGCAGCGCCGTGAACCCTTCCTCCACCAGCCACTCCGCCGTCTCTTCCACCTTGCGGCGGCTCAGGCAATAGACAATGCCGCTCTCGCCCTTCCGCGTCTCAAGGAAGGCGCGCAACTGCCGCCGTGCATTGTCCTTCCGCGCGATTGTGTAGGAGATGTTCGGCCTGTCGAAACTCGCCGAGAAAACGCGCGCCTCATCAAGCTGCAGGCGATGGATCAGATCGCCCCGCGTCTGCGGGTCCGCGGTCGCCGTCAGCGCAAGGCGCGGAACGCCGGGAAACTTTTCCTTGAGCGATGCAAGCTGCAGATATTCCGGCCGAAAGTCATGTCCCCACTGGCTGACGCAATGCGCCTCGTCAATCGCGATGAGCGCCAGCGGAATGCGCGAGAGAAACTCCGTGAAGCCGTTGCTCGCCAGCCGCTCCGGCGTGATATAGAGAAGATCAAGACGGCACGCCGCGAGATCATCGCGCACCCGCCGCGCCTCCTCCGGCGAAAGGGTTGAATTGAGGGCCGCCGCTGCAACGCCCGACTGGCGCAAGGCTTCCACCTGATCGCGCATCAGCGCAATGAGCGGCGAGACAACAACGCCCACCCCTTTCCGGCAGATCGCGGGTATCTGATAGCAGAGCGATTTGCCTGCACCCGTCGGCAGCAACACGACCGCATCGCCGCCTTCAACGACATGCCGAACGATCTCCGCCTGCTGACCACGGAACGAGGGAAGGCCGAATACCTCCTTCAGAACCTTTTCAGCATCGGACATGGCAACTCTTCTCTCAAAACCCGCGCGGGCGACTCACTCTTGCGCGGCCCCAAGCTACCACCCCGCGCCGCGAACCAAACCCGAAAGGCTGACGCATTTGTCATCCGGGCCTGCTAGCTTGGCGCATCCTTCCTTTCACTACCGGAGTCCGACATGGAATCCCGCCTCATTCCCACACCACGCAGCCTTGCCGACATCGATCTTCGCTCGCGCGAGGTGATAGGCCGTGGCTGGGGAAAGATTGAACGCTTCATCTTCCGGCACCGCCGTTTCGGTGGCGAGTGGTCGCGGGAGATCACACGCGATGTCTATACCATCGCAGAAGTCGTGAACGTGCTGCCCTATGACCCCGCCCTTGATGCGGTGGTGCTGATCGAACAGTTCCGCACCTGCGGCCTCGTCTGGGGCGAGGCGACATGGCTTTTCGAAGCGGTCGCCGGTATCCGCGACGAAGGAGAAACGCCGGAGGAAGTCGCACGTCGCGAGGCGGAAGAGGAAGCCGGATGCAGCGTCACTTCGGTCCATCCCGTCACGAGCGTATGGTCATCGCCGGGCGGCTATGGCGAGCGCGCCCATCTCTTTATCGGCATGGGTGATTTCTCATCCGTGGGCGGGCTGCACGGGCTTGCAGAGGAAGATGAAGACATCCGTGCCGTGCTCGTCTCCCTCGCGGAAGCCCATGCGGCCATTCAGGACGGGCGCATTGTGGACGCAAAGACAATCCTTTTGATTCAATGGCTTATGCTGAACCGTCAAAACCTCGCCTGAGATGGGGTTTTTCGCCACCGCTTGAACCCGGCTGCCTCGCTCCGTATGTTGGCACCACCAGCCTTTCCGGCGTGGCACCCCGCCCACGAAAACAGAAAACACGCTCATGGATATCAAGAACGGCCTCGTCGACTCGATCGGCAACACCCCCATGATTCGGCTGAAGCGCGCCTCGGAAGAAACGGGCTGCGACATTCTCGGCAAGGCGGAGTTCCTGAATCCCGGCCAGTCGGTGAAGGATCGCGCGGCGCTCTACATCATCAAGGACGCGGTGGCCCGCGGCGCACTCAAACCGGGCGGCGTGATCGTTGAAGGCACGGCAGGCAATACCGGCATCGGCCTTGCGCTGGTGGGCAACGCGCTCGGCTTCCGCTCCGTGATCGTGATCCCTGAAACGCAGTCGCAGGAAAAGAAGGACATGCTGCGGCTCTGCGGGGCTGAACTGATCGAGGTTCCGGCCGTTCCCTACAAGGACCCGAACAACTACGTGAAATATTCCGGCCGTCTCGCCGAAGAACTTGCCGCGAAGGAACCGAACGGCGCCATCTGGGCAAACCAGTTCGACAATGTGGCAAACCGGCAGGCCCATATCGAAACGACCGGCCCGGAAATCTGGGCGCAGACAGATGGCAAGGTCGATGGCTTCGTCTGCGCTGTCGGCACGGGCGGCACACTGGCGGGCATCGGCATGGCGCTGAAAGAGCGCAACAAGGACGTGCAGATCGCCATTGCCGATCCGATGGGCGCGGCGCTCTACCACTATTACAAGCATGGCGAGCTGAAGGCCGAAGGCACCTCTATCACCGAAGGCATCGGTCAGGGCCGCATCACGGCGAACCTCGAGGGCGCGCCCATCGACCGCGCCTATCAGATACCGGATGAGGAAGCGCTTCCCATCATCTTCGATCTGCTGCGTTATGAAGGTCTCTGCCTCGGCGGCTCCAGCGGCGTCAACATCGCGGGCGCAATCCGGCTGGCGAAAGATCTCGGCCCGGGTCACACCATTGTCACCGTCCTTTGCGACTATGGCACCCGCTACCAGAGCAAGCTTTTCAATCCGGCCTTCCTGAAGGAAAAGAACCTTCCTGCCCCGGACTGGCTTTGATCGCTGAAAGACACGCCGATGACAGATGAGGCCGCCTCCCCGCTGGTAACAACCGAATGGCTCGCGGCCCGTCTCGACGCGCCGGACATTCGCGTTGTCGATGCCTCCTGGTATCTGCCGCAGGCGCAGCGCGATCCGAAGGCCGAATATGCGGCAGCGCATATTCCGGGTGCCGTTTTCTTCGATATTGACGAGATTTGCGATCTCGACAGCCCCTATCCGCACATGCTGCCGGACCCGGCAAAGTTCTCGTCGCGCGTCCGCGCCATGGGCCTGGGTGATGGCAACCGCATCATCGTCTATGACGGTGCGGGGCTTTTCAGTGCCGCACGCGTCTGGTGGATGTTCCGCGTCATGGGGCATGAAGATGTGGTAGTGCTCGACGGCGGGCTGAAAAAGTGGAAGGCGGAAGGCCGCCCGCTGACAGACATTATCCCGCGCCACTCCGCACGCCACTTTACTGCAAGACGCAACACCGCCCTCATTCGCGACCGTGACGCGATGCTGCGCAATCTCGACACCTGCGACGAGCAGGTGCTGGACGCGCGAAGCGCCGCCCGCTTCTGTGCAAAGGAGCCGGAGCCACGACCCGGCCTGCGTGGCGGGCATATTCCCGGCAGCCTCAATCTCCCGGCAAGCGAGCTTGTGGCGAGTGACGGCACAATGAAGAAGCCCGATGAACTGAAAGCACTTTTCGAGAAGGCGGGCATTGATCTGTCGCGCCCCGTCGTCACCACTTGCGGTTCGGGCGTCACTGCTTCCATTCTCGCGCTCGGTCTTGCCGTTCTCGGAAAACCGCATGTTCCGGTTTATGATGGCTCCTGGGCCGAATGGGGCGCAGACAAGGGCCTGCCTGTCGAAACATGACAGGCGGCACTTGCTCCCTGGTGATGAACAGAGATCGGTATGGGCAGGAAGCGCAAGACAATCGTCACCCATCTGGAGATGCTGGCAGAGCCGCGCCTGCCGCCCTGCCCGCGCCCGCACGGCAAATTCGCGCTCATGCGCGCGGAAAAGCCGCCAATCCATTTCTACCGCTATCTCTATGACACGGTTGGCCGCGACTATTTCTGGGTGAACCGCAAGCGCCTTTCCGATGAAGCGCTGGCGCGCATTATCCATGACCCGGAAGTAATGATCTGCGTGCTCTATTGTGACGGGTCGCCAGCGGGTTATTTCGAACTCGACTTCCGCTCCATGCCGCAGGTCGAACTTTCCTTCCTCGGCCTCATGCCGGAACATATCGGCTCTGGCATCGGTAGCTTCATGCTGCGCGAGGCAATCCTTACTGCCTGGTCACGCAAACCCGGCCGCCTCATCGTCCAGACCTGCACGCTCGACCATCGCCGCGCGCTCCCCCTCTATCAACGCATGGGCTTTACCCCTTGCGGGCAGGAAGAGGTGGAACTGGAAGAGCCGGATTGATGTGTTTGCATCAACGACATGGATGCGCGGATGAAGCCCGCGCATGACGGCGTAAATCAGGCACTCCCGGTCGCCTAATGCGCCAGCACCTGCGCAAGAAACTCCTTCGTCCGCGCATTCTTCGGGGCGCTGAAGAATTCCTGCGGCGGTGCTTCCTCGATAATTTCGCCCGCATCCATGAAGACAACGCGGTTCGCCACTTCGCGCGCGAAGCCCATTTCATGAGTCACGCAAAGCATGGTCATACCTTCCTGCGCAAGCTCCACCATCACGTCGAGCACTTCCTTGATCATTTCCGGGTCAAGCGCGGAAGTCGGCTCGTCAAACAGCATGACTTTCGGGTTCATGCAAAGCGCACGGGCAATCGCCACGCGTTGCTGCTGGCCGCCTGAAAGCTGCCCCGGATATTTGTTCGCCTGTTCGGGAATGCGGACGCGCTCCAGAAACTTCATCGCGAGATCATGCGCGTCCTTTTCCGGCATCTTGCGCACAGAGAGCGGCGCCAGCGTGCAATTTTCAAGCACCGTCATATGCGGAAAAAGGTTGAATTGCTGAAACACCATACCGACATCGCGCCGCACTTCATCAATGCGTTTCAGATCCTCGGTCAGTTCCACACCGTCAATCTTGATGTGGCCTTCATCATGCGGCTCCAGATGATTGATCGTGCGGATGAGTGTGGACTTGCCAGAACCGGACGGCCCGGCAATGACGATGCGTTCGCCCTCCTTCACCGTGAGATCGATATTCTTCAGCACATGGAAATCACCGAACCATTTATGCACTCCCTTCATCTCGATCATCACCTTGTCGGAGATGGTGAGAGTGCGGGCCGGTTTGTCGTTTCCATCTGACATGCTGTTCTCCTAGCGTCCGCGCGATGTATCGAGCCGCCGCTCCATGAAGTTCGAATATTGCGACATGCCGAAGCAGAATGCCCAGAAGACCAGCGCGGCAAAGATATAGCCGGTCAGCGCGCCTTGAGGCAGGCTCCAGCTCGGATCGCTGAGCTGCGCACGCACCTGCCCAAGCAGATCGAAGATGCCTACAATCAGCACCAGCGTCGTATCCTTGAAGAGACCGATGAAGGTATTGACGATGCCGGGGATAACGTGGCGCAGCGCCTGCGGCAGCACCACACGCATCATCGCCTGCCAATAGCTGAGGCCAAGCGCACGCGCCGCCTCATACTGCCCCGCCGGGATCGCCTGCAAGCCGCCACGCACTACTTCCGCCATATAGGCCGAAGAGAAGAGCGCCACTCCGACAAGGCAGCGCAGCAGATTATCCGGGTTCACCCCTTCCGGCAGGAAGAGCGGCAGCATCACGCTTGCCATGAAAAGCACGGTGATGAGCGGCACGCCGCGCCAGAACTCGATGAAGATGATGCAGACCATCCGTATCGCGGGCATACCGGAGCGCCGTCCGAGCGCCAGCAATACGCCAAGCGGTAGCGAGGCGACGATACCCGTGACGGCGACAACAAGCGTAACAAGCAACCCGCCCCATTCGCTCGTCGGCACGGGCGGAAGCCCCGGCCTGTCGCCCGCGAGAAGCACGATCGCCACCAGCGGATAGACAATCAGCAGAAAGACAAGATTGAGGCGCCGCGCCGGAAGCCCCGGGATGAGCATCGGTACGATAACGGCAACGCCAAGCGCGAAGGTGAGATTGACGCGCCAGATTTCCGAAGGCGGATAGCGGCCATAGATGAACTGGTCGATATTCGCCCAGACAAAGGGCCAGCACGCGCCTGCCCCCGGCTCCAGACACGCATCGCGCGTCGTCCCCGTCCACACCGCGCTGAAGATCGTGAAATCGAGCACAGGCGGAATGGTGAGCCAGAGAAGATAAAGCGACACGATCGTCAGAAGCGTATTGCTGACGCTCGAAAAGAAATTGCGCCTTACCCATTCGACAGGGGCCGCATTCTTCTTGCGACGGTGGGCGGGACGACCTGTCACATCATCCATGACCATAGCTCACCGCCCCTTCAGCGCAATACGCGCATTGTACCAGTTCATCGCAAGCGAGGTGAGAAGGCTCAGCGTGAGATAAACCGCCATGGTGAGCGCAATCACCTCTATCGCCTGCCCCGTCTGGTTGAGAACGGTGCCGGAGAAAACCGCAACGAGATCAGGATAGGCAATCGCAACGGCAAGCGATGAGTTCTTGGTGAGATTGAGGATCTGGCTGGTGAGCGGCGGAATGATGAGCCGCAGCGCCTGCGGAATAACAACAAGCCGCAGCGTCGTGCTCTCCTTGAGACCAAGGGCGGCGGCGGCTTCAAGCTGCCCCTTGCCGACCGAAAGAATACCCGCGCGCACGATCTCCGCAATGAAGCCTGCCGTATAAAGCGTCAAAGCAAGCACCAGCGCCACAAACTCCGGCAGCAATCGGAAGCCGCCGATGAAATCGAAATCACCCTGCGTTGCATGATGCAGCTCGAACGGCGCGCCCATAACGAGCCAGACAAGTGCAGGCAACACCAGAAGAACGGAGAGGAAAACGCGCCCGGCTGGAAAATACTTCCCGGTCTCCCGCCCCCGCTTCCGCGCCCAGCGCAACAGGAAGAAGCCGCCAGCCAGCGCAAAAGCAATCGCCGCAAGGAAGGCCGTAGCAGATGCGGTGGAAACGGGATCCGGTAGAATCAGCCCGCGATTGTTGAGAAAGACACCCGGCAGCGGATTGAGGCTTTCAGCCGGTCCCGGCAGCGGCCGCAGCACCGCGAAATACCAGAAGAAAAGATGCAGCAGCAGCGGGATATTCCGCATGACTTCCACATAGGCCGCCGCGATCTTCGCCACGAGCCAGTTCCGCGAAAGCCGCATCACGCCGACAAGGAAACCGAGCATCACCGAAAGCACAATGCCGATTACCGCAACAACCAGCGTGTTGAGCAGGCCGACCAGAAAGGCCCGGCCATAGGTCGATTGTTCGGAATAAGGAATTAGCGTCTGGATGATGCCGAAGCCCGCCGTCGTATCAAGAAAGCCGAAGCCGGAGGAAATGTGCAGCCGTTGCAGATTTTCCTGCGCGGTGGACGCGAAGAACCAGACAATACCAATGACAAAGCCGAGTACCGCCGCCTGATAGATGAAGGCGCGCACGCGCGGATTGTTCCAGCCAAACGCGGCTCTCGATCCTCCCTGCGGCTTTCGCCCCGTCTGCCCCCGCGCCATGTTCACACCCTATCGCACCGGCGGCGCATATTGCAGTCCGCCCTTTGTCCAGAGTGCGTTCAGCCCGCGTTCAATGTTGAGGGGCGTCTCGCTGCCAATATTCCGCTCGAACATCTCGCCGTAATTGCCGACGGCCTTGACCGCATTGACCACCCAGTCGGATGACAGCCCCACACTCGGACCATAATTTCCTTCCTGACCGAGCAAGCGCCTCACACGGGGGTTGTCGCTCTGCTTCATTTCCTCGACATTGGCGCGCGTCACGCCAAGCTCCTCCGCGTTGATGAGCGCGTTGAGCGTCCAGCGTGCAATATCTTCCCATTGCGGATCCCCCTGCCGAACGGCGGGGCCAAGCGGCTCCTTGGAGATAAGCTCGCTCAGCACCATATGCTTGTCCGGCTCGGCGAGCTTCAGCCGTTGCGCATAAAGGCCGGACGCATCCGTCGTATAGGCATCGCAGCGCCCGCGATCATAGGCGACAATCGCCTCGTCATTCTTCTCGAAGGTGAGAACACGGTAAGACAGGCCACGGTCGCGGAAATAGTCGGCCACATTGAGTTCGGTTGTCGTGCCGGTTTCCGTGCAGATAGTGCCGCCTGCAAGGCCCGCGGCCGTCTCGATGCCGGAAGCCTTCCGTACCATGAAGGACTGGCCGTCATAATAGGTCACGCCGATGAAGTTGAATCCAAGCTGCGTGTCGCGCGACATGGTCCATGTCGTATTGCGTGAAAGAATATCGATCTCGCCTGATTGCAGCGCCGTGAAGCGGTCCTTCGCAGAAAGCGGGCGGAAGCGCACATTCTCGCCACTGCCGAAAATCGCCCCGGCCAGCGCGCGGCAGAAATCCGCATCAATCCCCGACCAGCGCCCGCGCTCATCGGGGCTGGAAAAGCCCGGCAGCCCCTGGCTCACGCCGCAAATGAGATGGCCACGCTGGCGCACGCGCCGCAGCGTCTCCCCGGCCCCGGCGCGATCCACCTCCACCTGCGCCTGGCCCGCATCCACCCGGCTGTTGCCGAGCGACATCGGGTCATAAGGCAGGAAGAAATAAAGACCGCCGACACCGATCAGGATGCCCACGAAAAGGGCGACCAGAGGATTCTTCATTGAGCTCCCTTTAGAGATTTCCGGGAACGAACGGGACGGCGAAACGCCGGTTTCGATTCGGTGAGACTAACCATCATCCCCCCTCACGCAACCCTGAACCAGCCTGATAGCGATACCGCAACGCTTCAATTTTACTTTACCTGCCTTTTTATCCTTAAATGCGGAAGCGGCGAAGCGCCGACAGGCGGACGGAAACGGATGAGCAAATACAAACAGGATACGCTGATCGTCACCACGGGACGCAACCCCGAGGAAAATTTCGGCATCATCAATCCCCCTGTCTATCACGCCTCCACCGTGCTCTACCCGACGCTCCACACGGTGAAGACGCGCGGCCAGCCCGTCACCTACGGTCGCCGCGGCACGCCCACGACCTTCGCCTTGCAGGAAGCGATTGCCGAGCTTGAAGGGGGCTTTCGCAGCGTCATCACCTCTTCCGGCCTCTCCGCCGTAACCACCGCCCTTCTCGCGCATCTGAAGGCGGGCGACCACCTGCTGATGGTCGATAGCGTCTATGAACCGTCCCGCCATTTCTGCGATACGGTGCTGACGCGCTATGGCGTGGATGTCGAATATTACGACCCGCGCATCGGTGCGGGGATAAGCAGTCTGCTGCGGGAAAATACGGCTGTAGTTTTCACGGAGTCGCCCGGCTCCGTCACCTTCGAGGTGCAGGATCTGCCGGCCATCGCCGAGGCGGCGCACAAGCGCGGCGCCGTGGTGATGATCGACAACACCTGGGCCTCACCGCTCTACTTCAAGCCTTTCGAGCATGGTGCGGATGTCTCCATTCAGGCGGTGACGAAATATCTCTGCGGCCACTCGGATGTGATGATGGGCGCCATCACCACCACCGAAGAAGCATGGAAGCCGACGCTGGACGGGCATGGCGCCATCGGCCAATGCGTCGCGCCGGATGATGTCTATCTCGTACTGCGCGGCATACGCACGCTCTCCGTGCGGCTTGAGCGGCATATGGCAACGGGTCTGCGCCTCGCTGAATGGCTCGCCACACGGCCCGAGGTCACGCGGGTAATCCACCCGGCACTTCCGAGCCATCCCGATCACGCCATCTGGAAGCGCGATTTCACAGGCGCGAGCGGTCTCTTCTCCATCGAGCTTGCCCCCTGCCCGGAAAAGGCCGTTGCCGCATTCCTCGATGATCTTGAGCTTTTCGGCATGGGCTATTCATGGGGCGGCTTTGAAAGCCTCATCATCCCGCAATATCCCGCCAAGATACGCAGCGCGACGAAGTGGGATGCGAAAGGCCAAATCCTTCGCATCCATGCAGGGCTTGAAGATGTGGATGATCTGATCGCCGATCTCGACGCCGGATTCGCAAGACTGCGCGCCGCTGCAAACACCTGACCATCCGGAGACAGTGAAGACGTTATGAGCGAAGTCAGAAGCGAGATCGCGGGTAAGGTCTGGAAGATCGAGGCAAAGCCCGGCGACCGGATCGACGAAGACGATCCGATCATCATTCTGGAATCCATGAAAATGGAAATCCCCGTCTCCGCGCCTTTTGACTGCGTGGTGAAGGAGATTCTTGTCGCGGAAGAAGATGCCGTCGCCGAGGGCCAGATCGTCGCGATTGTCGAGCGGGCCTGAGCCTCTGCTTCACTCGCAATGAAAGCCTAGCTCTCGCCAAATATCCGCTTGAGGTGGCTGTTCAAAAACTTCCCCGTCGGATCAAGCCTGCGGCGCAGGACGCGGAAATCATCCCAGCGCGGATAAAGCATCTCGAAGTCCGCCGCGCCCAGCGTGTGCAATTTGCCCCAATGCGGCCGTCCGTCATAGCGGCGGAATATCTCCTCCACGCCCTTGAACAGCTCTTCGTAAGGCTGCTTGTGATACTGGTGAACGGAGATTGTCACGCTGTCGCGTTGGTAAAAGGGGCTGAGCCAGGCATCATCCGCTGCGACATAGCGATATTCGAGCGGAAAAAGAAAGTTCACCCCGCAGCGGCGCATATAGTCGCCCACTTCGCGGATGCAGTCCGGCCCCTTCTCGGCGGGCACGGCATATTCCATTTCGTTGAAGCGCACATTGCGGTCGCTCGGAAAGGCATCATGCGACCAGCGTACCTTTCCGCCGCCCTCGCTCCCGCCCACATAGCGCGAGCCGCTGGAGGCGGTGAGAAACTTCTGCAGCGGGCCGCGCAGAAAAGGTACAAGCCGCGATGTCTCGCAGGCGCGCAACATGGTCTTGTCGCCGGGGGACATTTCCCCATCCGGCTTACGGCGGCGCGGCTTTGCTTCCTTGTCTGTCTCGCGCAGAAACTTTACCAGCGCGTCTTTGGCGAAGGGAAACCAGAAGAACTCGAAATGGCGGCTGCTGTCGCGCAGTTCCTCCGCTTTCG
>Ga0207868_1002155_pt1 | contig 11938 bp, 9 predicted proteins | sample Passage237B_FD_187370 | JGI IMG/M metagenome (GOLD analysis project Ga0207868, IMG submission 187370) | Cellulose adapted compost microbial communities from Newby Island Compost Facility, Milpitas, CA, USA - Passage2 37B (SPAdes) (version 3) ... | reverse complement strand
CGGGGCCTGGAAACACAACGCCCGGCATCAAGCCGGGCGCTGCGGATCTGGTGCCGGAAACAGGAGTCGAACCTGCGACCTACGCATTACGAATGCGCCGCTCTACCAACTGAGCTATTCCGGCATGGGTGCCGGCCGCGCGCGCGGCCGGGGTGGGGATTCTACCCGGTCCGGCCGGGCGCAGGCCAGCGCCGCCGGCCCGGCTGTCAGCCGATGCGCCGGGCCATGCAGGCCGCACTGGCAGGGCAGATGGAGGCGAACTCGGCCGTGGCCTGGATGCTGGCCGGGACGCTGCCGCGCTCCACCCTGCGGTAGCCCAGGCGCCGGAAGAAGGACTCGGCCGTCAGGGTCAGCAGGAACAGCTGGTCCACGCCGGCGGCACGTGCCTGGTCCTCGGCCGCCGCGACCAGACGCTGCCCCAGCCCCTGGCCGCGCACCCGGGGCTCGACGGCCAGTGAACGCAGCAGCCCGGCATCGGCAAAGGCCTGCAGCCCCACCACGCCCTCGAAGCCGCCCGCGCCTTCGGCCACCAGGAAGCTGATCCGCTCCGCCTCCAGGTCCTCGACCGGGAGACGGGCCACCTCGAGCAGGGCGCGCACCCGTGCAAGGTCGGAAGCGTTCGCGTTCCGGATGGGCATGCAGGCTCCTTGATCTGTTCGGGAGGATTGCTTCCCATGGGCGCACAGGGCCACGCCCATGGGACAGTCCGCCTGGCGGCCCTCCCAGGCCAGGCACATCTTCACCCGGACACCGCCGCCGGCGGTAGCAGTTGCGGCAGATGGCCCCATGCTCCCGGCACTGGATCACCCCCTCATCTCGGGTCTGGGGAGGCAGTGCTAACGTAGCCGGCACCCCGTCCAGCCCCGACTGCATGACCCGCTTCCGCAAAGCCCCCCTGCTTGCCCTGCTCTGCCTGCTGCTGGCCCTGGTCCCGGCCCTGGCGGCGGAGACCGGTTCGGTGGACCAGGCCCGCGACCAGCTGGCCGCCATCGCCCGGGAGCTGGACAAGCAGGTCGAGGACATCGAGCTGCTGCGCGCGCGCGAGGCGGTGCTGCGGATCCAGGACGAGGCGCAGAAGCGGGTCGATGCCCGCACCCCGGAGCTGGAAAGCCTGGACGCGCGCCTGGCACAGCTGGGCCAGGCGCCGGAGGACGGACGCGAGCCGGCCGATGTGGCGCGCGAGCGCAGGAGCCTGCAGGGCCAGCGCAACGCCCTGGATGCCGAGCTGCGCCAGGCCGGGCTGGCGGTGGTCGAGGCCGGGCAGCTGCTGGAGCGGATCGCCAGCGCGCGCCAGGCGCGGTTCCACGAGCGCCTGGCCGAGCGCACCACCCCGCCCTGGCGCCTGGCCTTCTGGCAGGACCTGGCCGACAACGCCCCGCGCGACCTGCGCCGGCTGGACGCGCTGTGGCAGGAGTCGGCGCGTACCGTGCGCGCGCACTGGGCGGACACGCCGGGACGCCCGGCCGGGCTGCTGCTGGCGGCCCTGGTCGTGCTTGGCCTGGGCTGCTGGCTGGGCTGGGGCTGGGTACCGCGGCTGGTGGCCGGCAAGCTGCCGCAGGGGCGCCTGCGCCGCTCGGCGCCGGCGGTGGCGCGGGTGGTGATCGCCACCATGGCCGCGCTCATCGTCACCAGCCTGCTGCGCGCGGCTCTGCTCCCGGTCCGGCCGCCGGAGCAGGTCGCCGCGCTGGCCAGCCTGGCCGCCGGGCTGGTGGTGTTCTCCACCTTCGTCACCGTGCTCGGCTCGGTGCTGCTGTCGGCGCGCAAGCCGTCCTGGCGGCTGCCTGCCATCTCCGACGCCGGCGCCCGCGCCCTGCGCCCGTTCCCGCTGCTGGCGGCGCTGGCCATTGCCGCGGCGATCTTCAGCCAGCGCGTGGGTGCGCTGGCCAATGCCAGCCTGGGCCTGGCCGTGGCCATAGCCGTGGCCGGCGCCCTGCTCACCCTGGCGGTGGTGATCGCCGCCCTGGCCCGGGTGCAGCGGGTGCAGTCCACGGCCACCCCGGGCGCTGACGAGGCGACGGGCGAGGCCGAGGCAACGCCGCACTTCCGCCCCTGGGTCAACGCCGCGCTCAGCCTGGGCTGGCTCGCCGCCGCGGTGGCGGTGCTGGGCCTGTTCACCGGGCACATCGCCCTGTCCAGCTTCATCGCCATGCAGGTGCTGTGGACGGCGGTCGTGCTGGCCAGCGCCTGGCTGGCGATGCGCTTCATCGACGACCTGGCCTGCGCCCTGCTGGGCGGGCGCGGCCTGGCCGGGCGACGGATCAATACCCGCTTCGGGATCGAGGCCCGGCGCCTGGACCAGGTGGCGGTGGTGCTGTCGCTGCTGGCGCGGATCGCGGTGGCGCTGCTGGCACTGATGGCCCTGGCCATGCCCTACGGCGCCAGCGGCGACGACCTGATCGCGCGGGTCCGCGGGCTGCAGGAAGGCATCACCATCGGCCAGCTGGTACTCAGCCCGGGCAATATCGTCCGCGCCCTGCTGGTGTTCGTGCTGGCCAGCGTGCTGTTCGGCCTGTTCCAGCGCTGGCTGGCGCAGCGCTACCTGCCGACCACCAAGATGGACGAGGGCATGCGCAGCTCGCTGGCCAGCCTGACCGGCTATGCCGGGGTGGTGCTGGCGGTGGCCATGGCCCTGGCCGCGATCGGGGTCAGCCTGGAGCGGATCGCCTGGATCGCCAGCGCGCTGTCGGTCGGCATCGGTTTTGGCCTGCAGGCCATCGTCCAGAACTTCATCTCCGGCCTGATCCTGCTGGCCGAGCGCCCGGTCAAGGTGGGCGACTGGGTGGTGGTGGGCGACGCCGAGGGCGACGTGCGCCGGATCAACGTGCGCGCCACCGAGATCCAGACCGGCGACCGCACCACGGTGCTGGTGCCCAACTCCGAGTTCATCACCAAGACGGTGCGCAACCGCACCTTCTCCAAGGCCGAGGGCCTGGTGAAGATCGTGCTGCCGATGCCGCTGTCGGTGGACCCGGACCTGGTGCGCAAGCTGCTGCTGGAGGTGTTCCAGGAGCATCCGGGGATCCTGGAAAGCCCGGCGCCGAACGTGCAGATCGACAACATCGATGGCGGCCGGATCATCTTCAACGCCACCGGCTACGTTTCCACCCCGCGCCAGGCCGGGGCCACCCGCAGCGCGCTGCTGTTCGAGATCCTGCGCCGGATGCGCGCGCTCAGGATCCGGATGGAGTAGGCCGCGCCGGCCGCGGACGGCCGGCCGCCGTGCGCGCCGCTCAGCCGACCAGGCGCAGGCGCAGTTCCTTGGGCAGGGCGAAGACCATGTCCTCCGGCTCGCCGTCCAGCTCGGACACGCCGGCCGCGCCCAGCTCGCGCAGGCGCTCGATCACCCCGTCCACCAGTACCTGCGGCGCCGAGGCGCCGGCGGTCAGGCCGATGTGCCGCTTGCCCGCGACCCAGGCCGGGTCGATCTCGTGGGCGCCGTCGATCAGGTAGGACTCCACGCCCTCGCGCCGGGCCAGCTCGGCCAGGCGGTTGGAGTTGGAGCTGTTGGGCGAGCCAACCACCAGCACCAGGTCGCAGCGCTTGGCCAGTTCGCGCACCGCGTCCTGGCGGTTCTGGGTGGCGTAGCAGATGTCGTCGTTCTTCGGGCCCTGGATGGCCGGGAAGCGGCGCTGCAGGGCCTCGATGATGCCGCGGGTATCGTCCACCGACAGGGTGGTCTGGGTGGTGTAGGCGATGTTGCCGGGCTGGCCCACCTGCAGCGCCTCCACGTCCTCCACGTCCTCGACCAGGTAGATCGAGCCGCCCTCGTTCTCGCGGCTCCACTGGCCCATGGTGCCCTCCACCTCCGGATGCCCGGCGTGGCCGATCAGGACCACGTCGCGCCCGGCGCGGCAGTGGCGGGCGACCTCGAAGTGGACCTTGGTCACCAGCGGGCAAGTGGCGTCGAACACCTTCAGCCCGCGGCGGTCGGCCTCCTCGCGCACCGCGCGGGAAACGCCGTGGGCGCTGAAGATGACCGTGGCGTTGTCCGGCACCTCGTCCAGCTCCTCCACGAACACCGCGCCGCGACGCTTGAGGTCATCGACCACGAAGCGGTTGTGCACCACCTCGTGGCGCACGTAGATCGGCGCGCCCAGGGTCTCGATCGCGCGCTTGACGATCTCGATGGCGCGGTCGACCCCGGCGCAGAAACCGCGGGGATTGGCGAGGATGACGTCCATGGCTTCAGTCGTTGCGGGCGGCAGGGCCCAAGGGTGGCACGGGGATCATGAACCGGTCTTGCGGCGGCCGCCGTCCAGCAGCCCGAACAGGGCGATGCCGATGGCCCCGCCCACCACCGCGCAGTCGGCGATGTTGAACGCCGGCCAGTAGTGGTCGCGCCAGTACCACTGGATGAAATCCACCACGTGGCCGTGGACCAGGCGGTCGATCACGTTGCCCAGGGCGCCGCCGATCACCAGCGAGTAAGGCAGGGCCTGGCGCCAGTCCCGGCGCGGGGTACGCCACAGCCACCAGCCCAGCAGGCCGGAGATGGCGAAGGCCAGCGCGGTGAAGAACGCGGTCTGCCAGCCACCGGCGTCGGCCAGGAAGCTGAAGGCCGCACCCGTGTTGTAGGTGCGGTACCAGTTCCAGAAGCCTTCGACCACCGGCACCGCGGTGAACTCGGGCAGGCTGGACAGGACCCAGGCCTTGCTCCACTGGTCCAGGCCGATCACCAGGGCCGAAAGCGCCAGCCAGGCCAGCGCGTTCGGCCGCGGGTGGGAGCCGGCCATGCTCAGAACCACCGCCGGTCTTCACCGGCGCCGTCGATGTTGCTGGCGCAGCGGCCACACAGCTCCGGATGCGCCTCCACCGAACCGACATCGGCGCGGTAGTGCCAGCAGCGCACGCACTTGGGCTTGGTGGTCGGCTGGGCGGTGACGAAGATGTCGTCGGTCTGCGCCGGGACCACGCTGACGTCGCCGCTGATGAACAGGAAGCGCAGTTCCTCGGCCAGCGGCTGCAGGTGGGCGGCGGTGTCGGCGCCGGCGGTCAGGGTGATCTCCGCCTCCAGCGCCGCGCCGATCTGGCCGTTGGCGCGCATCGGCTCCAGCACCTTGGCCACCTGCTCGCGCAGGGACAGCAGGCGCTCGAAGTCGGCCGCGCCCAGCTCGGCGTCCTCCGGCAGCGGGGCCAGCCCGTCGTACCAGGTGGTGAACAGCACGTGCCCGGCGCGCTCGCCCGGCAGGTAGCCCCACAACTCGTCGGAGGTGAAGGTCAGGACCGGCGCGATCCAGCGCACGAAGGCCTCGGCGATGCGGAACATGGCGCTCTGCGCGCTGCGCCGGCCGCGCGAATCCTCGCGCATGGTGTACAGGCGGTCCTTGGTCACGTCCAGGTACAGCGAACCCAGGTCCACCGAGCAGAAGTTCAGCAGCGCCTGCACGATCTCGGCGAAGTCATAGCGCGCGTAGGCGGCCTTGATCTTCTCCTGCACTTCCCAGGCGCGGTGCACGATCCAGCGGTCCAGCGCGACCATGTCCTCCAGCGGGCGCAGGTCGCGGGCCGGGTCGAAGCCGTGCAGGTTGGCCAGCAGGAAGCGGGCGGTATTGCGGATGCGGCGGTAGGCGTCGGCGTTGCGCTTGAGGATCTCCTGCGACAGCGACATCTCGTTGGAGTAGTCGGCCGAGGCGATCCACAGGCGCAGGATGTCCGCGCCCAGCTTGTTCATGATGTCCTGGGGCTCGATGCCGTTGCCCAGCGACTTGGACATCTTGCGGCCGTGCTCGTCCACGGTGAAGCCGTGGGTCAGGCACTGCCGGTACGGGGCGGCCTTGTCGATGGCGATGCCGGTCAGCAGCGAGGACTGGAACCAGCCACGGTGCTGGTCCGAGCCTTCCAGGTACAGGTCGGCCGGCTTGCCCAGGCCGCGCTCCAGCAGCACGCCCTCGTGGGTAACGCCGGAGTCGAACCACACGTCCAGGATGTCGGTGATCTTTTCGTACTGGTCCGCCTCGGCGCCCAGCAGTTCGGCCGGGTCCAGGCTGTACCAGACGTCGATGCCGCCCTGCTCCACCCGGTCGGCGACCTGGCGCATCAGCTCGCTGCTGCGCGGGTGCGGCTCGCCGGTTTCCTTGTGCACGAACAGCGCGATCGGCACGCCCCAGGTGCGCTGGCGCGAGATGGTCCAGTCCGGGCGGCCCTCGACCATGCTGCGGATGCGGGCCTTGCCCCATTCCGGGTACCAGATGACCTTCTCGATGGCGTCCAGGGCGTCGGCGCGCAGGCCGGCCTGGTCCATGGAGATGAACCACTGCGGGGTGGCGCGGAAGGCGATCGGGGTCTTGTGCCGCCAGCAGTGCGGGTAGGCGTGCTCGACCTTGCTGGCCGCCAGCAGCGCGCCACTGGCGCGCAGCACCTCGATGATGGTGTCGTTGGCCTTCCAGATGTGCAGGCCGGCCAGCTCCACCCCGTTGGCGGGCGGGGTCGAGGGCAGGTACACGCCGCGGCCATCGACCGGGTTGAGCTGGGCGGCGCCGTACTTCTCCACCAGGCCATAGGCCTTGGCCACCACGTAGTCCTCCTGGCCGTGGCCGGGGGCGGTGTGCACCGCGCCGGTGCCGTCCTCGTCGGACACGTGCGAGCCCAGCAGCACCGGGATGTCGCGCTCGGCGTAGAACGGGTGGGCGAACAGCAGGCTCTCCAGCGCCGCGCCCTTGGCCCGGCCGTGCACGGTCACGCCGGCCACGCCGTAGCGCTGCAGGGCGCGCTCGGCCAGGGCCTGGGCCAGCACCAGCCAGCGGCGGCGGCCTTCATGGGCCGGGCCCTCCACCAGCACGTAGTCGATCTCCGCGCCCAGCGACACCGCCAGCGAGGCCGGCAGGGTCCAGGGGGTGGTGGTCCAGATCGGCACCGCGACCTCGACCCCGGCCGGCAGCCCGGCCCCGAAGGCGGCCGCCACGGCCTGGCCGTCGCGCGCGGCATAGGCCACGTCCACGGTCGGGGAGACCTTGTCCTGGTACTCGATCTCGGCCTCGGCCAGGGCCGAGCCGCAGTCGAAGCACCAGTGCACCGGCTTCACCCCGCGGGCCAGGTGGCCGTTGTCCACGATCTTGGCCAGGGCGCGGATCTCGCCGGCCTCGAAGTGGAAGTCCAGGGTCTTGTACGGGTTGTTCCAGTCGCCGACCACGCCCAGGCGCTTGAAGTCCTTGCGCTGCAGCTCGATCTGTGAAAGGGCGTATTCGCGGCACTTCTGCCGGAACTCGTTGGCGTCGAGCTTGACCCCGACCTTGCCGTACTTCTTCTCGATCGCGATCTCGATCGGCAGGCCGTGGCAGTCCCAGCCCGGGATGTAGGGCGCGTCGAAGCCCGCCAGGTACTTGGACTTGACGATGATGTCCTTGAGGATCTTGTTGACCGCGTGGCCCAGGTGGATGGCGCCGTTGGCGTAGGGCGGGCCGTCGTGCAGCACGAACAGCGGGCGCCCCTTGGCGTTGGCCCGCAGCTGGGCGTACAGGTCCTGCTCCTCCCAGCGCGCCAGGATGTCCGGCTCGCGCTTGGGCAGGTCGCCACGCATCGGGAAATCGGTGGCCGGCAGGTGGAGGGTGGCTTTGTAGTCTTGGGTCACGGCGTCTACCGTTGCGCGGCGGTCTTGGGGAAGGAATCGGCGCCAGCCGGCGCCGGGTTCTGCTCGGAATCGAGGTGGCGCGCCAGGATCGCACGCGCCTGCGCCGCGTCCTGGTGCATCTGCGCGGTCAGCGCAGGCAGGTCGGGGAACTTCTCTTCATCGCGCAGCTTGGCCACGAACTCGACCTGCAGGTGGCGCCCGTAGAGGTCGCCGGCGAAGTCGAACAGGTGCGCCTCCAGCAGCGGTTCCACCCCGTCCACCGTGGGCCGGGTGCCGAAGCTGGAGACCGAGGGCCAGGGGCGGTCGGCGATGCCGTGCACCAGGGTGGCGTAGATCCCGGCCAGGGCCGGGGTCCTGGGGAAGCGCAGGTTGGCGGTGGGAAAGCCCAGGGTGCGGCCCAGCTGCTGGCCGCGCACCACCCGCCCGCCGATCCGGTAGGGCCGGCCCAGCTGCGCGGCGGCGGCGGCGAAGTCGCCGGCCACCAGCGCCTCACGGATGCGGGTGCTGGAGATGCGCCCGCCGCCCTGGTCCACGCCGACGATCTCGCCGGCGGCAAAGCCCAGTTCCGCGCCCATGGCCTGGAGCAGGGCCAGGTCGCCGCCGCGGCGGTGGCCGAAGTGGAACTCCGGCCCGATCCAGACCTCGCGCGCGCCCAGCCGGCCGAGCAGGACCCGGCGCACGAACTCCTCGGCCGGCATCGAGGCCATGGCCTGGTTGAAGCGCAGCAGGCCCAGCAGGTCCAGGCCCTGGCCCAGCAGCCCGGCGATGCGGTCGCGCGGCAGGGTCAGGCGCGGTGGCGGATTGCCGCGGGCGAAGAACTCGCGCGGCAGCGGCTCGAAGGTCAGGGCCACGGCCGGCACGCCGAGGGCGCGGGCGCGCGCCACGGCATGGCCGACCAGGGCCTGGTGCCCCAGGTGGAGGCCGTCGAAGGCACCGATGCAGACCACGCTGCCGCGCGGGCACAGGGACCCGCCATCGATGTCACGGAACAGCCTGCTCATCTACTCGTCTGTCGGGATCGGGAAGCCCCGGCCGCGCCCACGGCGCCGGACCGGATCAGAACACGGAAGTATAGCCCGCGCAGCCCCCTCCCCGGCCGCTCAGCCGCGCAGTTGGCGCGGTTTCAGGCCCAGCGCCAGGAGCAGGCCGGCATACACCGCCGCGCCGCCGCCGACCATGGCCGCCAGGCGCAGGCCGCGCTGCCACCAGTCCCAGCCGCTCCAGCCTGGCACCCAGGCCGAGCCCAGCCAGACCAGCAGCGCGGCCATGCCGGCCGCGGCCAGGGCCACCTGCAGGCCGAACCGGGCCCAGCCCGGTTGCGGCCGGTAGACCCCGGCCCGGCGCAGCAGCCAGCCCAGCTGCAGGGCGTTGACCCAGCCGGCGATGGCGATGGACAGGGCCAGCAGGGCATGGGTGCCGCGGATGTTGCCCAGGGCCTGGAACACCGCTCCGCCCGCCTCGGCCATGGCCGCCCGGCCCACCGGGGTGGCGTACAGCAGGCCGGCCAGCAGGGCGATGATGGTCGCGGCGTTGACCAGCACCGAGACCACCGCCGCGCGCACCGGGGTGCGGGTGTCCTGGCGCGAGTAGAAGGCCGGGGCAAGCACCTTGACCAGCAGGAAGGCCGGCACCGCGGTGGCCTGGGCCACCAGGCTCCAGGCGCTCATCTGCACGTCGGCCTCGGTGAAGCGCCCGTACTGGAACAGGGTGGCCACCAGCGGCCGCGCGCACAGGACCAGGCCCAGCGCGGCCGGGATGCCGATCAGCAGGCACAGGCGGAAACCCCAGTCCAGGCCGCGGGAAAAACCTTCCGGGTCGGCGGCGGCATGGCGCCGCGACAGGTGCGGCAGGATCACCGTGCCGATCGCCACCCCGAACATGCCCAGCGGGAACTCCAGCAGGCGATCGCTGTAGTACAGCCAGGTCACGCTGCCCCCCACCAGCAGCGAGGCGACCTGGGTGTTGAACAGCAGGTTGAACTGCACCACCGAGGAGCCGAACAGGGTCGGCACCATCAGTTTCATGATCCGGCGCACTCCTTCGTGGGCCAGGTCCAGGCGCGGGCGCGGCAGCAGCCCCAGCCGCGCCAGCGCCGGCAGGTGGAAGCCCAGCTGCAGCAGGCCGGCCCCGAACACGCCCCAGGCCAGGGCCATCACCGAGCCGTCCATCAGCGGCGCCAGGCACAGCGCCGCGGCGATCATGGCCAGGTTCAGCAGCACCGGCGACAGCGCCGGGATGGCGAAGCGCTGCCAGGTATTGAGGATGCCGCCGGCCAGCGAGGCCAGGGAAATGAACAGCGCATACGGGAAGGTGATGCGCAGCATGTCCACGAACAGTTCCTGCTTGCCGGGCTCGTCGGCAAAGCCGGGAACCAGCACCCAGGACAGCCAGGGCGCCAGCAGCAGGACCAGGGCGGTGACCACCACCAGGGCCGCGGCCAGGGCGCCGGCGACCCGGTCCACCAGCTCGCGCACCGCCTGCTGGCCGTGCCTTTCCTTGTACTCGGCCAGGACCGGGACGAAGGCCATCGAGAACGAGCCCTCGGCCGAGAGCCGGCGCATGAAGTTGGGGATCCTGAACGCCGCCACGAACACGTCCATGCCCGGGTTGGCCCCGAACACGAAGGCATAGACCTGGTCGCGCACCAGCCCGGCCACGCGCGAGAGGAAGGTCATGGCACTGAACACCGCGCTGGAGCGCAGCAGGCGGGCACCGCTCATCGGCCAGCCTCCGCCCCGCGGCCCCTGCCATACCCCCGGGAGTTGACGCAAGTAGTTGAACACCCCATAATTTCGCGTTCTCTAAGCTCCACCATTTCCGTTAAACCAGCTTCAGTTATCCAGGAATCCACCGCCGTGGCCAACATCAAGTCCGCCAAGAAGCGCGCCAAGCAGACGGTCGTGCGCAATGCGCGCAACGCCGCCCAGCGTTCGCAGCTCCGTACCGCCGTCAAGAAGGTCCTCAAGGCCCTGGACGCCAACGACGCCGCCGGCGCCGAGGCTGCCTTCGCCGTCGCCCAGCCGATCCTGGACCGCTTCAGCGCGCGCGGCCTGATCCACAAGAACAAGGCTGCCCGTCACAAGAGCCGTCTGACCGCCCGCATCAAGGCCCTCAAGGCCGCCGCCTGAGCGACGGCCCGGCGCCGCCCGGCGCCAGCCGCCCGCCGCCAGCGCATCCCTTGCGCGGCAGGTCACGAAAAACCCGGCTTCGGCCGGGTTTTTCGCATGTCCGCAATCCAGATCAGCCGGCCGCATCCGCCTCGGCCTCGGCCCGCTCCTGGCGCTGGCGGTCCAGGAACGCCATCACCTCCAGCATGATCGGCCAGGTGCCCTCGCGGCCCAGCGCCGAGACCAGGAACCAGGGCTGGGTCCAGCCCAGCTCGGCGATGATCGCCTCGGCGCGCTCGCGCGCCTCGTCCTCGAACATCAGGTCGGCCTTGTTGAGCACCAGCCAGCGCGGCTTGGCCAGCAGCTCCGGGTCATGGCGGCCCAGCTCGCGCTCGATCGCGCGCACCTGGTCGGCCGGCGAGGCCGACTCCACCCCGCCCTCCATCGGCGCGATGTCCACCAGGTGCAGCAGCAGGCTGGTGCGCTGCAGGTGGCGCAGGAACTGCGCACCCAGGCCGGCGCCATCGGCCGCGCCCTCGATCAGGCCGGGGATGTCGGCGATCACGAAGCTGCGGTGCGGCTCGACGCTGACCACGCCCAGGTTCGGGTACAGGGTGGTGAACGGGTAGTCGGCCACCTTCGGGGTCGCCGCGGACACGGCGCGGATGAAGGTGCTCTTGCCGGCATTGGGGAAGCCCAGCAGGCCGACGTCGGCCAGCAGCTTCAGCTCCAGGCGCAGCACCCGGCGCTCGCCCGGCTCGCCCGGGGTCGCCTGGCGCGGGGCGCGGTTGACCGAGCTCTTGAAATGCATGTTGCCCAGGCCGCCCTTGCCGCCGCGGGCCACCAGCAGGCGCTGGCCATGCCGGGTCAGGTCGCCGATGACCTCCTCGGTCTCGACATTGGTCACCACGGTGCCCACCGGCACGGTGATGATCCGGTCCTCGCCACCCTTGCCGTACATCTGCCGGCCCATGCCGTTCTGGCCGCGCTGGGCCCTGAACTTGCGCTCGTGGCGGAAGTCCACCAGGGTGTTGAGGTTCTCGTCGGCCACCAGCCACACGCTGCCGCCATTGCCGCCGTCGCCGCCATCCGGCCCACCGAGGGGGATGAACTTCTCGCGACGGAAGCCTATGCAACCGTTGCCGCCATCGCCGGCGGTGACTTCGATTTCCGCTTCGTCTACCAGTTTCATCGGATCGGGACCACTTGGGGGTACGGGGAAGGCCCGCGCGCGGACAGTCTAGCCGGCGCCGGCGGCCGGCGG
>Ga0207868_1002154_pt1 | contig 11954 bp, 10 predicted proteins | sample Passage237B_FD_187370 | JGI IMG/M metagenome (GOLD analysis project Ga0207868, IMG submission 187370) | Cellulose adapted compost microbial communities from Newby Island Compost Facility, Milpitas, CA, USA - Passage2 37B (SPAdes) (version 3) ... | reverse complement strand
CGGGCGGGACGCCCAGGCGCGGGACGAACGGGCCCGTGCGGTGGTCGCGCTACACTTGCCGCAACAGCGTCGACCCGGCCATCACCGGCGAGCTTGCGGAAGAACGGGCCTCAGCGGGCCTCAGTAGAACCGCACGGGCAGCCCGTCACAGCGGCGTCTCGGTGGCAGCCGAGGCATGAGCGGTTCGCCGCATCGTCGCCCGACGTCAGTCGGCGGTGAACGATGCGGCGGGCAAGCGGGGTGGTACCGCGTGATCCGGCGCCCGCCGGGGAGCGTCCTCGCACCAGGAACGTCTTCGTCCGGCATCGGACGCCCGTGCCACCAGGAGAGCCGCCGCATGAGCGAGAAGTACCCGCTCCACCGCACCGCCGTCGACCCCAACGCCCAGGTGCCGGCATCGCCGTCGTTCCCCCAGATCGAGCAGGAGGTGCTCGAGTACTGGAAGCAGGACGGGACGTTCCAGGCGAGCATCGACAACCGTGACAGCGCGGACGGCGGCCCCGCCGACGAGTTCGTCTTCTACGACGGCCCGCCGTTCGCCAACGGCCTGCCGCACTACGGCCACCTGCTGACCGGCTACGTGAAGGACGCCATCCCGCGCTACCAGACGATGCGCGGCAAGAAGGTGGACCGCCGCTTCGGCTGGGACACCCACGGCCTGCCCGCGGAGCTCGAGGCCGAGCGCATCCTCGGCATCACCGACAAGAGCCAGATCGACGAGATGGGCATCGCGGCCTTCAACAAGGCCTGCCGCGAGTCCGTCCTGCGCTACACCAAGGAGTGGGAGGAGTACGTCACCCGCCAGGCCCGCTGGGTGGACTTCGACAACGACTACAAGACGCTCGACGTGACGTTCATGGAGTCCGTCATCTGGGCGTTCAAGCAGCTCTACGACAAGGGCCTCGCCTACGAGGGCTACCGCGTGCTGCCGTACTGCTGGCGCGACGAGACGCCGCTGTCGAACCACGAGCTGCGCATGGACGACGATGTCTACGCCGAGCGCCAGGACCCCGCGCTCACCGTCCTCCTGCCGCTCGTGGGCGCATCTGGCGCGCTCGCCGATGCGAGCCTCCTGATCTGGACGACGACGCCGTGGACCCTGCCCAGCAACCTCGCCGTGGCCGTGGGCCCCGACATCGACTACGTCGCGGTGCGCCCCTCCGAGGGTGCCTTCGCTGGGAAGGCGCTCGTGCTCGCCCAGGCTCGGCTCGCGGCGTACGCTCGCGAGCTCGGGGAGGAGCCCGAGGTCCTGGCGACCCTCAAGGGCGCCGACCTCGTCGACCTCGCGTACACCTCGCCGTTCGACTACTTCGCGGGCCACGCGAACTCGCACCGGGTGCTCGCCGCGGACTTCGTCACGGTCGAGGACGGCACCGGCCTGGTCCACCTCGCCCCCGCGTTCGGTGAGGACGACATGGTGGCGTGCCAGCAGGCGGGCATCGAGCCGGTGGTCCCCGTGGACGAGAAGGGCCGCTTCACCGCCGTGATCCGCGAGTTCGCCGGCCAGCAGGTCTTCGACGCGAACCCCCACGTCATCCGCGACCTCAAGGAGCGCGGCCTGGTCCTGCGTCACGAGACCTACCAGCACAGCTACCCGCACTGCTGGCGTTGCCGCAACCCGCTCATCTACAAGGCGGTCTCCAGCTGGTTCGTGCGCGTCACGGCGTTCCGCGATCGCATGGTCGAGCTCAACCAGGAGATCACCTGGGTCCCTGAGCACATCAAGGACGGCCAGTTCGGCAAGTGGCTCGAGGGCGCTCGCGACTGGTCGATCAGCCGCAACCGCTACTTCGGCACGCCCATCCCGGTGTGGGTGAGCGACAATCCCGAGCACCCGCGCATCGACGTGTACGGATCGCTCGCCGAGCTGGAGCACGACTTCGGCCGCCTGCCGCTCAACGAGGCCGGCGAGCCCGACCTGCACCGCCCGTACATCGACGAGCTCACGCGCCCCAACCCTGACGACCCCACGGGGCAGTCGACGATGCGCCGCATCCCCGACGTGCTCGACGTGTGGTTCGACTCGGGCTCGATGCCGTTCGCCCAGGTCCACTATCCGTTCGAGAACCAGGAGTGGTTCGACAGCCACTACCCGGGCGACTTCATCGTCGAGTACATCGGCCAGACGCGCGGCTGGTTCTACACGCTGCACGTCCTGGCGACGGCGCTGTTCGACAAGCCCTCGTTCCGCACGTGCGTCAGCCACGGCATCGTGCTGGGCAGCGACGGGCGCAAGATGTCCAAGTCCCTGCGCAACTACCCGGACGTCACCGAGGTCTTCAACCGCGACGGCTCGGACGCGATGCGCTGGTTCCTGCTCGCGAGCCCCATCCTGCGCGGCGGCAACCTCATCGTCACGGAGGAGGGCATCCGCGAAGGCGTCCGCCAGGTGATGCTCCCGCTGTGGTCGACGTACTACTTCTTCACCCTGTACGCGGGCGCGGCGAAGGGCGGCGAGGGGCTGCTGGCCGCGCCGCTGTCCGATGACCGGGTCGCCTCGCTGCCGGACATGGACCGCTACCTGCTGCACAAGACCGCGGCGCTCGTGCGCGACGTCACGGCGCAGCTGGACGTGTACGACATCGCGGGCGCCTCGGACTCGCTTGAGGAGTTCATGGAGGTCCTCACCAACCGGTACGTGCGCACCCAGCGCGATCGCTTCTGGCAGGAGGATCGGGACGCGTTCGACGTCCTGTTCACGGTGCTCGAGACGGTCACGCGGCTGGCCGCGCCGCTGCTGCCGCTTGAGACCGAGGAGATCTGGCGCGGGCTCACGGGCGGTCGTTCCGTCCACCTCACGGACTGGCCCACGGCGCCCGACGCCTGGGACGCCCCGGAGCTCGCCCCGGTCATGGACCTGGTGTGGGAGATCGTGTCGAGCGTCCACGCGCTGCGCAAGGCGGCCCAGATCCGCGTGCGCCAGCCGCTGCAGTCGCTCGAGATCGCGGTGGACGACCCCCAGCGTCTCCAGCCCTACGTCAAGCTCATCGCCTCCGAGCTCAACGTGAAGTTCGTCGTCGGCGTCACGCCGGAGAAGTTCATCGCGGCCAACCCGGTGGAGCGCCGCCTCACCGTCAACGCCCGTGCCGCGGGTCCGCGCATCGGCAAGGCGGTGCAGCAGGCGATCGCGGCGGCGAAGGCGGGCGACTGGAGCGAGGAGGGCGGCGTCGTCACCGCGGGCGGCATCCAGCTCGAGGAGGGAGAGTACGAGCTCGCCACGGTGTTCGGCGGCGGCAAGGCCGACGAGGCGGGCGCGGTCCTGCCCAGCGGCGGCTTCGTCCTGCTCAACACCGCGCTCACGCCCGAGCTCGAGGCCGAGGGCTACGCTCGCGACCTCATCCGCCTCATCCAGGATGAGCGCAAGAACGCCGGCCTGAACGTGGGCGACAGGATCACGCTCACGGCTCATGTGCCCATGGAGCGCGTGGACGCCGTGAAGCGCCACGCGGACCTCATCTCCCGCGAGGTGCTCGCGACGAGCTTCGAGGTCGAGGCGGGACAGCTGCGCTTCGAGATCGCGAAGGTCGAGGGCTGACGTCCCCGGGCCGCCGCCGTCAGCGCGCGAGCGCCCCGGCGGCGGCCAGGATCGCGACAACGACGATCACGGCTGCCGTGACCGCAGCCGCCATGACGATGCCCGCCACGGCTCCGGCGCTGAGCCTCCGCGACCTGGACGGTGCGGGATCGTCGGAGGCGTCGGTCTCTGACGTGGACTCGGTCATGCATCCCCCCTGCATTTCCTGCTGTCGCTCGGCGGCGCCTCCCCTCGGCGCGGCCGACGTGATGCGCACACCCTAACGTCGCACATGGGAGACTGTCACCATGACGGACGCGAGTCTCGCCGGGCTCTCGCCTGAGGATGCAGAACGCGCCATCTACCAGGCAATACTGGCCCGCAACCCGGAACACGACTTCGAGCCCACGCTCGACCGCGTGCGCGACGCGTGCGCCATGCTGGGCGATCCGCAGCTCGCGTACAAGGTGGTACACCTCACGGGCACCAACGGCAAGACCTCCACGGCGCGCATGGCCGAGTCGCTCGTGCGCGAGCATGGGCTGCGCACAGGACTGTTCACCTCGCCGCACCTGACCACGGTGCGTGAGCGCATCCAGATCGACGGCGAGCCCATCACGCGCGCCGCCTTCATCGAGCTGTGGCAGACCGTGGCGCCCATCATCGAGTTGGTGGACCAGCGTTCGCTCGAGCGCGGCGGCCCTCGCCTGAGCTTCTTCGAGGTGCTCACCGTCCTCGCCTTCGCCGCCTTCGCCGACGCCCCGGTGGACGTCGCCGTCGTCGAGGTCGGCATGGGAGGCGTGTGGGACGCGACGAACGTCGTCGAGGCGGACGTCGCCGTCATCACGCCCATCGGACTGGACCACGAGCAATGGCTCGGCGACGACATCCGGGACATCGCCGCGGAGAAGGCCGGCATCATCAAGCCCGGCTGCGCTGCCGTCATCGCGACCCAGTCCGAGGCGGTCGTCCCGATCCTCGCCGACGCCGTGCACGAGAAGGGCGCGCGCGCCGTGTGGGAGGTGGGCGAGTTCACCGAGCCCGCGCTCCTGGGCACGCCCGACGAGCTGGGCATCGAGGTCGTCGAGCGCCAGCCGGGCGTGGGCGGCCAGCTCGTGACGCTGCGCACGCCCGCCGCCCACTACGCGGAGCTGTTCGTGCCGCTCTACGGCGAGTACCAGGCGCACAACGCGCTGCTCGCCGTCGCCGCCGTGGAGGCGCTGCTCGCCGACGGGGGACCGGCATCGGCGCTGAGCGGCGAGACGCTGGAGGCGGCCTTCGCCGGCGTGACGTCGCCGGGCCGTCTCGAGGTGGTGCGCACGTCTCCGCTCATCCTCGTCGACGCCGCGCACAACCCGCACGGTGTCGAGGCGCTCGCCGGAGCACTCGAGGAGTCCTTCGCGTTCAGCCGCCTGGTGGGCGTCGTCGGGGTCCTGGCCGACAAGGACGCCGAGGGCATCCTCGCCGGGCTCGAGGGCGTGCTCGACCACGTGGTCGTCACCCAGTCGTCCTCGCCGCGCGCCATTCCCGCACAGGACCTCGCCGCGACCGCCCGCGCCGTCTACGGCGAGGATCGCGTGACGGTCGAGGAGAGCCTTCCCGATGCCATCGACGCCGCCGTCGCCCTCGCCGAAGAGGAGGGCGACATCGGCGCGGGCGTGCTCGTGGTCGGCTCGATCACGCTCGTCGCGGACACGCGTATCCTCGTGGGCGCAGACCGCCGCAAAGGCGCAGGAAGGGCACGGTGAGCGGACAGTGACGGACGAGCAGGCGGCCAAGCCCGCCCTCGCCAAGAAGCCTCAGCGCTCGGCGCTCCTGGTGTTCACCCAGGCAACGCTCATGCTCCAGGCCTTCGCGGCGCTGTTCGCGGTCCTGACCCTGTGGGGCCTCGCGCGCGCCGGCGAGGTGAGCATTCCGCCCGCCGTGCTGTGGGCGGTCGGTTTCCTCGTCGTGGCCCTGCTCGCGCTCGCCGCCGGCCAGCAGCACCTGCGCCGGGGACGCATCCTCGGCTGGATCCTGCAGATCCCCATGCTCGTCGCGGGCCTCATCCTGCCCGCCATCGCCGTCATCGGCGCGGTGTTCCTCGCCATCTGGATCACGGGCGTGCGCCTGGGCGCCAAGATCGACCGCGAACGCGCCGAGCGGGCGGCAGCGCAGGCCGCCGCCGATGCGGAAGGCGGCTCGGCGTGAACCTGTTCCTGTGGCGCATGGCGGCGTCGGTGGCGGGCCTGTGGGGCAGTCTCACGATCGTCATGTACTCGCTGGAGCGGCTCAGCCTCATCCGCATGGCGCACGACAATGGCCAGGGCGACGGCGAGCTGCCGGGCTCGCTCATCGCCTGGTTCTTCGCGGGCTTCATCGCGCTCAACCTCACGGTGTTCTATGCGCTGACACGCTGGGCCCGGTACATCCGCGCCAACCCCAAGACGCCGCAGGCGCCGGTGTCGGTGCTCATCGGCGTCGTGGCGCTGTGCGGAGGCGCGCTCCTGTGGGGCATGGCGGCCCACGCCGAGGACGTGCGCGAGCAGGCGGTCGTGTCGCTCGAGCCCTCGCTGGGCTACATCGCGTTCCAGGTGCTCGTCGCGTCGCTCGCGCTCATCATGCTCGTGCTCGTCGCCGTGCGCTGGTCGCCCGGCTATCGCCGAGAGTTCATCCGCTCGTGAGCGCAGCGTCCTCGCGCGCCCGGTCGGCGCGCCGCATCGCCGCCGCACTCGCGGTGGCCGGCCTCGTGGTCCCGCTCGCGGGATGCACGCTGACCGCCGCCGGGCGGGAGGAGAACCGCCGGGTGGCCGTCTCCGTCGGCCGTCTCGATCCTGCCGCGTTCGGCGCGGCGGACATCGCGTGCGCGGACGTGCCGTGGATCGGAGAGGACGTGGTCGAGCGCTTCTTCCGCTGCTGGTCGCTGCCGCTGGGCGACGGCCTCACGCGCCAGACGGCCGTGGCCATCGCCGATGCCCTGGCCGCGGAGTCCGGCGGCGTCAACGACGGCGAGGTGTGCGGCACCGTCGACGAGGCCGCGGGCGTGCTGGGCGAAGTGCAGTGCGCGTCCTTCGCGTCCATGCCGCAGGCGCGCGACGCGAACGTCGAGATCTGGGTCGCCCTCGCTGACGACGCCGTGGAGGCCCTCGCGCCGGGGACGACGGCGGGGGAGTACTTCGTCACGTTCCGCCTCGTGGCGTACGGGCCGGAGCGCTACCAGCCGGAGGGCTAGACCACCACGACGGTCTTGACCGCGTGGCCCGCGAGCCGCTCGCGGCCCGGCAGGTCCTTGAGCTCGAGCAGGAACGAGAAGCTCACATCTGCGGCTCCCGCGCGCTCGAGCATGTCCGCGACTGCGGCGGCGGTGCCGCCCGTGGCGAGGACGTCGTCGATGACCAGGACGTGCTTGCCCTCGATCCCCTCAGGGTTGATGACGAGCTCCGACGCGCCGTACTCGATCGTCGCGTCGGCCTCGAGCAGCTCGCCCGGCAGCTTGCCCTTCTTGCGCACCATCGTCATGCCCACGCCCAGGTCCTGGGCCACGACGGGGGCGAAGATGAAGCCGCGCGCGTCGACCCCCGCGATGAGGTCGACCGGCGTGCCCGCCTCGGGGCGCAGCGCGTCGCACGCGGCGCGGAACAGCGTGGGGGAGGCCAGGATCGGGGCGATGTCGTAGAAGAGGATGCCGGGAACGGGGAAGTCCTGATAGGTCGCGAAGTCCGCGGCGGTGATCATGGCTTCATCTTTCCACGGCTCCTTTGAGGGTCGGGACGCCTATTAGGCTCTCCGCATGACCGAACGCACCCTCGTCCTCGTCAAGCCCGATGGCGTCGCTCGCGGCCTCTCCGGAGAGATCCTGCGGCGCATCGAGGCCAAGGGCTACAAGCTCGTGGCCGTCCAGCTGCGCCAGGCCGATGAGGACCTGCTCGCGCGCCACTACGAGGAGCATGTCGGCAAGCCCTTCTACGAGCCGCTCGTCGAGTTCATGCTCTCCGGCCCCACGCTCGCGGTGGTCGCGGAGGGCGAGCGCGTGATCGAGGGCTTCCGCTCGCTCGCGGGCGCCACAGACCCCACCACGGCCGCGCCCGGCACCATCCGCGGCGACCTGGGCCGTCATTGGCCCACGGCCGTGCTGCAGAACCTCGTCCACGGCTCCGACTCTCCCGAGTCGGCCGCGCGCGAGATCGCGATCTGGTTCCCGGACCTGGAGGACTGAGAAGGGCGAGGGGGAGCACGGCCTCGCCAGGCCGCGCCGCGGCGCGGACATCGAGCACCGGCTCGAGAGCGCCCTGTTCGCCACGCGCTGGCTGCTCGCGCCCGTCTACTTCGGGCTCGTCGTCGCGCTGGGCGTCATCCTGTACAAGTTCTTCGAGCAGATGTGGAACGTCGTGTCCCGCCTGGGCTCCGACACGTACGCCGAGGCCGACAAGCTCATGGTCGCGCTGCTCAACCTCGTGGACATCGCGCTGCTGGGCAACCTCATCCTCATCGTGATCTTCGCGGGCTACGAGAACTTCGTGTCGCGCCTGAGCGTCGCCCACGACCACATCGACAAGCCCGCGTGGATGGGTCACGTCGACTTCAGCGGCCTCACGATGAAGCTCATCGGCTCGCTCGTGGCGATCTCCGCGATCCTGCTGCTCAAGGAGTTCGTGCAGATCCGCACGGCCGACTTCGAGACGCTGCGCTGGCAGATCGTCATCCACGTGACGTTCGTGGTGTCCGGGCTCATCTTCGCGTTCATGGACTACTGGGGAGCGCGGCGGCTCAAGGTGCTCTCCGACATGCACGCGCCCGATGTCGCGGACGCGGCCTCCGAACCGTTCGACCCGCACGCGGCGTAGGACGCATCGGGCTCCTCTCGCCGTCACCGCCGCCCGAGACGTTCACTAGGCTGTTCGCGTGCATCTGAAGACGCTGACGCTGAGGGGATTCAAGTCCTTCGCATCGGCGACCACGCTGGAGTTCGAGCCGGGCATCACGTGCGTGGTCGGCCCCAACGGCTCGGGCAAGTCCAACGTCGTGGATGCGCTCGCGTGGGTCATGGGCGAGCAGGGGGCGAAGACGCTGCGCGGCGGCCAGATGGCCGACGTCATCTTCGCGGGCACGGCCGGTCGCCCCCCGCTGGGTCGCGCCGAGGTGTCGCTGACGATCGACAACACCGACGGCGCGCTGCCCATCGACTACACCGAGGTGACGATCTCGCGCACCCTGTTCCGCTCCGGCGGCTCCGAGTATGCGATCAACGGCACGCCGTGCCGCCTCCTCGACATCCAGGACCTGCTGAGCGACTCCGGCCTGGGCCGCGAGATGCACGTCATCGTGGGCCAGGGCCAGCTCGACGCGGTCCTGCGCGCCACGCCTGAGGAGCGCCGCGGCTTCATCGAGGAGGCCGCCGGCATCCTCAAGCACCGCAAGCGCAAGGACAAGGCGCTGCGCAAGCTCGATGCGATGCAGGCCAACCTCACCCGCGTCCAGGACCTGCTCACCGAGATCCGCCGCCAGCTGGGCCCGCTCGGCAAGCAGGCCGAGGTCGCCCGCCAGGCGCAGACCATCCAGGCCCAGGTGCGCGACGCCCGCGCCCGCCTCCTGGCCGACGACATCGCCACCTTGCGCGGCGCGCTCGAGAAGGAGCAGGCGGACGAGACCGCGCTGATGGAACGCCGCAAGGCCGTCGAGGCCTCCCTCGCCGCCGCGCGCGAGAAGCTCGCCGAGCTCGAGCGCCAGTCCGCCGAGGCGACGCCGGCCCTCACCCAGGCGAACGACATCTTCTACCGCCTCAGCGCGATCCGTGAGCGGCTGCGCAACCTCGGCACGCTCGCCGAGGAGCGCGTGCGCATGCTCGGCTCGGCCATCGACCCGACCCCGCCCACCGACCTCGTGGACCTCGACGAGCAGCTCGAGCGCGCCAAGGCCGCGCGCGAGGAGCTCGAGGCGGAGGTCGCCGCGGCTGCGCGCGACCTCGAGGCGGCGGAGGCCGCCCGCAAGGAGGCCGAGGCCAAGGCCGAGGGCTCCGAGAAGCACCTCGCCAACCTGCTGCGCTCGGTCGCGGACCGCCGGGAGGGCGTGGCGCGTCTCGCCGGCGACGTCGCGGCGCTGCGTTCTCGCTGCGAGGCGGTGGAGGCGGAGATCGGTCGCCTGCAGGAGGCCCGTGCCGCCGCAGAGAAGCGCGCCCTCGACGCCACGACCGAGTTCCAGCACCTCGAGACCTCCGTCGCCGCCGCCGAGGCGGGGGAGGAGGATCTCGACGCCGCGCACGAGGCGGCGGTGGCCGAGTGGGATGCCGCCAAGGAGGCGGTCGCCCAGCTGCGCGAGGCGCTCCACGAGGCCCAGCGCGAGCGCGACACGTGGGCCGCCAAGGCCGACGGTCTCGCCCTGTCGCTCGTGCGCAAGGACGGCGCGGGCGCCCTGCTCGCCTCCGACTCGCGCGCGGTGCGCGGCACGGTCGCCTCGCTCATCGACGTCTCCGGCGACGCGGAGGACGCGATCGCCGCGGCCCTGGGTCCCCTTGCGGACGCGCTCGCGGTCGACTCCGTCGAGGCCGCCGTCGACGCGATCCGCTGGCTGCGCGACGAGGATGCCGGTCGCGCCCGTTTCGTCGTGGCCGACCCCGAGGCCAGGGCGACCAACCCCCACGTGAGCCTGCCGGCCGGTGCCGCATGGGCATCGGACCTGGTCGACGGCCCTGCGGGCATCGTCGACACGGTGCGCTCGTTCCTCAGCGGCGTCGTGGTGGTGGACGACCTCGCAGCCGCGCGCGCCGTCGTCTCGCAGCACCGCGAGCTCATCGCCGTCACACGCCGCGGGGACCTGCTCGGCGGGCGCAGCGCGTCCGGCGGCGCCGGCGATGCGCCGTCCGTGCTGCACATCCAGGCGCAGTACGACGAGGCGGTCGAGAAGCGCGATGCCGCCGCCCGCCGCTACGAGGAGGCCACCTTCGAGCTCAAGGCCGCGGAGGAGCGCGAGGCCGCCGCGCGTGAGGCGCAGGAGATCACGCTCGCGCGCCTCAACGAGTCCGATGCCCGTATGGCCGCCGTCGCCGAGCAGCTGGGCCACCTCAGCGCATCGGCGCGGGCAGCCAAGGCCGACGCCGAGCGCCTCACGGTGCAGCTCGAGGAGGCCAACGCCCGCCTGGCCGTGGACCATGAGGAGCTCGCGAGCCTCGTCGAGCGCCTCGCGGCAGCGCAGGCCGAGCCGGAGCAGACGGAGGCCGACACCCGCATCGCTCAGGAGGAGCGGGACGCCGACGCCCAGGCCGCGGCCGACGCCCGCGCCCGTGAGACCGAGGCCCGCCTGGCCCTGCGCACGGCGGAGGAGCGCTCGCGCGCCCTGGCCGCCCGCGCCGAGAGCCTCGAGCGCGCCGCGGCCGCCGAGCGGGACGCGCGCGCCCGGGCACAGGAGGCCGCAGAGCGTCGCGAGCGCCAGTCCATCGCCGCACGCGAGGTCATCGCCGGCGTGCGCGCCACGCTGCCCTACGTCGACGCCGCGGTCCAGAAGGCCGACGACGCGCGCGCCGCCGTGGAGATCGAGCGCTCCGAGCGCGCGACGCAGCTCGCCCAGGTGCGCGCCTCCGTCGACGAGTACTCCGCCGAGTATGCGCGGCTGACCGACGAGAGCCACAGGGACGAGCTCGCCCGCGCGCAGCAGCTCGTGCGACTCGAGCAGCTCGAGCAGCGCGCGATCGACGAGCTCGGCATGGACCCCGCCGCGCTCGTGGAGCAGTTCGGCCCGCACGTGCCCGTGCCGGTGCCCGATGCCGAGCCGGACGAGAACGGCGAGGTCCCCACGGAGCCGTACGTGCGCGAGGTACAGGAGAAGCGCCTGCGCACCGCCGAGCGCGCGATCGCCCAGCTGGGTCGCGTCAACCCCCTCGCGCTCGAGGAGTTCGCCGCCCTGGAGGAGCGCCACAAGTTCCTCGCCGACCAGGTCGCCGACATCAGGAAGTCGCGCGAAGACCTGCTGGAGATCGTGCGCGAGATCGACGAGCGCGTCGAGCAGATCTTCGCGGAGGCGTTCGCGGACACCGCCAAGGCCTTCGACGAGATCTTCCCGCGCCTGTTCCCCGGCGGCGAGGGGCGCCTGCTCCTGACCGACCCCAAGAACATGCTCGAGACCGGCATCGAGGTGGAGGCGCGCCCCGCGGGCAAGAAGGTCAAGCGGCTGTCGCTGCTGTCCGGCGGCGAGCGCTCGCTCACCGCGATCGCCCTGCTCGTGGCGATCTTCAAGGCCCGTCCCAGCCCGTTCTACGTCATGGACGAGGTCGAGGCCGCGCTGGACGACGTCAACCTGGGCCGACTGCTCGACATCCTGCGCGAGCTGCGCGAGGACTCCCAGCTGATCATCATCACGCACCAGAAGCGCACCATGGAGATCGCCGACGCGCTGTACGGTGTGACGATGCGCGGCGACGGCGTGACGACCGTCATCAGCCAGCGCCTGGAGTCCGACGAGCGCGCCTAGC
>Ga0207868_1002153_pt1 | contig 11957 bp, 9 predicted proteins | sample Passage237B_FD_187370 | JGI IMG/M metagenome (GOLD analysis project Ga0207868, IMG submission 187370) | Cellulose adapted compost microbial communities from Newby Island Compost Facility, Milpitas, CA, USA - Passage2 37B (SPAdes) (version 3) ... | reverse complement strand
CTGTTCGCGCCGGTGGCGCGGCCGCCGCAGGGGCTGGCCGGAGCCGGGCGCACGGTGTGCAACTGCTTTGGCGTGTCCGAGGCCGCGATCCGCGAGGCCGTCGCGGCCGGCGCGGACCTGGAGCGGCTGCAGGCCGATCTGCGCTGCGGCACGTCCTGCGGCTCCTGCCTGCCGGCGCTGCGCCGCCTCGTCGGCGAGGCGGTGCCGGCTCAGCGGTAACGGGCCTCGATCAGGTCGACGCGGCGCACCAGCTTGCGCGACAGCGCGTCCGAGATCTCGTAGCGGCGCGCGAGCGCGAACAGCGTCTCACGCTCGGCCTCCAGTGCCGCGAGCCGCAGCCGCACCTCGGCCTCGTCGGCGCGCAGCAGCTGATCGGCCTCGGTGCCGCCGGCGATGCTCTCCTCCTGCAGCGCGCTCTGGTACTGCGCCATGACCCGCGTGGCGGCGTCGGCGTACAGCGTGGCGGCGTCGGGGTTGGCCGCGCAGGCCTTCTGGCGCGCGGCCTCGATGGCGGCGATGGCGGCGCGCGCGGCCTCGCGCAGCGCGAAGGCCTCGGCCTGCTGGTCGGCCGTCTGCGCCGGCGCCTGCAGGCCGCGCAGCAGCAGCGGCAGGCCCAGGCTGGCGGTGACCAGCGAGATCAGGATCACCGACATCGCGAGGAAGATCACCAGATCGCGCGCCGGGAAGGCGCTGCCGTCGGGCAGGGCCAGCGGCAGCGTCAGCACGCCGGCCAGCGTGATCGCGCCGCGCACGCCGGCGAGCGACAGCACGGCCACCACGCGCCAGCCGGCGCGGCGCAGCGCGTCGTCACCGGGGTGGTGGAAGATGCGGACGCGCAGCGACACCCACACCCACAGGAAGCGCAGCGCGGTCAGCCCCAGGCTGATCGCCAGCGCGTAGATCAGCAGCCACCAGTCGGACGAGTGGCCGGCCTCCTGCACGGCCGTCGAGGCACGCTTCAGGATGGCCGGCAGCTGCTCGCCGAGCAGCACGAACATCATGCCGTTGAGCGCGAACTGCACCGTGTCCCAGACCACGGCGCGGTGCACGCGCGTGGTCGCCAGCGTGCGGCCGGACAGTTCGACGTGGCTCATCGTCACGCCGGCGGCGACGGCGGCGAGGATGCCCGAGGCCTGCAGCCGCTCGGCCAGCAGGTAGGCCCCGAACGGGATCAGCAGGCTGACGAGGATGGGCGAGCCGTTGTCCTCGCCCAGATGGCGCGACAGCCAGCGCTGCATCAGGGCGATGCCGACCGTGACCGCGATGCCGACGGCCACGCCGACCGAGGCCACCCACAGGAAGGTCAGCGAGGCGCTGGCGAGCGAGAAGCCGCCGGTCAGCGCGGCAGCCACGGCGAAGCGGAAGCACACCAGGCCCGAGGCGTCGTTGAGCAGCGACTCGCCCTCGAGGATGTGCATCATGCGCTTGGGGATCGGCACCTTGGCCGCGATCGACGACACGGCGACCGGGTCGGTCGGCGAGACGATGGCCGCGAGCGCGAAGGCCACCGGCAGCGGGATGGCCGGGATCAGCCAGTGGATCAGGAAGCCCGCGCCGACGACCGTGAACACGACCAGCCCGAAGGCCAGCTCGAGGATGGTGCCGCGGTCGTGCAGCAGGCCGATCTTGGGCACGCGCCAGCCGTCGAGGAACAGCAGCGGCGGCAGGAACAGCAGGAAGAACAGCTCCGGCTCCAGCGTCACGCCGTGGTTGAACACGCCGGCGATGACGGCGCCGAACCCGATCTGCACCAGCGGCAGCGGGATGGAGCCCGGTATCAGACGCGCGAGGTAGCCGCTGACGACCACCGAGAGCAGCATGACGAGGACGACTTCGATGGAGTGCATGGCGCGACGCGGACACGGGCGGCGGGACGGACACCCGTATTGTGCGCCATGCGGCGGCCGCGCGCGACGCCCGCGCGTCGGCCGTCGCGTTCAGTCCCGTCCGCGCCCCAGCGTGTGGACGGTCGCGGTCAGCGCCACGAGCACCGCGCCCGGCAGCAGGGCCGGGACGGGCAGGGCGGGCGCCAGCGCCGCGGCGGCCGCGCCGGCGAAGTAGCAGGCCCAGGTGAGCGCGAGCGGGCCGGGCGTGGCCCGGGCCTGTCCGGGCGCCGGCGGGCCGGGCAGCAGCATCGCGGAGAGCGTCTGCGCGAGCCGTGCCATGCTGCTCGTCAGCACCACGGTGCTGACGGCCGTGCGGTGGTAATCGACCATCACCGTGGCCTGCAGGCCCATCGCGACCAGTGTCAGCCACAGCCACGCCGGGTGCTGCGCGCCGGCGAGGCAGGCCGCGCCGAGCAGCGCGGCCTCGACCCACAGCGGCAGCCGCGCGCCGAGGCCGCCGAAGCGGCCCAGCAGGCCGCCCAGCGCCGCGCCGCCGAAGAAGGCGAGCAAGGTCGAGGCGCGTGCCCAGGCACCGGCCCAGTCGCCCCCGGCGAGCGAGATCGCCGCGAGCACGGTGTTGCCGGTCATGTTGGCGGCGAAGACCTCGTGGTGCAGGTAGCCGGTGGCGTCCACGTAGCCGGCCGCGAGGCACAGCAGGACGACGGGCAGGGCGCTGTCGCGCACGGAAGCGGTCATGGCGGCTCCTCGGGATGGCCGCCTACGGTAGCAGAGCCGCGCGTTCCGGCACTACAGGCGCACGAACACCTGGCCGTCGTCCACGCGCGCGTCGAAGCGGCGCGCGCAGCCGCTGTCGGGCTCGACGGCCTCGCCGTCCTCGAGGCGGATCCTCCAGTTGTGCAGCGGGCACGTGACGCTGCGGCCGTGCACGATACCGGCCGACAGCGGACCGCCCTTGTGCGGACAGCGGTCGAGCAGCGCGAAGACCTCGTCGTCGGCGTTGCGGAACAGCGCGATGGCGCCGTGCTCGGGGTGTTCCAGCGTGCGGGCGCCGAGCACCGGGATGTCGCCGACGGCGCAGACGCGGCGCCAGGCCAGTTCGGAGACGGGGGCGGGCATGTTCATGGGGGCTCCTCGGATCAGGCTTCGAGCGGTTCGAACTGGGCGCGCAGCTCGGGGCGGGCGCCCTGCTGGGCCCAGGGATCGGGCGCGTCGCGCAGCGCGAACAGCAGGCGTTCGTACAGCGCGCGGCGGTTGGCGTCGTCCTCGAGGACGTGTCTGCGCACGTGCTCGATGCCGACGCGCTCGACGTAGTGGCAGGTGCGCTCCAGGTACCAGCCTTCCTCGCGGTAGAGCTGCAGGAAGGCGCCGGCGTACTCCAGTACCTCCTCGTCGGTGGTGACCTTGCACAGGAACTGCGCGACCTCGGTCTTGATGCCGCCGTTGCCGGCGATGTAGAGCTCGTAGCCGGAATCGACGCCGATCACGCCGACGTCCTTGATGCCCGACTCGGCGCAGTTGCGCGGACAGCCCGACACGGCGAGCTTGACCTTGTGCGGGCTCCACATGCCGAACAGCATCTTCTCGAGCTTGATGCCCATGTCCATCGAGCGCTGCGTGCCGAAGCGGCAGTGCTCGGCCCCCACGCAGGTCTTCACCGTGCGCAGGCTCTTGCCGTAGGCGTGGCCCGAGACCATGCCGGCCTTGCCGAGGTCGTGCCAGATCAGCGGCAGGTCGGCCTTCTTCGCGCCGAGCAGGTCGATGCGCGCGCCGCCCGTGACCTTGACGGTCGGGATCGCGTACTTCTCGGCCACGTCCGCGATCGCGCGCAGCTCCTGCGGCGTCGTCACCCCGCCCCACATGCGCGGCACCACGGAATACGTGCCGTCCTTCTGGATGTTGGCGTGGGCGCGCTCGTTGACGAAGCGGCTCTGCGGGTCGTCCACGGCCTCGTGCGGCCAGGTCGAGATCAGGTAGTAGTTCAGCGCCGGGCGGCAGGTCGCGCAGCCGTTGGGCGTCTTCCAGTCGAGCGCGCGCATCGTGTCCGGGATGTTCAGCAGGCGGCGCTCGCGGATGGCCTGGCGCACCTCGGCGTGGGTGTGGTCGGTGCAGGCGCAGACCGGCTTGGCGTGCTTGTCCACGGCCTGGAAGGCGCCGCCCACGGTGGAGGCCAGCAGCTGCTCGACCAGCCCGGTGCACGAGCCGCAGGAGCTCGACGCCTTGGTGTGCTTGCGCACGTCGTCGAGCGTGAACAGCCCCTTCTCCTGGATCGCCTGCACGATCGTGCCCTTGCACACGCCGTTGCAGCCGCAGACCTCGGCCTCGTCGGGCAGGCCCGCGGCGTGGTTCTGGCCCTGATGGCCGGCATCCCCGAGGTGCGACTGCGCGAAGCTCTGGCCGAACATCAGGTGGTCGCGCATCGCGGACACGTCGCGGCCCTCGCGCAGCAGCTGGAAGTACCACGCGCCGTCGGCCGTGTCGCCGACCATGACGGCGCCGACGAGCCGGTCCTCGCGCAGCACGATCTTCCTGTACACGCCGCCGGCGCGGTCGTGCAGCACGATCTCGTCGCAGCCGTCGCCGCCGCCGAAGTCGCCGGCCGAGAACACGTCCACGCCGGTGACCTTGAGTTTGGTCGAGGTCACCGATCCCTCGTAGCGGCCGATGCCGAAGCCGGCCAGGTGGTTGGCGCACACGCGCGCCTGCTCGAACAGCGGCGCGACCAGCCCGTAGCTGACGCCGCGGTGGCTGACGCACTCGCCGACGGCGTAGATGCGCGGGTCGGTCACGGTCTGCATCGTGTCGTCGACGACGATGCCGCGCTCGCACAGCAGGTGGGCCGATTCGGCGAGTTCGGTGTCGGGACGGATGCCGGCCGCCATGACGACCAGTTCGGCCGGCAGCGTGCGGCCGTCCTTCAGCCGCAGCGCGGCGACGCGGCCGTCCGCGCCGGCCTCCAGCGCGACGGTCTGCGCGCCGAGCACGAAGCGGAGTCCGCGCGCCTCGAGCGAGGCCTGCAGCAGCTCGGCGGCCGGACGGTCGAGCTGGCGCTCCATGATCCAGTCGGCCAGATGCACGACGGTCACGTCCATGCCGCGCAGGCGCAGGCCGTTGGCGGCCTCCAGCCCGAGCAGGCCGGCGCCGACGACGACCGCGTGGCGGTACGTGCCGGCCGCCTCGATCATGGCCTCGGTGTCGGCGATGTCGCGGTAGGCGAGCACGCCGGGCAGGTCGGCGCCCGGCACGGGCAGGACGAAGGGTCGCGAGCCGGTCGCCAGCAGCAGGCGGTCGTAGCCGGCCTCGGTGCCGTCGTCGGCAAGCACGCGGCGGCGCACGCGGTCGATCCCGACCACCTTGCGGCCCGCGTGCAGCGTGATGCCGTGTTCGGCGTACCACGCCAGGTCGTTGAGCATGATGTCCGCGAGGCCCATCTCGCCGGCCAGCACCGGGGAGAGCAGGATGCGGTTGTAGTTGCCGTGCGGTTCGGCGCCGAAGACGGTGATCTCGTATCGGTCGGGCGCGTAGCGGAGCAGCTCCTCCAGGGTCTTCACCCCGGCCATGCCGTTGCCGACCAGTACCAGTTTCTGTTTGCGCATGATTCCCTCTCGCAGCAATCCATCCGGCGCGTGCCGGAAAGTGGGTCGATGTCGTCGGGGGATCGGCGCTGATCCTCGATCCGCGCGGGCGGATCGGCGGGCTGGCCGTCGTTGGCCGGCCCGTCCGGAGTGACTCGTGATTCGCAAGGCCCGTGGGCCTCTGTGCGGAGAGGCGAGCAAGCGGTGTGCCAGACGGCCGGGGCCGCTTCCCGCGCGGATCGCGGGCGACGGGCCGGCCGGGCGCGCACGCCGCTGGTGCGCGGGGCGGGCCCCATGCACCAGCGCGGGTCGGCGCTCAGCGCGCGCGTGGCGTCGCCGAGGCGGTGTCGGCGGCCCAGGCCGCGAGCGCGGTCGCGACCTCGTCGGCGGCGCGGCCGAGCGCGGCGACGACGGCCGGCAGCCGCGTGTCGCCGGCCGGCACGCGCGCCTCGAAGCGGCGTGCGGCGACGATGCGGCGGGAGCCCGAATGCACCAGCTGCGCGTCGAGCACGACGACGGCCACGGGCGCGCCGTCGCGGTACTCGCTCTGGAAGGCGCGCAGATCGGATTCGATCTCGTGCTCGGCGCGCAGGCTCTGCTCGTCGGTGCTGACGGCGTCGAAGCGTCCGGCCGCGCGCAGCGCGTCGGCGATGCGCTCGCGCATCAGCGCCGGGACGGCGTCGGACCACGTCGCGTCGCCGTAGACGCTGACGCGCAGGTCGTCGGGCACGACGACGATGCGCCGGCCCGACAGCAGGTTGCCGGCGTTGGGCCGCAGTACGCGCACGGCGCCCGCGCCGGACTGGAGCGGTGCGGACTGGGCCGGCACGGCCAGCGCGGTGGGCAGGCGGTAGACGTCGACCGGGCGGCTGTCGGGCAGGACCGAGCAGGCCGCGAGCAGGGCGGCGCCCAGCGCGGCGGGGAGGAGGTGTCGTCTCATGGCTTGAACTCCCGGGTGGGCTGGCCGATCAGGTAGTCGCGCGGGTTTTCCTCGAGCTCGCGCGTGATGGCGCGCAGCGAGGCCATCGTGCCGCGCAGCTCGGCCATCGCGGGGCCGATGTCGGCCAGCCCGCGCAGGCCGGTGTCGAGGTTGCCGCGGTTGTCCGCGACCACGGATTCGATGTTGCGCACGGTGCGCTCCATCGCCGCGACCGAGGCGCGCGCGTCGGCCAGCGCGCCGCGCAGCTCGACGTCGACCAGCCGGTCGGTGGTCCGGAGCAGGCGGCTCGTCGCGTCGAGGGCCGCGGAGATGTCGTCGCGCCGTTCGGCCAGCACGCTCGTGAACTCGCCCAGGTTGTGCAGCGTCTGGTCGAGCCGCGCGACGTTCTCGCGCGAGAAGATCTCGGCCACGCGGATCAGCACCTGGTTGACGTTCGTGACCACGTCCTCGCCGTCGGCCAGCAGGCGGCTCATCGGCGAGGGCCGGGCGACGATGACCGGTACGGTGCCGTCGTCGCGCAGCAGCAGCGGGCTGTCCGGGTCGCTGCCGCTGCTGAAGCGGATGAAGTACAGGCCCGTGATGCCGGCCGGCACCAGCCTCGCCTCGGTGTCGGCGCGCACCGGCGCGTCGCGCTCGACGCGCACTCGCGCGAGCACGCGGCGCGGGTCGTCCGGGTCCAGCCGCAGGCTGGCGACGTCGCCGATGCGGATGCCGTTGAACTCCACGGTGCTGCCGCGCGACAGTCCGGTGACGGCCTCCTGGAAGACCACGTCGTACAGCGCGTACTGGCGGTCGGAGCCGCTCTGGCCCAGCCACAGCACGAACATCAGCGCGGCGCCGATGCCCAGTACCGTGAACAGGCCGATCAGGATGTGATGGGCACGGGTTTCCATGTCAGGAGCCCTCCTTGTGGGTCGCGGCCGCGGCGCGTCCGCGCGGGCCGAGGAAGTATTCGCGCACCCAGGCGTCGTCGCAGGCGGCGACGGTGGCGAGGTCCGCGTTGATGAGCACGCGCCGGCGCGACAGCACGGCCACGCGGTCGGTGATCGCGTACAGGGTGTCGAGGTCGTGCGTGACGAGGAATACGGTCAGCCCCAGCGCGTCGCGCAGCGTCGCGATCAGGCGGTCGAAGGCCGCCGCGCCGATGGGGTCGAGACCGGCGGTGGGCTCGTCGAGGAACAGGATGTCCGGGTCCAGCGCCAGCGCGCGGGCCAGTGCCGCGCGCTTGACCATGCCGCCGGACAGGTCGGACGGGTATTTGGCGCCGGCTTCCGGCGGCAGTCCGGCCAGCGCGATCTTGAGCCCGGCCAGCCGCTCGGCCTCGGCGCGGCGCAGGCCGGCGTGCTCGATCAGCGGCAGGGCCACGTTCTCCGTCACGGTCAGCGACGAGAACAGCGCGCCCTGCTGGAACAGCACGCCGAAGCGCCGCTCGACGCGGCTGCGGGCCTCGGGCGGCAGCGCGCCGAGGTCGGCGCCGAGCACGCGGATGGTGCCGGCGGCCGGGCGGTTGAGCCCGACGATGGTCCGCAGCAGCACCGACTTGCCGGTGCCCGAGCCCCCGACCACGCCGAGGATCTCGCCGCGCCGCACGTCCAGGTCCAGCCCCTCGTGCACGACCTGCGCGCCGAAGCGGTTGACCAGCCCGCGCACCTCGATGGCGTTGTCCGGCGCGCTCACCAGCCCATCTCCATGCAGAACAGCGCCGCGACCGCGTCGACGACGATGACCGCGAACAGCGACTGCACGACGGCCGAGGTCGTGTGCTCGCCCACCGACTGCGCGCTGCCGGCGGCCCGGAAGCCCTCGTGGCAGCCGATCAGCGCGATCAGGAAGGCGAACACCGGAGCCTTGGCCAGTCCGATCAGGAAGTGGCGCAGCGCGACGTTGTTCTCGACTGTCGCGAGGAACATCGCCGGACTCAGGTCGAGCTTGAGCGCGCACACCAGCATGCCGCCGACCAGGCCCGAAGCCATCGCCACCACGGTCAGGATCGGCAGCGCCACGACCAGCGCCAGCGCGCGCGGCAGCACCAGCAGCTCGACCGGAGACAGGCCCAGCACGCGGATGGCGTCGACCTCCTCGTTGGCGCGCATCGAGCCGATCTGCGCCGCGAAGGCGCTGGCCGTGCGGCCGGCGACGAGGATGGCGGCGAGCAGCACGCCGAACTCGCGCAGGAAGGAATAGGCCACGAGGTCGATGGTGTAGACGCTGGCGCCGAAACTGGCGAGCACGGTGGCGCCGAGGAAGGCCACGACGGCGCCGACGAGGAAGGTCAGCAGCGCGACGATGGGCACGGCGTCGAGCCCGGTCTGCTCCAGATGCACGAGCAGCGAGGTCACGCGCCAGCGCCCCGGGCGGGGCAGCACGCGCGCCAGCGTTTCCAGCGTCAGCCCGAGCAGGCCGCACACGCCGACGACGTGGTCGCGGAAGGCCAGCGTCGTGCGGCCGATGTGCGCGAGCACGTCGCCCGGTTCGTAGCCGCGCCGCGCCGGCGGGCCGTCGCCGCGCCGGGCGTGGGCCTCGCGCACGGTGCGCAGCAGCGCCGCGCGCTCGGGCGGCAGCGCGGCGAGCACGGCCTCGAGCCGGGGGCCGTCGAGCAGTTCGCACAGCAGGCCGGCGCCGGCGGTGTCGAGCGCGTCCAGCGCCGAGGCGTCGACGCGGACGGCCTCGCGCGCCGGCGCCCGCAGCGCCTCGACCCGGACACGCAGCGCGGCGTGGTGGCGCAGCGTCCAGGCGCCGCCGATGCGCAGCACCCGGCCGTCCGGCGACGGCGCGAGGTCGGCGGTGCCGGGCGGCTCGACGGCCGGATCGGCCGCGCGGGGCGGGACGGGGGAGGCGTGGGGCATGCGGGCGGGACGGACGCGCCAGGGCGCAACCGGTGTATCCAAACACCAAGTTCCCGCGCGCGCAACCGCGGGGCACCCGGCCGGTGCGTTTGCGCCGCGTCAAGGCGCCCGTGCGCCGGGCGCGGTAAGCTTCATGTCCTTGCGTCGGTACGACGCGCGGACGGAGATCGTGGTGAAGCGTAGACCCTGGATCGTATGGGGCGCGGCGGTGGCGGTCGCGGTGGTCGCCGTCGCGTGGTGGATGAGGCCGGCCGAGGAGGACGGGCGCTTCGCGTCCGGCAACGGCCGCATCGAGGCCACCGAGGTCGACGTCGCGACGAAGTACGCCGGACGCGTGGCGGAGATCCTCGTCGACGAGGGCGATTTCGTCACCGCCGGGCAGGTCGTCGCGCGCATGGACACGCAGTCGCTGCAGGCGCAGCTCGCGCAGGCACGCGCCGAGGTCGCTAACGCGCGCAGCGCGCGCGAGACGGCACTGGCGCAGGTGGCGCAGCGCGTGGCCGACGTGGCGATGGCCGAGTCGGTGCTGCTGCAGGCCGAGGCCGAGCTGGACGTGGCGCGCCGCACCAGCGAGCGTCTGCAGAACCTGCTGAAGCAGAAGGCCACGTCGGCGCAGCAGGCGGACGACGCGGCCGCGCGTGCCCGCACGGCCGAGGCCAGCCTGCGCGTGGCGGCGGCCAAGATCGCGGCGGCGCAGGCCGCCGTGCGCGCGGCCGAGGCGCAGGTGGAGCAGGGCGATGCCGCGATCGCGGCCACCGAGGCCGTGGTCGCGCGGCTGCAGACCGAGCTGGAGGATGCCGAGCTGCGCGCGCCGCGCGCCGGCCGCGTGCAGTACCGCATCGCCCAGCCGGGCGAGGTACTGGGCGGGGGCGGCAAGGTGCTGAGCCTGGTCGACATCGGTGACGTGTACATGACCTTCTTCCTGCCCGAGACCGTCGCCGGCCGCGTGGCCATCGGCAGCGAGGCGCGCATCGTGCTCGACGCCGCGCCGCAGTTCGTGATCCCGGCCTCGGTCAGCTTCGTCGCCAGCGTCGCGCAGTTCACGCCGAAGACGGTCGAGACGCGGAGCGAGCGCCAGAAGATGGTGTTCCGCGTCAAGGCGCGCATCGACCCCGAGCTGCTCGCGAAGTACCCCGAGCAGGTCAAGACCGGCCTGCCCGGCGTGACCCACGTCCGGCTCGACGCCGGCGCCGAATGGCCGGCCGCGCTGAGGGTGCGCCTGCCGTGAACGCGGTGCCGCCGGTGGCGCGGCTGGAGGCCGTGACGCAGCGCTACGGCGACGTGGCGGCGGCCGACGGCGTGAATCTCGAGATCCCGGCCGGCCGCATGGTCGGCTTCATCGGGCCGGACGGTGTCGGCAAGTCGACCTGGCTGGGCCTGATCGCCGGCGCGCGCCGGCCGCAGCAGGGGCGCATCGAGGTGCTGGGCGGCGACATCGCCGACGCCGCGCACCGCCGCGCCGTGTGCCCGCGCATCGCCTACATGCCGCAGGGGCTGGGCAAGAACCTGTATCCGACGCTGTCGGTGTTCGAGAACATCGACTTCTTCGGCCGGCTGTTCGGCCAGTCGGCCGGGGAGCGCGCGCGGCGCATCGACGCGCTGCTCGCCGCCACCGGCATGAGCGCCTTTGCCGACCGTCCCGCGCGCAAGCTCTCGGGCGGCATGAAGCAGAAGCTGGGCCTGTGCTGCGCGCTGATCCACGACCCCGACCTGCTGATCCTCGACGAGCCGACGACCGGCGTCGATCCGCTGTCGCGCCGGCAGTTCTGGCGGCTGATCGCGCGCATCCGCGCCGAGCGCCCCGGCATGAGCGTGCTGATCGCGACGGCCTACATGGAGGAGGCCGAGGGTTTCGACTGGCTCGTCGCCGTCGATTCGGGCCGCGTGCTGGCTACCGGCACGCCGGCCGAGCTGCGCGCGCGCACCGGCAGCGCGACGCTGGAGCAGGCCTTCCTCGCGCTGCTGCCCGAGGCGCGGCGCCGCGGCCACCGCGAGGTCGTGATCCCGCCGATCGAGGCCGGCGAGGTCGTGATCTCGTCGCGCGGGCTGCAGAAGCGCTTCGGCGACTTCGTGGCCGTCGACGACGTGAACCTCGACGTGCGGCGCGGCGAGATCTTCGGTTTCCTCGGCTCGAACGGCTGCGGCAAGTCGACGACGATGAAGATGCTGACCGGGCTGCTCGAGCCGTCCGCCGGCGAGGCGCGGCTGCTCGGTCGCCGGCTCGATGCGCGCGATCTGGAGACGCGCCGGCGCGTGGGCTACATGTCGCAGTCGTTCTCGCTGTACGGCGAGCTGAGCGCGCGGCAGAACCTCGCGCTGCATGCCCGGCTGTTCGACCTGCCGCCGGACGAGGCGGCCGCGCGCATCGACGTGCTGACGCACCGCTTCGGGCTCGATGCCGTGCTCGACGCACGCTCGGACACGCTGCCGCTGGGCATGCGACAGCGGCTGCAGCTGGCCGTGGCGGTGCTGCACCGGCCCGACGTGCTGATCCTCGACGAGCCGACCTCGGGCGTGGACCCGGTCGCGCGCGACGGCTTCTGGGAGCTCATCGTCGAGCTGTCCCGCCGCGACGGCGTGACGATCTTCGTGACCACCCATTTCATGAACGAGGCCAGCCGCTGCGACCGCATCTCGCTCATGCACGCCGGCCGCGTGCTGGTGACCGACACGCCGCGCGCGCTGATGGAGCGGCGCGGGGCGGCGACGCTGGACGACGCCTTCGTCGCCTATCTGGAGGAGGCGGCCGGCG
>Ga0207868_1002143_pt1 | contig 12008 bp, 10 predicted proteins | sample Passage237B_FD_187370 | JGI IMG/M metagenome (GOLD analysis project Ga0207868, IMG submission 187370) | Cellulose adapted compost microbial communities from Newby Island Compost Facility, Milpitas, CA, USA - Passage2 37B (SPAdes) (version 3) ... | reverse complement strand
TAGGGGCGGTATGGATGTGCCTCTGATTTTCATGTCGGCAGGAACTCTAGAGTTTGCCCCCTGCCCCGGCAAGGTGAGGCCGCCCTGTTTCCCGTGGCCGATTGCCGCGCATTCAGACGGTCCCCACTGGATCGAGGCTCGACGCAACCGCTCACCATGCTAACAATGAGGCAATTCGGCCGAAACGAGCCAAAAGACAGGAAACAAGGCATCGGGCGGGGAGTGATTCAGGTGAACAGGTTTCGGTATGCGTCCCTCTGGCGTAGCAGCGTGGCGGTTTCCGCCCTTCTCGGCAGCCTTGCCCTGCCTCTCGCCGCCTCCACCGCCCACGCGGAAGAAGCCCCCGCGCCGGAAAAACGCCTCCTCCTTGATGAGCTGACCGTCACCACAACGGGCTTCGGCACGCTTCGCGCCACGCATACAGGCAATATTTCCAAGATCAGCGATCTGGAGATGGAGTTCATCCAGCCCGGCCAGCCCGCTGAAGCGGTGAACCGGATTCCCGGCGTCGGCATCCAGCAGGGAAGCGGCGCAGAACACCTCACCGCCATCCGCTCGCCCGTGCTGTCGGGCGGCGCGGGGGCTGGCTCCTTCCTCTATCTCGAAGATGGCGTCCCCATGCGCGCGGCAGGCTTTGCCAATGTGAACGCGCTGATGGAGGCGATGGATGAAATCTCCGGCGGCATTGAGGTGGTGCGCGGCCCCGGCGGCGCACGCTATGGCTCGAATGCTGAACACGGTCTCATCAACTTTCTGAGCCGCCCGCCCGTGCCCGGCGGCGATGCGGAACTGACCATCTGGGGCGGCCCGCATGATTTCTACAAATCATCCGGCACGGCAAGCCGCACGCTTTCCGGCGAAGGTGCCTCGACACATGGCATCCGCGGCAGCTTTGCCGTGCTGCATGATGGCGGCTTCCGCGCCGCATCCGGCCTTGAACAGCAAAAGGGACGGCTCCGCTACGACTACGCCGCGCCGGAAACCCGCATCACCGCGACGCTGACCGCCGTGAACACCAATCAGGAAACGGCTGGCTTCGTCGTCGGGCCGGACGCCTATAAAGACCCTGCGCTCTACAAGACAAATCCCAATCCCGAGGCCTATCGAGACGCATGGGCCGTGCGCGCGGCAGTAAGGATGGAGCGCGACCTCTCCGAAGATCTGATGCTGGTGCTGACACCCTATGCGCGCGTCAATGACATGGATTTCCTGATGCACTTCATGCCGCCCGGAAAGCCGCGTGAAGAAAACGGCCATTGGAGCGGCGGCCTGCTTTCAAGCCTCATTTCCACGCTTGATGGCGGACACAGCATCATCTTTGGCCTCGATACCGAATATACGGATGGCTACCTTAAGGAAATTCAGGACACCCCGACGATGGGCACCATGCCGCAGGGCGTGCACTATGATTACACGGTGAAGGCACTCGTCCTCGCGCCCTATATTCACAGCGAATGGCGTCTTGCTCCGCACACGATGTTCACGGCGGGTCTGCGCTTCGAATACACGCGCTATGATTATGAAAACCACGCACCCAATGGTGTTTTCGGACGCTATCTGCGCATCCCGAGCCGGGTGGACACCTTCAAGGACTTCACACCGAAGATCGGCATTCTGCATGAACTCAACGACAATCTGACCGGCTATGTAAACATCGCCCGCGGCACCCGCGCGCCGCAGACGAGCGATCTCTACCGTCTGCAACCCTTACAGGTGCCGGGCGAGGCGAAGTCCGAAGAACTCGACAGCATCGAGGTCGGCGCGCGCGGTAATCTCGGACGGCTCTCCTACGAGACCAACGTCTTTTACATGGAGAAGCGGAATTACTATTTCCGCGATGGTAACGGCTTCAACGTCACGGATGGGCGGACAGATCATGCCGGCATTGAAGTCGAGCTTGCCACCCCGCTCGCCTTCGGCTTCGACATTGCGGCATCAGGCACCTATGCGCGCCACACCTATGCCTTCAACAGCATCACTGCTTCCGAAGTCATTCTGAGCGGCAATGATGTGGACACGGCGCCGCGCACAATCGCGAATATGCGGCTTGGTTATAATTTCCACGAACGTGCCGGTCGAGCGGAGTTCGAATGGGTGCATATGGGTTCCTACTGGATGGATGCCGCAAACACCGTGAAATATGACGGTCACGACATATTCAACTTGCGCGTGAACTATGAGCTGAACGAGAACCTTGCCCTGTTCGGCAAACTGACCAATATCTTCGATACGCGTTATGCAGACCGTGCCGATTTCGGCTTCGGGACCGAACGCTACTTCCCCGGCGAGGATCGCGGCCTCTATCTCGGCGCAACCTTGCGCTACTGAGTTTTGCCGGCCAGAGCCGGGATATATGGAGCCTCATGGTAACGGGATTTTGGGATGTCTGGCCCTTCCTGCTTGCCCTCATTCAGTTCGGGGGCATGGCGGGCGCAGCCCTTCATGTCCTTCTCACCAAGACGGATGAACGCGCAGCCGCAGGCTGGGTCGGCTTCATCATCCTCGTGCCTTTCATCGGCTGGGTCGTCTATCTGCTTTTTGGCGTGAACCGCATCCAGCGCCGCGCGCGAGAAATACGCGGCTCGAAGCAGGGCATCCTTCTCGAACCGCTTCCGCCCCCATCAGAGCGGCGCGGGCGGGAAATCGTAACACGCCTTCCCGCTCTTGAAAGCCTTGCACGCTTCGGCCAGAAAGTTCTTCCTGAAAGCTTCGCACAGGGCAATTCGATCAGCCTGCTGCTGAATGGCGATGAAGCCTATCCCGCCATGCTGGAAGCGATTGCGAAAGCGGAGCGCTCCATCGCCATCTCGACCTATATTTTCAACAATGATGAAGTGGGTCGCCGGTTTGTTGATGCGCTGGCTGACGCGACGGAACGCGGCATCCGCGTCCGCTTGCTGATTGATGGCGTCGGCTCCTGGTACTCGCGACCTTCGCTCATTCCGCTGCTGGAAGAACGCGGCATCAATTATGCGCGCTTTCTCCATTCATTCATGCCCTGGCGCATGCCCTATCTGAACATGCGCAACCACCAGAAGATCTTCGTGGTGGATGGTCGCCACGGCTTCACGGGTGGCATGAACATCGCCGAAGGAAACCTCATCAGCGCCGATCCCGCAAAGCCGATCAAGGATTGCCATTTTCGCGTGGAGGGGCCTGCCGTCTCCCATCTCATGCACACTTTTGCGCATGAGTGGAACTTCACGACGGACGAAATCCTTGAAGGGCCAGACTGGTTTCCGGAGATCGAACCGGCGGGCGACGTGATCGCGCGCGGCCTGCCAGCCGGGCCCGATATGGGCCTCAACCCGATCCGCTGGACGTTGCTCGGCGCGCTCGCCGAAGCGCAGCGCAATGTCCGCATTGTCACGCCCTATTTCATCCCCGATGCCACGCTGCGCACCAATCTCTCCCTGGCGGCAATGCGCGGCGTGATTGTCGATATTGTTCTGCCTGAGACGAACAACCTCCCCTTCTGTGACTGGGCGGCGACACCACAGCTTGAGTGGCTGGCGCGGGCGGGCTGCCGCATCTGGAAGACGAAGGGCCATTTCGACCATTCGAAAATCATGACGGTTGATGGCGTCTGGGCAATGATCGGCTCTGCCAACTGGGATGACCGGAGCCTGCGCCTCAATTTCGAGTTTAACCTCGAATGCTATGGCGAGACCTTCGCCCGCGAGCTTGATGCCCTTGTGGAACGGAAAATCTCCACCGCAAGGCCGCTTTCCTATGAAGAACTGGCAGGCCGCTCCTTTCCTGTCCGCATCCGGGATGCGTTGTTTCGCCTCGCCTCCCCCTATCTCTAGCCTGCGCGCTTGTCTCAAGCCTTCCATGAACTATGCTTTGATGGACGGGGCGCGGGGACGGTGCCACACCAATGCCCAATTCGGGAGAACCCCATGGCAGAGAAGAAAAGCGATAGCGACCCAACCATTGAGGAGCTTCAGGAGCAGATTGAGGCGCTGAAACTCGCGCTCCAGGAGGCACAGACCGTCACAGATGAGGCGGCAGCCCAACTTGCCGATGAGGCGGATGCGCTGCATGAGCGACTGCAGGACAATCTCAAAGAAATCAGCGAGCGGATCAGGAGCAACCCGGTCCAGAGCACCCTTCTCGCTCTTGGCATCGGCTTCCTGATCGGTCGCCTTCTTTCGCGCTAGGAGAGAGAGATGATCGATCCCGGCCCCCGGATTCGCAAACTGGCAGAAGCAGAGCTTTACCGCGCTGAACTGGGCGCACGCCGGGCCGCGCGCCGCCTCTTCCTCGTCGGCATCGCGCTCTTCTTCGCCCTCTTTGCCATCATCATGCTCGGGATCGCGGGCTACTTCTATCTCTCCGAAATCTATGGCGCGCCAATGGCCGCACTCATCACCGGCGCGGCGCTTGTGGCGCTGGCCGGCATCGCGCTTCTCCTCGCAGGCCGTGCGCCGGGCCGGGCGGACAGGCTCGAACTTGAAATGGCAGAGCAGGCCGTTGCCAATGCGCGTGCAGATATAAAGCGCGAACTCATGGAAGCGGAACGCTCATTGAACAACCTGACCTTAGGCCTTCTCGGCCTTGCCAAAGGATCGGGCGGCAGCCTCTCCCTCCTCAGCCTCGTCATCGGTATCCTCGCCGCAACGAGCCCCGGCCTGCGCCGTGTCCTGATGTCCTTTCTGAGGAAAGACTGATGCGCTCCGTCCTCCTTTCCGTAGCCGCTCTCGGCCTGCTCCTCGGGGCATGCGCGCAGCAAGGCCTGCCGCAACCCGAAGTCACCATGCGCGAACCGCGCGGCCTGATTGACGTGCCGGTGGATGATCGCGGCACAGGCCTTGTGGGTCCGGCAGGTGGCGCAATGATCGGCATGGCCATTGGCAGCGGTGGCGGCACGGGCTGGGCGGTCGCCGCAGGCACGGCGCTCGGCTATGCGGTCGGCGGATCGGAAGGCCCGACGCTTTCGGGCGCAGCCTCACAGGCACGCAATGAAGCGCTCGCAAGGATGATGACCGTGCCGCTCCGCGAACAGGTCACATGGTTCACCGCTCAGGACAGGGCGAGCGGCAAGCTCACCCCCATCCGCGACTTCACCGACGAAAAAGGCCGCACCTGCCGCGACTTCGTGGAATACCGCACGGTGCGCGCCATGAACGGCCATACATCCGGCACGGCCTGCCTCTGACGCTCTCCTCTTTCCGGCGGAAGATCGCTAGGATGCACGCGCCCGAAGCGCGCGCAGAGAAGGATCATTTTCATGAAGCTCTATTGTTCCCACACCTCGCCCTATGCGCGGAAGGTGCGCGTATTCATCCGCGAAAAGGACGGCACGGCCCGCGTGACGGAAGAAACCGTGGCCGCGATGGAAGACCCCGCCTCGCTTCATGCGGCAAACCCGCTCGGCAAGGTGCCGGCCCTCGTCATGCCGGATGGCACTTCATGGTTTGACAGCCCGCTCATCTGCGAGTTTCTGGAAGGGGCCCTTGAAGGTCCGTCGCTCATTCCCTCGGCACCGGTGCAGCGCCTGCGCACGCTGCGCCAGCAGGCATTGGCCGATGGCATCATGGATGCCGCCGTCTCTATCATCTTTGAGCAGAACAGGAAGGATGCGGAGCGCTCAGCCACCTGGCTCGGGCGCTGGGAACGCGCCATTCTGCGAAGCCTTGCCGTGCTGGAAAATGAAGTGACGGACCTCGACGGGCCGGTCGATCTCGGTGTGATTTCGGTGGGCGCCGCGCTTGGCTATCTCGACTTCCGCCACGGCGCGCTCAACTGGCAGGAAAAGTATCCTGAACTTGCAGGCTGGTGGCGCGATATGGCGAAGCGTCCTTCCTTCGCCGATACCGCACCACCTGCTTGATTCGCCGCTGGCCGATCAGCGCCAGGGCTCAACCAGAATCTTCGCGTGCTTCTCCGGATTGCCAAGTTCGGTGAAGGCTTCCTTCACACCCTCGACACCTACCTTGCCCGTCACCAGTGGCGAGCCATCAATCTTGCCTTCGGCGAGATGATGCAGCGTGAGCGCGAACTCTTCCGGCGTATAGCCAAGAACGAACTGGACATTCAGTTCCTTGTTGATGCCGAAGAAGGGCTCGAACTGATCCTTCTCCATGCAGACGCCAACCACGACCACACGGGCACCACGCGGCGCGCCTTCAAAGATCTGCTGGATGACACCCGGCACGCCCACACATTCAAAGATCACGCCCGGACGGAGCTTCGGCCCCATGCCAAGCAGCGACATGATGTTTTCAGGATCATATCCCTCAGGCGTTGCTTCCTTCGTCCACCGCGCATAAGGCGCTTCGACCTTCGGGTCGAGAACGATATCGGCCCCCATCTGCTCGGCGAGCTTGCGGCGCGCAGGCGAGAAATCCGCCGCGATGATCGGATGCACGCCCTTGATCTTGAGGCCGGCAATGACAGCAAGCCCGACCGGCCCGCAGCCGATCACAAGCGGAATGTCATCCTGCGTAAGCCGCGCCTTTTCAACCGCATGCCAGCCTACCGCCATCGGTTCCGTCAACGCCGCCTGTTCGGTCGGCAGACCATTCGGCACTTCAAGCAGCATCAGTTCATTGAGAACCATCTGTTCGGCAAAGCCGCCCGGCTTCTCATTGGAATAGCCGACCGGATGAACCTTCGCCTTGTCGCCGTTCATGCTGATCGCAATCGGCATGGAGCAGACGCGCGTGCCGGGCTTCAGCTTCTTTTCCGTGCCCGGCCCGTGATCGAGAATCTCGGCACAGAACTCATGGCCGAAAACAATGTCCCGCTTCGTATCCATGCCGAAGCTCGAGCCCGAGCGTTTGGCCTGCTCGACCATCTTGTCGGCATGATGAAAGGCGTGAAGGTCCGACCCGCAAATACCGCAGGCAAGCGTCTTCACCAGAACCTGACCCATTTCCGGCGTCGGTTCAGGAACCTCCGCAGCGACAAGATCGCCATTGCGGAATACAGCAGCACGCATGGGAATACCCTCCAGGAGTTTCTGTTTGCCATATGCAAGCAGGCGCCGGAGCGTCGCGCAAGAGAATATTAGACCACAGTCTATTTTTCTGTCAGGGGCGCGGTTTCAGGCACGGAGCGCGCTGCCCCGCGCCGCGCCGCAAGCGTGTTCGACAGCGTAATCAGAAGGATGGGCAGGGCGAGCAACAGCGTCACCGAATTTGCCGCAATGAGCGCCGCGTCACCGAGATGAAGGCCATGCAGCAGCCAGCACACGATGCCGACCGTCATGCAGGCATACATAAGCAGCGAAAGGCCGGATGTATCGCGCGTGCGGATCGTCTTCACCGCTTGCGGGAGGAAGGCAAAGGTCGTCAGAAAGGCGGCTATATAGCCGATATTTTCCATTGGTCGCCCCGGTGAAAAGAAAACGCCCGCGCATATGACGCGGGCGTCTCAAAGAAAGCAAGAGAGGTGCCCTCAATCTGCGCAGCTTTACGCCGCCCAGCCCTGCAGTGCGGCCGCCTCGTTGCGCACGCGCTCCGGGCTGCCGAGAAGCTGGCGATCAAGGCCGATCCGCTTGAACCAGTAGTGAAGGCCGAGAAGATCGGTGAAGCCCATGCCACCATGCACTTCCGTGGCGGTGCGGGCGACAAAGCGGCCCACTTCCGTCGTCAGCGATTTCGCATGCGCTGCCATGAGCGTCGCTTCTTCGGGAATCTCATCAAAGGCATGCGCCGCATACCAGATGAGCGAGCGGCACGGCTCAAGCTCTGCCGCCATTTCCGCACACATATGTTTCACGGCCTGGAAAGAACCGATGACACGGTTGAACTGCTTGCGCTCGCCCGCATAGGCAACTGCCTGTTCGATCATCGCCCAGCCTGCGCCCAGCGTATCGGCGGCAAGCAGCACACGGCCCGCATCAATCACGCGCCGGAGCGTTGCCGCCACATCGCCAGACTGAAGCGCTTCTGCCTCGACATCGTCGAACTGAAGCTCGGTGAGGTTCCGCGTGAGATCGATGGAGGTGAGCGCCACCTTGGTCAACCCTGCCGCATCGCCTTTCACGAGGTGAAGCCCGCCTGCATTATCAGCCACGACGATGACATCGGCCTTCGCCGCATCAAGCGCGAAGAGAGACTTGCCATTGAGCTTGCCGCCCGAAGCCGTGACGCCTGCACCATCGCGCGCACCGGACGCAACTTCCGCCACCGCAACGCCCGCTGTGATCGCACCGCTTGCAAGCGGCGGAAGCCATGCTTCCTTCTGGGCGGACGAGCCGGCACCGGCAATGGCGATCGGTGCCATCACAGCCGTTGCAATGAAAGGCACGGGCGCAACAAAGCGGCCCAGCATTTCCGACACGAGTGCGGCATCCAGCAGCTTCATGCCCATACCGCCCTGCGCTTCCGGCACCATCATGCCGGGCACGCCAAGCTCGGCCAGGGCCTGCCACACATCATCGGCCTGCGCATCCTTCGCCTCGGCCACCTTGCGCACACGCTCCAGCGGCGACACGCGCTCCAGCGTACCGCGAATGCTTTCCTGAAGCAGTTTCTGATCTTCTGAAAGTCCGAATTCCATGCTCGTTCCCCTTATGCCTTGGCCGGCTTGGGTTCGCGGGGCATACCAAGCCCGCGCTCTGAAATGATGTTCTTCTGAATCTGTGCCGTCCCGCCGCCAATAATGAGGCCGAGATCGAACATGTAGCGATGCTGCCAGCTACCATAGGCACGCAGATGCGGGCTGTTGCCGTATAGCACTCCAAGCTCGCCCAGCGCATCGATCGCAAGCGCCGCAAGCTGATGATTGAGTTCGCAGCCCTGCAACTTGACGATAAGCCGAGCAATGCCGGGGTCTTCCTTCTTCGCTGATGCCGTCAGCAGGCGAAGCCCGTGAAACTGCATCGCAAACACGCGCGACTGAAGCTGAACCAGCCTGTCGCGGAAGAGCGGATTGTCAATAAGCCGCTCGCCGCTCACCGTTTCCTCATGCATGAGGTCGATGATCTCCTTGAGGCGCGTGCCCGCCTGATTGGGATCACCCAGCATGCCGCGTTCATGCTTGAGCGTGGCATTAGCAACGAACCAGCCCTGACCGCGCCCCGCCACGATATCTTTCTTCGGCACACGGACATTCGTGAAGAAGACCTCGTTGAACTCCGCATGACCCGTCATGGTGACGAGCGGACGAACTTCAATGCCGGGCGTGGACATGGGGAAGATGAGATAGGAAATGCCCTCATGCTTCGGCTTGTCCGGTTCCGTACGCACAAGGCAGAACATCATGTCGGCAGCATGGGCCGTCGAGGTCCAGATCTTCTGACCGTTGATGATGAAATCATCGCCATCTTCCGTGGCGCGTGTCTGAAGCGATGCAAGGTCGGAACCGGAACCCGGCTCCGAATACCCCTGACACCACACCACCTCGCCTTTCAGCGTCGGCTCGATCCACTTCTTCTTCTGCTCTTCCGTGCCAAGCTCCAGCAGCGTCGGCACGAGCATGGAGACGCCCTGATTGGCAATGCCGAGCGGCACCTTCGCCGCGGCAAACTCTTCTGCAATGATGCGCGACTTCAGAATGTCCGGCTCGGCACCATAGCCGCCATATTCCTTCGGAATGGTGCGCGCCGCATAGCCGTGCTCGATGAGAAGCTTCTGCCAGGCAATCACTTCTTCCGATGGCCGCGACACACCCTGACGGCGCGGGGCCTTGTCCTTGTTCTTCGCAATGAAATCGCGCACCTCGGCGCGAAAAGCCTCATATTGAGGCCCATAGGCGAGATCCATATGCGTCTCCGATCATCATGCGGGCGGGAATGGCCGCATCTATAGCTGTTGCTGGCGGGACTTTACCCCGCACATAGGGCGCGTAAAAGCGGCGGCAGGGGAGTGAGGATCACGCTGCGTCAAATCGCCCGGAGATTCCGGCAGGGCCGGCAGAACCTGATATCAGGCGATGAGCTGGGTCTGGCGCGGCTTCTCGTCAGCATCGCGCCGGCCCGCAGGCGAATTGCGTAGAAAGAGTTCGAACTCCGCAGCAGGCATGGGCCGTCCCGAGAAATAACCTTGCACCTCATCGCAGCCGAGATCGCGCAGCGCCTCATATTGCGCCGCGCTTTCCACGCCTTCGGCCACGACCTTCACGCCGAGCGCATGAGCAAGATCGATGATGACCTTTGGAATGACATGGCCTTCCCTGCCATCCGCCACATCCTGCACAAAGCTGCGGTCGATCTTCAGTCGCTTCACGGGGAAGCGTTTCAGATAGGCGAGCGATGAATAGCCCGTCCCGAAATCATCGATGCTGATGCCGACGCCGAGACCACGCAGACGCCTCAGCGTGCCGATCACCACATCCACATCCTGCATCACCATGCTCTCGGTGACTTCGAGTTCGAGATATTGCGGTGAAAGCCCGCGCCGGATAAGCGTATTCGCAATCGTGTCGGTGAGGTCGGTACGCCGCAGATCAAGCGCCGACACGTTCACGGCAACACCGATGCGACTGAGCCCCTTGTCCTGCCAATCCCTGTTCTGGCGGCACGCTTCATCCAGCACCCATTTTGTCAGAGGCACGATAAGACCGCTGCGCTCCGCCACCGGGATGAATACGGAAGGCGGAATATAACCCCGCTCCTCATGACGCCACCGGATCAGCGCTTCCATGCCGATCACGCGGCCGGTCGCGATATCAACCTTGGGCTGATAGAAAAGCGAGAGCTGATTATTCGCGAGTGCCGCCCGCAAGTCCCGCTCGATCATATTGCGCTCGATGGCGCGCAGATGAAGCTCATGGCGATAAAGGACGCAGGCACCTGAGCCTTCCTGCTTGGCGCGAGAAAGTGCGAGGTCAGCCGTCCGCAGCAACACGTCATCATCGCGCCCGTCCTGCGGGAAGAATGTGATGCCGACACAGCTTGTCTGCTGCAACTCTGTCGAACCAAGCCGGAAGGGAGCGCCCACCGCGCGCACAAGGCGGCTTGCAAGCTGCATCGCCTCATCCGGCGTCTTGATGCCCGGCATGATAATGCCGAATTCATCGCCGCCCATGCGCGCAACGACATCACCATCCCGCGTGCAGCATTTGAGAATATCTGCCGTTCGCTGAAGCACGAGGTCGCCCGCATCCGGCCCGAGCGTGTCGTTCACATTCTTGAAGTCATCAAGATTGAGAATCATCACGCCAACCATGTAGCCGTGACGATCCCCCTTGCTGATTTCCTCGGCGAGCCGCTTTTTGAAAAATGTGCGATTGCCGATGCCGGTCAGTCCATCGGTCGCGGCAAGCGCCTCAAGCTTCATCTCGCCATCGCTACGCGCGTGAAAAGAATGGCGCAGCGCATTGGCGATGGTGCCGATCTCGTCATTGGGCTGCAGGATATGTATGTCGCCCGCTCCATCCGTCGCCGCAAAATCGCGCAGCGTTTCGATCGGCGTCACGATCACGCGGTAGAGAAGAAGCGAGATGCTGAGAATGGCCAGCACCACCGCAATGACGAGCCACAGCATCATGTGCCAGGCATCAATCAGAATGAGTGAGGCAAGCCTGTCCGCATCAACGCGCGCAAGCACGATGAGCGTCGTGCCCGCATTGGGAAGCGGCAAGGCCCAGGCATAGTCGCCCGGGTACTCGCCATAGTCATCAAGCGCCGTCTGCGTGGCAATAGGCACCGGCCGACTGGCATCCCGCGCTTCTTCGACATCAATTGTCTTGCCGGCCCAGCTTTCCCGCGAGGCAATGATGATCCGGCCATCCGGCAGGGCGAGGGCGGCCGCACGCAGCGAGCGCGTTCCCGCAATCGCGCCGATCACGGGTGCGATGTCGTCAGCGCTTTTCGCCTGCCCGGCTGCAAAGGCAAGCGCATCAGCCGCACCCGCCGCCCGCGCCGCCGAGGCGCTGCTCAATTCGCGGTTGAATTCATAAACAACGAAGACACCGCACAGCATGATCAGCACGGCGCCCACAAGCGTCATCAGCAGGACGATCTTGGCACGAATGGAAATGAAGCGCAGGGATGGTGCCGAAAGCAGTGCTTTCAGCCGGGCACACAGGCGCGAACGCTGCCGCACATCTGCGGC
>Ga0207868_1002141_pt1 | contig 12032 bp, 9 predicted proteins | sample Passage237B_FD_187370 | JGI IMG/M metagenome (GOLD analysis project Ga0207868, IMG submission 187370) | Cellulose adapted compost microbial communities from Newby Island Compost Facility, Milpitas, CA, USA - Passage2 37B (SPAdes) (version 3) ... | reverse complement strand
TGAGCCGGCCGCGCGTCATTCGCGGCGCAACGTCACCGGCAGCGCGTGCCCCATGCGCTCGCCCATGCGCACCGGCCGCTCCGGCTTCCAGTCGGCCGAGAACACCATCGCGTCGCGCGGGAACAGCAGCACGACGGTTGAGCCGAGCAGGAAGCGGCCCATCTCCTCGCCACGCCGAAGCACCACCTCGCCCTCGCCGTAACTCCACTCGCGCGGCACGCCGGGGCGCGGCGGATTGACGACGCCGTGCCACACGGTCGCCATGCTGCCGACGATGGTCGCGCCCACCAGCACCATCGCGAACGGCCCGTTCTCGCCCTCGAACAGGCACACGACGCGCTCGTTGCGGGCGAACAGGCCCGGCACGCCACGCGCGGTGACCGGATTGACGGAGAACAGCTCGCCCGGTACGTGGATCATGCGCCGCAGCTCGCCGTCGCACGGCATGTGGATGCGGTGGTAGTCGCGCGGGCTCAGGTACAGCGTCGCGAAGCTGCCGCCGTTGAAGGGATCGGCCAGTTCGCGGCGGCCACCGAGCAGCGCCGTGGCCGTGTAGTCGTGCCCCTTGGCCTGGATCAGGCGCTCGCCGTCGAGCGGTCCGCACTGGCTGATCGCCCCGTCGACCGGACACAGCAGCCCGTCCTCGGCGAGCGGGCGGACGCCCTCGCGCAGCGGCCGCGTGAAGAACTCGTTGAAGCTCGCGTAGGCTGCGACGTCCGGCTCGGCCGCCTCGGCCATGTTCACGCCATACCGGCGGACGAACCATCGGATCACCGCCGTCGTCGCGCGCCCGCCGCGCAGGCTGGCCAGGCGCCCCATGAGCACGGTGAGCGCCCGCTTGGGCAGCAGGTATTGCGGCAGGACGGCGAGGCGGTCGGACACGGGCGGCTCCGCGAAAACGAATCGGGCCGCGATTATAGCCCCGGCGCGGCACCGGGCCTGGATGCGCAAATCATTGCATCTCAGATACCACAAATTGTGATACGATTGCGTCATCTCCTTCCGACGGCGACGTCCATGCAGCTGAACCGCTTTACCGACTACGGCCTGCGCGTGCTGATGTACCTGCACGCCCTCGGCCCGGAAGAGCGTGTCACGACGCAGTACATCGCCGGACAGTTCGCCATTCCGGTCAATCACCTCAACAAGGTCGTCTCGCGCCTGGCCGGGCTGGGCTGGATCTCCGCCCGACCCGGACGCAACGGCGGCATCCGCCTGGCCGATCCGGCCCCACCGCTGCGCCTGGGCGATGTGCTCCGCGAACTGGAAGGCCATCCGTCGCTGATCAACTGCGCCGAACCGCCGTGCGCGCTGCGCGGCGCGTGCCGGCTGAAGGCCGCGCTCGACGAGGGGCGTGAGACCTTCTATCGCGACATGAACCGTTTCCAACTGGCCGAGCTGGCCGGCGGCGCCACCGCCGTCCGGCTGCACACGCTGCACGCCGCCGGCCTGCGGGTGTCCGGCCCCGCAACCCCGCCCGGAGTCCTGATGCTGCCCCCGAACCATCGCGAACCGATCCCCGCCCCGCCGGCCCCCGCCTCCCTGCCGGAGGGCCGTCGATGAACACGCTGCGCAACTGGCTCGCCGCGTTCCGCCCGCCGCGCATCAGCGCGGACCGCACCGAGCGCATCCGCGCCTGCATCGGCGCGCTGATCGGCATCTTCATCACCGGCATCACGAGCTACTGGCTGATCGGCAACACGCCGCAGCTGCCGATGCTGATCGCGCCGCTGGGCGCGTCGGCGGTGCTGCTGTTCGCGGTGCCGAGCGGCCCGCTGGCTCAGCCGTGGTCCATCGTCGGCGGCAACACGCTGTCGGCCGTCGTCGGTGTCACGGCACTGATGCTGTTCGACGACCTGGCCGCCGCGGCCGCGGTCGGCGTCGGCGGCGCGATCGCCGTGATGTTCCTGACGCGCAGCCTGCACCCGCCCGGCGGCGCCGTCGCGCTGGCCACCGTGCTCGGCGGCGAGGCCGTGCTGCAGCAGGGCTACAGCTGGGCGCTGGTGCCGGTGGGCCTCGAATCGCTGTTGCTGCTGACCACCGGCCTGATCTACAACAACCTCACCGGCCGCCGCTACCCGCCGCCGCCCGCCGCGCCCGCGTCCGCGCACAAGACCGCCGATCCGGCGCCACGCGAGCGGCTCGGCTTCACGCAGGCGGACCTGGAGACCGTACTGCAGCGCTACAAGCAGGTGCTCGACGTCAGTCCGTCGGACCTGCGGACCATCCTGCAGCAGACCGAGCTGGAGGCCTGGCGCCGCCGCATGGGCGAGATCCGCTGCCGCGACATCATGTCGCGCGACTTGATCACCGCACGTGCCGACACGCCGCTCGTCGACGCATGGGCGCGGATGCACGCGCACCGCATCAAGGCGCTGCCGGTCGTCGATGACGACGGCCTCATCGTCGGCATCCTGACCCAGGTCGACCTGCTCGAGCACGCCGGCCTGGACGGCTCGCCCGACGTGCTCGCGCGGCTCCACGGCCTGCTGGAGCGCAACGGCGCCGAGGAAGGCGGCCGCGTCGGCGACATCATGACCAGCCCGGCCGAGACGGCCGGCCAGGACGACCACATCGCCGTGCTGGTGCCCAAGATGTCGGGCGGCGGCCGTCACCACATCCCGATCGTCGACGACGGCAACCGCCTCGTCGGCATCGTGACGCAGTCCGATCTCGTCGCCGCGCTGTACCACGGCGAGCCATCGCAAGGCTGAACCTCACAAGGAGGACACCATGAGCACCGAAACCCCCGACACCACCCCGATGACGGACGCCGAACTGATCGAGCTGTTCAACACGCTGCTCGAGTGCGAGCGCGCCGGCGTCAAGGTGCTGACCGAGTACGAGAAGGACTTCGCCGGCAACGACAAGGCCGTCGAGCTGGTCGTGGCCTCGCGCCACGACGAGGGCAAGTACTGCCGCCTGATGTTCGACTACCTGCGCGAGCTCGGCGCCGACATCAGCCGCAACACCGGCTCCTTCGCCGAGAAGGCGCTGGCCGTCGAGGGCAAGGCCGAGCGCCTGGCCTTCCTGAACCGCGGTCAGGGCTGGGTCGCGCGCGAGATCGCCAAGGCGCTGCCGCGCATCCCCTACCCGCACATGCGCGAGGGCCTGCAGGAAATGCTGGAGACCCACCGCGAGAACATCGACCGCACGCAGGCGCTGATCGACACGCTCTGACCCGCCGCGGCGGCGCGCGGCGCCGTGCTATGCTTCGCGCCGCGCGCCGGTGGTGAAATTGGTAGACACGCTGGATTTAGGTTCCAGTGCCGCAAGGCGTGGGGGTTCGAGTCCCTTCCGGCGCACCATCCCCGCCCGTCCGATGCGTTCCGCGAGGCCCTCTTGCGGAATATGTCCTAAGTCGTACATAATCGACCGCTTAACGGCCATGCTGGCTGATTTCGCGCGCATCCTGCCGCGCGGAAACACGGTGGTCGTACCGGCTCTCTCTCCTTCCCGCTACGGCCCAATTCCCCACCCCCGGCCGCTAGCCTCCAAGGGAAGGATTGTTCGGGCGGCCCTCGTGGCCGCCCCTTTTTTTCCCGATCGGACGTCCCGCCACGGAAGCGCCGCACGCGGCGGCCGCGGGGGCCTCAGTCGGAGAGCGGACGTGGCACCCGGGCCGCGAGTTCCTGCCGCCGCGCCGTGGCCTTGCCGACCAGCGCGAAGCCGAGCAGCTGCCCGTCCTCCCCCTCGAACAGCGCCGCGAGCCCGTCGCCGTCCCCCTCGACGCGCCACTGCCCCTCGGCCTCGGCCGGCGGCGGACACACGACCGTGGGGCAGGCCGGCGTCTTCACGAGCACCGGCATCACCGGATACTGCACGACCGTCGGCGTGCCGGTCAGCGTCGCGGCCAGCGCACGGGCCTGATGCAGGATGGGCATCACGAACGGCAGGTTCAGGCCGTCGACCTCCGCGCAGTCGCCCACCGCATACACGCCGGGCACGCTGGTCTCGAGCCGGCGGTCGGTGACGATGCCGCGCGCGACCCTGCAGCCGGCCGCCTCGGCCAGTGCCGTGCGTGGCCGCAAGCCCACGGCCGAGAGCACCACGTCGGCGTTGAGCGTCGAGCCGTCGGCCACGCGCACGCGGTAACAGCCGTCATTCTTCTGCACGGCCGTCACGCGCGCATCGAGCCGGAACACCACACCCGCCGCCTCCAGCTGGTCCTGGAAGAAGGCCGCGGCCTCGGGCGGCAGCAGGCGCCCGAGCGGACGGTCCGCCAGATCGACCACGGTCGGACGCACGTCGCGCGACAGCAGGTCGTTGGCGAACTCGCAGCCGATCAGGCCGCCGCCGAGCAGCACGACACGGCGCGCGTCGACGAGGCGTTCGTTCCAGCGGGCGAAATCATCCAGATCGTTGACCGACAGCACGTCGGCGGCGCCGTCGCCGTCGAGCGGCAGACGGATCGGATCGGCGCCCAGCGCCAGCACCAGCGCATCCCAGCGGATGCCGCTTCCATCGGCCAGCTCCACCCGGCGGGCGGCCACGTCGATGGCGCGCACCTCGGTCCGCGGCCGGATGTCGGCATCGAGCTCGTCGGCCATCTGCGCGCAGGTCTTCATGACCAGGGATGCCGGCGTCTTGTGTCCGGACAGCGCGTTCGACAGCATCGGCTTGGAATACGAATCGGCCGCGTCGCGGCTGACGATGACGAGGCGGCTCTCCTTGTCGAGCTTGCGCAGTTCGCGTGCGACGCCGTAGCCCGCGAGGCCGGCGCCGAGAATGAGGACGGTACGCGTCATGCGTGCATTCTCCCGTGATCGTGGATGTCCGAAGTGTATGCCCCTCGCGCCGCGGATTCACCCATGCCGGCAACCAGGGAATCGGCCATGGATGCGGAACCCGGCCATCCGGCCCGCCCGGTGGCGCCTTCCGGGCCTCCCGCGCCATGACGCCATTCTGGACCGTCGAATGCCAACATCCTTGACCGAGGTCAATGGACAGCGTGCGCGTCTGGGGTACAGTTCGCCCCGCTCGCGCAGTCCGACTTTAGGTGTAGTACGAACGGCGTAAGGCTCCGACGCCGCGACGAGCCCTGATACCACGGCACATCCAGCCCCGGTCCATCCAGCCGGCTCCCACGAGGAACGGCCCGACAGAACCGATGGCGGACGCGGGAGCCCGCGCCGCCCGGGCGAAACGACGAGAAGCAAGATGAACCTGTCCCGGATTTCTTCGCTGCTGTTCTCCCCCCGCGCCGGCTGGAAGGCGCTGATGGCCGAACGCCCCGCCTCCACCCGCGTCCTCGCCTGCGTCGCCCTGCCCTTCGCGCTGCTGCCGCCGGCCATGATCCTGCTCGCCGCCGACGGGCTCGGCGCCGCGCACTTCCCGGCCGTCGAACCCGCCCTGTGGGAGCTGGTCGCGGCCGTGTTCCTCGTCTGCGAGCTGCTCGCGGTGTTCCTGATGGCCTGGGCCGTCGACGCCGCCGTGCGCGCCCACGGCGGTCACAGCGACATGGACGGCGCCTTCCTCGTCTCCGCCATCGCGCCGCTGCCGCTGTGGATCTCGTCGCTGGGCCTGCTCGCATCCAGCCCCCTGGTGGCCGCCACCGCGGCGCTGCTGGGCCTCGCCGCCTCGGCCGTGATGATCCGCCACGGCATGCGCGCCGTGCTCGCCGCACAGCAGATCTGCCCGCGCCAGGTGTCGCTGCGCGTGATCGGCTACGGCACGGCCACGTGGTCGGCGCTCGCCGCCATCGTGCTGTTCCCGATCGTCGTACTGGCCTGACCCGCATCCATCCACGACGGCGCGCGGACTGCGGTCCGACGCGCCGTTTTCGCTCGGGCGCGGCATCTGCCCTCATTCTCCGCGACGGCCCCGGTGTATAGTGCGCGCGTGACGCAAACACCCCTTTCCTGAGCATGGATTCTTCCGCCCCGCCGGCGTCGCCGCACGCCTCCCCCGGCGTCCGCACGAACAGTACGGCCCCGTCCGCGGGGCCGTCGCTTATTGCGCGACGCTTCGCGATCCTCGTCGCGCTCTACGTCGGGGCGGCCTGGGCCGGCCACATGGTCGCGCTGTCGACCGGCTACGCCTCGCCGATGTGGCCGGCGGCCGGCGTCGCGCTGGCCGGGCTTCTCGTCTGGGGCACACGGCTGTGGCCGGCCGTATGGCTGGGCGGACTGCTCACGGAACTGTACGTCGCGCCGTCCGGCCACGACTGGCCGGTGGCCGTCGGCATCGCCTGCGGCATCGGCCTGCAGGCGCTGGCCGGCGCCTGGCTGGTGCTCCGCCATCTGGCCCGCCGTGCCGAAAGCGACTACGGCGACCTCTCGCTGCTGCGCCTGATCCTGCTTGGCGGTCCGCTGGCCTGCACGGTATCGAGCACGGTCGGCACGGCCACGCTGCTCGCGGCCGGCGGCGACATCGCGCTGATCGACAACTGGCTGCTGTGGTGGTGCGGCGACACGATCGGCGTGCTGCTGTTCACGCCCGTGGCGCTGGCGCTGTGGCCCGGCAAGGAAGGCGTGCGCCAAAACTGGGAGACCGGCTGGCGCGTGGCCGTGATTCCGGTCGTGACGGCCGCGCTGCTGGTCGGCGGACTGCTCCAGATGATGCGGCTGGAGGACTCGCGCTCGCGCGCCGAGGCGCTACGCGACATGGACGTCGTCGGCGATCACGGCCTCGTCGAGCTCGCGCAGGCGCTCGGACCCCTGCACGGCGTCGTGCGCCTGTTCGAGTCCAGCGACCACGTCACGCGCGAGGAATTCCGCCGCTACGTGCATTCGCTGCACGACCACCCCGCCATCGTCGGCATCGACTGGGCGCCGCGCGTTCCCGGCGAGGCGCGTGCGCGCTTCGAGGCGTCCGTACGTGCCGACGGACTCACCGAATACGCCATTTTCGAGATCGGTCCGGACGGTCAGCCACGTCCCGTCACCCCGCGGGACGAGCACTTTCCGGTGCTCTACACCGAGCCGTTCTTCGTCAACCAGGCCGCACTGGGGCTGGACCACGGCCATTCGCCGCACCATCGCTCGGCGATGGCGCGCGCGCTGGCCAACCCCGGCAGTGCCCACGTGCTGCGCGAGGAGCTGCTGCGCACGCACCGCCCCAGCCTGCAGGTGTTCCTCCCCGTACGCGAGCCCGGCACCGAGGCGCTGACCGGCTACGTGGTCGGCGTGCTGGACCTGCAGCACATGGTCGGAGCCCTCGTGACCGCGGCCGCGACGCAGCAGATCGCCTTCCGCGTGCACGACGTCAGTCCGGGCACGGTCCCGCAGGTGCTGTACGACACGCTACCGGACGGGATGGAGCCGGAGCTGTCGCGCGAACTGTCGGTCGGCGGTCTGACCTGGCGCGTGGACATGGCGCTGACCGGGCCGCGTCAGGACGCATCGACGCTCCAGACCGTGCGCGTGTATCTGGGCTTCTCGACCTTTGCCGCCCTGCTCGTGGCCTTTGCCGTGCTCGGCAGCGCCGGCCGCAACGCCGCCACCAACGCCCGCGTGCGCGAGCGCACGATGGAGCTGGCGCAGACGCTCGCCCGGCTGCGCGACCGCGAGGCCGAGGAACGCGCCGTGCTCGACAACATCGTCGAGTGCGTCATCACCATCGGCACCGACGGGCGCGTGCTCAACATCAACCGCGCCGTCGAGCAGATGTTCGGCTACGCGCCGGCCGAGGTCATCGGCCGCAACGTCTCGATGCTGATGGGCGCGCACGACGCGGCCCACCACGACCAGCACATCCGGCGCTATCTCGACACCGGCGAGCGCCACATCATCGGCCGCAACCGCGAGGTGGTCGGCCGCCACAAGGACGGACACGAGATCGCGCTGGAACTGGCCGTCAGCGAATACGTGTTCGGCGAGCGCCGCGTGTTCACGGGCACGCTGCGCGACATCACCGAACGCAAGGCGCTGATGGCCGACCTGATGCGCGCGCGCGAGCACGCCGACGAGGCCAACCGCGCCAAATCGGCCTTTCTCGCCGCGATGAGCCACGAGATCCGCACGCCGATGAACGGCGTCGTCGGTCTGGCCGACGTGCTTGCCTGCTCCAGCCTCGACGAGTACCAGCGTGACCTCGTGCGCACCATCCGCGAATCCTCGACCTCGCTGCTGACGCTGATCGACGACATCCTCGACTTCTCCAAGATCGAGGCCGGCCGGCTCGAGCTCGAGCTGCGCCCGCTGGACCTGGCCGAGGTCGTCGAGGGCGTGTGCGCGTCGCTGTCCCCGATCGCGGTGCGGCGCGGCGTGGACGTGTCGCTGTACGTCGACCCAGAACTGCCCACCGGCGTGGTCTCGGACGAGGTCCGGCTGCGGCAGGTGCTCTACAACATCGTCGGCAACGCCATCAAGTTCTCGGCCGGCCGGCCCGACGTGCGCGGTGTCGTGTCGCTGCGCGTCGTGCGCGCCGCCTCCGACCCGCTGCGCGTATGCTTCACGGTCGCCGACAACGGCATCGGCATCGCGCCCGAGCGCCTGCCCGACCTGTTCCGCCCCTTCACGCAGGCCGAGACCTCCACCACCCGGCGCTACGGCGGCACCGGACTGGGACTGGCCATCTGCAGCCGCCTCGTCGGCATGATGGGCGGCGTGATCGACGTCGAGAGCGACATCGGCCGCGGTGCCACCTTCCGCATCACGCTGCCGCTGGAGGTCGCGCCGGACATCGAGCCTCCCGCGATGCCGGCGCTCGATGGCGTCGCATGCCTGATCGCGCCGAGCTGCGGCAGCGACGCCGACGTCGTCGAGGCCTACCTGCGCCACGCCGGTGCCCGCATCCACCGCCCGGCCGACGCGGTCGAGGCGCTCGATATCGCCCGTGCGACGGACGCGCCGCTGGTCGTCATCGACGGAGGACGCGACGGTGCCGCACAGACCTCCGAGTACGCGCTGCCGGAACAGGACGCACGCAGCGTGCGGCTGGTGCGCGGCCGCTCGGCCTCGCGCGGCGACCCGCGCCGCCAGATCACCGTGGACGCCAACGTCCTGCGCCGTGCCGCGCTGCTGCGCGCGGTCGCCATCGCCGCCGGCCGCGCCTCGCCCGACGCCCCCGAAGAGCACGAGACCACCGGCGAGACCCGCCCCGCGACGCTCCCCGACATCGAGGCCGCACGCGCCGGGCACCGTCTGATCCTCGTCGCCGAGGACAACGAGATCAACCAGAAGGTCATCCTCCACCAGCTCGCCCTGCTCGGCTACGCCGCCGAGGTCGCCGAGGACGGCGCGCGCGCTCTGGAGATGTGGCGGAGCGGCCACTACGCGCTGCTGCTGACCGACCTGCACATGCCGCAGCTCGACGGCTACGCGCTGACCGCCGCCATCCGCGGCGAGGAAGCGCCCGGCGCGCGCGCGCCCATCGTCGCGCTGACCGCCAACGCGCTGCGCGGCGAGGAGCGCCGCGCGATCGAGGCCGGCATGGACGCCTACCTGACCAAGCCCGTGCAGCTCGACCTGCTGCGCCAGACGCTGGAGCGCTACCTGCCGGGCGCGACGGCGGGCGAGCGCAACCCGGCCCCGGCCGCCGCCCCCGAGACCGTCGGGCCGGACCCGGCGCTGCCGCTGTTCGACGTCTCGGTGCTCGAGGAACTGGTCGGTGACGACCAGCTCGTCGTGCGCGAATTCCTGCAGGAATTCCGTCGCAGCGCCGCCGACCTGGCCGAGGCGCTGCGCACCGCGCTCGCCGGCGGCTGGCCGGCCGAGGCCGGCAATGCCGCGCACAAGCTCAAGTCCGCCGCGCGCTCCGTCGGCGCGATGGCACTGGGCGAGGAATGTGCGATCATCGAGCGCGAGGCACGCCGCGCCGACGTCGGCATGCTGAATGCCCGTCTGCCCGGATTCGAGTCACTGCTCGCCGAGACCGGACGCCTGATCGACGCCCATCTGGCCGGAACCCGCGACGCATGAGCACCCTGGTCATCGACGACGAAGTCTTCGTGCGCAAGCTGCTCGCGCACCTGCTCGGCCGCCTGGGCGTCACCGAGGTGCTGGCGTGCGAGGGCGGACGCGACGCGCTCGCGCTGCTCGACGAACGGCCGGACATCGACCTGATCTTCCTCGACCTGCAGATGCCCGGCATGGACGGCGTGGAGTTTATCCGCCACCTCGTCTCGCGCCAGTACCACGGCGCGCTGGTGCTCGTCAGCGGCGAGGACGAACGCATCCTGCACACGGCCGGACGGCTCGCGCGCGCGCACCGGCTCGACGTGCTCGGCGAGATCCGCAAACCGGTCTCCCCGGACGCGCTGCGCGAGGTGCTGGCACGTCGCGGCACGCGCCCCGAGGCACCGCAGCCGCGCCTGAAGCGGGCGTACGACCTCGAAGACCTGCGCACCGCCATCGCCGAGGGGCAGCTCGTCAACCACTACCAGCCCAAGGTCTCGCTCGAAAACGCGCAGTTCGCTGGCGTCGAGACGCTGGTGCGCTGGCAGCACCCCATCGACGGCCTGATCGGCCCCGACCGCTTCGTGCCGCTGGCCGAGGACAGCGGTCTCATCGACGCGCTGACCCGTCAGGTGCTGGAGACCGCGCTGCGCGACATGCGCACGCTGCTCGACGGCGGCAACGCCATCCAGGTGGCCGTGAACGTATCGATGCAGAACCTGCACGCGCTCGACTTTCCCGAATACGTCACGCGCGTCGCGCTCGCGGCCGGCGTGCCGCTCGGTGCGCTGATCCTGGAGGTCACGGAGTCGCGGCTGATGGACGATCCGCTTTCCGCGCTGGAGATCCTCACCCGGTTGCGACTCAAGCGCATCGGACTGGCCATCGACGACTTCGGCACCGGCCATTCCTCGCTCGCGCAGCTGCGCGACATCCCCTTCACCGAGCTCAAGCTCGACCGCAGCTTCGTGCACGGCGCCGCACACGACGCCGCGCAGCGCGCCATCCTCGACGCCAGTCTGGACATGGCGCGCCAGCTCGGCATCGTCACCGTGGCCGAGGGCGTGGAGAACCGGGAGGACTGGGATTTCCTGCGCGCGCGAGGCTGCCATCTGGCGCAGGGCTGGTTCGTCTCGCGCCCGCTGCCGGCAGCCGAGCTGCCGGCCTGGATCGCGGCGTGGAACGCGCGCCGCGGCGAGGTCTTGGGCTACCGCTGAGGACGCCGGCCAAGACCGGCCGGCGGGCACGGATCAGGAACGCGCCTCGCCCTCGGCCGCAGGCCGACGCATCGTGCCGCCCTGCTCGTCGGACAGCGTGGGCACCGTGAACACGCCGCGCCGCGCCACCAGCTCGTCGCGGTGCAGGCGGGCCAGATGGACGATCAGCTCGTCGCCCTTGGGCGTCAGGTGGATCTCGACGTTGCGCCCGTCGTCACGCCCGGTGCGGCGCTCGACCAGACCCAGCTTCTCGCAGCGCGACACCAGCGACACCACGCCGTGGTGGTGCGACTGCAGCCGCTCCGCCAGCTCGCCGACGTTGGCCCACTGCCGGCCGGGGAAACCCTTGAGTTGCAGCATCATCTGGTACTGCAGCGCGGTGATGCCGTACTCGCGCACGAGCACCTCCGAGAACCGCAGGAATCGCCGCAGCTGGTAGCGGAATTCCGCCAGCGCCTGGATCTCCGCGAGCGGAATCGGATCGTTTCTCATCGTACAAACCTGATCACAAGGTGATACAAGCATACCCGATCAGGCTGTCGGCCAACCCCCGGATTTCCCCGACGCGCGCGGCCCCGGCGTTCAGGGCCGGCCGTCGGCGCGCGGGCGCACCAGCCACGGCGCGAAGCGCCACGCGAACAGCGCCAGCGCCGCCGCGAAGCACAAACCCGCGGCCGGCATCAGCAGCGCATGCGCGGCGCTCCAGTACACCGACAGCACGCGCAGCACGCCTGCTGCCCCCATCAGGGCGAAGGCCACCGTCAGTCCACGCGGCGCTGCGATGGCGCGGCCGGTGTGGCCCAGCGCCGTGCGCGTCATCATGCCCACCGTCAGCGTGCCGATGCCGCCGACCGCGACCAGATGCACGGGCGCGCTGAGCGCGTGCGGCGCCAGCGCCAGCGTGAGTCCGTACAGCCACGCACCGGCCGCCGTGCAGCCGAAGCCGGCGAACAGCACCCACAGCATCGGCTCGCCC
>Ga0207868_1002133_pt1 | contig 12065 bp, 11 predicted proteins | sample Passage237B_FD_187370 | JGI IMG/M metagenome (GOLD analysis project Ga0207868, IMG submission 187370) | Cellulose adapted compost microbial communities from Newby Island Compost Facility, Milpitas, CA, USA - Passage2 37B (SPAdes) (version 3) ... | reverse complement strand
GTCTTGCGGCCGAGCCAGCCGGCCTCGACATACTTCACCAGGAGCGGGCAGGGGCGGTACTTGGAATCGGCGAGCCCTTCGTGCAGCACCTGCATGATCGACAGGCAGGTGTCGAGGCCGATGAAATCGGCCAGTTCCAGCGGCCCCATCGGGTGGTGCGCGCCGAGCCGCATGGCCGCGTCGATCGCCTCGACGTTGCCGACGCCCTCGTAGAGCGTGTAGATCGCCTCGTTGATCATCGGCAACAGGATGCGGTTGACGATGAAGGCCGGAAAGTCCTCGGCCACGGCGATCTGCTTGCCGAGCGAGGTGACGAACGCCTTGGCGGTCTCGAAGGTGGCGTCGTCGGTGGCGATGCCGCGGATCAGCTCGACCAGCTCCATGACCGGCACCGGATTCATGAAGTGGATGCCGATGAAGCGCTCCGGGCGGTCGGTCGAGGAGGCAAGGCGGGTGATGGAGATCGACGAGGTGTTGGAGCCGATCAGCGCCTCGGGCTTCAGCACGGTGCACAGTTCGTGGAAGATCTCGCGCTTGACCTCTTCCTTCTCGACCGCGCTTTCCAGCACGATGTCGCAGTCGGACAGGCCGCTCATCGCGTCGGCCGCGGTGATGCGCCCGAGCGCGGTCTTGCGGGCGTCCTCAGTGATGACGTTGCGCGCCACCTGGCGGGCGAGGTTGCCGTTGATGGTGGCCATCGCCTCCTTGAGGCGCTCGGTGGAGACGTCGTGGAGGATGACGCTGTAGCCGGCGAGCGCGGCGACATGTGCCACGCCGTTGCCCATCTGGCCCGCGCCGATCACTCCGACCTTCTGAATGCTGTCCGCCATCTCGACCATCTCACGCGGCATGCGTCACGCGCTGCTGCCCCAAAGCCCTGCAGCCGCCCTCTCTTATCGCAGTTTCGCGTTTTTGAGAAATCGTGCAGGGCGCAACCGGCCGGCGCGGGGGCCGGCCGGTTCGCGTCGTGTCACTTGCCGATCTTTCCGAGTTCTTCGGTGAGTTCGGGGACGGCCTGGTAAAGGTCGGCGACGAGACCGTAGTCGGCGACCTGGAAGATCGGGGCGTCCTCGTCCTTGTTGATGGCGACGATCACCTTGGAGTCCTTCATGCCGGCGAGGTGCTGGATCGCCCCGGAGATGCCGACGGCGATGTAAAGCTCCGGCGCCACCACCTTGCCGGTCTGCCCGACCTGCCAGTCGTTCGGCGCATAGCCGGCATCGACCGCCGCGCGCGAGGCGCCGACGCCGGCGCCGAGCTTGTCGGCCAGCGGCTCGATGTATTTGGCAAAATTCTCGCGGCTCTGCATGGCGCGGCCGCCGGAGACGATGATCTTGGCCGAGGTCAGTTCGGGGCGGTCGCTTTTGGCGACCTCCTCGCCGACGAAGCTCGATACGCCGGGATCGGCTGCCGTCGCCACGTTCTCCACCGCCGCGCTGCCGCCTTCGCCGGTGGCCTGGAAGGTCGAGGTGCGCACGGTGATGACCTTCTTGGCATCCCTGGCCTTGACGGTCTGGATCGCGTTGCCGGCGTAGATCGGCCGCTCGAAGGTGTCGGGCGCCACCACCTTGATGATCTCCGACACCTGCATCACGTCGAGGAGCGCCGCCACCCGTGGCATGGTGTTCTTGAACCGCGTGGTGGCCGGCGCGACGATGGCGCCGTAGGGGCCGGCCAGCGACACGATCAGCGCCGCCAGCGGCTCGGCGAGGTCGTGGGCATAGGCGGCGTCGTCCGCCAGCAGCACCTTTGCAACGCCGTTGAGCTTTGCGGCGGCGTCGGCCGCGCCCCTGGCGTCCTTGCCTGCGACCAGCACATGCACCTCGCCGCCGAGTTGGCTTGCTGCGGTGAGCGCCTTGGGCGTCGCGTCCTTGAGCGAGGCGTTGTCGTGTTCGGCAATCAACAGCGTCGTCATCACAGCACCCCGGCTTCGTTCTTGAGCTTTTGCACCAGTTCGGCGGCGGAGGCGACCTTGACGCCGGCCTTGCGGCCCGGCGGCTCGCTGGTCTTGACGATCTCGAGGCGCGGGGTGAGGTCGACGCCGAAGCCGTCGGCGGTCTTCTCGTCGATCGGCTTCTTCTTCGCCTTCATGATGTTGGGCAGCGAGGCATAGCGCGGTTCGTTGAGGCGCAGGTCGGTGGTGACGATCGCCGGTCCCTTGAGCTTCACCGTCTGCAGGCCGCCATCGACCTCGCGCGTCACCGTCACCTCGTCGCCGTCCACGGTGAGCTTGGAAGCAAAGGTCGCCTGCGCCCAGCCGAGCAGCGCCGCCAGCATCTGGCCGGTCTGGTTTGAGTCGTCGTCGATGGCCTGCTTGCCGAGGATGATCAGGCCGGGCTTTTCCTCTTCAGCGACCGCCTTGAGGATTTTTGCCACCGCGAGCGGCTCGACCGACCCTTCGGCCTTGACCAGGATGCCGCGGTCGGCGCCCATCGCGAGCCCGGTGCGGATCGTCTCCGAGGCCTGCGCCGGCCCGATCGATACCACCACCACCTCGGTCGCCTTGCCCGCTTCCTTGAGCCGCAGCGCCTCCTCGACGGCGATCTCGTCGAACGGGTTCATCGACATCTTCACGTTGGCAAGCTCGACGCCCGAGCCGTCGCTCTTGACGCGGATCTTGACGTTGTAATCAACGACCCGCTTGACCGGCACCAGAACCTTCATCGGTTCCCCTTTTCCATGAACACACGTCTACGGCGGCGGAACCTAATCGCCCCGTCCGGCGCGGTCAACGTAAGCGCGCCGCAGCCGGGTTCAGCGATTTTGCCCCGGCACCCACAGCACGTCGCCGGCGCCATCGGCATTGACTGATCGGGCCGCGACGAACAGGAAGTCCGACAGCCGGTTGAGATACTTGATGACGGCCTCGTTGACCTCCTCGGCCGGCTGGGCCGCGAGTTCCACGGCGATCCGTTCCGCGCGGCGGCATATCGTGCGCGCGACATGCAGATGGGCGGCGGCCGGGCTGCCGCCGGGCAGGATGAACGAGCGCAACTCGCTGAGCGGCGCGTTCAGCGTGTCGATATCGTGCTCCAGCCGCTCGACCTGCGCCGCGATCACCCGCAGGCGCTCGGCCTTGCCCTCGCGCCGCGGCACCGCGAGGTCGGCGCCGAGGTCGAACAGATCATTCTGGATGCGGCCGAGCATGGCGTCGAGGTCGGGGCGCGCGGCGAGATGGAGCCGCGCCACGCCGATGGCGGCGTTGGTCTCGTCGGCGGTGCCGTAGGCGGCGACGCGCAGGTCATATTTGGGGCGCCGCTCGCCGCTGCCGAGCGCGGTCGAGCCGTCGTCGCCGGTGCGGGTGTAGATGCGGTTGATCAGCACCATCGTCAGCGTCCCATCAGCCAGATCGCGGCCATCGCGATGACGATCGCCACGAACTGCATCAGGACGCGCAGCCGCATCAGGCGCTGCGAGGTGTTCGGCGAGCCGCCGCGCATCATGTTGAAGAGACCGAGCAGCAGGACGAAGGCGACGGCGCCGATGGCGATCGGCAGCACGACGAAGCTGAGGGCAGAGGACATGGGCCGTTCTTAGCACCGTGCAGGGCGCGGCGCCATTGCCGCTTCCGCCATTTTCGCGAGCCCGTCCCGCTTTCACCGCGCGGCGGCCGATGGTAAGCGTGATGCGGGCGGGATCGATCGCAAGGATTGCCGTGACGCCACTGCGTGCCGTGTTCCGCGTCGCCCTGGACGCATTCGAGCGGTTCCTGGCCGATGACGGCTGGGCCATCGCAAGCCACATCGCGCTGTCGTCGCTGATGGCGCTGTTTCCGTTCCTCATCGTGCTGACGTCGCTGGCCGGCTTTATCGGTTCGAAGGATCTGGCCGATCAGGCCGCCACCCTGATGCTCGACGTCTGGCCGGTCGAGGTGGCGAGCACGCTGTCCGGCGAAATTCACGACGTGCTGACCACCACGCGGGGCGACGCGCTGACCATCGGCGCGGTGCTTGCGGTGTACTTCGCCTCCAACGGCGTCGAGAGTTTTCGCGTCGCGCTCAACCGCGCCTACGGCGTCACCGAGCCGCGCGCGTGGTACTGGCTCAGGCTGGAATCGATCGGCTACACGCTGGTCGCCGCCTTCACCGCGCTGGCGATGGCGTTCCTCATCGTGCTCGGGCCGTTGTTGATCGCAACCGCCCGGCGCTACGTGCCGCTGGTGATCGAATCGAGCGAGGGGCTGCTCAACGTCGCGCGCTACACGGTGGCCACCACCGCGCTGATCGCGGCGCTGTTCATCCTGCACGCCTTCCTGCCGGCCGGGCGGCGGTCGTTCTGGCAGATCCTGCCCGGCATCGTGTTCACCTTCGTCGCCTCGCTGGTGTCCGGCATCGGCTTCGGCATGTACCTGGCGCGCTTCGCCGGCAACTACGTGTCGATGTATGCGGGGCTCGCCTCGGTGATCATCGCGCTGGTGTTCCTCTATTTCATCGCCGCGATCTTCGTCGCCGGCGGCGAGCTCAACGCCGCCATCATCAAGGCGCGGCTGCCGCGCGGCGTGTCGCTTGCGCAAGCGCAGACGCAAGAGCGCGCGGAGACACCGGCTTGACGAGGAAGGCGTCGGCGCCGGCAGTGCGCGCCTTGCGCTCGTCCCCGCCGCGCCCGGAGACGCCGATGATCGGCACCCGGCCTTGTGGCGGCGGCAATGCGCGGATGGCGCCGATCGCCTCGATGCCGCTGGTGCCGGGCAGCACCAGGTCCATCAGCACGGCGTCGAAACCGCCGCCGGCGGCGCGGGCGATCGCCTCGTCGCCGCGGCCGACGAACTCGATGGCGTGACCGAGCTCGGTGAGGATGGCGCTCAGCACCACGCGCCCGAACGGGTTGTCCTCGACCCCGAGCAGCCGCAACGGCCGCGTCGGCGGCGCCGCCCCGGAGGCCAGCGGGGCGCCGGCGGCGGGAAGAGGCGCGGGGGCGAGCAGCACCGTCATGGTAAAGGTGGTGCCGCCCGGCCGCCGCGTCGCGACGACGTCGCCGCCCATGGCGCGCGCCAGCCGCCGGACCGACGACAATCCGAGCCCGGCGCCGCCGAACCGCGCGGCGATGGCGGCGTTGGCCTGCGTGAACGGGCGGAACAGCCGTCTCACCTCGGCCTCGGTGAGGCCGATGCCGCTGTCGGAGACGGCGAAGGCGACCCTGACCTTGCCCTTGACGGCGCGGCTGGCCGACACCTTGAGGCCGACGCGGCCGGCTTCGGTGAACTTCACCGCGTTGTCGATCAGGTTTTCCAGCGCCGCGCGCAGCCGCACAGGGTCGCCGACCACGAAGACGGGCAGTTTCCCCGCCGTGGCGATGCCGGCCTTGAGGCCCTTGGCGGCGGCGCGGCCGGCCAGCGAATCGCCGGCGTGGCGCACCAATGCGGTCAGGTCGAAGAAGTCGGCACGGGTGGCGGCGCCGCGGTCGCGCAGCCGTGCCGCATCGACGAACAGCGTGGCGAGCCCGGCCAGATGCTCGGCGCTGGCCTTGATGGTCTCGGCCCAGCGCCGTTCGCGCTCGGGCAGGTTGGAGGTGACGAGCAGATCGCTGATGGCGAGGATGCCGGTGAGCGGCGTGCGGACCTCGTGGGCGAAAGCGGCCAGCGCCGTTTCGACGTCGCTTGCGGCCTTGCCGGCGGTGCCTTTGCGCGGGCTGGCCGTGGTCTTGTCCGCGGTCTTGCCCGTGGTTTTGCCGGCGCGCGGCGCGCCGGCCCGTGATGCAGGCGCAATGGCCTTGCGCGGAACGCGCGGTTTGGATGCCATGAATGTCCCCGTCCCGGCTATGGAGTGTCGCATGGCCGGGTGAGGGAGTCACGCGCCGGGCGCAGGCGGCAGGCCGGCCATCCGGCGGATATCCGCAGGCGTAAGGCCGTCGGCGCGCAGGCTGCGCAGGCTGACGGCGCGGGTCGATTTCGACAGTTTTGCCCCGGCCTCGTCGACGATCAGGGCGTGGTGCCGGTAGAGCGGCGCGGGCAGGGCGAGCAGGCTCTGCAGCAGGCGGTGGAGAGCGGTGGCATAAAACAGGTCCTGCCCGCGCACCACATGGCTGACGCCCTGTTCAGCGTCGTCGATCACGACCGAGAGGTGGTAGCTGGTCGGGGTGTCCTTACGCGCCAGCACCACGTCGCCCCAGTCCTGCGGCCGTGCGGTGACGGTGCCGGTCTCGCCGCCCGGCCCCGTGCCCTGTTCGGTCCAGGTGAGCGCCCCGGTCGCGGCCAGCGCTGCCGCCATGTCGAGCCGCAGCACATGCGGCGCGCCGGCCGCCGCCCGCCGCGCCTCCTCGGTCGCGCTGAGGATGCGGCCGCGGCCGGGATAGAGCGGTGCTCCGTCGGGATCGCGGATGGTCGCAAGGCGGGCGATCTCGGCGCGGGTCTCGAACGCCGGATAGATCAGGCCGTCGCGGGCAAGCCGCTCCAGCGCCGTGCGGTAGAGCGGAAAATGCTCCGACTGGCGCCGCACCGGCTCCTCCCAGGCAAGGCCGAGCCAGGCGAGATCCTCGTAGATCGCCGCCTCGTAGTCGGGCCGACAGCGCGTGGTGTCGATGTCCTCGATGCGCAAGAGGAAGCGCCCGCCGCTTTGCCGGGCGAGATCGAAGTTGAGAAGCGCCGAGGCGGCATGGCCGAGGTGCAGAAAGCCGTTCGGGCTCGGGGCGAATCGGAAAGCGGGTGGCGGCATCAGGGGCAACGTGCTGACAATTCGATCCACCGTCATGCGCGGACTTGATCCGCGCATCCACGTTTTAACAACGATTCAGCCGAGAAAGACGTGGATGGCCGGGATAAACCCGGCCATGACGAAGGAGTACGACTTGATTTGCGCGGCTGCAAAAATCCCGCCATGCTGAGCCGCCGATGACCGCGTTCCTCCACACCCAGGCCGATCTCGATGCCGCCATCGCGGCGCTGGTGGCACAGGACCCGCGTCTTGCGCCGGTGGTGGCGCTGGCCGGGCCGCCGGCCTTACGACGCCGCGAGCCGGGTTTCGCCGGGTTGGCCTCGACGATCTGCGGCCAGCAGTTGTCGATCAAGGCCGCCGCCGCCATCTGGGGCCGGCTGACGGCCGCCTACGATCCGCTGCACCACGACCATATCCGGCGGGCGCGGGCCGACCGGCTCGGCCGCCTCGGGCTGTCGGCGGCCAAGATCAAGACCTTGAAAGCGATCGCCGGCGAGATCGCCAAGGGCCGGCTCGACCTCGCGGCGATGGCCGATTGGCCCGCCGACGAGGCCCATGCCGCACTGACCGCGCTGCACGGCGTCGGGCCGTGGACCGCCGACATCTATCTCCTGTTCTGCCTCGGCCATGGCGATGCCTGGCCGACCGGCGACCTTGCCGTGCAGGAGGCGATCCGCATCGCGCTCGAACTTAAGACGCGCCCGACGTCGAAGGACATGGCCACGCTCGGCGAGGCGTGGCGGCCGTGGCGCGGCGCCGCCGCGCACCTGTTCTGGGCCTATTACAAGGTGGTCAAGTCGCCCGGTTTCGAAGCGGTGGTGCCGGGCGAGACGAAGGCCGCTCTGCCGCCGGGGCCGCCGGTGCGGCGCCTCGCCGCAGCCAAACCCGTGGCACGGGGGCGCGCCAACGGTCGCGGCCGCACGGCCTGAGCGGGGGATTCGCGCCCTTCACAAGGCCGTCACGGTGCCTGTAGTATTGCGAGGTCGGCCGCACGCGGCCGAGTCGGGCCAGGAGCGTTGCTTGAACGCGCATGTCTCACACGGAGGCTGGCCGGTATTGGTGCTGAATGCCGATTTCCGGCCGTTGAGCTACTATCCGTTATCGCTGTGGTCGTGGCAGGACGCGATCAAAGCGGTGTTCCTCGACCGCGTCAACATCGTCGAGTGTTACGACCACGCGGTGCACAGTCCTTCCTTCGAGATGCAACTGCCGAGCGTCGTCTCGCTCAAATCGTTCGTCAAGCCGACCACCCATCCCGCCTTCACCCGCTTCAACGTCTTCCTCCGCGACAAGTTCACCTGCCAGTATTGCGGCGCCAAGGACGACCTCACCTTCGACCACATCGTGCCGCGCTCGCGCGGCGGACAGACGACATGGGAGAACGTGGTCGCGGCCTGCTCGCCCTGTAACCTGCGCAAGGCCAACCTGACGATGGCGCAGGCGCACATGTATCCGCGCCAGCAGCCGTTCGCGCCGAGCGTGCATCAGCTTCACCGCAACGGCCGGCTGTTTCCGCCGAACCATCTGCACGAAAGCTGGCTCGACTATCTCTACTGGGACACGGAACTCGATCCGTAAGCTGTGGCCTGCGTCTTCGTCGAGGTCTCGCTCGCATTCCGGATGCGATGCGGCACGGCGTGCCGCTTCGCTGATCCGGGATCGTGCCGGCCACAGCGCTCGCAACGGTCCCGGCTCTGCGGCGTACCGCTGCCGCGCTGCGCCGCGTCCGGGACACGGGATCATCGGTCCTCCACTGTCTTGTTCGGCATCACGCCCGCGGATGGGCGCTGTCGTAGACCGACAACAGCCGCTCGGCGTCGATGCCGGTATAGACCTGCGTGGTCGAAAGCGAGGCGTGGCCGAGCAGCTCCTGGATGGCGCGCAGGTCGCCGCCGCGGCTCAACAGATGGGTGGCGAACGAATGGCGCAGCGCGTGCGGCGTGGCGCTGTCGGGCAGCCCCAGCGCGCCGCGCAGCCGCTCCATCGTCAACTGGATGATGCGCGGGCTCAAAGGTCCGCCGCGCGCGCCGACGAACAACGGCCCGTCCGGCGGCAGCACATGCGGGCATTGCACGACGTAGTCGGCGATCAACGCCAGCACGTTGCGCAACACCGGCACCATGCGGGTCTTGTTGCCCTTGCCGGTGACGACGATGACGTCGCCTTCGCCGGGCGCCGGCACGTCGTGGCGCCGCAATCCGAGCGCTTCGGAGATGCGCAGGCCCGAGCCGTAGAGCAGCGCCATCACCGCCGCGTCGCGCGTCCAGATCCACGGTTCGCGGTCCTCGCCGGCGCGAAGCTCAGGCGCGGTGAGTCGTTTCGCCGGCGCCGGCGCGATCGGCTTCGGCAGGCTTTTGCGGATCTTTGGCGCGCGCACCGCACTGAGCGCGCCGAGCCTGCCCTTGCCCTCGCGCTCCAGAAAGCGGCCAAACGAGCGCAAACCCGCAAGCGCGCGCATCAGCGAACGCCCTTCGACGCCGGCCGCCCGCCGCGCCGCCATGAAGGCGCGCACGTCGGCGATCTCCAGGCCAGCGAAATCCGAAAGCGAGGGTGGTGCGCCGCGATGGTCGGTGAGGAAGGCAAGGAACTGGCGCAGGTCGCGGCCGTAGGCGTCCTGCGTCTTGGGCGACAGCCGCCGTTCGCTGGCAAGATGCCTGAGCCAGCGCACCGTCTCGGCGGCAAGGTCGCCCGCGGCGCTGACGGTGGCGGCATCATTGGTGGACACGCGCATCACGGCTCCGGCGCTTGACAGACGAAGCGTTATCGCACCCTGTCCGTTGCCCCTGTGTTAATGCGGACCATCGTGACCATGGCAAGGCGCATCGTCGATGTTCTGGTGCCGGTGGCGCTCGACCAGAGCTATTCCTACGCCGTGCCGGCCGGCCTCGATGTCGCGCCGGGGACGGTGGTGAGCGTTCCGCTCGGGGCGCGCAACGTCACCGGGGTCGTATGGGCCGACAATCCCGCGCCCGATCCGCGCCTGCACAACCGTCTGAAGGAGATCGGCGAGGTCGTCGACGTGCCGCCGCTGCGCGAGGAACTGCGCGGCTTCATCGACTGGGTGGCGCGCTACACGCTGTCGGCGCGCGGCATGGTGCTGCGCATGGCGCTGCGGCGTGGCGAGGGGCTTGGCCCGGAACGCGTGCGCGCCGGCGTGCGGCTGGTCGGCGCGCCGCCGCAGCGCATGACGGCGGCGCGGCGGCGCCTGCTCGCGGTCGTGGCCGACGGGCTGTTGCACGGCAAGGCCGATGCCGCGCGCGAGGCCGGCGTCTCCACCGGCGTCATCGACGGGCTGGTGGACGAGGGCACGCTGACCGTCGAGCCGCTGCCGAAGCCGCCGGCGCCGCCCGCGCCCGATCCGTCGTTTGCCGCGCCCGACTTCACGCCGGAGCAAGAGCCCGCCGTCACGGCGATGCGCGCGCATGCGACAGGCGACACGTTCCGCGTCGCGCTGCTCGACGGCGTCACCGGCTCGGGCAAGACGGAGGTGTATTTCGAGGCGGTCGCCGAGATGGCGCGGCGCGGCCGGCAGGTACTGATTTTGATGCCGGAGATCGCGCTGACCGGCCAGTTCCTCGACCGTTTTGCCGCGCGCTTCGGGGTGCGGCCCTTGGAGTGGCACTCTGAGTTGACGCCGCGCAGCCGCGCCCGCACCTGGGCGCAGGTCGCGGACGGCGAGGCGCGCGTCGTGGTCGGGGCGCGCTCGGCGCTGTTTCTGCCTTACGCCGATCTCGGCCTGATCGTCGTCGATGAGGAACACGATCAGGCCTACAAGCAGGACGAGGGCGCCCATTACCACGCCCGCGACATGGCGGTGGTGCGCGCGCATATCGCAAAAATCCCGATCGTGCTGGCCTCCGCCACGCCCTCGGTCGAGACGGAGGTGAATGCGCGAAGCGGCCGCTATCAGCGCATCGCGCTGCCGTCGCGGTTCGGCGGCCAGACCATGCCGCAGATCGAGGCCATCGACTTGCGGCGCGAAGGCCCACCGCGCGGCCGCTTCATCTCGCCGCCGCTGGCGCAGGCGGTGAAAATCGCGGTCGAGCGCGGCGAGCAGGCGCTATTGTTTCTCAACCGGCGCGGCTATGCGCCGCTGACGCTGTGCCGCGCCTGCGGCCACCGCTTCGCATGCACCATCTGCGATGCCTGGCTGGTCGATCACCGTTTCCGCAATCGGCTGGTCTGTCATCACTGCGGCTTCTCGATGCCGCGTCCGCACCAGTGCCCGCAGTGCGGCGCCGAAGAGACGCTGGCCGCCATCGGCCCCGGCGTCGAGCGGCTGCAGGAGGAAGCGGCGGCGCTGTTCCCCGAGGCGCGCACCATGGTGCTGTCGAGCGACCTGATCACCTCGATCGAGACCATGCGCGCCGAACTGAACGAGATCGCCGAAGGGCGCGTCGATATCGTGATCGGCACGCAGCTCGTCGCAAAAGGCCATCATTTTCCGCGGCTCAATCTGGTCGGCGTGATCGACGCCGATCTCGGGCTGGCCAACGGCGATCCGCGCGCCGCCGAGCGCACGTTTCAGTTGCTCAATCAGGTGATCGGCCGTGCCGGGCGCGAGCAGGGCCGCGGCCTCGGTTTTCTGCAGACGCATCAGCCCGAGCACCCGGTGATCAAGGCGCTGGTCGCCTGCGACCGCGAGGCGTTCTACGACAGCGAGATCGCAAGCCGCGAACGCACCGGCTATCCGCCGTTCGGGCGGCTGGCGGCGCTGATCGTCTCCGGCGGCGAGCGGCCGGCAACGGAAGGCTTTGCCCGGCGGCTGGCGGCGGTGGCGCCGCGCCACGACCAGATCGCCGTGCTCGGCCCTGCGGAGGCGCCGCTTGCGGTGATCAAGGGCCGCTATCGCTTCCGCCTGCTGGCGAAAGCGGCGCGTGGCGCCGACCTGTCGTCGTATCTGCGCCAGTGGATGGCCGGCGCGCAGAAGCCGACCGGCAGCCTCAAGCTGGAAATCGACGTCGATCCGCAGAGTTTTCTGTAGGGCATACCCCCACGCACTCCGTCATGCCCGCACGTGTTGCGGGCATCCACGTTAGCGCGTTTCGACCGGATTGAACCGGAGATGTGCGTTCCGGGGTGTCCCGGGCGCAGCGCGGCATGACATGCCGCGCTGCTGATCCGGGACCGTTCCAGCCACGGTATCCGCGGCGGTCCCGGGTCTGCGGCGCAGCGTTGCACGCCGCGCCCGGGACACGGGGCCTCTGTGTTTTCTTCCCGCTTGGGGGGAGGGAAAGGGAGGGGGTGGATGGCCGGACCTTCGCCGCGCCAAAGGGGTTTTGTGGCCCCACAGGCGGGACAATGCCCGGCCATGACGGAAGGCGACTTGGATAGATTACTGCACTTCCGCGACCACCCGGCCGACACCGCGGCTGGTCAGCCCGATGGCGCGCGCGGCGCCCTTCGACAGGTCGA
>Ga0207868_1002129_pt1 | contig 12088 bp, 10 predicted proteins | sample Passage237B_FD_187370 | JGI IMG/M metagenome (GOLD analysis project Ga0207868, IMG submission 187370) | Cellulose adapted compost microbial communities from Newby Island Compost Facility, Milpitas, CA, USA - Passage2 37B (SPAdes) (version 3) ... | reverse complement strand
CGACATGGCGCTCGAGCGCCTCCACCGTCACGGCCGGCGCGGCGGGACCGACGCCTTCGCCCAGGCCCGTCGCGTCGACCACGACGGCCGGGCCGCGGAGCTGGTCGAGCGGCACGCGCTCGACGCTGACCTCGCCGTTGGCGTGCGCCCCGGGCAGGCCGGAGCCGAGCGGCGGCAGCCCATGGCTGGGCGCGTCGAGGTGGGTGGCCGTGTGCTCGTCGATGACCATCCACTTGGTCTGATAGGGACCGAGGCTCGCGCGCACCGGCTGTGGCGCGTCGGGCCGGTCCGTGAACCAGTTCCCCACCGTGTGTCGGAACGGCGTGTGGCCCGGCCACGCGCCCGGCAGGTCCTCGGCGATCTCCAGCGAGAGGTCGACCACCGTGCAACGAGCCAACAGGGTGTCCAGGGGGGTCATGAGGTCCTCCTCTCAGCGGGGGCGGACGACGTCCGCCGTGACCCGCCCGCGTGGCCGAGCGCCACGCCGGCGAGCACCGTCGCCGCGCCGAGCATGCCGAGCGGCGTGGGGACCTCGTGCAGGGCCAGCCATCCGGCGAGCAGGCCGACGACGGGCACGAGGTAGGTGGTCAGGGAGGCGCGGGCGGGGCCGGCATGCCGCACGAGCCAGAAGTACACGGCGGCCGGGATGGCCGTGGACACGAGCGCGACCGCGACGAGGGCCGGCCACGCAGCGGGATCCGCTCCGGGGCGGTCGAAGGGGTCGGCGATCTGCGCGGCGCCGAGCACCACGGCGGCGATCGCCATCTGCACCGCAGCGCTGGGCACGCCCGCGGCCGCTCGCACCGTGGGCCGCGACGCGATGACGAACGACACGGCGTACGAGGCGGAGGCGGCCAGCAGTGCGATGCGTGCCGTCCAGGATCCGCCGCTGACCGCGAAGCCGGTCATGACGAGGATCCCGAGGAAGCCCAGGACAGTCCCGGCAGCCGCGCGCGGGGTCATCCGGCGCTCGGCCCCGGTGCCCAGCGCGATCAGCACGGTGAGGATGGGCACAGTGGCGTTGAACACCGCCGCCACCCCGGAGGGCACGTGCCGCTGCGCGATCGCGATGAGCGCGTACGGCACGGCCGCGTTGAGGAGTCCGAGCGCGATGAGCGGCCGGTACGGAAGCCCGGCGAGCGCGCGGCGCAGCCTGCCGCGCTCCAGCGCCGCCGCGAGCGCCGCCAACGCGACGGCCGCGAGCGCCGCCCTCCCCCACGCGACCTGCAGCGGCGTGAATCCGCGCAGGGCGAGGGCGGTGAACAGGAACGCGAGTCCCCACAGCGCCCCGACCGCGCAGAAGCCGATGACGACGGCGGGCTGGCCCGGCTGCCTGGCGTCGACGGCCGATGCGCCCCCCATCAGTCTCCCGAAGCGAGGAAGGACTCGAGGCCGGAGCGGATGTGGCGCTCGATCTCCTCCTGGGCGCGGCTCGTGTCGCCCGACTCGAGCACCTCGACGATGCGCATGTGGCGCTCGGGCAGGCCGCTCGGGTCGGAGTACGAACGGTTGACCGCGCGCGTCGCGATGGTCAGCTGGGTCCGGATCGAGTTCCACGTGGACACGAGCAGGTCATGGTGCGAGGCCTGGCACAGCCGCTCGTGGAACACGTTGTCGAGGTGGCGCGCCTGCTCCGGCTCACCGGCCTCGATCGCCGCCCGCATCTGGTCGACGATCGTGCGCAGATCACGGAAGTCCTCCTCGATGCCGCGCTCGATGACGAGCGCCACGGCGAGCCGCTCGAGCGCGATGCGCAGCAGGGACACCTCATGCACGTCTGGCGTCTCGACCACGCGGTAGCCGCGCGTGCCGAGCGACTCCACGAGGCCCTCCTGCTCGAGCTGGCGCAGCGCCTCGCGCACCGGGGCCCGGCTCACGCCGAGCATCTCGGACAGGCCCGTCTCCGTGATGCGGTCGTCGCGGGTGAGCTCACCCGTGAGCACCGCCGCGCGCACGCGGGCGTACACCTCGTGCCGCAGGTTGGTGCGGGTCAGCCTCTCGAGAGATCCGCTCATCGTTCCCTCCTCCTGTACGGGATGCCGATCGCCGCAGGCGCGGCAGCCTTGCCGATCACTCCGATGACCGCGATCACCGTCAGCGCGTACGGCAGAGCCTGAGCCAGCGACGACACGGCCGGGCTCATGTCCGGGACCCTGAGCACCAGGGCCTGGGCGAGTCCGAAGAGCAGCGCCGCGCCAAGTGCTCCCAACGGACGCCACCCCCCGAAGATCATGGCGGCCAGAGCGATGTAGCCGCGACCGCTCGTCATGTTCTCATTGAATCCGCCCACGTATCCGATCGACAGGTACGCCCCGCCCAAGGCCGCGAGCGCGCCCGAGGCTGCGACTGCCACCATGCGCGTGCGCAGGACCGAGATGCCTGCAGTGTCCGCCGCCGCGGGCTTCTCGCCGATGGCGCGCAGGCGCATGCCCTGGACGCTGCGGAAGAGGAACAGGTGGATCGCGACGGTCGCCGCCAAGCACAGCCACACCAGCAGGTTGAGGTTCGAGACCGCCTCGCCCCAGGGGCCCAGCGATTCCGTCGGCAGGTGGACGGTCGGCACCTTGGGCAGGTCGATGGGGGAGCCTCCCAGCCCGAAGACCTCCGCATAGCCGTAGCCGGTCACACCCAGGGCGAGGAAGTTCACCGCGATGCCGGCGACCACCTGGTTGGCGCCGAACACCACGGTGAACAGCCCGAACAGGGCCGCGAGGACCACACCGGCGACGACGCCGAGGACCACGCCGATGGCCCAGCTTCCCGTGAGGGCGGAGCCGACGACCGCGAAGAAGGCGCCGGAGAGCATCATGCCCTCGAGGCCGATGTTCATCACGCCGGAGCGCTCGGAGATCACGCCGCCGAGCGCCGCGAAGGCGATGGGGGTCGCGACCAGCAGCGCCGCGACCACGAGGCCGGGCCAGGAGATGACCTCGCGCAGGGTCTGCTCGGGCACACCGGTGGCCCAGGCGCCCACGACGGCGCCCAGCACGCCCATGCCGCCGACGAGCCATGCGGGTCGGCCCGCGCCCAGGCGGCCGGCCGTGATGCTCAGGCCGACTGCGGCGGCCCCGACGAGCAGAGGCACCGCCGGGACGCGCACGGCGACCGGAGGAAGCGCGAGCCAGAGGGCGAGCAGGGCGACGACGAGCGCCGGGAGCGGGCTCGCGAGCCACCGGCGGAGGGAGGGAGCCGCGACCGCGGCGGGTGCGAGCTGCGTCATGATGCCACCTTCCTGCGCAGGACCCGGGCGAGGCGTCGCCGTAGGAAGTCGAGCGAGCGCTCGGCGTTCAGGCTCACCAGGAGGATGATGACGCCTTGGCCGATGAGGGTCAGGTAGCTCGCGAGCTCCGGCGGGAAGGCCGAGGGGTCGAGGTTGCGGTTGGAGCTGCCGTTGATGAGCACGGCGAAGAGGAACGCGCTGAGCACGACGCCGATCGGAGTGTTGCGTCCCAGCAGCGCGATCGCGATGCCCACGAAGCCCAGCTGCGAGGCGTGCAGGTCCGCCGTCGCGATCCGGAACTGCCAGCCGAGGATCTCCATCGCGCCCGCGAGGCCCGCGAGCGCGCCGCCGAAGACCATCGCCATGACGTAGCGACGCGAGACCGGGATGCCGAGATAGCGGGAGGCCTCCACGTTGGAGCCCACGGCCGCGGTCTCGAATCCCACGGTGGTGCGGTGCTGCACGAGCCACACGACGCCGACGACGATCGGCACGAGGAAGATGCCCGCGTGCAGGCCCTGGAGGGCGGCGGAGCCCCAGATGACGGGGATGCGCGCGGACTCGGCGACCGTCTCCGAGACAGGCTGGGTGGGCTGCGCCTCGTTCTGCAGCGGACCACCGATGCCGAACAGGAAGCTGCCGACCCAGATGGCGATGTAGTTGAGCATGATCGTGACGATCACCTCGTTGGTGCCCAGCCAGGCGCGCAGCACGCCGGCGATCGCGGCCCACAGGGCGCCGAGGACCGCGCCCATCACGACAGCGAGGGTGATGTGCGCCGGCGCGGGCAGGCCCGTGATCGCCGAGCCGAACCAGACGGCGGCGATCGATCCCATGATGAGCTGGCCCTGGCCGCCGATGTTGAACAGGCCGGCGCGGTACGGGATCGCGACAGCGAAGCCGAGCAGCACGAGCGGCACGAGCAGCCCGAGGGTCTGCTGCAGGCCGAAGGCCGCTTGAGTGTAGTGCGAGGCGCTCTGGCCGGGGATGAACCAGCCGAGACCCGCGCCGCTGAGGATCGCGCCGTAGGTCTCGATCGGGTTCCGGCCGGCCAGCAGGATCAGCAGCGCGCCGGCCACGCCGGCGAGCGCGACGATGCCGACCGAGGTCAGGCCCGTCAGGGCCTGCTGCCGCAGCCGGTCCTTGCCGTGTCCGCTCATCTCTCCTCCTGAACGCCGGCCATGGCGAGGCCGAGCTCCTCGTCGCTCGCGTCCGGTCGGAACTCGCCCACGATCCGGCCGCCGTACATCACGAGGATCCGGTCGGACAGGGCCCGCAGCTCGTCGAGCTCGAAGGACACGAGGAGCACCGCCGCTCCCTGCCGCTGCAGCTCGAGGAGCTGCTCGTGCACGAACGCGATCGCGCCGATGTCGAGGCCGCGCGTGGGCTGCGCCGCGAGCAGCACGGCGGGATTCGCCTCCAGCTCGCGCGCGATGACGATCTTCTGCTGGTTGCCGCCCGACAGGGTCGAGGCGGGGGTGTCGAGGCTGGGCCCGCGGATGTCGAAGCGCTCCAGCAGGCCGCGCCCGAAATCGGCGATGCGGCGTGGGGACATCCAGCCGCCGCGGGCGATGGGCGCCTCGCGGTAGCGCCGCAGGGCGAGGTTCTCCGCGACAGAGAACGACAGCAGCAGCCCGCGACGGTGCCGATCCTCGGCGATGTACCGGACGCCTGCCGCGAGCGCGGAGCGGACCCCAGGGGCGAGCCTCTTCCCTGTGACGCGGATGACGCCCGCCGCAGGGCTCAGCATCCCCGACAGGGCGCCGACGAGCTCGGCCTGGCCGTTGCCGTCCACGCCCGCGATCCCGACGATCTCTCCCGCTCCCACGGTGAGGCTCACGCCGTCGACCGCGCGGGTCCCGCGTGCGTCCTCGACCACGAGGCCCTCGACCTCGAGCTGCGGCTGGGCGGCGGGGACCGGGTCCTTGACCCGCTCGAGGTTGACGGCACGCCCGACCATCATCGACACCAGGTCGTCCGGCGTCGCCTCGGCTCGCGGCAGCGAGCCGACCACCTTGCCGTGGCGCAGCACGGTGACGTGGTCGGCGGCCGCCATGATCTCCCGCATCTTGTGCGTGATCAGCACGACCGAGGTGCCCTGCTGCGTGCACAGCCCGTGGAGCACCTCGAAGAGCCTGTCGATCTCCTGGGCCGTGAGCACGGCCGTCGGCTCGTCGAGGATGACCGTCCGGGCGCCCCTGTACAGGGTGCGCAGGATCTCCACGCGCTGCTGCTCGCCGACGCTGAGCTCGCCGACGATGCGGCTGGCGTCGATCGGCAGTCCGCGCTCCTCGGCGAAGGCCTCGACTGCGGCCTCGACGCGGCGCCGGCGGTACGGGCCCCAGGGCCCGGACGGCTCGGAGCCGATGACGATGTTCTCCGCCACCGTCATGGTGGGCACCAGCATGAAGTGCTGGTGGACCATGCCGATGCCGTGCTCCATCGCCGCGCGCGGGCTGGTCAGCTCCACGCGTTCGCCCTCGACCTCGAACCAGCCCTCGTCGGGTCGCTCGAGCCCGTAGGCCATGCGCATGAGCGTGGTCTTGCCTGCGCCGTTCTCGCCGAGGATCGCGTGCACCTGACCGGCGTTGAACTCGACGGTCACGGCGTCGTTCGCGGTCAGCGTGCCGTACCTCTTGGTCACCCCCCGAGCGGCCAGGGTGGGGGTCCCTGGCCGCCCGGGGCGACGAGCCGTGCTCATGGGCGTGCTCCGTATCTCAGCCCGCGAGCTCCGCGCGGAGAGCGGCCTCGGCCTCGGCGACCTTGGCGCGCAGCTCCTCGGACACGTGAGGGCTGAAGGTGCCCAGGCCGACGGCGCCGTCCACGATGGTGAACAGGCGGTCCTGTCCGCCGAAGAACTCGCCGTCCAGCAGCGCCCGGATCGTCTCGTACACCGCGACGTCGGAACGCTTGATCGCGCTGGTCAGCACGTGCTCGCCGAAGTCGGACTGGTCGGCGTCGGTGCCGATCGCCCACACGCCGGCCTCAGCCGCGGCGTTGAGGGCGCCCGGGCCGCAGCCGCCGGCCACCTGGAAGACGATCTTCGCGCCCTGCTCGATCTGGTTCTGCGCGAGCTGCATGCAGGCCGCCGGGTCGGCGAAGGTCTGCGAGTAGCCCGAGATGACGCGGATCGACGGGTCCACGGCGGCGACGCCGCGGGCGAAGCCGTCCATCCAGTTCTCCACGGGCGGGATGGGCTGTCCGCCGACCGCTCCGAGGGCGTCGCCCTCGCCGCTCTCCTGCAGGAACAGGGCCGCGAGGTAGCCGGCGAGGTAGCTCGCCTGGTCCTGCTGGAAGGGCAGGCCCATGACGTTCGGGTTCACCTCGTCGAGCGAGGCGACCGACACGTCGAGGATGGCGAACTTCGTCTCCGGGAACTCGGACGAGACCGTGGCGACCGCCTCGATCTGGTTGAAGCCCGAGGCGATGATGAGGTCGTAGCCCTGGCGCGCCAGGGTCGTCATGTTGGGGATGTAGTCGGCGCTCGAGTCGGAGGTGAGGACGCGGATCTCCACGCCGAGCTCCTCCTCAGCCCGCTTCATGCCCTCGTTGCCGAGGTAGTTGAAGGAACGGTCGTTGAGGCCCGCGGCATCGGCCACGAAGCCGACCTTGAGGGGCGCCTCGCCGCCGTGCTGACCGCCGTCCGAGGGCTCCTCGGATGCGGTGGTGGCGCAGGCCGCGAGGGCCACCGCCGCGGCCGCGACGAGGGCCGCGAGCTTCGCCCGGGTCTTGCCGAATAGCTCCATTGCTATCTCTCCTTGCTGTGTCACTGGTAGGGGGTGGTGGGAGGAAGGGTCCCGATCAGATCCGCCGCAGCGAGTCTGACTGCCTCTGACGCCTCCGCCTCGTCGAGAGTCAGGAGTTCTCGGTCGAGCATGAGGGGAACGCCGTCGACGATCGTGTGGCGCACGTCGGCCGCGGAGGCCGAGTACACGATCTGCTCGACGATGTTCGTCTGCTCGCCGATGAAGACCGGCCACATGTGGGCCGCCTCGAGGGAGATCACCACGAGGTCCGCGCGCTTGCCGACCTCGATCGATCCGATGCGGTCCGCCATGCCGATCGCCTCGGCGCCTCCCATGGTCGCGAGACGGAGGGCCTCGGCCGCCGGCAGGGCGGTCGCGTCTCCGAGCGTGACCTTCTGGAGGAAGGAGGCGAGCCTGGCCTCCTCGATCATGTCGAGGTTGTTGTTCGACAGCACCGAGTCGGTTCCGAGGCCGACCGCGACGCCGGCCTCCTTCGCCTTGCCGACCTCCGCGACGCCGGAGGCCAGCTTCATGTTGCTGCTCGGGTTGTGGACGATCGACGCGCCGCGGCGGGCGAGCCGCTCGCGGTCGTCGTCGGAGAGCCACACGCCATGAGCGCCGAGCAGCCCGTCGAGCACACCGAGGCGGTCGAGCCACTCCACGGGCCCGACGCCCTCGCGGCGCGTGACCTCTTCGACCTCGAAGCGCGTCTCGCACAGGTGGGTCATGACCCGCGTCCCCACCTCGTCGGCGAGGCGACGAGCCCGCAGGTAGCCCTCGGCATGGACGGTGTACGGCGCGTGAGGGCCCACCCAGGCATCGATGCGAGGGTGCTGACCCGCCCACGCGCGGACGAAGTCCTCCGCCTCCTCCCAGGTCTCGCCGCGGCCGTTGCCGACGTCCATGATCTGCGGCGCGAGCACGGCGCGGAGGCCGGAGCGGTCCACGATCGGAGCGATGTCGGACAGGTGCCGGTACATGTCGACGAAGGTCGTCGTGCCCGAGCGGATCATCTCGATCTGGTTCATCTGGGCGGCCGCCACGGTGTGGCTCGGCTGCAGCGCGTGCTCCATCGGGAAGCACAGCTCGTCCAGCCAGGTCTCGAGAGGCCTGTCCTCCTTGGTGCCCCTCAGCAGGCACTGGTGGGTGTGGGCGTTGACGAAGCCAGGGGTGACAGCGCAGCCGCGCACGTCGAGCACGCGCGCGGCCTCGACTTCGAGCGCGGGGCCGACCGCGACGATCGCCCCGTCGGCGACCGCGACGTCGGCCTCCGGCAGCACGGTGCCGGCGGCGTCCATGGTGACCACGGAGCCGCCGCGCAGCACGAGGTCAGCGCTGAGCATCGGCCCCCTCCTCGGGGGTGCGGAGGGCCGCCTCCGTCAGCAGACGCGTCTCCGGGACGAAGCCGAGCCGCTCCTCGTAGAGCCGCTCCGCCTCTGCCACGGTGGCGCAGGCCGCGAGCTCGGGGACGATGGTGCAGACCTCCTGCGCCATCACCTCCGGGTCGAAGAACAGCGTGACCATGGCCGTCGGCGTGATGCGCACCGAGGTGCCCCAGGGGCCGTTGGTCGGCACCTGCACCCAGCCGAACCGGCCGCGCGCGGCCTCCGGGACGAGCACGCCGACGGGGTCGGTGAAGAGGGCGATGGCCTTCTCCATCTCGACCACGTCGCGCTGCGTGATGCCGATCGCGCCAAGGTAGCCGCCGGCCGCGGCCACCGCGCCGACGTTGCGCTCGAGGTCCTCGAGCAGCAGCTCGCCGTCGAGGCCGTATCCGCCCAGGCCGAAGACCTTGGGACACGGCGCCCCGAGGAGCACGCCGAGCGACAGGAAGTCGACGAACGCGGTCTTGGCCGGGTTGGCCTCCTTGCCGGAGAACATCGTGTCGGAGCCGATGTCGGTCGCCACGACCAGGCCGATGCCCTCCGCCTCGATGAAGGCGTTGAGGCTCGCGCGCGCGGCCGCGACACCCTCCTTGAGGCCGATGACCACGGCTCGACGGCCGGTGAGCTCCACGAGCACCGACTCGGCGGTCTGACGTCCGCGCAGGCGAGTGGCGGGCCCGACCTCGACAAGCTGAGGACCGTGGGGGAGGGCGCCCGTCAGCTCGTCGAGGTCGAAGATCTCAGCGCCCAGGAGGACCGTGGCCGGGTCCGTCGGCACGTGCCCGTCATGCGTCATCCACGCACCCGAGACGCCGCCGAGGATCACCTCCTTGACCCCGAGCCGCTCCAGGTGCCGGGCGATCGGCAGGCCCTGGATGACGTCGCCGCCGCCGCCGTTGCCCCAGATGAGGACCTTGTCGACGCCCTCGGCGAGCTCGTCGAGCGAGGGGCGGATCGCGGTGGTCACGCCTGCTCCTCGCGGTCCATTCCCATCGCGGCGCGCAGGACGTGCTCCGTGCGGAAGACGGGGTGCTGGGCGTAGGACTCGCGCAGCTCGTCGATCTTGCGGTACTCGTCCGCCTCGACGGCCGCGAGCTCCTTGGCGAAGTTGCCGTTGACGATCTCGGCGAGGATCGCCTTCATCGTCTCCTTGGTCTCCGGCGGGCTCACGCGGGGGACGCGGGAGAGCTGGCCGTAGCGGCTGGCAGGGGAGTGGTAGTACAGCTGGCCGAGCACGCCGGTGCGGAACGCCGCGCGCTGCACCTCGACGAGCTCGCCGGAGGCGAAGAGCTCAAGGGCGACGACCTCGGGGTCGTAGCCGGCCTCGACGAGCGTCTCGAAGGAGGCCATGAGCGAGCCGAGCATGCCGGCGCCGCCCACCTGCTCGCCGTAGAGGTCGGTGACCGTCTCCTCCTCGAAGGTGGTCTCCCAGATGCCGCGCTCGCCCGAGCCGATGCCGTCGGCGATGGCGACCGCGATGTCGAGAGCGCGGCCCGACACGTCGGCGTGCGCGGCGACGACCGAGACGAAGCCCTCCTTGGACTCGTAGCGGCGGCGCACGCCGTCGCCGATCATCTTGGGCGCGACGAGGATGATGTCGATGTCCTTGCGCGGCTCGATGAGGCCGAAGTGGATGTTGTAGCCGTGGGCGAAGGACAGCGCGGCACCGGGCTTCATGGCCGGGCCGACGTGGTCGTTGTAGACCTCCTCCTGCACCTCGTCAGGGAGGATGACCATGACGACGTCGCCCTCGGCTGCGGCGTCGGCGATGTCGCGCACGTCCATGTCGTCGGCGCGCGCGATGTCTCGATACTCGTCGTCGCGGTTGCCGATGATGACGCGATAGCCGCTGTCGCGCAGGTTGAGCGCCTGCGAGCGGCCCTGGTTTCCATAGCCGATGACGGCGATGGTCTTGTCGGTCAGGAGCGAGCGGTCGACGTCCGCGGACGTGAAGCGGCGAGCCATGGTGTTTCCCTTCTCGGAGTGGTCTTTCGCGTGGACTGGGGTCATGCTCTCGGGGCGGACGCCTGAAGGTCGTCGCCGCGATCGAAGAAGACGGAGGTGCGACGCAGGTACGCGTCGATGCCGGACGGACCGAGGCCGGACTGCTTGTGGCCGGAGACGGGCGCCTCGAGCACGCCCGGGCTGAACCAGCGGTTCACATAGACCTCGCCGGCACGCAGCGCGGCCGCGACCTCCCACAGGCGGCGAGCATCGGAGCCGAAGACGCCGGCGGACAGGCCGTAGTCGGTGGCATTGGCCAGGTGCACCGCCTCTGACTCGGTGCGGAAGCGCTCGACGGTGACCACGGGGCCGAAGATCTCGGTCTGGAGCAGCGGGTCGCCGGCGGGCAGGTCGGTGACGACGGTTGGCGGGACGTAGGCGCCGCTGTCGCGGAAGTCGACGTAGCGCTCGCCGCCGAGGACGATGTGGCCGCGCTCGCGCGCGTGGTCGATCGCGTGCCAGACCTTCTGCGCGTGCTCGATGCTGATGAGCGTGCCCATGGTCGTGGCGTCGTCGAGCGGGTCGCCGACCTCGATCTGGGAGGCGTGGCGGACGACGGCCTCGACGAAGCGGTCATGCACGGCATCGGCCACGAGCAGGCGCGACGAGGACACGCACACCTGGCCGGCGTTGGCGAAGCCGCCGATGACCGCCCACGCGGCGGCGGCCTCGACATCGGCATCGGCCAGGACGATGAGCGCGTTCTTCCCGCCGAGCTCGAGCGTGACGGGCTTGATGGAGCGGGCGAGCGCGGTGAGGATGCGGCCGCCCGTGGCCGTGCCGCCGGTGAAGGAGACGGCGTCAACCCCGGGGTGGCACACGAGCTGCTCCCCGATGTCGCCGGCGCCGTACACGATGTTGACCACGCCGGCCGGGATGTCGGCCTCCACCACGAGCTCCGCGATCCGCGAGAACGTCAGCGACCCGAGCTCGGAGGGCTTCATCACGGTCGAGCAGCCGGCGGCGAGGATCGCGGCGAGCCGCTGCACGCCGGTCCAGATGGGGCCGTTCCACGGGAGCAGCTCGGCCACCACGCCGACCGGCTGGACGAGCGTGTGGTGGATGTGGTCGGGGGCGAGCACCGAGACGTGGCCGGAGATGCGCCGGGTCTGGTCGGCCAGGTAGTCGAGCGCCTCGATGGCGATCTCGATGTCGTTGGCCGCCGTGTACGACTTCGCCTTGCCGGTGTCGAGCGCCTCGAGCTCGGCGAGCTCGGCGCGGTTCGCGTCGATGAGCTCGGCGAGACGGCGCATGCGGCGGCCGCGGTCGCGGGCCGACATGCGACGCCAGATTCCGGACTCGAACGCCTCACGGGCGGCGGCCACGGCCGGGCCGAGGTCCTCGGCGCTGGCCGCGGGCAGCTGCGCGACGACGCCGCGCCCGGTGGGGCTGACCGCCTCGATGACGCCTTGCGCACGGTGGGTGCCGAGAACGCCGTTGATCAACGCCTTGCGCTGACGCTCCATCCGCCTCTCCCTTGAAGCCTCGGCGAGCGCCGCATTGCGCCCGCAATCTACTGTCGTCATCGACTGTATACAGTCGTCTGGCTGGAGACGGTACACGCAGACGGCCCAGAGCGCAAGCCGCTGCGCGGAAGGAGCGCCGAAGGCGCGCGGGCCGCGGTGCGATCAGGCCCGCGGACCGCGGCGAGCGCGCGGCGCGAGAGGACGCGAGCAGACGCCGCCCTCTCGCACCTCACCGGGGGAAGACGAAGGCGGCGGCACAGACCCGTC
>Ga0207868_1002121_pt1 | contig 12123 bp, 12 predicted proteins | sample Passage237B_FD_187370 | JGI IMG/M metagenome (GOLD analysis project Ga0207868, IMG submission 187370) | Cellulose adapted compost microbial communities from Newby Island Compost Facility, Milpitas, CA, USA - Passage2 37B (SPAdes) (version 3) ... | reverse complement strand
CCCCGCTTGGCTAGGCAAGCGCAAGGCACTGCGGGTGTCAGAAACCTTGCATGTGCTGTCTGCCGTATTCGTCGTCATGCCGATGTTCTTCATTCCCTTGGGTTGGTTTTATAGCTTCGGCGTGGTCTTTTATTGCGCATTGCTCATCTACCAACACCGAATCGTCAGCCCGTCGGATTTGAGCAGGGTAAATCGCGCATTCATGACCACCAACGGCATCGCATCCGTGGTATTTGCCTGTTTTTTCTTGCTGGACATGTTTTTTTAGTCCGGAGTCAAAAGCCCGAAGAGGTGATTTACAACACCGGGCTTCGGTCTTCGGGCTTCCGACTTTTACAAAAAACGTTTTGCCATTCCCTGAATAAATCCCTTTATTTGCAAAAATCTGAAAAATCAATGGCGAAACCTGCATGAGTTGCTGCCTGCAAAAAAATTAACCAACTCATGCAAGCTTCATTGCCGCTAAAAAGCAAATTATTTGAATGAAAAATTTACTGATTGTAGAGTCACCGGCGAAGGCAAAAACGATAGAAGGATATTTGGGTAAGGATTTTATGGTTAAATCCAGTTACGGTCATATCCGCGATTTGGTCAAGACGGATGACGCAATCGATATCGCTAATAACTTTAAACAGAAATATGAGGTTCCCGCCGATAAGAAAGCGGTGGTCAGCGAGTTAAAGAAATTGGCCAAAGAAGCGGAGACCGTATGGCTTGCCTCTGACGAGGACCGCGAGGGGGAAGCCATCTCTTGGCACTTGTACGAAACGCTTGGCCTCCGGGATGACAAAACCAAGCGGATCGTCTTCCACGAAATCACCAAGCCCGCTATACTCAAGGCGATTGAAACGCCGAGAGGAATTGATTACAATTTGGTGAACGCCCAGCAGGCGAGGCGGGTGCTCGACCGGCTCGTTGGCTTCGAGCTTTCTCCGGTACTTTGGAAAAAGGTGAAGCCTGCGCTTTCAGCGGGGCGTGTGCAGTCTGTCGCGGTTCGCCTAATCGTGGATCGCGAACGAGAAATCAACCGGTTCAAGGCCGAAGCGGCATTCAAAATCGTCGCTGTTTTCCATACCGGGAATCCCCGTGAATCGTTTAAGGCGGAGTTGCCGCAACGATTTTCGGACGTGGTTGAAGCCGAACGCTTCCTGTCGGATTGCGTCCACGCAACTTTCGTGGTCAACAGTTTGGAAACCAAGCCGTCGAAACGTAATCCTGCAGCACCGTTTACCACCTCCACGTTGCAGCAGGAAGCCAGTCGCAAGCTTGGTTTTTCCGTTGCGCGCACGATGACTGTAGCCCAACGTCTTTACGAAGCTGGCCGGATCACTTATATGCGTACCGATTCGGTAAACCTGAGTGATACCGCCCTTCAGGGTGCCGAACAGGAAATCAAGGCGGCGTACGGCGAAAAATACCACAAACGCCGCCAGTACCGCACGAAGTCGGCTGGAGCCCAAGAGGCCCATGAAGCCATCAGGCCTACTTATTTCGACCGACATACCATCGACGGGGACAACGCCGAAAAACGGTTGTACGAATTGATCTGGAAGCGGGCCATCGCTTCGCAGATGAGCGAGGCGGAGTTTGAGAAAACCACCGCCAAAATCGGGATTTCCACGCGGAAGGAAGAGCTGGTGGCCAATGGCGAGGTCATGCGGTTCGATGGATTCCTGAAGGTTTATTTCGAATCCACCGATGACGACCAGGAAACGAGTTTCGATGAGGAAGGGGACAACGCATTGTTACCGCCGCTGCAACGAAGCCAACAGGTGCAGCTCAGGGCGATGACGGCCACTGAGCGTTTCTCGCGACCGTCGGCCCGGTATACCGAAGCGAGCCTCGTCAAAAAATTGGAAGAACTGGGTATCGGCCGCCCTTCTACCTATGCGCCGACCATATCGACCATTCAAAACCGAGGGTATGTGGTGAAAGAAGACCGGGACGGTAAACCGAGGGATTACCGTGTCCTGGAATTGATTGACGGCCGAGTGTCAACCTCGACGAAAACCGAAATTACGGGTGCAGAGCGGGCCAAATTGTTTCCCACGGACATCGGTGTGGTCGTGAATGATTTCTTGGTGGAGCATTTCAAAGGGATTGTTGACTTTAACTTCACCGCAAAGGTCGAAAAGGAATTTGATGAGATTGCCCAAGGGATGAAAGAATGGACGGATATGCTGCACGGCTTTTACGGCCCTTTCCACAACGAGGTGGAGACGACCATCAAAAATGCGGACCGCGCAACGAATGAACGGGAACTGGGCATCGACCCGGAGACAGGCAAACGAGTGATCGTCCGTATCGGCCGGTTCGGTCCGATGGTACAGATCGGCGCTGCGGATGACGAGGAGAAGCCGCGTTTCGCAAGTCTTCGGCCGGGGCAGATGATCGAGACCATTACGTTCGAAGAAGCGCTCGATCTGTTCAAATTACCCAAGAAAGTAGGCGAATTCGAGGGCAAGGAAATGACCGTAGCCATCGGCCGGTTCGGACCGTATATCCGCCACAACAACGCGTTTTATTCCCTGCCCAAGGAGGTGGACCCACATGACGTGAATACGGAGTCGGCGATTGAAATCATAAAAGACAAACGGCAAAGGGACAGCGAGAAAATCATCAAGGTCTTTGAAGAAAATCCCGAAGCACGTATCGAGAATGGACGGTGGGGGCCATTTATCCGCTTCGGGAAGCAAAACATCAAAATCCCCAAGGGGACGGAAGTGCAAGACATCTCGTACGCCGATGTTCTGAAATGGGCAGAAGCCGATGGGCAAAAAGGCAGGAAGAAGGGGAAGAAGTCGTAGGAGTTAGAAGAAAGAATCAAGATACAGGTGGTTGATAGCTGAATGAAATGAAGAAAGACCTGCCCGAAAATATCGTTCAGGACATCTCCATAGCGGTTGTGCTGGAGAGCGAATCCCCGTCGGGAAAGGTATGGAACGTATACCTCATCAACGAAAAGGAAGTGCCGATCAAGAATGTGATGGTCAGCTCAAAAGGCTATGGTATCAAAAATGAAAAAGAAGTAAAGACTTCCATACTGCGGCATTTTATCGGCGACATCGATTCATCCGATTACGCCAAAATCGAAGCTATCGACGAACAGGTCTTTGGGTTGACCAACGAATACTGGCTCAGTTATTATATCGACGGAACCATCTACGACAAGAAGTACATTTTCCTTCCGGAGAGCATCATCGATGACAACCTGATCAAGATACCGGTATTGAACAAACCCGGGGTGCTAATCGGGGGGAACAACTGATTCCTATGGCAAGGATGAACAAAATCATTGCTATAGATGGTTATTCTTCCTGTGGGAAAAGTACGCTGGCCAAGGCGTTGGCCAAGGAACTCCGTTACCTCTATATTGACAGTGGTGCGATGTACCGGGCGGTTACGTTGTATTTCATCCGGAATGCCGTACCGGTCGATGACGAGGCGAAGGTAGCCGAAGCGCTGGAGCAGATTCACATCGATTTCCATATTGAACCAGGCAGGACGCTGATCCAATTGAATGGCGAGGATGTTTCCGACGAAATCCGGCAGATGTATGTTTCGGATTTCGTGAGCGAGGTGAGTGCCGTCAAGGCCGTACGCTTGGCGATGGTAGCCCAACAGCAGCGGATGGGCCGGAACAAAAACATTGTGATGGACGGCCGTGACATCGGTACTACCGTTTTCCCAGACGCGGACCTGAAAATCTTCATGACAGCCGATCCCAAGGTACGTGCCGAACGGCGGTACCTGGAGTTAAAGAACAAAGGCGAAGACATTACATTGGAAGAGGTGTTTGAAAACCTCGCGCATCGCGACTATATCGATACCACGCGCGAGGAGAGCCCGCTGGTGCGTGCTACGGACGCCATCGTGTTGGACAATACCGAACTCAACGAAGAAGAGCAATTGCAATTTGTACTTGACCGGCTGTAACCAGTTAGTATACCGCTATAAACGCCTACCTGGATACTCCGCTAATCCATTTTCGATGCACTTCAGTGCCTTTTTCAAATCGTTGGTGTTCAATACGTAAGCAAGCCTTACTTCATCTTTTCCGGCGCCCGGTGTACTGTAGAAGCCGGTAGCAGGCGCCATCATGACGGTCTGGCCCTCATAGGAAAAGCTTTCCAGCATCCATTGGCTGAACCGGTCGGCATCATCGATCGGGAGGCGGGCTACCACGTAAAAAGCACCGCCAGGATTGGGGCAATATACACCGGGGATGGCGTTGAGACCGGCTACCAGCGTGTCCCGTCTGGCGGTATATTCCCGTATGACGGCGTCGAAATAACTTTGCGGGGTATCTACGGCCGCCGTCGCTGCTAGCTGCGCTACCGCCGGGGGGCTAAGCCTAGCCTGCGCGAATTTCAGTGCAGTAGCCCAAAGTTCCTTGTTTTTGGTAATCATGCAGCCCAGTCTCGCACCACAAGCGCTGTACCGCTTGGATATGGTATCCAGCACCACGACATGCTGCTCGAGCCCTTCAAGGTGCATCGGCGATATAAACTCCCGCCCGTCGTAGCAGAATTCGCGGTAGGCTTCGTCGGTGAGCAAGAAAAGGTCGTGCCTGAGGCAGAGATCGCGGAGAGCTTCCAGTTCCTCCCTGGAATATAAATAACCGGTGGGATTATTTGGATTGCAGATGACAATGGCTTTGGTTTTGTCCGTAACCAACGCTTCGAAAGCCGAAATCGGCGGCAGCGAAAATCCGTCATCGATGTAAGACAGGATCGGTTTGACTACGACGCCGGCGGAATGCGCGAAGCTGTTGTAATTGGCGTAGAACGGTTCGGGAATGATGACTTCCTCGCCAGTGTTGACGCAAGCCTGCATGGCGATGATCAGCGCTTCGGAGCCTCCGTTGGTCACCAGGATATCCGTGGCCGAGATGCCATATCCGAGCTTGTTGTAATAACTGCTTAGCTTCTCGCGGTAAGCAGCTGTTCCTTCGGAAGGGGTGTAAGCCCACACCTTGAAATCGATGTTCCGGATGGCATCCAACATCCCCTGCGGCGTCTCAATATCAGGCTGACCGATATTGAGGTGATAGATGTGCTTGCCCTCCTGCTTCGCTTTGTCGGCATAAGGGGTAAGCTTCCGGATGGGGGAGGCGGGCATCTCGACGCCCTTTATGGATATCGAAGGCATACTGCTGTACAAATTTTGCTGCAATATTACACATAGCTTTTGACTTAAAGGCACAAAAAAAGCCGCTAGGTTGCTAACGGCTTTTTCTGTTTCGGCAAATAGCTGTGCGTTAGCCCGTTACTTCACCTTTGATGTAGAGTGTTTTCACGGGTGTTTTCGTATTGGACCGCACGGTAAAATTCTTGGTGAATGGCTGTTTTGCGGCCGCGTTGAAGGTAACCGAAATCGTGCCCTTTTCCCCCGGCTTAACCGGTGTCTTGGTGTATTCGGCGACCGAACAACCGCATGAAGGCTTCACCTCGCTGATGATGATGGGCTCCGTGCCCACGTTCTCAAAGGTAAATACGTGAGTAACCGGCTTGCCTTGCGGGATTTTACCGAAGTCGTGGGTTTCCTTGTCGAACTTGAACTCCGCCTTGCTGTTTTGCTGGGCAAGGGCCGTCGTGCAGACAAACGCAAGCAGTGCAGCGCATATTGTAGCAATTTTCTTCATCGTTTCTTTTGTTTCAAGTAAATGTTTACACAAATTTACGGCATTGCATTGATAAGGTCAAAAAATGTTCCAAAAAGAAAAGAACGGCTATTGCAACACATTTGCTACAATTGGCGGAGAGGGACCTGATTGGCGTAAGCCGTGCTGTTTTAGGGGATGTTGAGGTATTTGTGGGTCTGCAAAGAAATTTCCCACTTGGGGTGCTGTTTTACATAGTCGACAATAAGCGGCGTCATCTGTTGCGCCTTTGACCATTCGGGCTGCAAGTAAAGCCGGCAGGCAGGGGAGACACGCGAAGCATGCTGTTCGGCCCAGGCGAAATCGCTCTTGTTGAATACGATGACCTTCAGCTCGCCTGCCGCGGCAATGACATCCGGCAGGGGTCCCTTGAACTTCTTGGGCGAAAGGCATATCCAGTCCCAATAGCCGCTCAGCGGATAGGCCCCCGAGGTCTCGATGAACGTTTTGATACCGGCAGCTTGCAGCCCCTTGGTAAGGTAATCGAGGTTGTAAAGCAGCGGCTCACCTCCGGTGACCACCACGGCTTTCGAGGGGTATTGCTTTGCATGCTCGATAATGGTATCGGCCTCGGTGAGCGGGTGCAGCTCGGCATCCCAGCTTTCCTTCACATCGCACCAATGGCACCCCACATCGCATCCGCCCAAACGGATAAAATAAGCAGCCTTTCCCGTATGGTAGCCTTCCCCTTGGATGGTATAGAATTCTTCCATCAAGGGGAGCCGTGTGCCATCGTCCGGAACTTGGTGTGCCATGTTATTTTTTTTTGAGCAGGCAAAGATAAGAAATTTAGTGTTTCTTATTCCCCTGTAGCGTTCCTTAAGTTTATCTCGTTTTAGTTATACAAACTGACAAATATTGTTAAACCTAAGGATATGATGCCATGAAACCTACGATGCTATCGACGTTCCGTTGGAAGAGGACGTTCATCGCCGCTTTTTTACCGGCGATGCTATTCACCGGATGCAGTGACCAATTGGAGACCACCTATACCTACCGCACACAGGTACCGGTATATATGGAAGTAGATGCCTTCAGAAGCATGGAAGTAGGCGCAACGCTCGCCAAGCCGCTGTCGACCACAGGGAAAATCTATGTCTATGGAGACTACCTGTTTATCAACGAACCCCAAAAGGGGATCCACATCATTGACAACCGCAATCCCTCCAGTCCCAAGAACTTGAACTTCATCCATATTCCGGGCAATGTGGACATGGCTGTCAACAGCGGCGTTCTCTATGCAGACAGCTACATCGACTTGCTGGCATTTGATGTCAGCAACCCGCAGGATATCACCTTGGTGGAACGCGTGGAGAATGTCTTTCCGCACATGTTTGTCGACCTGCAGCAGAAGCTTTTTGTCGCCTATAAGGATACGGTGGTGACCTATACGGATTCCCAGCGGGACCGTTGGTGGTATTATGAAGATAAGGCGACGTTCAATAACGGAAGCAGTAACGGTGGCCCCAGCTACGGGCAAGGGGGCTCGTTGGCACGGTTCACGTTGGCCAGGGGACACCTGTATGCCGTTGACCAAAACAGCTTGCGGCTGTTTGACGTGAAGGCTGCCGATAAGCCGGAGTTTGTCAGTACCATTCCCTTGGGCTGGGGAATCGAAACCATTTTTCCATTCGATCACAAATTGTTCGTCGGATCCACTACCGGTATGCACATCTATGACATCTGCAATCCAGCAAGTCCGCAGGAGATGGCCGTCTACAGTCACGTCACTGCCTGCGATCCGGTGGTGGTCAACGAAAAGTATGCCTTTGTCACCCTGCGTAGTGGAAACCTTTGCCAACAAGGGGCGGATTTGCTGGAAGTCATCGACATCCAGGATCCATACCACCCCCAATTGCTGAAATCATACCCGATGCAAAACCCGCACGGTTTGGGCCTTTCCGGCGACCACCTGTATGTCTGCGAGGGAGCCTACGGGTTGAAGAGCTTCAAGGTCGCCGACGTGATGAACATCAACGATAACATGCTGGAGCATCTCAAAAACAAGAAGGCAATCGATGTCATACCCGCTGACAAGTCGCTGATCGTCACCGGACCGGAGGGCATATGCCAATACGATTACAGTACCCCTGATAAATTGAAATTACTCAGCTGCATAAGTACAACCAATTGATGATGCGATTGCTATCCTTGTCCCGGCTGGTTGCTATCCTGACCGGGTATTCGCTTTGGAGTGTGGTCGCATGCGGCCAGCCCGTCCGCTTCACCAACCAAACCGAAGTCGGCCTATTGTCGGGAAGCGGAGCGCTAATCCGGCAAATCGGCTTCACATTGCAGGCATTCAACGGCGTACGGCTCAACGAATTTGCCGAACTCGGTGCTACGGTGGGGCTGGATGCTTATCCGGAAGTCAAGCTGCTGCCGTTGGCTTTTGGGTGGCGGGGCGTGGTGCCCGCAGGCAATGTGTCGCCTTTCCTGGGGCTGGACGTGGGGTATGGGTTCGACTGGCTCGAACGCGAAACGGATACCGATTGGTACGGGGGTGGGTTGTTGTTTAACCCCTCGGTCGGTATCCGGATCCAATCGAAGGGAACTGACCGGTTTATATTGAGCCTGGGGTACAAAAGGCAACATTATTCGGCATACACCGGGCAACTGTTGCCCGAAGGCGTTACCCCATTGCCGCAAACCGACCCGTCGTTGCCACCGGGTATGGCTTCCCTGCGGAAGGACGCCCATACCCTGCAGCGGATGTCGGTAAGGTTGGGATTGATGTTCTAAATAATTCGCATTTCACGTTTCGTTTCCTTACCTTTGCGCCGAACGATGGATCACGTTTGTATCGTGGTTTACTGGATTTTTTTACGAACATACAATCATAGTTGTAGATGATTAACATTACCCTACCTGACGGTTCCGTGCGGCAGTACGCGCAGGGAACCACGGCGATGGATATCGCCCAATCCATTTCAGAAGGCTTGGCCCGCAACGTATTGGCGGCGGAGGTAAACGGAGAAGTATGGGATGCATCGCGTCCGATTGAACAGGATGCGAGCGTGCGTCTGCTCACTTGGAGCGATCGCGAAGGTAAATCCACTTTCTGGCATTCCTCGGCCCACTTGATGGCGGAAGCGCTGGAGGCACTTTATCCGGGCATCAAATTCGGCATCGGTCCGGCCATCGAGACCGGATTCTATTACGATGTGGATTTCGGGGACCGCGAGTTCTCCTCGGATGACTTCAAGCAAATCGAAGACAAAATGGTCGAATTGGCCCGTACGAAGTCCGCTTATGTGCGCAAGCCCGTGGGCAAGGCCGAGGCCGAAGCTTATTTCACCGCAAAGGGCGATGAGTACAAGCTCGATTTGATCAAGGATTTGCCGGACGGAAGCATCACGTTCTATACGCAGGGCAATTTCACGGACTTGTGCCGGGGGCCGCATATCCCCAATACCGGGTTCGTCAAGGCAGTGAAACTGACCAACGTTGCCGGGGCCTATTGGCGGGGCGATGAAACCCGTAAACAGCTCACCCGCATCTATGGGGTTACGTTCCCCAAAGCCAGCGAACTGGCGGATTACCTCCACATGATCGAGGAAGCCAAGAAGCGTGACCACCGCAAACTCGGTAGGGAGCTGGAACTGTTTGCCTTTTCGGAAAAGGTGGGCATGGGATTGCCGTTGTGGCTACCCAAGGGTGCCCGGCTGCGGCAGAAGCTGATTGACTTCCTGCAGCGTGCCCAAGTGCGGGCCGGATACGAACCCGTGGTGACGCCGCATATCGGACACAAGAACCTCTATGTCACTTCAGGGCACTACGAGAAGTATGGCGCCGATTCGTTCCAGCCCATCCATACCCCGCAGGAAGGGGAGGAGTTCCTGCTGAAACCCATGAACTGCCCGCACCACTGCGAAATCTACAAGACGAAGCCGCGCTCGTACAAAGACCTACCCATCCGGTATGCCGAATTCGGTACGGTGTATCGCTACGAGCAGAGCGGGGAGCTGCATGGCCTCACCCGCGTACGCGGATTCACGCAGGATGATGCCCACTTGTTCTGCCGTCCTGACCAGGTGAAGGATGAGTTCAAAAAGGTAATCGATCTCGTGCTTTACGTATTCGGTGCACTGGGCTTTACCGACTATACCGCCCAGATTTCGCTGCGAGATCCAGACAATAAGGGTAAATACATCGGGACCGACGAAAACTGGAACCGCGCCGAGCAGGATATCATCGAGGCCGCGGCCGAGAAGGGGCTGCGGACCGTGGTCGAATACGGCGAAGCGGCCTTCTACGGCCCGAAACTGGATTTCATGGTCAAGGACGCCTTGGGCCGGAAATGGCAGTTGGGTACCATCCAGGTAGATTACAACCTACCCGAGCGCTTCGAGCTGGAATACACCGGCAGCGACAACAACAAGCACCGGCCGGTGATGATCCACCGCGCGCCATTCGGCTCGCTGGAGCGCTTTGTGGCTGTGCTGATCGAGCACTGCGCCGGGCAGTTCCCGCTGTGGTTGGCACCCGAGCAATTCATCATCCTGCCCGTTTCCGAAAAATACGAAGAATATGCAAAAAAACTTTTGGAATCGCTCAATAATTCCGATATTCGCGGCTTAATTGACTTACGTGACGAAAAAGTGGGCCGCAAAATCAGGGATGCAGAATTGAAAAAGATTCCTTATATGCTGATTGTAGGCGAGAAGGAGGCGGAAAGCGGCACGGTTTCTGTTCGGAAGCACGGGCACGGCGATTTGGGTTCGATGAGCGTAAGCGAATTCAGTGAACAGTTAATAAAAGAGATAACCGTTTAATTAGTTTAGATAGTTGGCATTAAATAGACCAGGATTCAGAGGCCCAAGACCTCCGTTTAAGAAAAAGGAGCCGGAGCACCGTATCAACGAACATATCAGGGTACCCGAGGTACGATTGGTAGGTGACAATGTGGAACAAGGGATTTACCCCACACGTAAAGCATTGGAGCTTGCGGACGAATTGGAACTGGATTTAGTGGAAATCTCGCCAAATGCCATCCCACCGGTCTGCAAAATCATCGACTACAGCAAGTTCATATACGAACAGAAGAAGAAGCAGAAGGAGATCAAGGCAAATGCCAAGCAGACGGTCATCAAGGAAATCCGCTTTGGACCGAACACCAGCGACCATGATTTCGAGTTCAAGCTTAAACACGCGATTAAGTTTTTGGAGGCTGGCGAAAAGGTGCGTGCATATGTGCATTTCAAAGGCCGTGCTATCGTATACAAGGAGCAGGGCGAGATCCTGCTGCTGCGTTTTGCGCAGGCCCTTGAAGAGTACGGTAAGGTGGAACTGCTGCCCAAGTTGGAAGGAAAGCGGATGTTTTTGACCGTAGCGCCCAAGACGGCAGTCGGGAAAAAGTAGTGGAAACTGACAGATTGATATAAAAATTAAGTAAATCATGCCAAAAGTGAAAACCAATTCCAGTGCGAAAAAGCGCTTCAAGCTTACTGGAACAGGTAAGATTGTGCGGAAACATGCTTTCAAAAGTCACATCCTGACCAAAAAGAGCACCAAGCGCAAGCGTAACCTGACGCAGACCGGTTTAGTGTCTGACGCAGATACAGGCAACGTAAAACGCATGCTTGCTATCGGCAAATAAGATTTGAGTCGAAAGTCTTAAGTCATAAGTTGTAGTGAAAAGTTAACATTCAGTAACCGGGTATCAGGTTGTAAGATCGTTGAGAAACACGGCGCCTGCTACCAAAAAATCAAAAGATTATGCCACGTTCGGTTAACGCAGTAGCGTCGAGAAGAAGACGCAAGAAAATCCTCAAGATGGCCAAAGGCTATTATGGGGCACGCAGCAAGGTATATACCGTTGCGAAGAACACCGTAGAAAAGGGATTGTTGTATGCATACCGCGACCGCAAGACCAAGAAAAGGGAATTCAGGGCTTTATGGATACAGCGTATCAACGCAGGGGCCCGTCAGCATGGGATTTCGTATTCGCAGCTGATCGGAAAGTTGAACGCCAAGAATGTCGGCTTGAACCGTAAGGTGTTGGCTGACTTGGCGATGAACCACCCGGAAGCCTTTAAGGCTGTCGTTGATGCAGTGAAATAAAGTTTAACCCGATATCGGATTTGTCAGTAAAGGGAGGCCCAAACGGCCTCCTTTTTTATTTCAACCAAGTTTTAGGTACATTACCCGATGCGGTCCGATACCCGGAATCTCAAATTCGTCGGAAACGAAATCGAATCCCAAGTGCAGGTAAAAGTCATACGCTACGCGGCGAGCGTTGCACCACAGGTAATCGGCATAGCGCTCGGTGAGGTATGCCATGGCTGCCGTCAGCAACTGACTGCCGATTCCTCTGCCCCGCCACTCGGGATGGGTGGCCATACCACGCAGCCGGTACCCCAGTCCATCATAATCTTCCATGTCTTCCTGCTGGCAGGTGAGTATGCATATGATTTCCCCTTGCGGCGACAGGTATCCCATATGAAAGGTGGTCTCTGACG
>Ga0207868_1002118_pt1 | contig 12142 bp, 13 predicted proteins | sample Passage237B_FD_187370 | JGI IMG/M metagenome (GOLD analysis project Ga0207868, IMG submission 187370) | Cellulose adapted compost microbial communities from Newby Island Compost Facility, Milpitas, CA, USA - Passage2 37B (SPAdes) (version 3) ... | reverse complement strand
GGTGATGAGTTGGAGGGGTGAAGACGGTGGCATCGCCGCGGCCAAACAGGGGCACGACGTCATCATGACGGCCAATAGCTATGGCCTGTACTTCGACCACAAGCAAGGCCCCGATCCGAACCGCGAACCGTTGAACATCGGCGGCTATTCTACGCTGGAAAAAGTATATGCCGCGAATCCTACCCCCAACGTGCTCTCCGAAACCGAGCGACCGCATATCTTGGGTGTACAGGCCAACATGTGGACGGAATACATGGAAACGGGCAAAAAGGTCGAATTCATGCTATTCCCCCGCCTATATGCCCTTTCGGAAATCGCCTGGACAAAACCCGACCGCAAAAATTGGAAGGACTTCTCGACGGTACGGGTACCTGCACACCTCGCTACGCTGGACCAAACGGAAACGACCTACCGGGTACCGGAAGTGCTTGGACTGAAAGATACCGTAATCTATGCCGGTGAATACACATTCCGTGACCTCAAGCCGTCGGTAGCCGGGGGAAAGATCTACTATACCATCGATAACTTCAACCCCACGGATACGGACCTGGAATACCAGGATGCCGTAAAGGTCATCGTGCCCGAAGGCAAGGAGCGCGTGTTCAAGGCGGTAGTCATCACCCCGTCCGGAAGGCGCAGCAACTACGTGAGGGCGGTCATTGTCAACAGCAAGCTGCCGGAATCCGCCGCTCGGTAGAAATGATGTGATGGCAGAAGAATTATACATCGCCACCGGCTCCAAGGAAGAACAATATCAGGCATTGCTGCCTCAGGTGGAGGCGCTGATTGCCGGGGAGGGCGACCTTATCGCCAACATGGCCAACCTATCGGCCGCGCTCAAGGCGCAGTTCGATTTCCTTTGGGTGGGGTTCTATCTCGCGAAAGGGAACGAATTGGTGCTTGGGCCTTTCCAAGGCCCATTGGCTTGCACCCGCATTGCCAAGGGCAAGGGGGTCTGCGGAACAGCTTGGGAAAGGGGAGAAACCCTTATCGTCCCGGATGTCGACGCATTTCCCGGCCACATTGCCTGCAACTCCTCGGCTAAATCGGAAATCGTGGTGCCCGTCATCAGCAATGGGGACGTGATTGCAGTGCTTGACGTAGACAGCGAGTACCTCAACCATTTTGACCAGGTAGACGCAGCATACTTGGGCCAACTCGTGAAATTGTTTTGATCCGCGACCTATGGGGCAGGAGGATTATTGCTGGAAGTCGATATCCCACACCATTGCTTGCTTGTCGTCGCTTACGGAAACCAGTTGGTTTTTGTGGGGATTCCACACGATATCATTGATCGATAAAAAATGACTATCGAACCCGCGCTCGAAGCTGATGACGCGCAACAGCCTGAAATCGTCCGCCGACCACATCTTGATGCTCTTATCCCGGCTGGCCGTGGCAAAAATGGGTAGCGTGGGATGGTACCGGATGGCATAGACGGTAAACAGGTGTGGGATGAAGGTGGTCACCGTTGAAAATCCTGCCGTATCAAGCACGTTCAAGCGTGCGTCCCGTCCGCCGGTAAGGAGGTGCCGCCCATCGGGTGAGAAACAAAGTGCGGTGACAGGCATCGCATGGGCGGGAAGTTCTTCGATAAACGAATAGTCCTGCGCATTGTACAACCGGACCCTGCCATCCTTGGTCCCAAATACTACCCATTTTTCGTCAGGACTGATTGCAATGGTGCGTATGGTCTGCTCGGCTACTTTAAAATGGTATAGCAGGCTGAATGTATCCGCATTCCAGATGGAGACCGTACCATCTTCCGATGCCAGTATCAGTTCGGGTTTGGATTTGAATGACTTGACATCAAAAACCGGCCGTTGATGGTGCTCCAGCCTGGCAATCAATTTTTGTGATTCGGTATCCACGATTTTTGTTTTGCCGTCGCGCAGACCAATAGCCAACAGCGACGTGTGGGCAATCAAGTGAAGCGCATAGACCGAAACCTGCACCGGATAGAGGATACGCTCAAATGCCATCTTCTCCAGGTCCCATTGCACTACGCCTTTGTCGTTGCCTCCGGTGAAAACCACGCGGGACGTGGCCCCATTTTCGACGGCAAAAATCGGATTTTGATGACCTGATAGTGTTCCAGCTTTATGTATTTGGAGTTTATCCATTCTCCCTTACTGGTGCCTGCTTTCCAGGTTCTTGGCAATAGCTTCCAACGGGATGTTCTTCTCTCGCAACAGCACCAAGAGATGGAACACCAAGTCGGATACCTCGTTGACAAAATCGGTGTCGTTTTCCGCCAAGGCGGCAATCACGGATTCCACCGCTTCTTCCCCAACCTTTTGGGCAACTTTGTTCAGCCCACGTTCCCGCAACCGGTTGACATAGGAGTCGGCTGTCGGAAACGCGTAGCGGTTGTCGATGATATTCACCAATTCGAAGATGAAATTCTGGTTGTAATCCGTATTGAAACAGCTCCTGCTGCCGGTGTGGCATGTCGGGCCTTTGGGACGCGCCTTGATCAATAGCGTATCGCGGTCGCAGTCGATATGGGTGCTGACCACCTCAAGGAAGTGGCCGCTTTCCTCCCCTTTTGTCCACAACCTGTTTTTACTCCTCGAGAAAAAGGTGACACGCCCGTCAGCCAATGTTTTCTGCCAGGCCTCCTCGTTCATGAAACCCAGCATCAGCACTTCCAATGTTTGGGAATCCTGAATGATGGCCGGGACAAGGCCTCCGGTTTTTTCGAAATCTACCATTTTTATGTTTTTCTGTTTTTCTGTCTTTTCGCAAGAACAAAAAAACGAAACCTGCATGAATTGCCAATCACAAAAGAAAATGAATAATTCATGCAAGCTTCATTGCCATTAAAAAACAAAATGCGAAGCATTCATTGATGCCATAGAAACAGACAAAATATCAATAATTATTCGAATGAAAAAACAAAAAGACAATTCGTCACTGCCTTACTTCAATCCCGTTCCGTCGCAGTTCGTCTTTCAGTTCTGGAATCAATATTTCGCCGTAGTGAAATACGGAAGCCGCCAACGCGGCATCCACATTACTCTGTAAAAATACGTCGACAAAGTGCTGCTTGCAACCCGCACCGCCCGACGCAATGAGTGGTATGGATAATGTGTCATTGATTTTCTTCAGAAAATCGCAGTCAAAGCCATTCTTCGTGCCGTCGTGATCCATCGATGTCAACAGGATTTCCCCCGCACCACGGCTTTCGGCTTCCTTGATCCAATCCTCGGTTTGGATGTCCGTTTTCAACCGACCACCATTGAGGTGCACGTAATTTCTGCCATCCACGCGCCGGGTATCCACGGCCACCACCACAAACTGTATACCGAACGCTTCCGCCAGTTGATCGATCAATGCCGGATTGCGCACGGCCGCGGAGTTCACGGATATCTTATCTGCACCTGAGTGCAGCAACACGTCAGCATCTGCCAGCTCATTGATCCCCCCACCGATGGTAAACGGGATATTGACCTGCCTAGCCACCGCCTTCACCAGTTCCACGGTGGTCTTGCGGCGTTCATGCGTGGCCGTTATGTCCAAAAAGACCAATTCATCCGCTCCCTGCCTCGAGTATTGCCACGCCAACTCAACCGGATCACCCGCATCGCGAAGGTCTACAAAATTGACTCCTTTCACCGTGCGCCCGTCTTTGACATCCAAGCAGGGAATGATACGTTTAGCCAGCATGGTTGCTTAAAAACGAATAAGGGATTTGAGGTTCCACTCCTTAATCTGCTCAATGGTAACCCGGTTTTCGTAGATGGCCTTGCCCACCACACAAGCCTCTACCTTGATGGCGTCCAACGCGCGGATATCTTCCATCGAACTGATTCCCCCCGAGGCGATAAGCTTGATGATGGGTGAATGATCGAGCAGCTTCTTGTACAGCTCCACACCGGCACCGCCTAGCTTGCCGTCTTTGTTGATGTCTGTACACAGAAAACGGAAAAAGCCAAGCGAGAGGCAACGGTCGATATAATCCAACAACTTCACGGGTGAACTCTCCATCCAGCCGGAATATTTGATCACCTCATCCAGCACATCGATTGCAATCACGACATGGTCTGCATATTTGCGTTTACCGCGATTGAGCTTGCTCAGCTCATCCAAAAACTGCGGATTGGTAATGGCCTGGGTACCCACGACCACACGGTGTATGCCCGCATCCACCAATTCCTTTACTTTTTCGATGCTACGGACACCGCCCCCATATTGCACCTTCATATCCGTGTTGCGGACGATATCGAACAGGTACGCTTGATTGGAAAAGTCTCCCTTGGCACCATTGAGGTCGACGATATGCACGTATTCGGTACCGTTGAACTGATATTTTTCGATCATTTCCTCGAGGCTCACCTCGTACACGGTAGCGTCGTTATAGTTGCCCTCCCGCAGGCGGACGACTTTTTTGTCCAATACATCTATTGCTGGAATGATATACATAGCTCCTTAAGGTTGATTTAATATAAGTTTGAAAAATTCAACAATACTTGTTCGCCCGCTTCCCCGGATTTCTCAGGATGGAACTGTACCCCATAAAAGTTCCGATTCCGCAGCGCAGCTGAGAACCTCAATCCATATTCGGCAAAAGCGGCCGTAAAAGTAGCATTATATTCAATAAAATAAGAGTGTACAAAGTAAAAGTAGGTATCTTTTTCGACATTGTCGAATAGCGGGCTGCCATTTTCGTGAAATACCCTGTTCCAACCCATATGCGGTACTTTTCCGACGATTCGATTCTCGAAATGTAACGTTTGGAGGGGCACGATACCCAAAAGCGGACTATTGCCTTCTTCCGAATAGGCCGTAAGCAGTTGCATCCCCACGCAGATGCCGAGTACAGGCTTGGTAATCGAAGCGATGGGACCGGCCAATCCTGATTCGCGTAATTTCCGCATGGCCGTTCCAGCATGGCCGACACCGGGGATGATGATTCGATCATAGGCAGCCAATTCGTGCTCTGCATTGACCATCCCGTATGGGATATCCAACCGTGCTAATGCCGCTGTCAGCGAAAAGATATTCCCCGCCCCGTAGTTGATGATTCCCGTCATAGCACCCCTTTCGTACTCGGAAGCTCCATATGGTCCGCATCGCGCCGCACCGCTTTTCTGATGGCTTTGGCAAATGCCTTGAAAATCGCTTCAATCTTGTGGTGCTCGTTTTCGCCTTCGGCTTTGATATTGAGGTTGCACCTCGCCGCATCCGAAAACGATTTGAAAAAATGGAAAAACATTTCCGTGGGCATATCGCCTATTTTCTCTCGTTTGAATTCGGCTTCCCAAACGATCCAGCTGCGTCCGCCGAAATCGATAGCCACCTGTGCCAAGCAGTCATCCATCGGCAACGTAAAGGCATAACGCTCGATTCCCCGCTTGTCGCCCAATGTTTTCGCAAACACCTCTCCCAGGGCAATCCCCGTATCTTCGATGGTATGGTGTTCGTCGATATGCAGGTCTCCTTTTGCCCTGACGGTCAAATCCATCTTGCCGTGACGCGCTAGCTGATCAAGCATATGGTCGAAAAAAGGCAAGCCGGTATCGACCTCGGCTTTGCCGCGGCCATCGAGATTCAGCTTAATGTAAATGTCTGTTTCGTTGGTTTTGCGGCGATGTTCGCCCACACGCTCGCCCAGTTTCAGGAACTCATAAATCGTTTTCCAGTCCGAGGATTCCAACGCGACCACGGACTCGTCGATTTGGTGGGCCTCGGCCGCACCAAGTGCATCGTCATTGCGCAGCCAGATGGCCTTTGCACCCAGGTTTTGTGCCAGTTTCACGTCATTGATGCGGTCGCCGATCACGAAGGATCGGGCAAGGTCATATTTATCCGGATCGAAGTATTCGCCAAGCAACCCCGTACCCGGCTTGCGTGTAGGCGCAAGCTCGTGCGGAAAAGTACGGTCGATGTGTTCTGCCACAAACACCGCCCCCTCGCCAGCAAAGGTGTCCATGACGAACCGGTGAACCGGCCAAAAGTTATCCTCGGGATGGGAAGCGGTGCCGAGCCCATCCTGGTTGGTGACCAATACCAAGTCGAAACCAAGCTCCCTGGCAATGCGGGGCAGGTACTGCAGTGCACCCGGGTAGAATTTCAATTTGGTGAACGAGTCGATCTGTTCGTCTTCCGGCTCGACGATCAATGTGCCATCGCGGTCTATGAAAAGCAGTCTTTTAATCGTATCCGGCATTGATTTCCGTTATTTCCTTAACTATAATGGTCTTTGAAGCGGCCAAATATAACCAATTAATCCGATTCATAGGTTTCCAACGCGGCTAGCAACGTTTTGTTTTCCGCTGGCGTACCAACGGTAATGCGCAGGCATCCTTCGCACAGTTCCACCTTAGAGCGGTCGCGCACGATGATGCTCCTGCTTACCAAATAGTCGTATATCCGCCTCGGCCCGGCGGTCTTCACCAGGATAAAATTGGCATCCGAGGGGTATACGTGGTGCACAAATGGCAGCTGCCGCAGCTTATCCGACAGGCTGTTTCGCTCGGCGACAGCCTCCTTGATCCATGCGTTTACCGTCTCGACATTGTCCAGCGCCTTCAGCACAAGGTCTTGTGTCGCTTGGTTGATGTTATAAGGCGGCTTGATCTTGTTGAACACCGCGATGATCTCTTCGCTTGCGAAGGCCATGCCCAAGCGCAGTCCTGCTAAACCCCAAGCCTTGGATAAGGTCTGCAGCACAACCAGATTGCTATACTCTGTCAACTCTTGGATGAACGTCTTCTGGCGGGAATAGTTGATATATGCCTCGTCGATTACCACCAATCCGTTGAAATTGGCCAGGATGGTTTCCACATCTTCCCGGTGCAGGGAATTGCCGGTAGGGTTGTTGGGCGAGCACAGGAAAATCATCCGAGTATTGGCATCGATGGCCTCGGCGATGCCTTCCAGGTCGAGCTGGAAATCCGGGGTGAGGTTCACCTTCTTGGTGGCCACGTCATTGATATTGGCCGAAACCTCATACATGCCGTAGGTAGGTGGCACCAGGATGACATTATCCACGCCGGGCCTGCAGAAGGCCCTATATAGGATATCGATGGCCTCGTCACTGCCGTTACCCAAGAACATGTTGCGGGGAGGCACACCCTTGATCGCGCTCAGTTTCCGTTTCACCTGTTCCTGCGACGGATCGGGATAGCGGTTGTAGCCGTGCTCCAACGGCGAACCATAGGCATTCTCGTTGGCATCCAATAGCACCGAAGCCGTTCCCTTGAACTCGTCGCGTGCCGATGAATAAGGAGTGAGCCGTCGGATATTCTCCCGCAGCAATTTCGTTAAATCAAAAGTTTCCGTCATGTTCGATTAACTAACTTTATACAGCATACCAACTGCCCTCCAAGGCCAGCTGCGTTTCCGCAAATGCCGCCTTGCTTTCTTCCAGCAGCGGTTTCAGGTCCTTATACCGAGCCGAATAATGCCCGATGAGTAATTTCTTTGCTCCCACCTCCGTCGCCACCTGTCCGGCCTGCAGCGCCGTGGTGTGGTATGTCTCGGCCGCCCTATCCACCATTTCATGCAAGAAGGTAGCTTCATGGTACAACAAATCCACTTCCTGGATGAATGGCAGGTACCGCACTGTCCGGACCGTATCGGAGCAGTATGCATAACTACGGGGTTCGGACGGCGGGATTGTCAGCTCCTGCCAGCGGTATACCGTCCCGTCCGGCGCGATATAATCGTGCCCACGCTTGATCAGCGACAGGTAAGCGTTGGGTATTCCAGCCGCTTCGGTCTTTTCCCGGTCTATCGTGGGTAAATGCCTTTTTTCATCAAACCTGAACCCCGTGCAGGCGATCCGGTGATCGAGGGGAAAACTGCTCACCCGGAGGTTTTCGTTCTCCAATACAACGGCAGTTGTTTGGTCCTGCGTCGGGTGTATATGCAAGGGGTAGCGCAACACCGTTTGGGAATGCAGGAAATGCAAATCGACGATTTCCTTCAAGGCAGGCGGGCCATAGACGTGCAATTCATCCTTTCGTCCGACCAAGTGCATCGACGAAAGGAGCCCAATCAAACCCAGGTAATGATCGCCATGCAGGTGGCTGATAAAAATATGCTTGATGCGGTTGCTCTTGATGCCATACTTCATCAGTTGCACCTGTGTACCTTCACCGCAATCCACCAAATACAACTGTTCATTGACATTGATGAGCTGTGCGGTTGGGTGACGACCATAAATCGGTGTGGCGGAACTGCTCCCTAATATCAATACCTCAAATTTCATCCTTCTTCTACCGCACCCCTCAAGTCCTTTTCAAGCTCTTTTGAAAATATCATATCCACGGCTTCGGCAGTGTTCGGTGCCAGTGTCAATACCCCATCCAGTTTACACATGGAAATCAAGTGCTTGATTTGCTGATTGGCGCAGGCCAAGATGAATACGCCGCCGGTTGCCTTGCACAGCCGGTGAGCCAACAGCCCGGTGCGCAAACCGGAGGAATCCGCTTCCCTCACCTGCGACAGATCGAATACAATATTGCGCTGTCCACCGGAGTTCCGCAACAGGAACTCGGCCTTGATCTTAGGCGCCGAATCCCCATCCAACACTTCCACATGGGGTTGGATGACGACATATTTCTCGTGTTTATCAATGGTAAATTTCATTCGAAAATAATTTGCTCTCAGCGGCCTCATGGAACCTGCATTTTCATCACCTTTTATGTAAGGTGCTGACATGGCAGGTTTCATCTTGTCGTCGCACTTTATTTCACAATCTCCCGAAGGGCCTCCGCCGTATTCCGTCTCACCCGTTCAAGGGTATCCGTATCTTCCATGCGTACAAATCGCTCGCCGGTGATGTGTTCGAAAAGCTCGATATACCTTTCGGAAATCGAAGATACGATTTCATCCGTCATTTCAGGAATTTTTTGATCTTCCTTTCCCTGAAAGCCGTTTTCGATGAGCCATTTGCGCACGAACTCTTTGGACAATTGCCGTTGGGGCTTGCCTTCCCGCTGCAGTTGCTCATAGCTATCGGCATAAAAATACCGCGACGAATCGGGCGTATGGATTTCATCGATGAGGTATATGCTACCATCCGCTTTCCCAAATTCGTACTTGGTGTCTACTAGGATAAGCCCCCTTTCGGCCGCCAGTTCGGTGCCCCGTTTGAACAGCGCCTTGGTATATCGTTCAAGCTGGACGTAATCCGCTTCCGACACCAGGCCACGTTTCAGGATATCGATGCGTGAAATATCCTCGTCATGACCTACTGCAGCCTTTGTCGTGGGCGTAATGATGGGCGCCGGCAAACGGTCGTTCTCCCGCAGCCCATCTGGCAATGATTCGCCGCAGATTTCACGTTTGCCTGCCTGGTATTCGCGCCACGCATGGCCGGCCAGGTATCCACGGATGACCATCTCCACTTTAAATGGTTGGCACAGTTGCCCGATGGTCACGCAAGGGTCCGGCACGGCGACGACCCAATTGGGAACGATATCCCTTGTGGCTTCCAGGAATTTCGCAGCAATCTGGTTAAGTACCTGTCCCTTATACGGGATGGCACGGGGGAGTACCACGTCGAATGCCGATATCCGGTCGGTTGCCACCATGGCCAGATACCTGTCTGCAATGGTATATACGTCGCGCACCTTGCCCCGGTAAAAGGCCGTCTGCCCTTCAAAATGGAAATTTGTTTCTTTTATGGTGTTCATTTTTTTCCAGCTATTAGCCTTCAGCTGCCGGCCGTCGGCTTTCCTTCTTTCGACTTGCCGCCTTTTTCACGCAAAGTCCGCGAAAGTTTTGATGCGTCCCACGGCCCCGCACTTATGTCCGCATCGAGAATAGTTACGCAAAGTTCGCAAAGAAAAATTCTTGCCGCCTTACGATAAAGCAAGGCATCTTTGTGTCCTCTGCGGGTAAGCGAAGCGCCTTAGCGCTCTTTGCGTGAACCAACGACTTCCGACTACTAAATATCCCCATACGCTTCCAATATCCGCCTCACGAGCCGGTGCCGCACCACATCCCCCCCGCTGAGGTAAATGATGTCTATCCCTTCGATGCCTTCAAGCAGCTTCAACGCCGTCTGCAACCCCGATTGCTGCTTTTTGGGGAGATCGATTTGGGTAACGTCGCCGGTGACGATGAATTTAGCGGTAGGCCCCATGCGCGTAAGGAACATCTTCATCTGCATATCGGTGGCGTTTTGGGCCTCGTCGAGGATGACGAAACAATTATCGAGCGTCCGCCCCCGCATGAAAGCCAAAGGTGCCACCTCTATCGTCCGGTTTTCCAAAAAGACCTTCAATTTCTCCGCAGGAATCATGTCATCCAACGCGTCGTAAAGCGGCCGTAGGTAGGGGTCGACCTTCTCTTTAAGGTCACCAGGCAAAAAACCCAGGTTCTCACCGGCTTCCACGGCCGGGCGTGTCAGGATAATCCGCCTTACCTCTTTGTTGCGCAACGCGCGTACAGCGAGCGCAACAGCCGTATAGGTCTTGCCCGTCCCTGCCGGGCCGATGGCAAACAGGATATCGTTTCTGACGATGCTCTCCACCATCCGCCGTTGGTTTACGGTACGTGCCTTGACCACGATACCGTTGGGGCCGAAGACGATGGGCTCGCCACCTATGCCGTTGCTCGACCCAATCCCCTCGCTCTTCCTGGCGAGTGTCCCCGAAAGCTGCACTGCCCCCAAAATCTCCTCCACATCATTGGGAGTCAAATTATTGTATTGTTCGATATGGGCAATTACCTTGTCAAAATGTGCCTTGAACAACGCGATTTCCCGCTCATCTCCCAACACTTTGACTTCGTTGCCTCGCGCAACGATCCTTAATTTTGGAAATTGCTTCTTGAATACTTCGAAATGTTCATTTTGCGCCCCCCATAGCACAGCGGGATTCACATATTCCAACGTGATGTTTAATTCGTTCAAATTCTCTTTCCTTAGTTTGCTTTGTGCTTTATGCCATAGGCTGTATGCTTTACGCTTTAGGCCTTATGCTTACAGCTTACGGCTTATAGCCTAGCGCTGCGCTACAGATTACCAACCGCCCCCAAAGATAGCGATAAATTGCAATTCGTATTGTCGAAATAAAAAATCTCCTTTGCCGACAATTTTTGAATAATTGGATATAATACCAAGTTTATCTAAGTTTGCATCGACTCAAGCAACGCGGGTATGGGGATCATTACCTTGACAACTGATTTAGGACATAAAGATTTTTACCAAGCAGCACTTAAAGGCAGCATCATCAGCCAATTCCCCGCAGTGCAATTAGTGGATATCTCGCATGAAATCCCTCCATTTGACATCCAATACGCCGCTTTTGTGCTCAAAAATGCCTATACCTATTTCCCGAAGAATACGGTACACCTCATCGGCATCGACTCCGTGTTCCACCAGGATACCCGCTACTTGGCCTTGCGATACGGCGGCCAGTATTTCGTGGGTGCCGACAATGGCATTTTCTCGCTGATACTGGAAGGCTCACCCGACGAAATCGTCGAGTTGAACATCATCCAGGATTTGAAATACCTGCACTTTCCGTTGACCGATATTTTCGCCAAGGCAGCGTGCCACCTAGCAAAGGGGGGCAAACTCCGCGAAATCGGGGACCCCGTGGATGCCATCGTGGACCGGACCTTGGTGCAGCCCGTCGTCGAAAAAGACAGCTTAAGGGGGAGCGTCGTCTTCATCGATTCATTCGGAAATGTCATCAGCAATATCAGCAAGGAACTGTTCAACAAGGTACAACGCGGGCGGAATTTCGTGCTGTATTTCCGGCGAAATGAAACCATTGACCAATTGAGTTGGCACTACAACGAGGTGCCGGAAGGTGAAAAGCTCTGTCTGTTTGGTATCAGCAATTACCTGGAAATCGCCATCAATAAGGGCAATGCGAGTGGATTGCTGGGACTGAACAAAGGCGACATCATCCGGGTGGAATTCAGGAAGTGAGCGTTGCGCCCGAAATCGTCGCAATAATATTGGTCCGTTTTTTGAACAAACATTCCCATGCGACCTTACACGCTGATAAACACGCTCCCGGCTTCCATTGCATTGGCCAGCTGCATCATCCTACTATCATGCATCCAAGCTTTCGCGCAGCAGTCGGCACCGGACACCTCGGGCTACGAGCAGCAACGCCAAAAAGTGAACGATCTCCTTGCGCAACGCAGTGCCCGGTTCGGTCAATTTGACGAA
>Ga0207868_1002116_pt1 | contig 12159 bp, 10 predicted proteins | sample Passage237B_FD_187370 | JGI IMG/M metagenome (GOLD analysis project Ga0207868, IMG submission 187370) | Cellulose adapted compost microbial communities from Newby Island Compost Facility, Milpitas, CA, USA - Passage2 37B (SPAdes) (version 3) ... | reverse complement strand
GCGGCTCGTCGCGCTGCGCGCCGCCGCCGAGCCACCCCCGCCCGAGGCGGCCGACCCACCGGGCCGCGACGTGGTCCGCGCGCTGGCGCACCTGTCCCCCCGGGAGCGCGCGTGCGTGGTCCTGCGGCAGATGGACGACCTGTCCGTCACCGAGACCGCCGCGGTGCTCAACCTCTCCGAGGGGTCCGTGAAGCGCTACACCGCCGACGGCCTCGCCAAGCTCGCGCGGATCCTCGGCACCCACCCCCACACGGACGCCGCCGAGACAGCCCCCGTCCGTCCCGCTCCCCGCCCGCGCATCGTCCCCGGAGGCGCACGATGAACCTCGACCAGCTCCTGACCGGCGCCCGCGACGAGATCGCGCAGGCCACCGCCCCCGTCGACGAGCGCACGCTGACCCGCGTGCGCGGCACCGTCCGGCGTGCGCGCCTCCAGCGGCACGCGTTCGAGTCCGTCGGCGCCGCCGCGTGCGCCGGCGTCCTGGGCGTCGGCGTGTGGACCCTCACGCAGTCGGACGCCGCGACCCCGGTCGACCCGGCCACGCGCAGCGCGACGCCGTCCCCGGCACCGACGGGCGAGTCCCCCCGGCCGACGACCGCACCGACGACCGCACCGCCCGCCGTGGACGACGGGCCGGTCGCGCGCGCCGCCGCGGTCGACGACGCGACCGTGCTCGCGCGCCTCGCCGCACCCCGCACCGGCGAGCGCTGGCACGACGAGCCGATCGACGCGAGCGACGCGCTCGACGCGCTGTTCACGCCCGAGGAGCTCGCGTCCGGCCTCGAGCCGACCCTGCTGCTCGTCGGCGACCGCGAGGCGTCCGCGATCTACGCGCTGTCCTTCCCGGCGCCGCACGACGAGGACACGGTCGCGTGGGGCACGCGCGTCGAGCTGTACGAGATCGACGAGGACGGGCCGCGCGCGATCCTGTGCCCGAGCGCGCGCACCGGCGACGCGTGCGCCGAGGACTTCACCGCGTCGAAGGCCGTGGCCGACCGCGACACGTTCTACGACACGCTCACGCTGCCGGCGAGCCTGCCGCTCGACGACGGCTTCGCGCTGTCCACGGCGGCCACGCGCGCCGACGCCACGCGGGTCGTCGGGCTGCCCGCGCCGCAGGGCGACGAGCACGAGACGCTGACGCCCGTCGCGGAGCTCGGAGCGCTGACCGTCGTGCAGCGCGGTGTGCGCGGCGAGGTGCCCGGCGCACGGTCGTTCTCGTACGCGGTGCTCACGCCGCTGCGGACTCTCGTCCCCGTCGCCGACGCCGACGTCCCCGGGCTCGACTACCTCGACATCACCTGGGACGACGGGGTGGACCGCGGCGAGCAGGTCGTGGACGGCGCCTGGGCGGCGTACGCGACGGCCCCGGCCGTCGACACGTGCTCCACCGCGCAGGTCACCGTCGAGCTCGACCACGACCCCGCGGCGTGGCGCACCGCGGGCCGCACCGCCGACGGGCGCGACGTCGTCGTCCCCGCCGCGGGGAACCCGCTCGCGGCGGGGGTGCACCGCCGGCACCTGGAGTCCTCCGGCACGCTCGACCCGGACACCGGCGCGACGCTCACCGGCACCGCCGCGGGCTACCCGTACGCGACGCTCGACGAGTTCCTCGACGCGCGGTCGCTCTACGGCGTCCAGGGCCCGGACGGCGCCTGGCACCTGCACCTGCGCCCGGAGGCGGCCAACGTCGTCTGGGAGTGCGCCTGACGTCGTGAGTCCCTCGGTGGGCCGTGCGTTCCTCGGTGGGTCGTGCAGTCGTCCGCACGACCCACCGAGGGATGCGCGACCCGGCGGCGTCGCCCGTCAGGCGCGCAGGTCCAGGGCCAGGTCGAGGATCGGCGACGAGTGCGTCAGGCCGCCGACCGACAGGTAGTCGACGCCCGTGGACGCGACCTCCGCGGCGCGGTCGAGCGTGAGGTTGCCCGTCGCCTCGAGCTGGGTGGCCGGCGCCACCGCGCGGACCGCCGCGACCACGTCCGCCAGCACGGGCGTGGGCATGTTGTCGAGCAGCAGGAAGTCCGCGCCCGCGGCGACGGCCTCGAGGGCCTGGTCGCGCGTGTCGGCCTCGACCTGGATCGCGACGTCCGGGAACCGGGAGCGCACCGCCTCGATCGCGGCCGTCACCGAGCCCGCCGCGGCGACGTGGTTGTCCTTGACCATCGCGACGTCGTACAGGCCCATGCGCTTGTTGGTGCCACCACCGCAGCGCACCGCGTACTTCTCGAGCGCGCGCAGGCCCGGCGTGGTCTTGCGGGTGTCGAGCACGAGCGCACCTGTTCCGGCCAGCGCGTCCGCCCAGCGGCGGGTGTGCGTCGCGACGCCCGACGCGCGCGACGCGATGTTGAGCAGCGTGCGCTCCGCGACGAGCAGGAGCTGCACGGGGCCGGTGAGCTCGGCGAGCACGTCGCCACGGGTCACGCGCGTCCCGTCCGGCACGCGCACGACGAGGTTCGCGGGCGCCAGGCCGAGGCGCTCGGCGACCTGCCGCAGTACCACGGGCACGACGACGAGCCCCGCGACCACGCCGTCGGCGCGCGCCACCAGGTCCGCGGTGCCCGTCGTCGTCGGCGCGATCGTCGCCTGCGACGTCACGTCCCGCCCGGGGGCGGCGCCCAGGTCCTCGTCCAGCGCGGTCGCGACGAGCCGCTCGACCGCGCCCTCGTCGGGACCCGGGTCCCCCGGCAGGACGCCGGGGCGCGCGCTCGTGCTCGTCGGGCCGGTGGTCGTGTGCGTCATCGTCGTCCTCGTGCGTGGGGCGCCGGCAGGCGCGTCAGTCGATCGGGGCGCGCCGCACGACGAGCTGCCCGTCCGGGTCCAGGCTCGCCTCCAGGCGCACGCGCCACTGCTCGTCGTCACGGTCCGGGAAGTCGCTGCGGGCGTGCCCGCCGCGGCTCTCCTCACGCGCCAGGGCGACGGCCGTCAGCACGGACGCGACCTGGTGCACGTTCGTCGTCTCCCACTCCGCGGTCTGCGGCGCGGCCAGCGCGCGACCGTCGTCGTGGCGCAGGTGCGCGTCGGTCGGCACCGCGGCCAGCCCGCTCGCGGCGCGGCGCAGGCAGTCCGCCGAGCGCAGCACGCCCGGACCCTCGGTCGCGAGGCGCTGCACACGCGCCCGGGACGCCGCCGCGACGAGCGCCTCGTCGCCCGCCCGCGGCACCGGGTCCTGGCGGCGCAGCGCGCCCGCCGCGACCTTGTCGGTGACGTGCCGGGCGGCGCGGTGCGCGAACACCAGGCCCTCGAGCAGCGAGTTCGACGCCAGGCGGTTCGCGCCGTGCACGCCCGTGCACGCCGCCTCGCCCACCGCGTACAGCCCGGGCAGGGACGTGCGCCCGACGAGGTCCGTGACGACCCCGCCCGAGTGGTAGTGCTGCGCCGGCGCCACGGGCACCAGGTCCGTCGTCAGGTCGATCCCGTGCTCGAGCAGCCGCTCGTGGATCGTCGGGAACCGGGCCCGCAGGAAGTCCTCGCCGAGGTGCCGCGCGTCGAGCCACACGTGGTCCGAGCCGGTGTCCGCCATGCGGCGCACGATCGCGTGCGCCACGACGTCGCGCGGCGCGAGCTCGGCCATCGGGTGCACGTCCGGCATGAACCGCACCCCGTCGGTGTCGAGCAGCAGCGCGCCCTCGCCGCGCACGGCCTCCGACACCAGCGTGAGCTGGCCCTTCACGCCCGAGCCCAGCCACAGCACCGTCGGGTGGAACTGCACGAACTCGATGTCCCCGACCACGGCCCCGGCGCGCAGCGCGGCCGCGATGCCGTCACCCGTGGCCTGCGGCGGGTTCGTCGACGAGCGGAACACCTGCCCGATGCCGCCGGTCGCGAGCACCACGGCCTTGCCGAGCGCCGCGCCCACGCCGTCACGCTGACCCTCGCCGATCACGTGCAGCGTCACGCCGCACGCCGCACCCGGCCGCCCGTCCGGCCCCGGCGGGCCCGTGAGCACGTCCAGCACCAGCGCGTGCTCGATGACCTCGATGCCCGGGTCGTCGCGCACCGCCTCGATCTGCGCGACCAGCGCGCGGGAGATCTCCGCACCCGTCGCGTCGCCGCCCGCGTGCGCGATGCGGTCCGCGTGGTGCCCGCCCTCGCGCGTCAGCGAGATCTGCCCGTCCGGGGCGGTGTCGAACACCGCACCCCGCGCGACGAGCTCGCGCACCCGCGCCGGGCCCTCGGTCACCAGCACCTCGACCGCACGCGGGTCGCACAGGCCCACGCCCGCGACCAGCGTGTCCTGCAGGTGCGCCGCCGGGGAGTCCTCCGGGTCCAGCGCCGCGGCGATGCCGCCCTGCGCCCACACCGTCGAGCCCGAGCCCAGGATGTCCTTCGTCACCAGCAGCACCCGCGGCACGCGCGTGCGCAGCTCGAGCGCCGCCGTCAGGCCCGCGATGCCCGAGCCGACGACGATCGCGTCGACCTCGACCGTCCACCCCGGCGCCGGGGCGGCCAGGCGCGTCGCGAGCCGCGGCGCCGCCTCCAGCTCCACCCGGCCCGCAGCGCGTGCGGCCACCGCGTCGCGCGCGGCGACGCCCGGGAGCGTGCCCGTCACCGGCCCGCGCCGTGCGGCACGGAGTCGCCGGCCTGCTCGTCGGCGCGCTCGTCGGGGGTCCCCGGGGCCTGCCGGTCCTCCGGACCGTGCGTGTGCGGCCCCGGCACGCCGCAGCCCGCGTGCGTGTGCGCCGCCGCGCGGTCCACCGGGTGCGGGTGCTCCACCAGGTCACGGCCCGCCGCGAACGGCACACCGCTCGGCTGCAGGCCCGCCGCCGCCGTCCACTCCTCCGGCACCTGCCCCGGGTCGTCCGACAGGTCGACGATCCGGTTGTCCGAGTCCACGAGCACCACGTGCGGCTCGTACGTGCGCGCCTCCGCGTCGGACATCAGCCCGTACGCGATGAGGATCACCACGTCGCCCGGGTGCACCAGGTGCGCCGCGGCGCCGTTGATGCAGATCTGCCCCGAGCCCGCCTCGCCCGCGATCGCGTACGTCGTCAGGCGCGCGCCGTTCGTCACGTCGACGATGTCGACCTGCTGGCCCGGCAGCAGGTCCGCCGCCGCGAGCAGGTCCGCGTCGACCGTCACCGAGCCCACGTAGTGCAGGTCGGCCTGCGTCACCGTGGCCCGGTGGATCTTGCCGGTCATCATCGTGCGCATCAGCGAGGTCATGCGTCGCCTCCCGTCCGGCCGAGCACCACGACCGTGTTGTCGATGAGCCGCGTCGTGCCCAGCCGGGCCGCGAGCGCGAGGACCGCCTCGCCCGCCCAGCCGTCCGCGACCGGCGTGAAGTCGTCCCGGTCGACGAGCGTCACGTAGTCCACCGCGTCGACGCCCGCGGCCGCGAGCACGTCGCGCGTCGCCGCGAGCACCTCGCCCGCACCGGCCCCGCGGGCCGCGGCCTCCTCGCCCGCGCGCAGCGCCCGCGACAGGCCCAGGGCCCGCGCGCGCTCGTCGTCGGACAGGTACGCGTTGCGGCTCGACAGGGCCAGCCCGTCCGCGTCCCGCACCAGCGGCACCCCGACCACCTGCACCGGCACGTCCAGGTCCCGCACCATGCGGCGCACCGCCGCGAGCTGCTGGGCGTCCTTGCGGCCGAACAGGGCCACGTCCGGGCGCGTGAGGTGCAGGAGCTTGAGCACCACCGTGAGCACGCCGTCGAAGTGCCCGGGGCGCACCGCGCCCTCGAGCGTCTCGCCCAGCGCGCCCGCGCTCACCCGCACCAGCGGGTCGCCGTCCGGGTAGACCACCGCGGGCTCCGGCGCGAACACCACGTCGTCGGGCCCGAGCAGGCCCTCGCCCGTGAGCAGCGCCAGGTCGCCGGCCAGGTCGCGCGGGTAGCGCGCCAGGTCCTCCCCCGCCCCGAACTGCAGCGGGTTGACGAAGATCGTGACGACCACGCGGTCCGCGAGCTCGCGCGCCCGCCGCACCAGCGACAGGTGCCCGTCGTGCAGCGCGCCCATCGTCATGACGACGGCGCGCGCGTGCGGCGCCGTGCGCGCGACGGCGGGTGCGGCCAGTGCGGCGTCGAGCTCGGCGCGCGTGCGCGCGAGCGTCGGGCTGCCGACGGCGGTGGTCATGCGTCCTCCTGCGGTCCCCGGCGGGGTCGTCCCTCGTCCGGGTCCTCCTGGTCGTGGGGCGCGTCCCCGTCGCCGGTCACGTCGGGGGCCGGGTCGTCCGGGTCGGCCCCGTGGTCGGGGTCGGGGCGCGGGTCGGGTGCGCCCTCTGGGTGCAACGATCCCGCATCCGGATCGATGCCCGCGACCGCGGCGGCGTGTGACGTGCGAGACGCCAGCGCGTCCAGCACCCGCGCCGCCGCGTCCTGCGACAGCAGCCCGGCGGCCAGCGCGCGGGCGTCCGCCGCCCGTGCGAGCGCCCGGTACGACGCCGGGACGTCCGGGGCGCCGGCGCGCGCCGCGAACGCGTCCAGCACCGTCAGGTGCTCCGCGACCGTGCCCGCGTCGCCCCGGCGCACCGGGCCCGTGAGCGCCGTGATCGCACCCACCCGGGGCGCCTCCCCCGGCGTCAGCGGCTCGCCCGGCGACGCGGCGCGCAGCGCGCCGTCCAGGGCCGCCTCCAGCAGCGGCGCGAGCATCCGGCCCGGGTCGGCCACACCCGCCGCCGCGAGCGCCTGCGCGGCCTGCGCGACGAGCACGACGAGGTGGTTCGCGCCGTGCGCGAGCGCCGCGTGGTACAGCCCGCGCGCGTCCTCGTCGAGCACCGTCGGCTCCCCGCCGACCTCCATGACCAGCGCCTGGCCGATCGGCAGCACCGCCGCCGGGGCCGTCACCGCGAACGGGCAGCCCACCAGGCGCGCCAGGTCCAGGGACGTGCCCGTGAACGTCATCGCCGGGTGCAGCGCGAGCGGGATCGCACCCTTCTCCCGCGCGGGCCCCAGCACCTGCGTGCCGTACCGCCCGGACGTGTGCGCGACGATCTGCCCCAGCTGCCACGCACCCGTCTCCGCCAGGCCCGCGACGAGGCCCGCCAGCGCGTCGTCCGGGACGGCCAGCAGCACGAGCTCCGCGCGGCGCACCACCTCCGGCACGTCCAGCACCGGGACCCCCGGCAGCAGCGCCTCCGCCCGGTCGCGCGACTCCTGCGACACCGCGCTCACGCCCACCACGGGGTGCCCGGCCGCGCGCAGAGCGTTGCCCAGCACCGCCCCCACGCGGCCCGCACCGACCACGCCGACCCCCAGGCGCCCGGGACGACGGTCCGCGGCGCCCGCCGTCATGCGCCGTCCCGCATCCACTGCTCGGGGCGCGCCGCCCGGCGCGCCGTGCGCGCCCGCTCCGCCTGCTCGTCGAGCAGCGCCGCCGCGACCCGGCCGTCCAGGTGGTTCACCCGCGGGCTCACCGGCCCCGGCGTCGAGTGCACGACGAAGCTCGCCAGCCCCAGCCGACGCTGCAGCGGGCCCTGCGCGAGCCCCAGGGACTGCGTCCGCTCGTGCGGCACCACGACGAGCCGGCGGAACACCCGGCCCGCGCGCGCGAGCAGCGCCGTGCGCGTCACCCGCACGCCGTGCCGTCGCCACGCGAGCGGGTCGACCCACCGCGCCGCCCGCGGCGCGGGCGTGAAGCCACCGTCCGTGCCCGTGCCGTCCATGCCCGCCTCGACCACCGCACGCGGGTCGTCCACGCCCAGGTCCGGCAGCACCAGCCACAGCGCGGTCGCCGCCTCGTCCCGCGTCGCGACCGGGTGCAGCACCGTCGCGCGGTTGAGGTCCTCGCCGATCGACACGCCGTACCCGGCGACGTTCACCTGGACCCGCCACCAGTCCTTCGAGCGCCACAGCAGCGGCTGCGTGAGCTGCACCGCCTGCACGCGCCCCGGCGGGAGCGTCTGCGCGCGCTGCTCCGTCAGGCCGTGCCGCAGGCGGATCCCGTCGGGCGACAGCGCCGCCCGGAACCCCGCGCCCTGGTTCACGCGGCCCCAGATGGTGCCCACGAAGCCGATGAACGCCGGCACGAGCACCGCGAGCACGCCGGGGTCGCGCGCGACCCCCGCGGTCACGACACCGCCCACGACGAGCAGCACGAGGCCGACGACACTGCCCGAGCGCACCGCCGCCTCGACCGTCCGCGACATCGGCACGGAGTAGACCTCCTGCTCCGGGGCCTCCTCGAACGCCGCGGGCGGCACCGGCTGCTCGGCCGCGGGCGTCCCGTCCGGGCCCGGCACCGCGGGCACGCTCGTCGTCGTCCTCGCCTGCGCGGCCGGCACCGGAGCCGCCGACGACGGCCGCCGCAGACCCGCCGCGAGCGCCAGCAGCTCCGCGCGCAGCGCCTGCGCGTCCGGCTCCCGCAAGTACGCGAGCTTCACCGCCGAGTCGCTGCCGCCCGCGACCTCCAGGCGCAGCTCCGCGAGCCCCAGCAGCCGCGCCAGCAGCGGCTGCACCACGTCCACCGCCTGCAGGCGGTCCAGGCGCGCCTGCCGCTGCGTGCGGAACAGCACGCCGCTGTGCAGGTGCACCGCGTCGTCCGTCACCGCGAACCGCATGTGCCGCCACGCGATCGCCGCCCAGCCCCACCCGACGAGCGCGACCACCACGACGACGCCGAGCGCCACCAGCCAGCCGTGCCCGCCGAGCAGCTCGAGCGCCGACCCGAGGTTGTCCGACGCCTGGTAGCCGAGGATCGCGATGACCGCGACCAGCGCCTTCCAGCCGTTGAGCGCGGGCGTCACCGGGTGCACGCGCCGCCACGCGGACGCGGGCACCGCGTCGCCCGGCAGGCCGGGGGTCCCCGCCGGGTTCGTCGTCGTGCCGCCCGGCGACGCGTCCGTCACCTGCGGCTCGTCGTGCCGTGCGTCGCTCACAGGCCCGCCAGCCGGGCCTCACCGCGCGAGGCGAGCCGGTCGCGCAGGCGCGCGGCCTCCTCCGGCGGCAGGCCGTCGATCGACGCGGTCGTCGCGGGCGACGCCGTGTGCAGCTCCACCGACGCGATCCGGAAGCGCCGCGCGAACGGCCCCGCGCTCACGTCCACGTACTGCATGCGGCCGTACGGCACGACGACGAGCTGGCGGAACAGGATGCCGCGGCGCACCAGCAGGTCGTCGGCGCGCTCCGCGTAGCCCAGCGCGCGCACCTGGCGCGGCACGAGCACCGCCGCCCACAGGCCCAGCGCGGCGACCACGCCCGCGGGCACCCACCACCACCGGCCACCGGTCAGCAGCGCGAGCACCACGAACACCGCGACGACCGGCACCAGCCACAGGGCCAGCGCGGTCAGCCGCGCCGAGGCGAGCCGCGACGACACCGGGGTCCACGTCACGCCGTCGGGCTCGAACGGCAGGCTCGGGCCCGCCGTGAGCGTGGGCGCCTGCTCGCGCGGCCCCGCCGGAGCGGTCGGCCCCGCCGGAGCGGTCGGCCCCGTCGGCGCGGTCGGCTCGGTCGGCCCGGCCGGCGCGGTCGGCGCGGTCGGCGCGGGTGCCGGTGCGGCGGGCCCGGTCGGCGCGGTCGCCGGCGCGGCAGGCTGCGCCACCGGCGGCGTCGCAGGCGGGGTGGAGTGCTGCGGGGTCGGTTCCGTCACGCCGTCATCCTCCCATCGTCGTGCTGCGCGTCGTCGTGCCTGGTCACACCACCCGTCGCGGGGCGGGACGCCCGAGACGCGGCTACCCCGCGCTCGGCTGCGGGGCCTCGGCCTTCTCGTCGTCCTCCGGCGGCGGCACGTGGCACATCCACTCGACGACGAGGCCCACGACGACCAGCGCCACCGCGCCCAGCGCCGCGACACCCGCCGCGACCGCGCGCCCGCCGTTGCCGTGCGTCGCCAGGTCACCCACCAGCACGACCGTCTGCCCGCCGTACCAGCCGGTCAGCAGCGCACCCGTGTAGCAGGCCGCCTTCGCCAGCACCGCCGTGCGGGCCGCGCGGATCGGGTCGAGGTTCGGGCGCTTGCCGCGCAGGTACTGCCGCACCGCCCAGCCCATCGACAGGACCACGGCCGCGATCAGCAGCTCGACCGCCGCGACCAGCCACGGCACCTCCGGCGGGAGCGCCCCGCGCCCGGCCGCGACCTGGAACCCCCACCAGGTCAGCGCCGCCACGGCCACCGCGGCCAGGGCGAGCGACTGCCAGCGCGTGCGCTGCATCAGGCCTCCGGCCGGTGCGGGTCGCCCTCGTCGGCCTCCCACTGCGCGGCCGGCACGGGCGCCGTCAGCCAGTCGAGCGCGAGCCAGCGCAGGCCGTCCCGGTCCGGGGCCGTCGCCGCGAGCGCCGCGACCGGGCCGCCGCCCAGGCCGGGCAGCACGGCGTCCGGGTCGACCTGCGCCCACGGCTGCAGCACGAACGCCCGCTCGTGCGCGCGCGGGTGCGGCAGCTCGAGGTCGTCCGTCACCGCCAGCACCGAGCCGTACACGACGATGTCCACGTCGAGCGTGCGCGGCCCCCAGTGCTCGAGGCGCTCGCGGCCGTGGTCCTGCTCGACCGCCTGGCACGCACGCAGCAGGTCACGCGGGGACAGCGTCGTGCGCACCAGCACCACCGCGTTGAGGAAGTCCGGCTGGTCCGGCGGGCCGCCGACCGGCGCGGTGCGCGCGAGCGGCGACACGTCGACCACGTCCACCCCCGGCGTCCGGTCGAGGTCGCCGACCGCCTGGCGCAGCGTCTCCTGCGCGTTGCCGAGGTTCGCGCCGAGCGCGAGCACCGCCTGCACCGGCGCGGGCGGGGCGTCGTCGAGGCGGTCCGTGACCAGCTCACCCGCCACGGGCTCCTCGTCCCGCTCGTCGGGCCGGGTCTCCGCGTAGCGCGGCTCACGGATCTCGGGGCGCACGTCGCCGAACGCCGCCTCGTCGCGGTACGCCGCCTCGTCGAGCTCCTCGAGCGACAGCGGGGGCATGACCTGCGTCGCGTCGACCGGGGCGGGCGGGGACGCGGGCGACGCCGGCGCGGCCGTCACCGCCGGGGACACCGAGCGGACGCCGGACGTCGGCGGGCCGGACGCGACGATCGCCTCGTCGGCGGGCTGCAGCGTCGCGCCGCCGCCCAGCGGGCCGCCGACGACGAGGCCGCCCGGCTTGGGCAGCGGGTACGGCGAGCCGGCGCCCGGCACACCCGCGCCGGGCACACCCGCGCCCGGCAGGCCGGCGCTCGCGGTGCCAATCCCGGCAGTGCCGGCGGCCGTCCCGGCGGCGCCGGCGAGCGCACCCGCGGCCGCACCGGCCGCCGCGGCACCCGCACCCGGGATCGTGCCCGGCAGGCCCGGCAGCCCGGCGCCCGGACCCTGCGGCGCGGCGCCCGCGGGCCGCCCGGCGGGTGCCTGCGGTCCGGGCGCGGCGGGCGCCTGCGGTGCGGGTGCCGGGGCGGCGGCCTGCGGCGAGGTGATGAGCGGCTCGGCGGGCCCGGACGGCGCCGAGGCCGCCGCGGGCTGCGCGACCCCCGCGGCGTGCGCGGTGGCCGGGGCCGGCGCCACCGGCAGGGCCGCGGTGTGCGCGGGCGCCTGCGGGGCGGGGCGCGTCTGCGGCGCGGGGCGCGTCTGCGGCGCGGCGGCCGCCTGCGGGCGGATCTCGCCGCGGTGCGGCTCCGCCGCGGGCAGCTTGCCGCGGTCGCGGCGGATCTCGACGACCACGTCGCCGAACGGCACGGTGATCGGCGCCTGCGGCTTGTGCACCGCGACGTCCACGGCCTGGACCGAGCCGTCCGCCAGGACCGTGGCCGCGATCCGCTCCGCGACCGTCTCCACGAGGTCCGCGGGCGGGCCCTCGACCACCGCGACCACCTGCTCGGCGAGCGAGCCGTAGTCCAGCGTGTGCGCCAGGTCGTCGCGCGCCGCGGCCCGGCGGGTGTCCAGGTGCACGGTCACGTCGACCACGAACGTCTGCCCCTCACGGCGCTCGTGCTCGAACACGCCGTGGTACCCCGTCGCGGTCACCCCGACGAGGCGGATCTGGTCCAGGCGGTGACCCTGGGCATCGGTCACGTCGCTCACGCGTCCTCCTGTCGCTCGTCGCGGTGCGGACCCTGCGACCCGCCCGCCACACCCTGCCATGCCGCGGCCACACGGACGGCGTCCGCGGACGGCGGGACCTCGTGCACGCGCACGCACCACGCGCCCGCCGCGGCGGCCAGCGCCGAGACCGCCGCGGTCGCGTGGTCGCGGCGCAGCGGCGGCGCCGGGGCGCCGTCGGGCCCGGCCAGCAGGTGCCCGAGGAACCGCTTGCGGCTCC
>Ga0207868_1002114_pt1 | contig 12165 bp, 10 predicted proteins | sample Passage237B_FD_187370 | JGI IMG/M metagenome (GOLD analysis project Ga0207868, IMG submission 187370) | Cellulose adapted compost microbial communities from Newby Island Compost Facility, Milpitas, CA, USA - Passage2 37B (SPAdes) (version 3) ... | reverse complement strand
GTTCCAACCGGGGACCATCGACGGAAAGCCGGTGCCTACCGGTACGTCACTGCACGTCCGGCTCGAGCTCGTGCCGCAAGGCGGTCGTTACAGGGTCCGCATCGTGAATGCGTTCACGGGTGTCGGGTACCAGCGAATGACAAAGCCGTCGTGGCCCGGGGGTGAGGGGGCCTGGCGGGGGCGTGCGCACTTGGTGGTTCTTCTGGTCGCCTACGACGAGAAGGGAAACGTCACGTCGATGGAGGACGTCGAGCAGCCGAAGAAGGTGAAAGACACGTTCCGCAACAGCGCGCATGCAGCGGTGTCGCAGTGGGTGTTCCAGCCCGAAATCGTGGGTGGCATTGCGCGCGCGGGTCGGGCCTATGTCCCGGTCTGCTTCTCCGGCGGAGGAGAGTGCTCGCCTGCGCGGTATCCGGCTTCCGCCAACTCGAAGGAGTCCCATGGGCTCGTCGCCATCGAGCCGGCTACGCAGCTGTTGAGCGACGTCGCAGGCCGCGCGCTGTAGTCGACGGTCTCATTCGGTCAGCCGCTGCAACTGGTCCGCGCGATCCTCGCGCGTGAGCGTGTCGATCACCTCGTCGAGGTCGCCGGCGACGATTTCCGGCAGGCGGTACAGGGTCAGGTTGACGCGGTGGTCGGTCAGGCGGCCCTGCGGGAAGTTGTAGGTGCGGATGCGCTGGCTGCGGTCGCCGGAGCCGACCTGCAGCCGGCGTGACTCGGCCTGCGCGGCGGTCTGCTTCGCCTGTGCCTCGTCGAGCAGGCGCGCCTTCAGCAGCGACAGCGCGCGTGCGCGGTTCTTGTGCTGGCTGCGTTCGTCCTGGCATTCGACCACGATGCCGCTCGGCAGGTGCGTGATGCGGATCGCCGAATCGGTCTTGTTCACGTGCTGGCCGCCGGCGCCCGAAGCACGGAACGTGTCGATCCTGAGGTCGGCGGGATTGAGTTCGATCTCGTCGACCTCGTCCAGCTCCGGCAGGATCGCGACGGTTGCGGCCGAGGTGTGAATGCGTCCCTGCGCCTCGGTTTCCGGCACGCGCTGCACGCGGTGCGTGCCCGATTCATACTTCAGCCGCGAGTAGGCGCCGTGGCCCTCGATGCGCGCGACGACCTCCTTGAAGCCGCCGTGCTCGCCTTCGCTGGCGGACAGGATCTCCACGTTCCAGCCGCGCCGTTCGGCGTAGCGCAGGTACATGCGCAGCAGGTCGCCGGCGAAGATCGCGGCCTCGTCGCCGCCGGTGCCGGCGCGGATCTCGAGGAACAGGTTGCCCTCGTCGCGCGGATCCTGCGGCACGAGGTGCGCGTTGAGCGCCTCCTCGATGCGCGCGCGTTCGGTTTCCAGCGCCGCGACTTCCTCGTTCGCCATCTCGGCGAACTCCGGCTCGGCCTGCATCGCGCGCGCGGACGCGAGCGCGGCCTCGTTCGCGTCCCAGGCGCGCAGCGATTCGGCCAGCGGCGCGAGGCGCGCGTGCTCGCGCGAGATCTCGCGCAGGCGACCGGCGTCGGCCAGCACGTCCGGGCTGGCCAGCATGCGTTCGAGTTCCTCGTGACGTTCGGCGAGTTGTTCGAGCTTGCGGCGGATGGTCGGCTGCATCGACGGCACGTTCCGGGATGGGGCGGGCGGGGCGCGGCGCATTCGCGCCGCGTCGGATCGGGCAGGACGTCGGGGGGCTAACGTTCGCGGCCGAGCGCGGCCGCGTCGAACAGTCGCTCGGCCGCACGCAGCAGGTCGGCATCGCCGCGCAGCGCGGCAGCGCGCAGGTTCGCGCTCGGGGCATGCAGCAGCTTGTTGGTCAGCGTGTGCGCGAGGAATGCCAGCGCCTCTTCCGGCGACTTGCCGCGCGCGAGCATCGCCTGCGCCTTGGCCAGCGTCTCGTCCCGGCTGCTTTCGGCGACGCGGCGCAGGTCGACTACCGGGTTGCCCGCATCGAGTGCACGCATCCAGCCCATGAAGTGCTCGACCGAAAGCTCGATCATCGCTTCCGCCTCGATCGCCGCTTCGCGGCGCGAGCGCAGGTTCTCCTCGACGATGCCGCGCAGGTCGTCGATGGTGTAGAGATAGACGTCCTCGATGTCGGCTACCGTCGGTTCGATGTCACGCGGGACGGCGATGTCGACGAGGAACATCGGGCGCCGCTTGCGCGACGCGATCGCGGCCTCGACGTCGGCTCGGCGCAGCACCGGCTCCCGGCTCGCCGTGGACGAGATCACGATGTCCGCGTCGGCGAGATGGCGCGGCAGGTCGGCCAGCGCGATCGCGTAGCCGCCGAAGCGCGTCGCCAGCGCCTGCGCATTCTCGAGCGTGCGATTGGCGACGATCAGTTGCCGCACGTTGGCTTCCTTGAGGTGGCGTGCGGCAAGTTCGATCGTGTCGCCGGCGCCGATCAGCAGCACGCAGGCCTGCGAAAGATCGGCGAACACGCGCTCCGCCAGTCGCACTGCGGTGAAGGCGACAGACACCGTGTTGGCGCCGATGCGCGTATCGGCGCGCACGCGCTTGGCCACCGCGAACGTGCTCTGGAACAGTCGTTCCATCGGTGCCTTGAGCGTGCGTGCATCGCGCGCGATGGCGTAGGCGTCCTTGACCTGGCCGAGGATCTGCGGCTCCCCGAGCACCATCGATTCGAGGCCGGTCGCGACCCGGAACAGATGGCGCACCGCGTCCGCGTCGTGGTGGCGGTAGAGGAACTCGTCGATATGCGTTTCGGCCAGGTCGTGATGGCGGTGGAGCCAACTGCGCGGAATGTCTTCCGCGCCGTTCTCGACGCTGCAGTACAGCTCCGTGCGGTTGCAGGTCGACAGTATGGCCGCCTCGCGCACGCCCGGCTGCGCCGACAACGTCATCAATGCCGGCACCGCCGCGTCGCCAGGAAACGCGACGCGCTCCCGCAAGGCGACCGGTGCAGTCTGGTGATTGAGTCCTAGGGCGATCAGCGCCATGGTCGGTTGGAAGGTTTCGCGGCGGCTCGACGATGGTCGCTGCGCGGATCGGATCGGATAAGCTTCCGGACACATGGGCCCGCAGCCGCCGCGGATGCGCCGGAAATTGTGCGGTCGCCGTCGCTTTTTATCAAGCAAAACAAGGTTTCGCATGCACCCGAACCGCATCGCCGGCTGCTGCCCGCTCCGCGGCCTGATCGCCGTTGCGGTGGCAATCGCCGTCGCTGGCTGCGTGGCGGCGCCGGCGCGCGTGGCGCGCAATCCCGCTCCGTTGCTGCACGTTGCACCGGTCTCGGTCGAGGACGACGTGCTGTTGATGCTGCTTTCTGCACAGTTCGCGCTGCAGGCCGGCGATCTGCCGCGTGCGGCGACCGGTTTCGTCGATGCGGCGGTGCGCTCCAGGGATCCGGCGCTGGCGGAAGAGGCGACGCGGCTTGCGCTTGCCGCGCAGGATTGGCCTCTGGCGCAGCGCGGACTGGACCGCTGGCGCGCACTGGCGAAGGCGTCGTCGGCGCAGCGCCAGGCCGAGGCATGGATCGCGCTGGGCGAGGGGCGCGTAGACGATGCGTTTGCGGCACTTGACCAACTCGTCGCGGGTGGCGATGACGGAGCCTGGCGACTGGTCGCGCAGACGCTGCTGAACGCGCGCGACAAGGCGGCGGCGACCGGATTGCTGCGACGACTTGCCACGCCCGGACGGCTCGGGCAGCGCGAGGCGAACTGGGTCGCGATGAGCCAGCTTGCGTTCAAGCTGGAGGACAAGCCGCTTGCGCGCGAGCTGGCAGACGCGACGGTTGGCCGGTTCCACGGCGCCGACGGATACGCGTGGAGCGCGCGCCTCGCGGTGGACGCGGGCGATCGGGCGGCGGCGCGTGCGGTGTACGAGACGGCCCTGCGCCGTGGTGCGGCGAACCTCCGTCTGCGCACCGGGTATGCCGCGCTGCTCGCGGAGTCGGGCGAGGATGCGGCCGCGGCGCGGGTGCTGGCGGGCGGGCCGCAGGACGACACGACGTATGCTTCGCGCGCCGCCTACGCAGCCCGCGCCGACGACAAGGGCCTGCTGCGCGATCTGTTCCGCGAGATTCGCGACGATCCCTCGGCGCGCAGCGCGCAACGACAGTATCTGCTCGGGCAGATCGCCGAGATGCTCGATCGCAAGGCGGACGCGCTGGCCTGGTATCGCGGCATCGGCTACGGCGACGAGCGCTGGTTCGACGCGCAACTGCGCGCGGCCGTCGTGATGGCCGATCTCGGCCGGCTCGACGACGCGCGCGGCACGCTGCAGCGGCTGGTCGAAGCGGAAGCCGGTGATGCCGAGCGGCAGCGCGATGTGCGCCTCGTCGAGGCGGACCTCCTCGCACGGGCGCGCCGGTACGACGAGGCGAGTGCCGTCTACGACGACATCCTCTCCGAGTCGCAGGACGACACCCGGGCGCTCTATGCCCGCGCGCTGTTCCGCATCGATCGCGGTGAACTCGCCGCCGGCGAGCGCGACCTGCGTCGCGTGCTGGAACTGCGTCCGGATGACGCCGAAGCCCTCAATGCGCTCGGCTACACGCTGGCCGACCATGCGCGCAGGGACGATCCCCGTCTGGAGGAAGCGCTGCGGCTGGTGCAGCGCGCGCTGGAGCTCAAGCCGGACGAGCCCGCGATCATCGACAGCCTGGGCTGGGTGCACTATCGCATGGGCGATCTCGATGCCGCGCTGGAACAGCTGCGGCGTGCGCACGCGAAGCAGCCGGATGCGGAGATCGCGGCGCATCTGGGCGAAGTGCTGTGGATGAAGGGCGAGCGCGAGCAGGCCCGCCGCGTGCTGGAGGCGGCGCGCCGCCGCGATCCCGGCGACGCGACATTGCGCGAGACGATCCGGAGGCTCGGCACGTGAAGACGCTGGCGCGCATCGCGCTGACGATGGTGCTGCTCGCGGTGGCCGCGTGCGCCGGCCCGCGCGTGCGTCGCGATGCGGGTCAGGCCGCCGATCCGGCACTGATGGCCGCGCAGGTCGCACGCGAGCGCGCGCTGGCCGCCGACAGTGCGTGGTCGCTCAAGGGGCGCCTCGGCGTGTCGGACGGAAAGGATGCGGGCAGCGGATCGCTGGATTGGTCGCAGGACGGCGATGCATTCCGTTTCCGAGTCCACGCGCCGGTCACCGGCAAGACCTGGGAGCTTGCCGGCGATCGCGATCACGCGGTGCTGCACGGTCTGCACGCGATGCCCGTGGATGCGCGCGATGCCGCGACGCTGCTGGCGCGGGAACTGGGCTGGCAGGTGCCGGTCGCGCAACTTTCCGCCTGGGCGCGCGGCATGCGCGCGCCGGGGCCGGCGACGATCCGCTTCGGTGAGCGCGGCCTGCCGGCGCTGATCGAGCAGGACGGCTGGCGCGTCGAATACCTTGCGTACGATCTGTCGCTGGACCCTCCGTTGCCGATGCGCGTGTTTGCGCGCCGGGGTGTCTGCAAGGTGCGTCTCGCGATCCGCGAGTGGAACCCGGAATGAGCGTGCGGTCGGGGTGGAGCGCCTGGCCCGCGCCGGCCAAGCTGAATCTGTTCCTGCACATCGTCGGACGCCGCGATGACGGCTATCACCTGCTGCAGACCGCATTCCAGTTGCTGGATCGCGGCGATGTCGTTCATCTGTGCCCGCGGCGGGACGGGCGCGTGCGGCGGCTTGACCCGCTGCCCGAGGTCGCGGAGAGGGACGATCTCGCGGTGCGTGCGGCGCACGCGCTGCTGGAGGCGACGGGATCGAAGGCCGGCGTCTCGATCCGTGTCGAGAAGCGCATTCCGATGGGCGGTGGCCTGGGCGGCGGCAGTTCGGACGCGGCGACCGTGCTGGTGGCGCTCGATGCGCTGCTCGGAACCGGCCTGGGCGAGGACGCGCTGGCCGACATCGGGCTTCGACTCGGTGCCGACGTGCCGGTGTTCGTGCGCGGGCGCAGCGCCTGGGCCGAGGGCGTCGGCGAGCAGCTGACGCCGATGGAACTGCCCCCGCGCTGGTTCGTGGTGGTGGATCCCGGGGTGCGGGTGCCGACGGCAGCCTTGTTCCGTGCGCCCGAATTGACACGGGACGCCGCGCCGCTGACAATTCCGCTCTTCGCTTCCGGCGTTTCTGCCGTGAACGTGTTCGAGCCCGTCGTACGCGATCGCTACCCCGAGGTGGCGAGCGCGCTGGACTGGCTCGGCGGCCATGCGCCGGCGCGACTCAGCGGTTCCGGCGGATGCGTGTTCGCGGCGGTCGAGTCGGCTGCCGCGGGCGAGGCGATCCTCCGTGGAGCCCCGCCCGGAATGCGGGGATTCGTCGCACGAGGCATGAGCGAATCGCCGCTGCGGGCACGGTTGCAGGAGTGGCATGCGGAGCGCGGCTGAGGCCGCAACCGTTCACTGGGGCGTCGCCAAGCGGTAAGGCACCGGGTTTTGATCCCGGCATTCGCAGGTTCGAATCCTGCCGCCCCAGCCAATTGCGTGGCGCGCGGGAATGCGTGGGTTGGCGCCGCGGTGTGCGGCGGGTGGCGGTCGGATGCGGTGCATCGCGGCCTTGCGAATCGGTCTTCGAAACGGCGAACACTACCCATGGATACCTCGGGCTTGCTCGTATTCACCGGCAACGCGAACCGTCCGCTTGCCGAGGCGATCTGCGACGAACTGAACGTGCCGGTCGGCAAGGCGCTCGTCGGGCGCTTCAGCGACGGGGAGGTGCAGGTCGAGATCGAGGAGAACGTGCGCCGGCAGGAGGTGTTCGTGGTGCAGCCGACCTGTGCGCCGAGTGCCGACAATTTCATGGAACTGCTGGCGCTGGTCGATGCGCTCAAGCGCGCGTCGGCGGCCAGCGTGACGGCCGTGATTCCGTATTTCGGATATGCGCGGCAGGATCGCAGGCCGCGCTCGGCGCGCGTGCCGATCACGGCGAAGGTCGCGGCCAGGATGATCGGCGTGGTCGGTACCGATCGCGTGCTGACGGTGGACCTGCACGCGGACCAGATTCAGGGCTTCTTCGACATCCCGCTCGACAACGTGTACGCATCGCCGGTGCTGCTGGCGGACATCTGGCGGCATTACGGCAACGACGACCTGATCGTCGTGTCTCCGGACGTGGGCGGGGTGGTGCGCGCGCGCGCGATCGCCAAGCGCCTGGACGATGCGGATCTCGCGATCATCGACAAGCGCCGCCCGCGCCCGAACGAGGCGACGGTGATGAACATCATCGGCGAGGTCGAGGGCAAGACCTGCGTGCTGGTGGACGACATCGTCGATACCGCCGGCACGCTTTGCGCCGCAGCCGCCGCACTCAAGCGAAACGGCGCGCGTCGTGTCGTGGCCTATTGCACGCATCCGGTGCTCTCCGGACCGGCAATCAGCAACATCGATGGTTCGGCGCTCGACGAACTGGTCGTGTCCGACACCATTCCGCTGTCCGCGCCCGCGCGTGGCTGCGGCAAGATCCGCCAGCTGTCGGTGGCGGAACTGCTGGCGGAGACGATCCGCCGCATCGCGGACGGCGAATCGGTGAGTTCGCTGTACGTCGACTGATTCAACGACGCTCTCCTGGTCGCGGGAGAGTCCATGCCGCCGCGAGGCGGCATTCCCAGCAAGAAGGCAATACCGAAATGGCAACCACACATGTGATCAATGTCGAACGGCGCAACGACGAGGGCAAGGGTGCGAGCCGCCGCCTGCGTCGCGCCGGCTACGTCCCGGCCATCGTCTATGGCGGCGAGCTGAAGCCGGTCAGCATCCAGATGCAGCACAAGGATGTCTGGCACGCCAGCCAGAACGAATGGTTCTACTCGTCGATCCTCGATCTCAGTCTGGGGGGCGACGTGCAGAAGGTGCTTCTGCGCGATCTCCAGCGTCACCCGTTCAAGCAGCAGATCCTGCACCTCGACTTCCAGCGCATCGACGAGAACGCGGAACTCCGCGCGCGCGTGCCGCTGCACTTCCTCAACCAGGAGACATCGCCGGCGGGCAAGACGGGCGGTGCGATCGTCATGCACGAACTGACCGAGATCGAGGTTTCGTGCCTGCCGAAGGACCTGCCGGCGTTCATCGAGGTGGATCTCGCCGATCTGAAGGTCGGCGACATCATCCACCTGTCGGAGATCGCGCTGCCGTCCGGCGTCGCGATTCCGGCGCTCAAGCTCGGCAAAGAGCATGACCTCGCGGTCGTCATCGCGCGCATGGCCAAGGGGGAAACGGAGGCCGACGAGCCGGGCGAGGATGCGGCAGATGCAGCCGTCGCCGATGCGAAGAAGGACGAGAAGAAGTAAGGCCTCGTCCGTGGATCGTCCGGCCCAACATGGCTGCCCGCGTGGTGCGGCTGCCGACGGCTTGCGTCGGCAGCCGGATTGCCGCGGTCGTTGCGCATGGCCGGGCTGCGTCTGATCGTCGGCCTCGGCAACCCCGGGGCCGAACATGAACGCCAACGTCACAACGCGGGCTTCTGGTTCGTCGATGCGCTGGCGGTGCGCGAGGGCGTGCGGTTCGGCATGGAATCCAAGTTGCGTGCGGAAGCCGCGAATGCGGTCGTCGACGGGCATCCGCTGCACCTGCTCAAGCCGGTCACCTTCATGAACGCGAGCGGTGCCGCGGTCGGTGCGGCGCTGCGCTACTGGAAGATCGAGCCCGAGCAGATGCTGGTCGTCCATGACGACCTCGATCTCCCGCCAGGCACGGCGCGACTCAAGTTCGACGGCGGTCATGGCGGGCAGAACGGTTTGCGCGATCTTTTCGCGCACATCGGACACGGTCGCTTCCATCGCCTGCGCATCGGCATCGGCCATCCCGGGCACAGGGATCGCGTGACGGGCTGGGTGCTGGGCCGACCTTCGGCCGTGGACGAGGCGGCGATTGTCGATGCGATCGGCCGCTCGCTCGACGTGCTCCCGCTGGCGGTGGCGGGGCGGTTCGAGGATGCGATGAAGAAACTGCATACCGTCGACTCGTCACCGTGACGGGCCGCGGAATCCGGGTGCCTGCGCGGCCACGCGCCACGCGCGTTCCCCTCACGTCTTACGGATTGGAATCATGGGCATCAAATGCGGAATCGTCGGCCTGCCGAACGTCGGCAAGTCGACACTCTTCAACGCGCTGACCAAGGCCGGCATCGCGGCCGCGAACTTCCCGTTCTGCACGATCGACCCGAACATCGGCGTCGTGCCGGTGCCGGACCCGCGGCTGGAGGCGCTCTCGTCGATCGCCAAGCCGCTGAAGATCGTGCCGACCTCGATCGAGTTCGTCGACATCGCGGGACTGGTTGCGGGCGCTTCGAAGGGCGAGGGTCTCGGCAACAAGTTCCTTGCGCACATCCGCGAGGTCGACGCGATCACGCACGTGGTGCGCTGCTTCGAGCATCCGGACATCGTCCATGTCGCCAACAGGGTGGATCCGATCGCCGACATCGAGACGATCGACACGGAGCTTGCCCTGGCCGACCTCGAGTCGGTGGAGAAGGCACTCGCACGCGTCGAGCGTGCCGCCAAGGCCAACGACAAGGATGCGATGGCGCGCAAGCCCGTGCTGCAGAAGCTCGCCGCGGGTCTCAACGAAGGCCGAGCTGCGCGCAGCCTCGGCTTGGACGACAACGAGCGCGCGCTGGTGCGCGACCTCTTCCTTCTTACCCTGAAGCCGCTGATGTACATCGCCAACGTGCGCGAGGACGGTTTCGAGAACAATCCGCACCTGGATCGCGTGCGCGAGCGCGCGCAGGCGGAAGGCGCCGAGGTCGTGCCGGTCTGCGCGGCGATCGAGGAGGAGATGGCGCAACTCGATGACGCCGACCGTGACGAGTTCCTGAAGGACCTCGGCCTCGACGAGCCGGGTCTCAACCGCGTGATCCGTGCCGGCTACAAACTGCTCGGCCTGCAGACGTATTTCACGGCCGGCGAGAAGGAGGTCCACGCCTGGCAGTTCCGCAAGGGCGCGACCGCGCCGCAGGCGGCCGGCGTGATCCACACCGATTTCGAGCGCGGCTTCATCCGCGCCGAGACGATCGCCTACGACGACTACATCAAGTACAAGGGCGAGGCCGGCGCACGCGAAGCAGGCCGTTTGCGACTGGAAGGCAAGGACTACGTCGTGCAGGAAGGCGATGTCCTGCACTTCCGCTTCAACGTCTGAATCGGCTGCCGGCAAGCCTTTGCTCCGCCGGCAGTCGCTGCGGGTCAGTCGGGCCGGCGCTCGCTCGTTGCCGGGCGCGGGACCAGGCGCGCGACCTGGAAGTCGGGTCCGGCGGATTCGAAGCCGTCGGCGAAGATCGTGTCGTCGATGGCCGGATCGAGGTCCAGCGTCGCCGAGTTGTTGCTCCCGTCCGGATCGGTGACGCTGGAAGAGACGACCGCGGTCACCGTGTTGCTCAGCGTCGCCGTGCTGTCCGGTGCAACCGTGCCGTTCACGACGATCTCGATCTGCGAATCGGCGGGGAGGTTCACCGTTCCGGTGATGTTGCCGGAGCCGCCTGCGGGGCAGGTTGCTCCGCCGCTTGTCGTGCATGTCCAGGTCGGCACTTGATAGGCTGCCGGGAAGATGTCGACCAGCGTCGTGCCGGAAGCGTTGGCCGGCCCCGCATTCGCGACGACGATCGTGTATTCCAGCGGCTCGCCGGCAACGTAGCCGTCGACTGGATCGGATGTCATCGTCACGGACACGTCCGCCTCGGAAGACACGATCGGGCAATCGACCACCGCGCGGATGACCCAGTCGCCCGTAACGCCGAGCGCGGACGCGTCGAACCACTGGAACACGCCTGGAGTCAGGCGCGCGTACAGCGCGTTTCGTTGCGCCTGGATGCCGTCCGTGTCGCGTACCACGCTCGGATCGACGCCGGCCGTCAGATCCTCGGCGAACGTGAAGGCGACGATGACCGTCTCGCCGGCCGAAACCGGAACACTGAGTGGAATCGCGTTGTTCTCGTCGAGATAACGCCACTCGTTGAGCACGTTGTCGTTCAGCACCGGGCCGAGGATCTGTGCGGCGAGTTCTCCGGGGCCGGGAAAGCTTCCGGCCCGATGGATGTCGATCGACTCGTGGATCACTTCCCCTGCGAGCCCGTTGGGGGAGCGCCAGAACACCTGGACCGCCACGAGATTGCCCTCGCAAGGCGATGTAAGCCAACTGGCAGCCTTTTCGCCGGCAACGAAACCCCATACGATGACTGCACTGCCGAAATCGGTGAGCGAGTCGTTCTTGAGCGTCACTTCGGTTGCAGACGCCGTGCCCGCGAGAGCCAGCGCAACCGCCACAGGAACCAGTCGGCCCATCATGGCCACCCCGTCGTTTGCAGGCCCCGCGATGCGGGGCGTCTGTTGTCAGTGTATGCGCCACTCTTCGGCGAGACCGCGGCCTCGTTCGCATTCGGGCGAGAAATGCCGTGCCACCACCGGCATGCGGGACGCTGCACGGTTCGGCGGGAAACCGTGCCTTGACAGGGTATCGGTATGCCAACGACAATGCGCGGCTCCGTTCCGGAGGGATACCCAAGCGGCCAACGGGGGCAGACTGTAAATCTGCTGGCATACGCCTTCGGTGGTTCGAATCCACCTCCCTCCACCAGTTTCGAATGTGCGGTGACGGTTCCAGAGGTGGGTTCGAACCACCGAAGGGTCGAGAAAGATGGTTCGACCGGATCGCCGGGAGCGATCCGGAACGCGCCGAAGGCGCGGCCCCGGAGGGGCGGAGGGCAGGATGCCCGGAGCAATCCACCTCCCTCCTTGTTGGATTGCGTCAACGGTTGCGGAGCTGGATGGACCGGCTCGCGGCCGGAAGGAAGGCCCGGTGCGGGAGTAGTTCAATGGTAGAACCTCAGCCTTCCAAGCTGATGGTGCGGGTTCGATTCCCGTCTCCCGCTCCATTGATTTGCGCCGTCACGGGCGCCGGCGGAAGGTCGCCAGGCGTGTCGGCCTGCCGCGGAATGGCGGCTGTGCCGGAAATGGCTTGCGGGAACGCAGGCCCGTTCCTGACGGTCATGGAGGATCGTCGAGAGAAACCGCTCACGTAGCTCAGTCGGTAGAGCACCTCCTTGGTAAGGAGGAGGTCGATGGTTCGATTCCATTCGTGAGCACCATTTTCCGCGTCAACTGCACTTCCACGGCCGCAGCAGGCCGCCAACATCAGATCCGGAGTTTTCGCCATGTCGAAGGAAAAGTTCGAGCGCAAGAAGCCGCACGTGAACGTGGGCACGATCGGGCACGTGGATCACGGCAAGACGACGCTGACGGCGGCGCTGACGAAGGTGGGC
>Ga0207868_1002112_pt1 | contig 12191 bp, 10 predicted proteins | sample Passage237B_FD_187370 | JGI IMG/M metagenome (GOLD analysis project Ga0207868, IMG submission 187370) | Cellulose adapted compost microbial communities from Newby Island Compost Facility, Milpitas, CA, USA - Passage2 37B (SPAdes) (version 3) ... | reverse complement strand
TTTCCAGCGGCGAAATTGATCATGCCGCCGGTGATCGTGGTGCCGCCTGTATAGGTGTTGGCGCCGGACAGCGTCAGAATGCCGGTGCCGACCTTCACCAGCGACCCACCGCTGCCGCCGGAGAGGCCGCCATCCTGGATGATGCCGCTGAACGTCGTCGACTCGTCGCGCGACCCGACCGTGAGCTGGGTACCGCCCAGGAAGAGATTGCCAGTGCCGTTGATCGTTCCCATCGAAATGCCGGTGAGCATGCCCGAGACATCGATCGAGCCGGTATCGTAGACGGAAAAGTACGAGTTGCCGCCCGAAGCATTGTCGGCGAACAGCAGCGAGGTGCCATCGTTGATGATGAAGTTCGATCCCGAGGTCGTGGCGTTGCCCGTCATCTGCACTTGGCTGCCGCTGTAGACCGTGATGAGATTGTTGATGATGGAACTATTGTCCGTAAAGGAAAGGGTGCCACCTGAAGCGACTGTGATGTTGTTGACGACGGAGCGAGAGTCGCCGCTGAATGTGATCGAGCCGGTACTGTCGAATGTCGTGAAGGTGGGCGACGAGGAATCGTTGAAGAACACCGAAGAAAGCTGGTGAACGTCGATATACGTGTTGCTGCTGGTCGTTGCGGCGTTGTTGAAAGTGAGCGTCTGGCCGTTGGTTGAGATCGTCTGCACGTTCGAGGAATCGTTCAGAATCCCCGCGCCGTTGAACGTCAGCGCGCCCGTCATCGTGAACGTGTACTCCGGCGCGCCGGCCACAAACTGGAACGTGTCGAGAGTCTGGCCACCGTTCGCGGTGATGAAAGACTGGGTGGTGGCCCCGAAGGTCGCCGTACCGGTCGGCACCCCGGCCGTCCAGTTCATGGACCTGTTGAAAGCGTTGCCGCCAGGGTTCGTCAGCCACGTGGAGTCCTGGCCGAGTGCAGCAAACGGTGCCACCGCGACAGCCGACAAGGCCAGCCCCCCCATGAGGCTGAACCGGCGCAACCCTGCTGTCCAAGCGAGCATTCGAGACGTCCCCCCTCAGGCCAGTCTAGCCAGAGGGGGCCCGGGCGATCTACGTCAATCCGCTCACCACGTCCGCGAGCTGGTCCAGCCCGGAATTAGCACCCGCCTCGATGCCCATGCCGACATACTCGTCCTTCATCGCCGGCGACATGAACAGCGTGTGCCAGGTCAGCGTCGTCCGCCCGGCCCTCTCCTCGAAGGTGACCGTCATGATCATCTTCTTCGCCGGATTACCCTCGAACGCATTGTCGAAGACGATCTTGCTGTCCGGAACGATCTCCAGGTAGACGCCGCCGAAGGGCTCGTTCTGCTCTCCGCTCGGGCCCGTCATGGCCATGCGCCAGCGACCGCCCTTGCGGAAGTCGACCTCGCACAGGGTCACCGGCCAGCCCACCGGGCCGAACCACCGCATCAGGTGCTCGGGCCGGCTCCAGGCCTCGAACAGGAGATGCGCCGAAGCGTCGTAGAGGCGGGTGATGGTGAGCTCGCAGTCGCCGTCCTGTCTACCTGCGCTTGCCGGCATGACGCCCCTCCTTGCGTTTGAGTTCCTTCACATAGATGTCGAGCCGGTCGAGGCTCTCGGAGAAAAACCGTCGGTAGTCGCCCAGCCACCGGTCCATCTCGGCCAGTGGTAGGGCATTGAGGCGGACCGGGCGGAACTGCGCCTCCCGCCCGCGCGAGACGAGCCCCGCCCGCTCGAGCACCTTGAGGTGCTTGGAGATGGTCGGCTGGCTGAGCGCCGACGGCTCCACCAGCTCGTTCACCGTCGCCTCCCCATCCGCCAGCCGGGCGAGGATCGCCCGGCGCGTCGGATCCGCCAGGGCGGCGAAGACGAGATCGAGTTGCTCCGAGACCATCTTCATATTTCCTATAAGCTATATAGCCAATCATCTATTTATTGATGCACTCCATGTCAAGCCACTTGAAAGCGCGGCATTCGGCACGACAATTGCGTGCCGGCGGCGACATCGAAGGAGCATGAAGGTGGCGGAGACACACGATCCGATCGAGCTCGAGTTGTTCAAGAACGCCATCTTCTCCATCGCCGACGAGATGGCGCTGACGGTCTTCCGAACCACCTATTCCGGCGTGCTCAAGGACAACATGGACTACTCGACGGGCTTCGCCGACGCCGACGGCAAGCTCGCGGCGCAGGGCCTGACCCTTCCCGGCCATCTGGGCTCGGTGCCCACGGCCATGGAAGCGATCATGAGGCACTTCAAGGACGACATGGCGCCGGGCGATGTCTTCATCATGAACGACCCGTTCGACGGCGGCATGCATCTGCCGGACATCTTCGTCTTCAAGCCGCTCTTCCATGAGGGCGAGCGCCTGGCCTTCGCCTGCACGGTCTGCCACCACATCGATGTCGGCGGCCGCGTCGCCGGCTCGAACGCCTCCGATTCGACGGAGATCTATGCCGAAGGCCTGCGTATCGCGCCGATGAAGCTCTACGAGGCCGGCAAGCTCAACAAGACCATCATGACGTTCCTCGAGAAGAACGTCCGCCTGCCCGTCCAGCTCTTCGGCGACCTGCGCGCCCAGCTTGCGGCCTGCCATATCGGCGAGAGCCAGTTTGCGGATATCGTCGCGCGATACGGACCGGCCAAGACCAAAACCTACCTGGAGGAGGTCATCGACTATGCTGAACGGCTGACCCGGGCGGCACTGGAGAAGCTGCCCGACGGTGAATGGAGCTTCGAGGATTGGATCGACGACGACGGTGTCGAATACGGCAAGCCGATCCGCCTGTTCGTCACCATCCGCAAGAAGGGCGGCCACATGGTCGTCGACTGGACGGGGACGAATCCCCAGGTCAAGGGCGCGATCAACAACACGCTATCCTTCACCAAGGCCGCCTCCTACACCGGCGTGCGTTCCGTCCTGCCGCCCGGTATCCCCAACAATGAAGGCGTGTTCCGCGCCATCGAGGTGATCTGTCCGCCCGGCACGGTCGGCAACGGCGTATTGCCGGCCGCCTGCGCCGCGCGCGGCCTCACCGGCTTCCGCATGGTGGACTGCATGTTCGGTGCGCTGGCCATGATGCTGCCCGACAAGGTCAAGGCGGCCGGCGACGGCGGCAATACCGGCATCTCCATCGGCGGCTACCATGCCGACCGCAGCCCCTTCATCTATGTCGACTTCACCTGCGGCGCCTGGGGCGCCCGGCCCTGGGCCGACGGTCTCGACGGCAACTCGCACATGTTCGCCAACATGGCCTCCCACTCGATCGAGGTGACGGAGGCCGAGCAGCCCATCCAGCTCACCGCCTACGAGTTCGTCCCCGACCGCGCCGGTGCCGGCAAGTTCCGCGGCGGCGTGCCCTTCCGGCGCGACTACAAGTTCCTGGAAGATGAAGGCATGCTGCAGGTGCGTTCCGATCGGCGTGACCACAGGCCGTTCGGCCTGTACGGCGGCGGTCCCGGCGCGCCGTCGGAGAACTACCTGAATCCGGACGGCGAGAACCGGCTGCTGCCTTCCAAGCTCACCATGACGATCCGGAAGGGCGACGTCTTCCGCCACGTGCTGGCGGGTGCCGGTGGCTGGGGCGATCCGCTGGAGCGCGATCCCGCTGCCGTGCTCCGTGATGTCCGCAATGAGCTGCTTTCGCCGCAGAAAGCCCTCGCCGACTACGGTGTCGTGCTCGACATATCTACCTGGATGGTTGACGCCGAAGCCACGACGCGCCGACGTGACGAGATCCGCAGGATACGCAACTGGACGGAGGTGCCCAAGGTCCAGTGGCACGATCCGGAGCCCCTCCGGCGCGCTGCGGAATAGCCGACATGCCCGTGACCTTTCGCGCTGGTGTCGATATAGGCGGCACCTTCACCGACATCGTGCTGCTCGGCTCCGATGGCACCATCCATACCAAGAAGATCTCGTCGAGCGTCGGCAACTACGCCCAGGCCATCGTCGACGGCCTGCACGAGGTCTTCCAGGAGACCGGCCTCTCCGGCGTCGGCATCGACGAGATCCGTCACGGCACCACGGTGGCCTCCAACGCCATCCTCGAACACAAGGGCGCCCGCGTCGGCCTGATCACCACCAAGGGCTTCCGCGACGTGCTGGAAATCCGCACGCTGCGCATGCCGCGCCTCTACGACATCGGCTGGACGAAGCCTGCGCCGCTGGTCGAGCGCTACCTGCGCGAGGTCGTCGACGAGCGTGTCGATCATCGTGGCCATGTGGAACGGGCCCTCGATCCGGCGGATGCCGAGCGTGCCGTCGACGCGCTGCTGGCGGAGAAGGTCGAGGCGATCGCGATCTGCCTGCTCAACTCCTTCGCCAATCCGGCGCACGAAGCGATGCTGAAGGAGGTGGTGACCGCCAAGGCGCCAAATCTGCCCCTCAGCGTTTCCTTCGAAGTCCTGCCCGAGATCAAGGAATACGAGCGGACCTCAACGACCGTCATCAATGCCTACGTCATGCCGATCGTGGCCACCTACCTGCGCGCCCTGCGCAAGGGGCTCGATGCCGGCGGCATCGGTGCGCGCCTGCTGCTGATGCAGTCGAATGGCGGCCTCACAACCGATACGGCGGCGGCGGAAAGGCCGATGAACATCATCGAATCCGGCCCGGCCGGCGGCGTCGTGGGCGCGCAGGCCCTGGCGCGCGCCAAGGGGCTGGACAGGATCATCACCTTCGACATGGGCGGCACGACAGCCAAGGCTTCCATGGTCGAGCAGGGCGAGGTCGCGCGCGCCCAGGAATACGCCGTGGGCGCCGGCATCATGATCGGCTCGCGCCTGCTGACGGGCGCCGGCTACACCCTCAAGGTCCCGGCCATCGATCTGGCGGAGGTCGGCGCCGGAGGCGGCTCCCATGTCTGGATCGACGCGGGTGGTGCGCTGCAGGCCGGTCCGGAAAGCGCCGGCGCCCTGCCCGGTCCCGTCTGCTACGATCAGGGCGGCATCGAACCCACCATCACCGACGCCAATGTGCTGCTGGGTTACATCAACCCCAGTCATCTGGTGGGCGGTGCGCTCAAGCTCAATGCCGGCAAGGCGCGTGCCGTGTTCGAGGAGAAGGTCGCCAGGCCGCTCGGCATGTCCGTGGAACGTGCGGCCTACGGTGCGCACCTGATCGTCGCCTCGAACATGATCCGCGCCATCAAGGCAGTGTCGACCGAGCGTGGCCGCGACCCCCGCGACTTCTCCCTCTTCGCCTTCGGCGGCAACGGCCCGCTGTTCGCCGCGGGCATGGCGGCCTCGCTCGGCATACGCCGCGTGGTCATCCCGCCGTCGGCCGGCCTGTTCTCCTCATTCGGCCTGCTCTACGCCGACGTCGAGCATCACTACGCCCGCACCTTCCGCCGGCTTCTGCGGCAAGCCGACCTGGGCGAGATCCAGTCCGCCTGGGAGGCGCTGGCCGCGCAGGCCGTCGATCAGCTTGCCGCCGAGGGCTTTTCGGACGAGCGGGCGCGGCTGCGGCGCTCGGCGGCGCTTCACTACAAGGGGCAGAGCTACGAGCTCGTCGTCCCGGTGCCGGATGGACCGGTCGACACCCGCATGGTCACGCACCTCGAGCAGGCCTTCGCCGAGGAGCATGAGCGCACCTACGGCCATCGTGCCGGTCCCGATGAGCCGGTCGAGCTGGTCTCGATCCAGCTCGTCGGCGCCGGCCTGCGCGACGGCGGCGCCGTCCCCGGAAACACCCGGCCGAGTCGCGCCGCGCCTACGGCCCAGCCTGCCCGAAAGGCCTATTTCGGCGACAAGCACGGATGGCTGGAGACGCCGGTGCTGAGCCGGGTCGATCTCGGCAACGGCCGCGTCGGCCCGCTGATCGTGGAAGAGTACGATTCGACCTGCGTCGTCCCTCCGGGTGCCCGCGCCGAGCGCGACGCTACCGGAAACATCGTCATAACGCTTCCTCCAGGCTAGAGCGGGATGAGATGAGGTCGAACCGCATGCGGTTCGACCTCATCTCATCCTCGCGCAAAGGTGATCGCGGTTCCACAGGAGCATGATGAGCCCGGCTGATTCCAGCCGGGCTCATCATGCTTTAGACGGACACCCCGCGCTGGCTCAGGTCGTCGACGCCATTCCCGGCAGCCACAGCGCGATGTCCGGCCAGATGGACAGCACCAGCACCATCAGCATCATGGTGAGCACGAAGGGTGCCGCGCCGATGATGACGTCATTGATGCGCCCCCGCTTGCGCAAGCCCTGAACCACGTAAAGGTTGATGCCGACCGGCGGCGTGATCATCGCCAGCTCCATCAGAATGATGACGATGATGCCGAACCAGACGGGATCGTACCCTGCATTGAACAGGATCGGTGAGATGATGGGTACCGTTGCGACCATCATCGACAGCGTCTCCATGAACATGCCGAGCACGAAGTAGAACGCCACGACGACGATCAGCAGTTCGATCTTGTTCAGGCCGAGGCTGGTGATGAAGCGGTTGACCTGCGCCGTGAGCCCGATCGACGTGATCACGAAGTTCAGGAAATAGGCGGCCAGAAGAATGGCCATGATCATCGCCGTGGTCCGCATGGTGCCTTCGAAGGCGCTGAGCAGGACCTGCAGCGTGAGCCTGCGACGCCAGGCAGCAATGGCGGCAGCCGCGATGACACCCAGCGCCGCGGATTCCGTCGCCGTCGCCCATCCCGCGTAGATCGATCCGAGCACGGCCAGGAAGATGACGAGCGGCGGCAGGAGATCGGGCAGAGCGGCAACCCGTTGTCCCCAGCTCGTCTCGGTCGGCCGTCCCCCCATGCCCGGTCTGAGCACACAGATCGCGACGACCGTGAGGCTGAACAGCGCAGCCAGCACGACGCCCGGCAGGAACCCGGCAAGATACAGCTTCGGAATCGACGTGTCGGTCAGTACGCCATAGACGATCATGTTGATGGAGGGCGGGATGAGGATGCCGAGCGTGCCACCTGCCGCGATCGTGCCGAGGAAAAGCCGCTCCGAGTAGCCACGCTTCTCCACTTCGCCGAGGGCGACGGTCCCGATCGTGGCCGCTGTCGCGACGCTCGATCCAGACGTCGCGGCGAACATCGCGCAGGCGGCGATGTTGGAGTGCATCAGCCCGCCCGGCAGCCACGGCACCCAGAGCACCAGGGCATTGTACATGCGCTCGGCCATGCCGGAGCGCAGCAGGATCTCCCCCAACAGAACGAAGAACGGAATGGCGACCAGCAGGAAGTTGTTGGACGTCCCCCAGGCGATCTCGCCCATCGCCAACGACAGAGGGAGCTTCGAGTAGATCGCGGAAAGCGCCAGGCCGAGGACGCCGAGCGCGGCCGCGACCGGTATGGCGAGCGCCAGCAGGCCGATCAGGATCACCAGCGTGACAAGCAGCACGTCAGGCATTCCTTTCGCGGCCCTGCCGCTCCTGCAGGTCGCGGACCTCGTCCTGGACCTCCTCCTCCGCGGAGCGCGTGCCGATCAGCCGCGCCGCGCCCCGCAGATCGCCGGAAGAGGCGGTGCGAAGAGCGTGGACCAGCAGCAGGATTCCGATCGCAACGAACACCGCGAGACCCACGACCCAGACAGCCTGCGGGATCACGGTGGGAGTCTCGAGCGCCGACTGGCTGCGGGATTCCGACGTCCACGATTGCGATACGACGGACACGCCATGCCAAGCGATGAGGGCAAAGAAGCCGACCAGCAGCACCTGAGCCGCGACATCGAGAGGCAGGCGCACCTTCTGCGGAAAAAGAAGGTAGAGCGAGTCGATGCGGATGTGGGCGCGATCGAGCAATGCCGCTCCCAGCCCCCAGGCGGTGCCGATCGCCAGCGCATAGCCCGCAAGTTCGTCGGCGCCGCCGATGGAGAGCACGAGGAACTTGCGCATCAGGACTTCGACGGCGATCAGGACGGCGGCGAGCAAGACAAGCGCACCACCGAACCAGAGCCCCCACCGGGCGAAGCGACGCACGCCGCTCATCAAGACGCCTTCGTGGCGACAGTCAGGGCGTGGGCGCCGTGAGACCCAGCGTCTTGCCGACAGTCTCGTTCCATTCCTTGGCGCAGGCGGCGCCGCAGCGCTTGGCCCAGCCGGCCAGCACGGCACCTTCGACGAGTTTCTTGTGGGTAGCGGCCTCCTCGGGCTTGACCGGCACGATCGTCATCTTAGCGAGCTTGCCCATCGTGCAGGGCTGCTTGCCGGTGTTGCAGTTCTCGGCCTCGCTGGTCGTCGTCTTGATCGTCGTCCACATCTTGTCTTCGTAGGCCTTGAACTGGTCGAGCAGGAAGGCTTGCGTCTTCGGATCCAGCCGCTTCCAGGTGTTCAGGTTGACCGCCAGGACGTTGATGCTCCAGCCGAGCGACATCGGATAGATCGACTTGGTGACTTCCGCCCAGCCCGCGGTGTTGCCCGACAGGCTGCCGGTCACAGCGCAGTCGACCACGCCGTTGTTCAACGCCGGCACGACTTCCGCGAAGGCCATGCTGACGGCCGTGCCGCCGACTCCGCCCAGGAAATCACGCATGGTGTTGTTGAAGACCCGGATCTTCTTGCCCTTGAAGCCGTCGAGGCCGCTGATCACGTCGCGGCACCAGAAAACCTGAGGCGTGTTGCCGCCGAAGGCGAGCAGCTTCGAGTTCCAGTTCTTCTGCATCTGCTTGTCGATCACGTCGCGATAAGCGTTGCAGGCGGCCCGAGCCTTGTCCGGATCGAGTGTCAGGCCCGCAAGGTCACAGGCCTCGAAGCGCGGATCGTCGCCGGCCATCTTGGAGATGTCCATGGCGGCAAAGTCCATCACGCCCATCTTCAGGAGCCGCAGCATCGTCTTGTCGTCGATGCCCATCTGGTCAAGCGGCGTGACGTCAGCGGTGATGGCGCCCTTGGACGCCTCTGGAAGCGTCTTGCGCCAGAATGGGATTTCGTCGTGGATGGATACCGGCGTCGGGCTGTTCAGTCCGATGACCTTGAACTGGCTCTTCGGCAGATCCTGGGCGCCAGCGGCCGAAACGACTGCAGTGGCCAACGCCAACCCGGAGACGATACGCTTGATCATGGGCATCCCCCTCTCCTCCACTCCCCGTGCATGCAGGAGGCCAATCAGCAAAATGCATGCCATGGGATTCCGTGTCGAACCTCTCGCGCCGCCCAACGGGGCGTTGCATGCCTTCTTCGACTCTCGCCCAGTCCAACGGAATTGTCGAGACGGCGTCGACCCGCGCCCGTGCTCTCAGAGAGTCGAAGCCGCCGGGTTGGTGGCGGTCCGAAAGACAATCCCCCTACTCCTCGGGCTCGGTCGTGAATTCGAGCGGATGTCCGGCCTGTCGGGCGGCATTGATGCCCTCCGTCGCCTTGCTCTCGGCGATGTCGCGCGTGTAGGCCGCGACGACGCAGGCGCCGCGCTGATGAGCCGTCATCATCACCCGATAGGCCTGGTCCTCGCTCATGTGGAAGACCATCATCAGCACACCGATCACGAACTCACGGGGCGTATAGTCGTCGTTGACCAGGATCACCTTGTAGAGGCGCGGCTGCTCGATCTTGGGCTTGGCGATCGTCTCCGGTTTGACGTCGATATCGCTCATCGTCCGTCTCCTGCACGTCTGTCGATCCCGCCCTACAGATTGACGCATTCGCGGCCTGTTGCAACGGCCGTTCAGGCGATCGCCGCCATGGCCGCCTCGAGATCCTTCACCAGCGCCGCAAAGGCCGCATGCCGCGCATCCTGATCGGGCACGCGCAATATCGACGATGGATGAACGGTCACCATGCCGCGCTGGCCTTCGGCCAGTTCGATCGGACGCCCTCTTTCGCTGGAAAGCACGACCGGCCGCCCCGCCAGAACGACGGCCGCCGTCACGCCCAACGCCAGAATGAGCCGCGGCCGCACGATGGAGATCTCCTGCTTCAGCCACACGCGGCAGACCTCGACCTCGTAGCGATTGGGTCGCTTGTGCAGCCGCTTCTTGCCGCGAGGTTCGTTCTTGAAGTGCTTCACGGCATTGGTGAGATAGACCTTTCGCCGATCGAGCCCGGCCTCCGCCATGGCCCGGTCGAGCAGCTTGCCGGCCGGCCCCACGAAGGGATGCCCCTCGAGGTCCTCCCGATCGCCCGGTTGCTCGCCCACCATCATGAGGGATGCCCGCGCCGACCCCTCTCCGAACACCGTCTGTGTGGCGTTGCGGTAGAGGGAACAGCGCGTGCATGATGCTGCCTCGCGTGCCACCGCCTTGAGCGCGGATGCGGCCGTCGGCACGGGTCAACCCTTGCCCAGTTCGCGCTTCAGCACCTGCGCATCATGCGGCGCCATCAGCTTGTCGGTATTGTCGAAATAGACGAAGACGTCGCGCGGCACCGCTTTCGCCGGGCGGCCGGCGAAGTTCCCGTCACGCATCGGCCCGCCGTCCCGCCAGGTACGGATCCGCCTCGCCCAGCGCCGCAGTTCGGCCGCGTCGTATCCGCTGCGATAGAGCTCGCGCGAACCATGCAGCCGGCAGTAGATGAAGTCCGACGTTGCATCCATCAGCAGCGGCCACTCGACCGTGTCCGCGCACACCAGGGCGATGTCGTGCCGCCGCAACAGATCGATGAAGGCAGGATCACGAAAGCTGTCGTGACGGACCTCCACGGCATGCCGCAGACGCTGGCGCGGCACCTTCGTCTTCAGCCAGGCACGCGCCTTCAGGCGATGGTCGTGCTTTCGCGCGAGTGTTGCCGCCGATTGCGCAGTGCGTGGCAGCAGTTCGAAGAAAGCATGGAGACGATCAGGATCGAAGCGGAAGGTGGGCGGAAGCTGCCACAGGATCGGCCCCAGCTTCTTTCCCAGCCGCAGGATACCCGAGGCGAAGAAGTTCGCCAGTGGCGCCGTGGGCTCCTTGAGGCGCTTCATGTGGGTCAGGAAGCGCGGCCCCTTCACCGCGAACATGAAGTCGTCGCCCGTGTCCTCATGCCAGCGCGCGAAGGAGTCCGGCCGCTGCATGCTGTAGAACGTGCCGTTGATCTCGACGGTGGGAAATACCGAGGCGACATGGGCAAGTTCGCGTTTGTGCGGCAGGCCCTTCGGATAGAACTGCCCGCGCCACGACTTGTAGGTCCAGCCGGACAGGCCGATGCGGACCTCGCCTTGGCGCTTCCTCGAGGGGGACGGCATGGCGTCCGAACGCTCGTGCCGCGGCGTGGTTGCGTCACGGCCGCTTAGCAAGGTTCCTTCAGGAAACGATCGACCAGCCGGTCCGCACGACTGCGATCCGTGAAGACGAGGTGGCGCGCCAGGTTGCGCGGCGACGAAGCCAGGTAGAACCGCTCGTACTGCTCGTTGCGGCTCCCGAGGGCGCTGCCGGCGAAATCCCAGGCAAGCCGGAAGATGCGGATGCGCTCCTCCGCCGGCATGCCCTTGGCACCCGGAAGATAGCGGTCGATGAGAGGCCGCAATTCCTTGTCGGCCATCTGCGCCGCCGACGGCGTGGCGAACAGATTGTGCGATCCGATCAGCCGCAGGATCTCGTTCACCCGCGGGAACCACAGGGGGAGCATTGCGCGCAGCGCATGCATCGGACCACTGGACGGCGTCCATAGGCTGCTCGGCCATTCCCGCGCCTCGGCCACGGCCGCGGCCACGGCAGCGCGCGTGAACTCGGCATAGGCCCAGATCTCGCCGATCATGCGCATGGTCTCGGGGTCGGCCGCGTTGATGGCCGCCGCCGTCCGCAGCGCCAGCCCCCAGGCGAAGTCCAGCTTCACCGAAGCCCTGATCATCGTCTGATGCTGGACGTTGGCCGGCCAGCTCGTCGTCATCACCGAATTGTAGACAGCCAGGTTGCAGTCGATGAACACGCGGTCGCGCGGCACCTCGACGTCGTCGAAGATGACGAAGGCGTCCTGCTCGTCGAAGCGGCTCGACAGCGGATGGTCGAACAGATTGCCGGGACTGGAGACGCTGTCGCGGCAAAGAAACTTCAGTCCCGGCGTTTCCGTCGGAATGCAGAAAGACAGGGCATAGTCATCAGAGCCCTGCGGCAGCGGCGCCGCCGGATAGATCGCGATCTCGTCGGCAAAGGGCGCCAGTGTGGCGAGGACCCGGGCGCCGCGTACGACGATGCCGTGCTCGGTGTCCGCGACCTTGCGCAAGGCATGCGCGTTGCCCGGCGCCGGCGCGTCGCCGGTCGCCTTGTCGACCGTCGGCTGCACGATGGTATGCGTCAGCGAGATGTCGTTGCGGCGCAGGAACTTCTGGTAGGCGACCAGAAGCTCCAGGCCGGCCTCGTTGCC
>Ga0207868_1002109_pt1 | contig 12207 bp, 8 predicted proteins | sample Passage237B_FD_187370 | JGI IMG/M metagenome (GOLD analysis project Ga0207868, IMG submission 187370) | Cellulose adapted compost microbial communities from Newby Island Compost Facility, Milpitas, CA, USA - Passage2 37B (SPAdes) (version 3) ... | reverse complement strand
TGCCCATGGGCATCCCCGGAACCGGAGTCACGATGACGCCCTCCTCCCCTGCCGACGCCGCACGTCCCGCTCCCCTCGCCGAGCGCGCCGCCGCGGGCGCGAGCCTGCCGCGCGCCGAGCGCGCCGCGGCCGCGCGCCCCTGGGCCGATGCGAGCCTCCCCGTCGCCGAGCGCGTCGCCGCCCTCATCGCTGTGATGACGATCGAGGAGAAGGCCGGCCAGCTCGTCGGAGCCTGGGTGGGAGCCGACGACAAAGGCGAGGACGTCGCACCCCACCAGCACCTCATGCACCCGCCCGCGGACCTCGACGCGCTGCTCCCGCACGGCATCGGCCAGCTGACGCGGCCCTTCGGCACCCGCCCGGTGGACCCCGCCGCCGGAGCGCTGAGCCTCGCCCGCTCGCAGCGCCGCATCGCCGCCTCCAACCGCCACGGCATCCCCGCCATGGCGCATGACGAGTGCCTCGCCGGATTCGCCGCCTGGGGCGCGACCGCCTACCCCGTGCCCGTCGCGTGGGCCGCGACCTTCGATCCGCCGCTCATCGAGGAGATGGGCGCGCAGATCGGCGCCGACATGCGCCGCGTGGGAGTCCACCAGGGCCTCGCCCCCGTCATGGACGTGGTGCGCGACCTGCGCTGGGGCCGCGTCGAGGAGACCATGGGCGAGGACCCGTACCTCGTGGCGACCACGGGCACGGCGTACGTGCGCGGCATGGAGTCGGCGGGCGTCGTCGCCACGCTCAAGCACTTCGCGGGGTACTCCGCCTCCAGGGGCGCGCGCAACCTCGGCCCCGTCTCGATGGGCCCGCGCGAGTTCGCGGACGTCATCCTGCCGCCGTTCGAGATGGCCGTCGTCCACGGCAAGGTCCGCTCCGTCATGAACTCGTACAGCGACGTCGACGGCGTCCCGGCCGTCGCGAACCGCCGCCTGCTCACAGAGCTGCTGAGGGAGACGTGGGGATTCGACGGCATCGTCGTCGCCGACTACTTCGCGATCGCGTTCCTCCACCTGCTCCACCGCACGGCGGCCGATGCCGCGGGCTCGGCGGCGCAGGCCCTCGCCGCCGGCATCGACGTCGAGCTGCCCAACCCCGACGCCTACGCGCAGCCGCTCATCGAGGCCGTCCGCTCCGGCGCGATCCCCGAGGAGCTCGTCGACACCGCGCTCGCCCGCGTGCTGAGCCTCAAGGCGGAGCTCGGCCTGCTCGACGCCGACTGGGATCCCGTCCCGCCGGCGCTGCGCGAGCTCGAGGCGCAGGGGGTGGACATCGACGACGTCGAGGCGGTGCGCGGCAAGGTCTCGCTCGACACCGAGCGCGGTCGCGACATCGCCCGCCGCATCGCGGAGGAGTCCGTCATCCTGCTGTCCAACGACGGCACCCTGCCGCTGAGCCAGCCGCATCGCATCGCGGTCGTCGGCCCGGCCGCGGACTTCGAGTTCGCCGTCCTGGGCTGCTACTCCTTCCCCGCGCACATCGGCGTGCAGTACCCGGGAACGCCCACGGGCATCGAGATCCGCACCCTGCTCGAGGCCATCACGGCCGAGTTCCCCGGCGCGCAGATCACCCACATCCCCGGCACGACGCTCGACGGCGGCGAGACCGACGCGATCGCCGACGCGGCGGCGGCGGCGGCGCGCGACGCCGACGTGGTCATCCTGGCGCTGGGCGACCGCGCCGGGCTGTTCGGTCGCGGCACCTCCGGCGAGGGCTGCGACGTCGAGGACCTCACCCTCCCAGGCGCGCAGGCCCGGCTGCTCGAGGCCGTGCTCGACGCTGGCACGCCCACCGTCCTCACTCTCCTGTCAGGCCGCCCGTACGCGCTCGGCACCGCCCCCGAGCGGGCATCGGCGATCCTCCAGACGTTCTTCCCCGGCGAGGAGGGCACCGGCGCGATCGCGGGCGTCATCAGCGGCCGCGTGAACCCCTCGGGTCGCCTGCCCGTGCACATCCCCCGCACCCCCGGCGGCCAGCCGTGGACATACCTCGCGGCGCCGCTCGGTCGCCTGAACTCGGGCTCGACTCTCGACCCCACGCCCGCCTTCCCCTTCGGCCACGGCCTGGGCTACGGGCGCTTCGCGTGGTCCGATGCGACGATCTCCGCCGCGTCCTTCCCGACCGACGGCTCGGTCGAGATCTCCGTGACCGTCGTCAACGGCACGGAGCGAGACGGCGCCGACGTGGTGCAGGTCTATCTGCACGACCCGGTGGCGCAGGTGGTGCGGCCGGAGCACAGGCTCATCGGCTTCGCGCGCGTGCCGCTCGCGGCGGGCGAGTCCGCACGGGTGACGTTCGAGATCCACGCGGACCTCACGAGCTTCATCGGCCGCGACCTCACGCGCGTCGTGGAGCCGGGGGCCATCTCGCTCGGCATCGCGCGCTCCGTGGGCGACATCGTCTTCCCGCTCGAGGCTGAGCTCACCGGGCCCGAGCGCACCGTGGACCACACGCGCGTCATGACGCCGCGCGTGACGATCGCGAGGCTCTAGCCGGCGAAGGAGTGGGCCGGCGCGCCCGCGACTCCGGGCCGCAGCGTGAAGACGGCGCCCTGGTTCTCGTCACGGGCATCGGCGGTGAGGAACTGCCACGCCGAGGTCACATAGAGCGTGGCCATGTCCTCGTCGCCGAACGCCGGCGCCGTGACCTGGCTCGCAGGAAGCGCGATGCGCTCGGTGAGCTCGCCGTCCGCGTCGTAGCGCTCCACCGCGCCCGCGCCGTAGCGCGCGACCCACAGCCCGCCCTCGCGGTCCACCGCGAGGCCGTCGGCGATGCCGCACTCCTGGTCGAAGACGACGAGGCGCCGCCCGTTCGCGATCTGCCCGGCATCGGCGTCGAAGTCGTACGCGAGCAGCACCCACGCGAGCGTGTCGACGAGGTACATGGTCGACCCGTCGGGGCTGAAGCCGATGCCGTTGGGGAACTGCACGCCGTCGATCGCGACGCGCACGTCGCCGTCGGGCTCGACGCGGTACAGCGAGCCGGGACGCGAGCCGAACTCGAGCGCCGTCGCGCCCACCCACAGGCGACCCCTCGCGTCGCACACGCCGTCGTTGAGCCGATGCGTGTCCGGCACGAAGCCGCGCGCGACCCACTTCGCCGGGGGATTGCGCGGCGCGGCGAGGGCCACGCCCTCGCGCAGGCCGCACACGTAGCCGCCGCCCACACGCGGGCGAGCGACGCCCACAGGCTGCCCGCAGTCGAACACCTCGTGCATGCCCGTCGCGTGCGAGAACGTGTGAAGCCGGCCTGGCGTGATGTCGACCCAGCTGAACAGTCCCGTCGCGGCGTCCCAGTGCGGCGACTCCCCGAGCTCGAACACGCCCAAGGCGAGCCTCTCGACCGCCACGTCCGTCATGCGCACCGTCCTTGCCCCCGATCTTGCGCGACCGTCGCCGGTCAGTACGTCACGGGCGCCGGACCGAGCTCCTCGAGGAGCTTGGCCATCGCCACGTACGCGCGATTACGGTACGCGACGATCTCCGGCAACGCCTCCGGGGGAGCGTTGAGGAAGCCACGGCCGGACTTCACGCCCAGGGCGCCCTGGTCGATGAGGTCCTGCAGGATCTGCGGAGTCTTGAACCGCTCGGGGAAGTCCGCCTCGAAGCTCGCGTAGCAGAAGCGGTACACGTCCAGGCCTGCCATGTCCGCGATCGCGAAGGGGCCGAAGAACGGCAGGCGGAACCCGAACGTCGTGCGCACGATGGTGTCGATCGCCTCGACGGAAGCGACGCCCTCCTCGACCAGCTGCGTCGCCTCGTGGAACAAGGCGTACTGCAGGCGGTTGAGGACGAAGCCGGTCGCATCGGAGATGCGGGCGGAGAGCTTGCCCGATGCCGTGAGAAGCTCCTCGACCGGGGCGAGGAGGTCCGTGTCCGTGCCGTCGTGCGGGATGAGCTCCACGCCCGGGATGAACGGCGCAGGGTTGGAGAAGTGGACGCCGAAGAAGCGCTCAGGGCCCTGCACCGCGGCGGCGAGCTTGGTGATGGAGATCGTCGAGGTGTTGGAGCCGATGATCGCGTCCGGTCGCGCCGCGGCACTGATGCGCGCGAGGGTCTCGTGCTTGACGTCGATGCGCTCGAAGACCGCCTCGATGATGAAGTCGGCCTCTGCGACGGCCTGCTCGATGGTCTCTGCGGCACTGATGCGCTCCGCGATGGTCCCGGGCGCGCCGGCGGGGAAGAGCCCGTCACGCTCGAAATCCCCCGCCTCCTTCACGAGGCGATCGAGGTTGGCGCGTGCCACCTCGCCCGAGACGTCGGCGATGACGACGTCCCTGCCGGCGAGCGCGAAGACCTGGGCGATGCCTCCGCCCATGTAGCCGGAGCCGACGACGGCGACCTTCTGGATCATGCTTCCTCCTCGTAGGCGCAGATCGCGTCGACCTTCGCCTTGGAGGCGGACGCGGGGTCGAAGGTGTGCTCGAGCCATTCGGCGACGAGCTTCTTGGCGAGCTCAAGGCCGATGACTCGCTGGCCCAGGCACAGCACCTGGGCGTTGTTGGACAGGACGGAGCGCTCCACGGAGTAGGCGTCGTGCGCCGTCACCGCGCGCACGCCGGGGACCTTGTTCGCGGCGATCGCGACGCCCAGGCCAGTGCCGCAGATGAGCAGGGCGCGGTCGGCCTCGCCTGCCGCGACCTTGCGTGCGGCGGCCACCGCGACGTGCGGGTAGGCGGTGTGCTCGTCGCGGCTCACGCCCACGTCCTCGACGGACGCGACGCGCGGGTGGGCGCGCAGCACCTCCGCGAGAGCGGTCTTATAGTCGTAGCCGGCGTCGTCTCCCCCGACGACGATCCGGAGCCTCTCGCTGGTCATACGTGCACCACCTCGCTGCCTGCAAGCGCGGTCACGATGATCGCGAAGGATGTCGCACCCGGGTCCGGGTGGCCGATGCTGCGCTCGGCGAGCGGGCGGGCCCGGCCGAGCTTGGGGGCGAGCTCTGCGGTCGCGGCGGCGGCCGTCGTCGCGGCGGCGGCCGCGGCGGTGAGCGCCTGGGGGATGGGCTGGTCGGCGTTCGCGAGCACGGCGTCGACGAACGGCGCGATCGCATCGACCATGGTCTTGTCCCCCACGGCGGCCTTGCCCAGCTCCCGCACGGCCGCGGCCGCAGCCGATGCCGCGGTGCCGAGCGTCGCGGCGTCCCACGCGCCCTCGTCGACGTGCGCACCGAGGGCGGTCAGCATCGCGCCCCATAGCGCGCCCGACGTGCCGCCCGCCTTCTCCGACCATGCGTCGCCTGCGCCCGCGAGGAGGTCGCGCGGGGCCTGGCTCGACGCGTGCGCCGTGGCGTAGTCGAGGGCGGCGGTGACGCCGCGGAGCATGCCGGTGCCGTGGTCGCCGTCGCCCGCGATCGCGTCAAGCGCTCCCAGCGAGACGTGCTCGCGCTCGATCGCCTCACGTGCCACCTCGAGCGCGGCGACGATGCGGGCGTTCGCGGCCGACTGTGCCTCGGTGAGCTCCACGGAGGGCTCAGCATCGGACACGGCGCCCGTGGCATCAGACACCGCTGCACCCGACACGGCGCCCGCCGCGACGGCCCCTGCCCCGGCGGGCGAGACGGAGCCGCGCCGGTAGGCGGGGGTGTAGGCCGGGGCCTCCCACAGGCGCTGCAGCTCGTCGTCGAGCCACGTGATCGTGAGCGATGCGCCCGCCATGTCGAGGCTCGTCACGAGCTCGCCGCACTCGCTCACGACGATGTCGAGACCCGCGTCCGTGAGCTGGTCCCACACGTGCTTGAGCAGGACGAAGAGCTCTTCGTACTTCACGGTGCCCAGGCCATTGACGATGACGCCGACGCGCCCGTCGGTCCCTGCGGGACGCTCGGCGAGAAGCGGCTCGATGAGCGCTGCCGCGAGCTCCTCGACGGGAGGGGTGGGCTCGTCGCGCACGCCGGGCTCGCCGTGAATGCCCAGGCCGACCGACATCATGCCCTCGGGGACGTGGAACAGCGGGGCATCGGCGCCGGGCAGGGTGCAGCCGTCCCACGCGACGCCCATGGTGGACGTCGCCGCGTTGGCCTTGCGCATGACGCGCTCGACCGCGTCGATGCTCTGCCCCTCGGCGGCGGCCGCCCCGCCGAGCTTGAACACCACGAAGTCGCCCGCGATGCCGCGCCGCTTGGACACGTCGGAGGCCGGGGCGCTCGCGACATCGTCCGTCACGAGGACGGTGCGGCAGTCGATGCCCTCGTCGCGCAGGCGCTTCTCGGCCTCGCCGAAGTGGATGACGTCGCCCGCGTAGTTGCCGAAGCTGAAGATCACTCCCCCGCCGGCGTGGGCGGCCTTGGCGACGCGATACGCCGCGCCGGCCGACGGCGAGGTGAAGACCTGCCCGCACACGGCGCCAGCCGCGAGCCCTTCGCCCACCGTGCCGGCGAAGGCCGGGTAGTGGCCAGATCCGCCGCCGATGACCACGGCGACGTGCCCCTGCGGCAGCGGCGTCGCGCGGACCACTCCGCCGTCCACCCGGCGCACGGTGTCGGCGTGGACGCGCACGAAGCCCTCGAGGGCGTCGTCCACGAAGGTGTCGGGATCGGAGATGATGCGCGGCATGGCGTCGTTGCCTCCTTACGCGGTGACGGGACGGGGCAGCGTCGGCTGCTGGACGCGGCTCACGCCCAGGGTGTAGTCGGGGGTGCGCGGCAGGATCCGCCGCAGGTAGCGCTCGTTCGCGGCGCTCACGGACAGGCCGTCGCCGCCATAGTTCTCGACGCAGATGACGCCCTGGAAGCCGTTGGCGATGGCCATCTTGACTCCCTCGCGGTAGTTGATCAGCCCCATCTCCATGTACTGCGGCAAGGCGACCACGGCGCCGGTGACGGGGTCCTCGTCGCGCGAGTAGCTCTTCACGTGCCAGAAGTTGGTGTACGGCAGGGTCTTCTCGAGCAGGTCGCGCCAGTGCTCGACGGGCTCGGGCAGGCGGATCAGGTTGCCGATGTCGGGATTGAGCCCGACGTTGGGGCGACCGATCTCCTCGCACAGCCGGGCGGCGGAGTCGCCGGTGCCGAGGTAGGTGTGCTCGTACATCTCGAGCGAGACCACGATGCCCAGCTCCGCGGCGTGGTCGCCGAGCACCTGGAAGCGGCGCACGGCCTCGGCGCGCACGGCCGGGTCCTCGCTGTCGCGGTGGCCGGGCTTGCGCCAGAACCACAGGAGCCGTTTCTGCTCCTCGGTGAGGGCCTGGTGAAGGCCGAACGAGACGGTGTGGATGCCCAGCCGTGCCGCCGCGTCGAGCGTGCGGTGGGAGTAGGCGAGGTTGTCGTCGCCGTGGGCCGCGTCGATGACGGAGCGGCGGATCGCGGAGACAGACGCGAGGCCGATGCCCGCCTGCTGAGCGGCAGACTCGAGCGCGTCGAGCTGGCCGGGAGTGAGGTCGCCGGGGCGGACCCACGAGTCCGTGAGGTCGACGAGCGTGAAGCCCGCCTCGGCGACCTCGGTGAGCACCGCGAGCGCATCGTCGTGCCAGGAGTCCAGGTCAGGCGTGCCCGGGGGGAAGTTCAGCACGCTGGCAGCGATGGGCCATGTCTCCGCGGTGAGCTGCATAATCGTGCACGATACATGATTCGCCTGTTCAGGGGAACACCTCCCTCCCTGCCACCGCGCACCGCGCACCGCGCACGTTTCCACTGGCGAGAGGGACGGATGATGCTCGCGTGACTCCTGAGGGAGTCACGCGAGCCCTGCACGACCCACGCGTCACGTCCGCCAGTGGAAACAGCGAGGCGGGGGTGGTGATCTGGCTGTGGTGGCGGGGCGGGCAGCGGCGGGCCCGGTGGTCGCGGGCGGACGTGGAGCGAGGGCTGGGCCCCGACCGTCAGTGGCTGTGGGTCTCGAGATCGAGCAGCGCGCGCTCGCGCACGCCGTTGAGGTGGGCGATCATCGCGGCGGCGGCGCGCTCGCCGTCACCTGCCGCGATCGCCTGGAGCACCGCATCGTGCTCCGGGATGGTGCTGCTGGCATCGGTCACGCCGGAGCCGGAGAACAGGCGGAAGCGCTGCAGCTGGCCGCCCAGGGGCGCGTAGGCCTGGGCGAGGAAGTCGTTGCCGATGCCCTCGAAGATCAGCTGGTGGAAGCGCTGGTCGGCCTCGAGATAGTCGCGGAAGGTCTCGAAGTCCTCACCGCGCGGAGCGGTCGCGAGGTCGTCCACGGCCTGGCGCAGCGACGACACGAGGTCGGGGCTGGCGTGCGCGGCGGCCATGCGCGCCGCGACGGGCTCGAGCACCAGTCGCGCCTCGATGAGGTGCGCCAGGTCGTCGGGCGTCATGAGGGGCGCGACGCGGTAGCCGCGGTTGGCGTATCGGCGCACCAGGCCGGTGCCCTCCAGTCGGGCGAGCGCCTCCCGCATCGGCGACGTGGAGACGGCAAACTCGCGCGCGAGCGCATCGATGGAGAGGGCGTCGCCGGGACGGACGTGGCCGTCCATGACGAGGGAGACCAGGCGGTCGTAGACGTCGTCCACGACAAGGCGCGGCTCGACCGGCCCCGGTCGCTGTCCCCTGGAGCTCACGCCGACATCGTAGGGCCCCGCCCGCGCATCACGCGGGGGGAACGTCCCGGGGTCAGTCCTCGGAGGCCTCGTCCTTGGCCTGGGGCGCGGTCTCGTCCTCGATGGAGCCGATGATCGCGCTCAGGTCCACGGCCTTGCCCGCGGTGTCCTTGACGGTCGCGCGGCGCAGGGCGTAGGCGGTCGCCTTGGAGCGGGCCACCTCGGCGACGATCGCGGGGATCTGGCCGGCGCGCTGGACCTGCTCGATGAAGCTCTGCGGGTCCATGCCGTACTGACGCGAGGAGTTCACCAGGTACTCGAGGAGCTCGTTCTCCTCCACCTCGATCTCGAGGTCGTCGGCGAGCTGGTCGAGGAGGATCTGAGCGCGCAGCGCCTTCTGGGCCTCCTCGGTGACCTCGGCGCGGTGCACGTCGTCGTCCAGGCGGTTCTCGTTCGCGAGGTGCTCGTGGACCTCACGCTCGATGACCTTGGCCGGCAGCGGGAAGTCGGTGGCCTTGTCGAGCTCGTCGAGGAGCTTGCCACGCGCCTCCATGGCCTGATTGTTGGCCTTGATGCGGCGGGTCTGCTCCTCCAGGTCGGCGCGCAGCTCCTCGAGCGTGTCGAACTCGGAGGCGAGCTGGGCGAACTCGTCGTCGGCGTCGGGCAGCTGACGCTCCTTGACGGCCGTGACCTTGACCTTGATGGTCGCCTTCTGGCCGGCCTGCGGACCCGCGGCGAGCGGCGCCTCGAAGGTGGTCTCCTCACCCGCGCTCAGGCCGGTGACAGCCTCGTCGAGGCCCTCGAGCATCGTGCCCGAGCCCACCTGGTACGAGGTGCCCTGGACCGAGTCCACGTCCTCGTCGCCCACCTTAGCCGACAGGTCGAGCGTCACGAAGTCGCCGTCCTTGGCGGGGCGGTCGACCGTGACGAGCGTGCCGAAGCGCTCGCGCAGCGAGGTGAGCCGCGCCTCGACGTCCTCGTCGGTGACGGTGATGGGCTCGACGACGATGGTGATGTCCTTCGCAGCCGGAAGCTTGACGGTCGGGCGCACCTCGACGGTCGCGGTGAACTCCAGACCCTCCTCGCCCTCGACCACGCCGGGAAGCTTGGTGACCTCGATCTCGGGGGCGCCGTATGGACGCAGGCCCTGCTCCTCGACAGCGCCCGCGTACCACTGCGCAAGGCCGTCGTTGACGGCGTGCTCGATGATCGTGCCCTTGCCCACGCGCTGCTCGAGGATCTTCGGCGGCACCTTGCCCTTGCGGAAGCCGGGGATGTTCACCTGCTCGCCCACGTGCTCGTAGGCGTGCTTCATGACGGGCGCGAGCTCTTCCTCGGTGACGCTGATGGTCAGCTTGACGGTGGTCTCGTCGATCTGCTCAAGGGCACTGGTCACTGCAACTCCTGTGTGGATGAAGGCCGCGCGCGCTGCATGCGCTCCGGGCAACCCGCCGATTCTACTAGCACGTGCTAGGGCCGCGCGCCGCCCCGGGATTACAGTGGCGCCACGCGGGCATCGTCGCCCGCTGAGGGAGACGACGATGTCATACGAACTGCGCCGCGCCCGCGTCTGGGCCTCGGTCGGCTATGTGCTCCAGGGCCTGTTCGGCTCGGTTGTTCTCACGAACCTTCCCGGGCTGCAGAGTCGCACCGGCATCGGCGACACCGAGGTGTCGCTGATCATGCTCGTGGTGCTGCTGGTCGCGGCCGGCGGCTCGCTGCTCGCGGGGTGGATCGCGCCTCGGCGTGGCAGCGCGGCCGTGCTCGTGCCAGCGTTCGTCCTGCAGGGCGCCGCCGTGCTGCTCGCGATCCTGCCGCTGCCGTTCGGATGGCTGTTCCCGGTGTTCGCAGTGTTCGGCCTGGGCATCGGGCTTGGCGACGCGGGCAACGGCATGCAGGGGCTCGTGATCCAGCGCGCGTACGGGCGCTCCATCATCAACGCGTTCTTCGCGTGCACGACGGGCGCGGCGATCTTCGGCGCGCTGCTCGTGTCCGGCGTGGCCGCGCTCAACCTGCGCTTCGAGGTGGGCCTGGCGGTGGCGGGCATCGTGGGCCTCACGCTCGTGTCCGGCATGCGCGGCAAGCTCGCCGCCGACCCCGAGTCCACGGCCACGGCATCGGGCGCCGATGCCGTGGCGAAGGTGCCGATCCCGCGGCGCGGGCTGCTCGTGTTCGGGCTCGTCGTCGCAGCGGTGTTCGTGGGCGACGGCGTGGTGAGCGCGTGGAGCTCGGTGCACCTCGAGTCGACGCTGTTCGCGGCCGCCTGGCTCGTGCCGCTCGGGTACGCGGCGTATCAAGGCTGCGTGCTGCTCGCGCGCCTCACGGGCGACAGGTTCGTCATGCTGCTGGGCCGCGTGCCGGTCGTGGCCGTGGCGACGGTGGTGGCGGGCGTGGGACTGCTGGGAGCCGCGTTCGCTCCCCTGCCATGGCTCGCGGTGGTGGGCTTCGCGGTGTGCGGCGCGGGCCTGGGCGTGCTGGTGCCGGTGTCGTTCACGGCGGCGAGCGACCTCGCGCCCGAGCGCACCGACGAGATCGTCGCGAGGCTCAACATCGCGAACTACGTTGGCATGCTCGTGGGCTCCGCGGCGACGGGCATCGTCGCCGACGCTCTCAGCCTGCCCATCGCGCTCGCCATCCCGGCCGTGCTGGTGCTTGCGTCGCTGGCGGCGGTGCCCGCGTTTCGCGTGCGGCCGCGCGAGAGTGTGCGGCCCGGGGTCTGAGCGACCCCGCGGCGCGCCGCCCGAGCGCCGCAGCGCTGTGCATCCTCGCGCCGCGCGTCATCCGCGCGCCGCCCGAGCGCCGTCCCCCGGCGCACCCCAGGCGCGCCAGCGCGCTGGTGTACCCGTTTGGCGCAGATTTCGACGGTCGGCGGATCCTGTTGTACCGGATGTGCGTTCTCCCCTCTCCGCCCGCCCACACGCCCCGCAGCCTCCCGCCGGCACGCACGCACACGCTGGCTCCGGCGTCGGGTGAGCAGATCGCGGCGACTCCCGCACGCACGCACACGCTGGCTCCGGCGTCGGGTGAGCAGATCGCGGCGACTCCCGCCCGCACGCGCGCACAGGCGCCCTCACGCGGCCTCCCCACGCGCGCCCCGTAGCCTCCCGCCGGCACGCACGCAGCCTCTTCCTCAGCCACCGACGAGGTCTGGTCGCGCCGTCGTTCGTGCGCGCCCGAGTGCGGTGTTCGCGGCGTTCGCTCCCGTCTGGATCGCTTGGGCGCCGGGCCATCAGCTCGTCCTCAGTGCACATTCGGTACAGCAGGATTCCCGAGGGGGCGAAAATGCGACCATTTCGGTACACCCGGTAGACGCGCGCTCGAAAAACGCGCTGCGGACACCGATCGCGCGCACGAGCTGCGGCCGAACGGCCTCTCGAGTGCTCCCCCAGCCGCGCCAGGATCTGGACCCGCGAGCCTCCAGCTCGCGAACGTCCTCATCAGTCGGGGTGACAGGATTTGAACCTGCGACCCTCTGCTCCCAAAGCAGATGCGCTACCAAACTGCGCCACACCCCGTCGTACCCCGCTCGGACGCGGCCGGCGCGGGGCTCGGCTACTCTAGTACGCGCCGATGCGGCGCGAGCCGATCGTGCGGGCGTAGCTCAATGGTAGAGCCTCAGTCTTCCAAACTGATGGTGCGGGTTCGATTCCCGTCGCCCGCTCCACTGGACCCGCAGCAGCGCCCAGCGCGTGCCGCACCGCGCAGCGCCTGGTGGGCGCCACCGCCC
>Ga0207868_1002108_pt1 | contig 12212 bp, 10 predicted proteins | sample Passage237B_FD_187370 | JGI IMG/M metagenome (GOLD analysis project Ga0207868, IMG submission 187370) | Cellulose adapted compost microbial communities from Newby Island Compost Facility, Milpitas, CA, USA - Passage2 37B (SPAdes) (version 3) ... | reverse complement strand
TCGTCTGCTCGAGCTCGGCCGCCAGCCGCTCCACATATTGCGCGTCGCTTTCGCCCTCGTTGCGGTGGCGGTAGGCGAAACAGGGCGAAACCAGCGTCGTGTCGATCAGCAGCGGCGCATAGAGCGCGCGCCGTGCAACATTGCCGCCGACGGCGAGGGCGCCGAGCGTATTGCCGTGATAGCTCTGGCGGCGCGAGACGATGCGGCTGCGCGCCGACTCGCCCCGCTCGACGAAATACTGCCGCGCCAGCTTGATCGCCGCCTCCATCGCCTCCGAGCCGCTGGAGACGAAATAGACGCGCGACAGCGGCGCAGGCGCACGCTCCAGCAGCAGGTCGCCCAGCCGCTCCGCCGCCTCGCTGGTGAAGAACGAGTTGTGGGCGTACTCCACGGCCCCCGCCTGGCGCGCAATGGCCTCGATCACGCGCGGATGGGCATGGCCGATGCACGACACCGCCGCGCCGCCGCAGGCGTCGAGATAGCGGCGGCCCTGCGCGTCGGTGAGCCAGCTTCCCTTTCCCGACACGACGGGAGGCGGGACCCGGCGGCTGTGACGATGGAGCAGACTGCTGGGCATGAAATGCGATGTCCTTCTAAAGCGCGGAGAAACGGCCGCTCGGAATTGACGCCATCTTAGACGCAGCATATTTTCCAGTAAACGGAATTTTGTATCGATAATCGGGTCAAGCTGTAGATCACGCTGCGGCGCGAGATGATAGGAACAGGTCATGCATGGCATTGTCGCCTCGGATTTCAAATTCCGGCCCTATTGGTGGGAGGCCGCACCGCCCGTTCCGCTCGCGCACGGCGCGCTCGCGCCGACCTGCGACGTGGCGATCGTGGGGGCCGGCATCACCGGTGCCGCGGCGGCGCTCGCCCTGGCGCGGGCGGGCCGCAGCGTCGCGGTCTTCGACAAGGACATCCCCGGCTCGGGCGCGTCGCGGCGGGCCGCCGGCTTCATGGGCCGGGTGCTGAAGAAGAGCTTCAGCGAGATCGCCGCCGCCGACGGGATGGAGGCCGCGCGCCGGACGTATCGGGAGCTGGACGCCACCTTCCGCTTCACCCTCGGCCTGATCGAGGCGGAAGGCATCGAATGCCATCTGGCCCAGCCCGGCCGCTTCATCGGCGCCACATCGCATGCCCATTATGCCGCGCTCGAAAAGGACCTGACGCTGCTCCACAGCGAGCTGGGCTATCCGTTCCGCATGGTGCCCGCGAGCGAGACCCGCACCGAGATGGCGACGGGCGCCTATCTGGGCGGCGCGGTGATCCCGGACAACGGCTCGCTCCATCCCGGCCTCTACCACAAGGAGCTGCTGGACCGGGCGCTCGCCAGCGGCGCCCAGGTCTTCGGCAGCACCGAGGTGCTCTCGCTCGACGACCAGGGGGAGAGCGGCTGCGTGTTGCGGACCACGCTCGGGGAGGTGAAGGCCCGCCACGTCATCATCGCGACGAACGGCTACACGCCGGGCCAGTTCGGATGGTATCACCGCCGCGTCGTCCCGTTCCGGGCCTATATGGCGGCGACCGAGGAGCTGCCCGCCGACTTCCTGCACCGGCTGCTGCCGAACCGCCGCACGGTCATCGATTCCAACGTCAATATCGACTTCTTCAGGGTCGCCCCGGATTCGCCGCGCCTGCTGTTCGGCGGCGCCACGGCCGCGCCCCTCGACGGCCCCGAATCGATCGCCGCGCGGATGCATGAGATCCTGCGGCGGATCCTGCCCGAAGCCGGCGATGCGCGGCTCTCGCATGTATGGGACGGCTATTGCGCCGGCACGTTCGACCTGGTCCCGCACATGGGCAGCCGCGGCGCGATCCACTACGCGCTGGGATACAATTTCGTCGGCATCACCACCGGCACGCTGTTCGGCCACGTGATCGCGCAGCGCATCCTGGGCACGGGCGGCAGCGCCGGCGTCTTCGAGGGCAGGCCTTTCCCCACCATGCCCCTCTACACCGGAAACCCGTGGTTCCTCGGCCTGGTGATGCGTTATTTCGACTGGCAGGACCGGCGTCTGGCGCGCAGCAAGCCCGCGGCGTGAGCGCAGGCGGGCGGCCGGGACGCGGACCCGCCCGGAGCCCGCGCCCGCCGCGCCGCCCTCATCCTGCGGTTGCGCTCGCTTTTCGGGATTTCGATGTATATATCGGCGCATCCTGCAATGAGTTGGGCACATCCTGACCCCATGGCCACCAAGAAAAGCCTCGACCACCGATCCGGACCGCTGGAGCGCTACACACAGATCCTGGAGGCGATCGCCGGTTCGCCGAGCGGCCTGACCGGCCGCGAGATCGAAAGCGTCCTGGAGCTGCCGAAGACGACGGTCAACCGGCTCCTCAACGCGCTCGAAAGCAGCGACCTGGTCGCCAGCACCGGGCGGGGCGGCGAATACCGGATCGGGGAGCGGCTTCGCCGCATCCTGGAATCGGACACGGCGTGGATCGTCGCCGCCAGCAAGCGGCGGCTCAAGGCACTGGCCGAGGAGACGGGCGAGACGTGTTTCGTGGTGCGTCTGTTCGGCTCCTCCATCCACTCGCTGGTCATGGAATCGCCCGATGCGAGCGTCGGCGTCTACGTCACGCCCGGCTATGTGCTGCCGCCCCATGCCACGGCGACGGGGAAGCTGCTGACGGCGATGCAGGATGCCCGCCTGCGCGACGCGATCCTGGAAACCGAGCTTCGCAAGCTCACCGAACGCACGCTTTTCGACCGCCAGGAGATCGAGCGCGAATATGCCCGCATCCGCGAGCAGGGCTATGCGATGGAGAATGGCGAGCACGTCCAGGGTCTCTACACGATCGCCTGCCCGGTGATCCTGTCTCCCGACACGCCGCCGATCTACGCCGTCGGCCTCACCGGCCCGGCCGAACGGGTCGGCCCGCGCGCCGTGCCCCTTCTGCTCGACCGGCTGCGCGCGACCGCCGCCGAGCTGGCGCGCGCCTTCAAGCCGGGCATGCGCGTCGCCCGCAACTGATCCCCGCGCGCGGCCGGCCGCCGGTCAGCGCAGCAGGAAGCCGCCTCCCAACGGGTCGTCGGCCTCGACCGTGAAGCGGCTCCGGCCGGTGTAGAACGCCCTGCCCGCGACCTCGACCCGCACGGCCTCGAACCGCCCGGCCCGCTCGCGCCGCGTCGCGCGGGCCTCGAACACGGCGCCCGTCAGGCTTTCGAAGCGGCGCGTCTCGCCCAGCCCGAGACCGCGCGCGCATTGCACGGCCATGCGCGCGCAAACCCCGCTGCCGGTCGGGCTGCGGTCGACCTCGCGTTCGGCGAAGACGCAGACGTTGCGAGTCGGCTGCGTGCCCGAGCCGTCGCGGCCATCGGTCAGCACCGTGCCGTAGAGAAAAGCGAGATCGCCGTCGTCGGGATGCTCCAGCGGCACGGTCGCGGCGAGGTGCGCGGTGATGCGGCCAGCCGCCTCGACGAGCCGGGCCAGCGGCGTCTCCGACAGCGAAAGGCCGATATCGGATGCCTCGACCAGAGCATAGAAGGCGCCGCCGTAGCCGATGTCGAAAGGCACGGTCCCGAGACCGGGCACCTCGGCCCTCCGATCGAGCGCGAAGGCGAAGGACGGGACGCTCTCGAAGGTGGCCGCGCCGCTCACCGGGCCGGAGGGCGTCGCGGTCACGGCCACCCGCACGCGGACGAGGCCGCACGGGCACTGGAGGTTGACGGCCGTTTCGGGCGCCACGGCCGGCACGATGCCGGTGTCCACGGCATAGCGGCCCAGCGCGATGGTCGCGTGGCCGCACATGGTGGAATAGCCTTCATTGTGGATGAAGAGCACGGCCAGGTCGGCTTCCGGCAGGTCCGGCTCGACCGGCAGCACGCCATACATGTCGACATGCCCGCGCGGCTCGAACATCAGCAGCTTCCGCAGATGGTCGAGATTGTCGCGCGCGTATCGGCGCTTGTCGAGAATGGTGGCGCCGGGGATCGGCGGGTAGCCCGCCGCGACGATGCGCACCGGCTCGCCGCCCGTATGCATCTCCACCGTCTCTATGGTGCCGGCGAACCGGGCCGGCTCCCCCCCGACGAGCCGGACCATCACGCCGCCCTCACCGGATGAAACCCGCCTGCGCCGGCTGGGACGGCGTTACGCATGGGCGGCCGGCATCAGCCCCTCCGCCCGGCTTCGCGTCTCCGGATCGAGCGCGACGGACCTGCGCGCCACCAGGTCGAAACGCACCGAGGTGACGGTCGATACGGCGTGCAGCTCGTCCGAGACCGAGCCGGTCATGGTGTGGCGATAGGTCAGGGACGAGCGGCCGACGCGCACCAGGCCGGAATGGATGGCGAGCAGCGTGCCGGCCGGCGTCTCGTGCCGGAACTCGACCTCATGGCGCACATCGGCCCAACCGATCGCCGCGTCGGCCTTAACGCCTGTCAGCCTGCCGAGGAGCTGGAAGCTCGCGTCGTCGAACATCGCGGCATAATGGCGGACGTTGAGGTGGCCCATCGTGTCGCACAGCCAGGGATGCGCGACGCCCGCGAAAGTGAGCATGCCTTCGTTCAAAACTCCACCTCGTCGCCATCCTTCGGCCGCGGCAGCGCAGGCGCTGCGGCGGGCGCCACAATCCCATCCGATGCATCGCGTCCGCAAGACTGGATCACAGATCATCGCCGCCGAACAGCCCGCCGGCGGCGAGACCATGCTCGCGGCCGGCTCGCGCGCGACCCCTTCAGGCGACCATCGACAACGGGCTGAAGATCGCGCTCGACGGGTCCACCGCGTAGTCCGCGCGGAAGCTGCCGGCCTCGCGCGCCAGCTCGGCGACCGACGACAGGATGAAGCGGACCTTCTCCTCGCTCAGGAGAACGCTGAAGTTCAGCCGCGTGAAGCCCGGCTTGACGATCTCCTCGCCGGCGAGGATGCGTTCGCGCAGGCGCTGCTGCTCCGCCGGCTCTATGCCCAGAAGCTGCATGACGTAGGGCCCGGCGCAGGCGCAGCCGCCGCGCGCCTGGATGCCGTAGCGGTCGCTCAGGAGGCGGGTGACGAGCTGCTGGTGGACATGGCCGCCCGCCGCGTCGCGGATGCGGAAGGAGAAGATGGGCAGCCGGGGCGCGGCGAGATTGCCGAGCAGCTCCAGCCCCTCAGCGCCCGTCCATGCGTTCAAGGCGCGGCGCGCGAGCTCGTCGTTTCTTTCCGCCATCGCGGGCTCGCCGATGGCCTCCTTGACCAGGAAGGCGAGCGCGGCCCGGATGTCGCCGAGCACGTTGGGCGTTCCGGCCTCCTCGCGCGCCTCGAGGCTCGAACTGTAATCGTGGCCGTCGCGCGACACGAAGCGCACGGTGCCGCCGCCCGGCCATGTCGGCTGCGCGGTCGCCACCGAGGCCCGCCGGACCACCAGAACGCCGGATGCGCCCGGACCGCCGATGAACTTGTGCGGCGACAGCGCGATCGCGTCGATCTCGACGCCATCGGCGGGACACATCGCGATCGGCAGATAGGGGCCGCCGCCGGCGTAGTCCCACACCATCGTGGCGCCGGCCCGCTTCACCAGCCGGCTGATGCCGGCGACGTCGGCGACGATGCCGGTGACGTTGGAGGCGGCCGAGAGCGCGCAGACCGTCGGCCGGTCCGAGAACCGGGCGAGCGCGGCGCCGAGCGCGGCCAGGTCCGGGCCGCCTTCCGGCGCTTCCGGCAGCGTCACGACCTCGGCGCCGCTCTCGCGCCAGGGCAGGATATTGGAATGGTGCTCGTAGGGGCCGATGAGGACCACCGGACGCGCGCCGGACGCGGCCTTCGCCGCCACGCCGAACAGATGCACCAGCCGGTTCAGGCCGGATGTCGCGCCCGAACCGGAGAAGATGACGGCGTGGCGCTCGTCGGCGCCGCAGTTCCTGGCCACGACGGCGCGCGCGGCGCGGCGCAGACGCGTGACGTAGCCGCCGCAATAGGAGGCTTCCGTGTGGCTGTTGGCATAGAAGGGGAGCACCTTCTCCAGGATGAAGCGCTCGACGGGAAGAACGGCGCGGCCCGAAGCGACATAGTCCGCATAGACGAGCGCCTTGCGGCCGAACGGGCCGTCGATGGCGGCGCCGTCGCCCACCAGCGATCCGGCGACGCCGGCAAGGCCACCCAGGCCGTCGCGAAAATCCTCGAACTGCACGCTGGCGGACTGGCTGGTCATCGGAGCCCTGCTACTTGATGGCGTCGCGCCGACAGTAGCGGTTTACCGGCGGGACGTTCTCACCTATCTTCTCGCGTTCTCGCCCTGTATTCGATCATATGACCACGAAGACGATGGAACTGGACAGTTTCGATCTGCGTATCCTGACCGAGCTGCAAAAAGACGCCGGCCTGTCGCAGCGCGAGCTCGCCGCACGAGTCGGCCTGTCGCAGAATGCCTGCTGGCGCCGCCTGCAGCGCCTTGCGGCCGAAGGGATCGTGGAAGGCAGCCACACGCGCGTGAACCTCGCCGCGCTCGGCCTGGACCTCACGGTGATCGTGATGATCCGCACCCCCCATCATTCGCGCGAATGGATCGAGGCGTTCCGCCGCCATGTCGAGACGCTGCCCGACGTCGTCGATTTCTACCGCATCGGCGGGGACTGGGACTACATGATCAAGGTCGTGACGCGCGGGATGGCCGGCTATGACGATTTCTACCGGAGGCTGGTCGCCGGACAGGAGCTGGCCACCGTGACCGGCCTCTTCGCGATGGAGGCGATCATCGACAACCGCCCCGTGGATCTGCAGCGGATGCGCGCCGCCACGCGTCCGCGCAGGGCGGCCCCGCGGGTGCGGTGAGCGGGCGGCAGGCAGGCCGTCCCACGACGGCGGCGCCGGCGGCACGCCGATCGCAGCCGGAGACGCGGAGACGGCTCAGGCTGAGCCGGCTCTTTCGGCGCGGGCGATGCTCTCGGCAAGCGCCAGCAGATTGCGCGCCTGCCTGAGGTGCGGCATGTCGAGCATCTTGCCGTTCAGACCGACCGTGCCCAAACCGGGATTGCGCTCGAACATCCCGACCACTTCCCGCGCATGGGCGATCTCGGCCTCGCCCGGCGTGAACGCCGCGTTGATGATGTCCGACTGGTCGGGATGGATCGCCATCTTGCCGATGAAGCCCGACCGGAGATCGCGCAGGCAGTCCGCCTTCAGACGTGGGGCGTCGCGGAAGTCCACGACGACCGTGCCGACCGGCTGGATATGGAGCGCGCGCGCCGTCGCCAGGCACATGGTGCGCGCATAGAGGAACGGATCGTCGTAATCGCCGGTCGCCGGGTGCCGGTTGTCGCTCGCCCCGAGCGCGGCGGCCAGGTCCTCCCCGCCCCACGTCATCGCGGTCATGCGCTCGCTCACTCCGGCGAGATAGGTATGGAACGTCAGCAGCGATGCGGCCGTTTCCGTCGCCACCGACATGATCCGCGTCGAACCGCGGGCGATGCCGGAGACCGCTTCCAGCGCCGACAGGAAATCGGCCATGCGGTCGACGTCGCCCGCACCATTGACCTTGGGCAGGCAGATGCCGCAGGGCGCGCCGGGCATGATGGCGGCGAGATCGTCGAGGCAGAACGGATGGTCCAGCGGGTTCACCCGCACCCACAATTGCTGACGCGAGCGGTCCGGATTGGCCGCAAGAAAATCGCGCACCATCGCGCGAGCGGCCTGCTGGCGGCTGTCGGCGACCGAATCCTCGAGGTCGAGGATCAGCGCGTCCGCACCGTTGTCGCGGCCCTTCGCCAGCTTGCGCTCGCTGTCGCCGGGAACGAACAGCCAGGAGCGGATGATCGTCATGGTTCCTCCCTTCCGTCTGCCTCGCGCCCGCTCGCCGGCTGCGCGCCAAACGCGCCGCAGGCAGCCAGCGCGTCGAGCCTTGCCCGATCGAGGCCGGCCTCGCGCAGCACTTCCAGGCTGTGCTCGCCGAGCCGCGGCGCCGGCCGGGACGGCCCCGGCTGGGTGACGCTCCAGGAGGAGGGATAGCTCATACGGCGCAGCGTGCCTTCCGTCGGGTGCCGCTCGACGCCGAAGAAGCCGACCGAGCGCAGATGCGGATCGTCCAGCAGCGTGTCGGTGGTGTGCAGCGGCATGGCCGGAATATCGGCCGCGTCGAAGAAATCGAGCCATTCGGCGGTGGTGCGCGTCAGCAGCACCGCGGCAAGGTCCGCATAGATCGCATCGATGTTCTCGGTCCTCGACGTCATCGACGAATAGCGCGGATCGTCGAAGAACTCGCGTTCGCGCCCGAGGCCGCGCATCAGCGCATGCCAATGGCGATCGGTATAGGCCACGACGCAGATATAGCCGTCGCTGGTGCGGTAGGGGCGGCGGTCGCGGGAGATCAGGCGGGCATAGCCCGTATCGCCGATTGCAGGCTCGAACGCCGCACCCTGCAGGTGGTCCCCGAGGACGAAGCTCGCCATCATCTCGAACATCGGCATGTCGATGCGCTGCCCCTCGCCCGTTCTCGCCTTGTGGTAGAGCGCCGCGTTGATCTGGCCAACGGCCCACAGCGCCACGCCACGATCGACGATCGCGGTCGGCGCGTAGCGCGGCTGGCCGTCGTCGCCCGCCCTGGCCGCCAGCGAGGGGATGGCGACGGCGCCCTGGATGAGATCGTCGAAAGCGGGCTTGTGCGCATAGGGGCCGGCCTGGCCATATCCGAACAGGCCGGCATAGACGATGCGCGGATTGCGGGCGCGCACCGCTTCATAGCCCAGCCCGAGCCTCGCCATCACCTGCGGCCTGCGATTGTAGAGCAGCACGTCGGCGGTGGCGACCAGGTCGAGCGCGGCCTCCTGCGCCTCCTTCAGCTTCAGGTTGAGCACGACACTGCGCTTCGAGCGGTTGCAGTTGAGGAACAGCGCCCCCATGCCGTGATTGCGGAACGGGCCGATCAGCCGGACCGGATCGCCTTCGGGCGGCTCCAGCTTGATGACGTCGGCGCCGAGGTCGCCGAGAATCTGCGACGTGTAGGGCGCCATCAGCATGTTCGAAAGGTCGATGACCCGTACGCCGTCGAGCGGTCTCGTCATGGCACCCCCACATCCGTTGCCGGCCGGATCGAAATCGCACGGGGACCGCCCCCCAAGAGATCGGCCGGCCTCACCGCCCCTTCTCCCGGAGCTCCGTAGTCAGGCTGCTTGCGCATCCCCACACCGTCAGTAGGACTTCGGCAGGCCGAGCGCCTGCTCGGCGATGAAGCACAGCGCCAGTTGCGGGCTGATCGGCGCGATCCGATGGATCAGGCATTCGCGGAAATAGCGCTCGACGTGATATTCCTTGGCGTAGCCCATGCCGCCCAGCGTCATGACCGCATTGGTGCAGGCCCGGAACGCCGCCTCGCCGGCCAGATATTTGGCTGCGTTGGCCTCGATCCCGCAGGGCTTGCCCGCGTCGTGGAGAGCCGCGGCGTTGAACGCCATCAGGTTCGCGGCTTCCAGCTCCGCCCAGTTCTGCGCCAGCGGATGCTGGACGCCCTGGTTCTGGCCGATCGGCCGGCCGAACACGACGCGTTCGCGCGCATAGGTCGAGGCGCGGCGCAGCGCGCTGCGCCCGAGGCCGACCAGCGACGCCGAGATCAGGATGCGTTCCGCGTTCAGGCCATGGAGGAGATAGCGGAAGCCCTTGCCCTCCTCGCCGATCAGGTGCTCGCGGGGGATCGGCAGGTCCTCGATGAAGAGCTGGTTCGAATCGACGCTCTTGCGACCCATCTTCTCGATCTCGCGCACCTCGATGTAACGACGGTCGAGATCCGTGTAGAAGAGCGACAGCCCGTCCATCGGCTTCGCCGTCTCGCCGATCTCCTTCGTACGGGCGATAAGCAGCATCTTGTTGGCCACCTGCGCGGTGGACGTCCAGATCTTCTGGCCGCGTACGAGGTAGTGGTCGCCCTTGTCGACCGCCATTGTCCTCAGGCGGGTGGTGTCGAGGCCCGTATTGGGCTCCGTCACGGCGAAGCAGGCGATGTCCTCACGACTGATGATGCGCGGCAGCCACTGCTTCTTCTGCTCGTCCGTGCCGAACACGACCACCGGATGCAGGCCGAAGATATTGAGGGCGATCGAGGTGAAGCCGGCATTGCCGGCCCCCGATTCCGAGACGGCCTGCACCATCGCGGCGGCCTCGCCGATGCCCAGCCCGCTGCCGCCGAACTCCTGCGGCATGGCGATCCCCATCCAGCCGGCCTCGGCGATCGCGTTGCAGAACTCATGCGGAAACTTGCCGTCGCGGTCGCGCTCCATCCAGTAGGGATCGCCGAAATTCGCGCACAGCTTCAACACGCTCTCGCGAATGGCCGCCTGGTCGTCGCTGAAGAATTTCGCCATCTCGTCTCCTCGTAAGGGCTGCCGGGCTCACTGTCCTGCCGACGCCGAGAGCGGTTTCGGGGCGACCGGCGTCATGCGGCCGACCGTCGGCGCGTGCCGCCCGTCGGATCGATCACGGCCGCGCCTTCCCCCGTCGCCGCCGCAGCAGCCAGCCCTCCTTGCGTCGTGTCGATATACGAACGATGTACGTATATACGTAATCAGAAACTTTCATCCGTTGCAATCCGTCTTGTGAGGCGCGGCGCAATATTCCCGGACGTGTGGTAGAAGCCGTCTGCCGGCGAAACCGGCGCCGCCGCCCGGGCAATGCGTGCCGCCACGACGAAGCGATGTGCCCGCATCGCGGCCCGGCAGGCGCCGGCCGGTCACATTGACAACGGCAAGGTTCTCCGCATTATTCGGAAAAAGGAATGAAATTCGGAGATGAGAACGCCGCATCCACGAGACCCGGAGCCCAAAACCCGCTCGGAGGGCCCGATGGTGCTGTCGCGGGTCTTCGCATTGCTACGTTTGCTGGCGGATAAGAAGCGAGGCATGACACTCTCGGAGATATCGTCCCAGACTTCGGTTCCGAAAAGCTCGCTGTCGGCGACGCTGAAGGCGCTCGACGAGCAGGGGCTGCTCGTCAGGGACGGCTGGCATTACAGCCTGGGCCCGGAAGCCTACGCGCTGGCGTCCCTGATCATGGCCGGGAGCACGCTTAGCCAGATGGCCCATCACATGCTCGTCGAGGCGATGGAGGAATGCGGCGAAACCGTCCTCCTGGCGACGCTCGATCGCGACGATACCTATTCGGTCTATGTCGACATCGTCGAGACGCCGAACCCGGTCCGCTATTCCGTTCCGATCGGCACGCGGCGACCGCTCTATCCTTCGGCCGCCGGCCGCGTGCTGCTGGCCTACCAGTCGCCCGAGAAGATCAGGGCCTATCTGGACAGGGCGAAGCTGGAACGCTTCACGGAACATACCGTCATCGACAAGAACGAGATCGAACGGACGCTGGCCGGGGTGCGAGAAAACGGCCTTTCGATGAGCTCGGGCGAGTTCTCGGCCGATTCGTCGGGCTTCGCAGCACCTGTTTTCAACCATTCCGGCGACGTCATCGCCGCCCTCACCATCGCGCTGCCGACCAGCCGCGCCGTGGCCAAACGCGAACAGCTGATCGAGCAGATCCGTCGAAGCGCAGCAAACCTGTCGCGCGTCGTCGGCCACACCGGAAGAGGCGCGGCCGGGTAACATTCGCGCGGGGCGCGCCATGAGAGGGCATGTCCCGATCCGCAAAACAGGATCGATACAATGAACCCAGCCGAATGGCTCCTTCGCACCAGCCGGATCAGGCCGCACGCCGCTGCCCTGCTGCGAGATACCGATGTCGTCGCGGATTATCGCGCGTTCGCGCGCCGGGCGGCCGCGATCGGCGCCGGGCTGGCGGACCGCGGCATCGGACGCGGCGACCGGGTCGGAATCTTCATGACCAACCGCGTCGAATATCTGGAAGCGCTCTACGCGATCTGGTTCGTCGGTGCGGCGGCGGTCCCGATCAATGCGAAGCTGCATCCTCGCGAGGCCGTCTACATCCTCGAGAACTCGAACGCCTCCCTGACCTTCGTCAGCGACAATGTGGGCGCGCCGCTGGCGGCGCTGGCACCCGGCACGCCCCTCGTCTCCGTCGATACGGCCGCCTATCGCGACATGCGGGATCGCGAGCCGCTCGCCGCCGCCGCGCCAATGGCGGCGAGCGACATGGTGTGGCTGTTCTACACGTCCGGCACCACCGGAAACCCCAAGGGGGTCGTCATCAGCTCCGGCAACATCCAGGCGATGGTACTGGGCTATCTCGCCGATGTCGACGACGTGGCCCCCGACGATGCGTTCCTCTATGCGGCACCCATCTCGCACGGCGCGGGCCTTTACAATTTTCTGGGCGTCATCGGCGGCTGCC
>Ga0207868_1002102_pt1 | contig 12261 bp, 7 predicted proteins | sample Passage237B_FD_187370 | JGI IMG/M metagenome (GOLD analysis project Ga0207868, IMG submission 187370) | Cellulose adapted compost microbial communities from Newby Island Compost Facility, Milpitas, CA, USA - Passage2 37B (SPAdes) (version 3) ... | reverse complement strand
CATCACCGAGAGCCTCCTCAACAAGATCCTGATCAACCCCTACTACAGGGGCCTCGTTAGGTTCCAAGGGGTGTTCCATCCGGGGCGCCACGAACCGCTCGTGTCCGACGACTTGTGGCAATAAGTGCAAGCTGTCCTGGCGTCGAACAAGGTCGGCGAAAGCACCCGCCGCCACCCTCACTATCTGAAGTCGAGCCTGTATGCGGGCAGTGCGGCGAACGCCTGCTGGTGCAGATGTCCCGCTCGGCCACGGGCGAGACCTACCCGTACTTCATGTGCGGTGGGCGCCACTCCAAGCGAACCACCTGCACCCAGGAATCAGTCCTGATCTACCAAGTTGAACAGAAGCTCACCGAGCACTACGCGAGAATCCGCCTCGCGCCGAGGCCGCGAGAGGCGGCAGAAGAGTCGGTTCGTGACGAACTGCAGCGGGCGCGCCGCGCGGATCTCGACCGCCCTCGCGCAACTAGAACGCCAGACGCGCACGACCGCGGCCCACTTCGACAACATCGACGTCAAGCTCACGGCCGCCTTCGACGTGCTTGAGCGGTGCGGCGACGGCTATGCCACAGCCCCTCAGCAGGTCGAGCGGCTGTTCAACCAACCACTCTTCGCCAAGATCATCCTGATCGCCGACGACAACGCTAAAGACGGCCTCACAGTGACCACTGAGTTCCAGGCGCCATTCGACGCGCTAATCCGCCTCGCAGGCGCCAGGCCCGCCACGGACGGCCCGCTGACCCGCGATCTCGCAGAAAACGAAAAAGTCGGGACCTCACAGTCCCGACTTGGTCGGTTTAGTTTGAGTAAGCGTTGTTTGGTGGGACTGTTCTCCTCGCATGCAAACGAACTGCGGAAGGCACATCGGCACCTTCACCGCAGTCCGCGCCTGGAACGACCGGAGTTGATCTCGCGGAGTGCACGCAAGGCTCAGCCTCGCATCTCCGACGCGGGTGCCGATCGGATTGTTCAAGGCTACGGGGCAGGAAAGACGGTCTACGAGCTTGCCGACGAATTCAACTGTCACCGAGTCACGGTCAGCGCCATCTTGAAGCGCCGAGGTATATCTCTGCGTCGCGCCTCTCCGACCGAGGAGCGGGCCGTCGAAATGGTGCGGCTTTATCAGTCTGGTCTCTCGCTGGCCAAAGTAGGTGAGCGCTTTGACGTGCACGCGAGCACGGTCTTGACCCAACTCCGTAAGAGAGGCGTGCCGACACGTACCCGGTGAGACAGACAAACGGGCTTGAGCAAGTCCATACCAAGCGGTCTGCACGGACTAGCACCGGGTTGATCCATTATGATCACAAAGATGTTGGGAGACGTGGTGTCCATAGAAGTAGTGGTGAATTCGTCACCCTTGCCTTCGTAACAATCCCGACGCTGTGCTTCGCCCGTGTCACACCGACATAGAGCTTCGATCTGATCCCATCAGAGAGGGCCGTCCCGTTCTCGATGTAGGCAGTTATCTTTGGTGTGGGGAAGATCAGTACACGATCAAACTCTCGCCCCTTCACCTCACCTAAGTTGACCGCCTGCGGTCCGGCCTGCTTGTTTGTTTTGTTCCATCGGAGAACTTGGGGGTTATAGCGAGACTTGTATGCATCGAGGTCGTCCACATGCACAAGGTGAACACCCATTGCTTCGACAATGGTCGAGTTGCTAGAAGTCGTTCTTGAGAGACCCGGATACAGGTTGTCTGCGAAGTCGCATATTGGTTGGTTGCAGCGATGGCTCACCGAGAGCGTTGCAGTCGCGCAATCCCCAGCTTTCACCCGGTTGCTGATCCAGTCAGTAATCTTGGCGCCTCGGAACTGGCTGTTCTTGTTTGAGCGATTGGTCGAATAAACAGCCTGCCTAGGGTCACCAACCATCAGTACTCGGCAGCCTGCCTTCATGAGGAGCTCGGCGAGCTCCAGGTCCCAGCCGGCGAGGTCCTGCATCTCATCGATCAAAATCACGTCGTAAAGGGACGAGATACGTCGTACTACTCGTCCACCCGATGCGGTATTAAGCGCGCAGACCAGATCCGACACTACGTCGCTGTAAACGTTGGAGCTACTGTCGAGGTAGTACTGCGAGAAGTTGGATTTCTTGAAGTACTTAGTCGCCGATGGGTCTGTGACGAAGTTGATCGACCGTACGCTCAAGATATCGGCCTTGTACGATTGGTAAGGCTTCACTCCCTCGCGAAGCAGGAACTCATACCACGACAACACTGAGACGTGGTGAGGCTGTCCTGCCGCAGACTTCCAAACCCGGGCTTCGATCTCCGCTCGATTCTCACGGGTGTAGGTGGTAATCAGCACTCGGGAGTTCGGATCCGCAAGAGCAGTTTCGATGAGGCAATGGGTTTTTCCGGAACCGGCAGCTGCAATAATAACCTTGTTACCCAAGGGCATCGATTGCCTCCTCGATGTACTTTGGCCACTGAACACGCTCGGTGGTCTCAAAGAACTTCAAGGCAACGTCAGTCTTGTTGTTCTCCATATATGCCAGAAGGTCTGACTCGGAGTTGTATGACTTGCCGAGCACTTTGTTCAGGGTGGTGAGGTCGTTTGCACCGAGAAGTTGTGGCTCTAGGGTCGGCCTGCTGTTGTCGTCGCTGCGGTGGATGGTCACGAAGTCGTGCGTGTCGGTGTATTTCTTGTAGCGAGCATCAACCTTGCTCGCGTGGTCACCATCGTTATCGGTCACAACCAAGGTGCGTCGTTTGAGGGGGACTGCTAGATCGAGGAACCGCTGAGCGGAGAGGCCCCGGACGCTAATGACATCGACGCGGTCCTCGATCGCTCGACGTTTCTTCTTATCGTGGTATGCCCGTTGGAATATAAGATCGTCGCTTGGTCCTTCAACCAAAACTGCCTTGTCCGCGAGGACGAGCCGAAGGGTGTCGTACCCCGAGAGCTTCTTGAAATAGTCCTGAGTTCCAGCAGGCAAGTTCGCCAGGCGGCTGACTTTGCCACCACTGAGGAGCATCAGCTGCTCCAGACCAAGCTTATTGACAACGAATGAACTATGAGTCGCGACGATGATTTGACGCCCACTACTTTGCTCGGTAATGCGATCTAACAAGTCGTTCAGGTTGGTAAATGAAAGATGGTTCTCTGGCTCCTCGACCAGGATGACGTGCGACTCCTCAACGCGACGTGCAAGTGCGAGGAGGATCTTCAGCCTGTTCTGCTCACCACTTCCCGAGAAGTGGAACGGCAACTGATCCAGATGCGGAGCGAGGGCAGACTCCCAGCCATTGGCTCCGGACGTATCGATCTCGAGACTAAATGCTTTATCGGTGACCTTCGCCCCGCCGTCAGCTACAGCCTTGTTGACTGCCTTGATCGATGACTCGGCACCAAACTTCTCCTGATGGAGCCGATAGCTGCGTGCCAGCAGCGCCCGGTCCTTGATGTCGAGCGTGTCGCCGATGATCTTCTGCAGGTGATAGTCCGCTCCCGACTGGAGCCTGATTCGAGAAGCGTCAATGAGTGACGCCTTGACTCGAAGCGCTCTCACGTTTACTGGCTGGCCTGCAAAGTTCGTCCACTCAACCTTGTAGAACTCAGTCGGCACCGTGGTTACGTCGTCCGGCTTGGAGAGGAACTCTGCGTACTCGGCACGGAAGTCCTCATCGAGGGCCGCTCGGAGCCGGTAGCCTGGCAGGTCTTCCCTGAGGGAGTTGTTCGTTCCTTTGAGCCCTACAAGCGTCGGATCGTCATAAAAATATACCTCGACGATAAGCTCTGGCGGCTGCGGATGCTTTCCGGCCTTCACCTCCGAGACAAAGCCTGAGCTGACGCTAGTAGTTACGAAGTGATGCGAGAGTACTTGCTCGAAGAACTTTCCTCCCCATCGCTTAGTGAGCGCGAGATTGATAGCTTCGAGCAGCGTTGACTTACCAGCCTCGTTGTCACCAACGAGTATATTGAGTCCCTTGCCAAACTCGATCTCGGCGGCCTCAAATCGCCGAAAGTTCTTGAGGATGACCTTGGCTATCACTACACGGCCCCCAATTTCGTTTCGTTAGCAGGAGCTAGGAAGTCGCGCAGCAGCTTGAGGCGCTCCAATATCTCGTCGTACGTGACAATGGTCACGCTCCGCGAGTTCGACCTGAAAAGCTCGAACGATTTCTGCCTGTTCGCTTCATCTGCGGTCGGTGTACGTCCTGCCACGACGAAGCACGACACCGCGTAAGACTCAAGGTCGTACTGTCGCGAGCTGTCCTTAAGGCCGGGCAGGTTTTTCGTGAGTTGGTACGCCTGATCAAGCACCTGCGTAATCGCCCCGTTTATCTCCGTGGACGGCCCATAAACACCATCCCGATAAGGTGACGATGTGAGCAGAGGAGTTGCTGGTTTCTTGATCTCAACCAGCGCGATGTTGTTCGTCAGCGAGTTCTTGAACAGATAGTCGGCGATCTTGTCACCGCTCCCGGAGATGTCCCGTCCGCCTACAGTCGCCCCGGACCGGACATTAACCATTGGCGCGCCGAAGACCTGTTGAAGCGCGAAGGCGTTGTCGTTGAAGAACCTCTGCCAATAGGGCTCGCTCTTGCCAGCATCCAGTGCAGCGCTGTATGCCTCAATGAGGCTCTCAAGGCTCACTAGCTCGATGTCTCGCCTGAGTTGCTGAAACTTTTCGGGTGCTGTGGATGCAAGGGCCGCGGACTCTGAAGCCATCGCCTGAACAAGCGAGTTTCGCTCGCCATCAGAGAGCTCCTCAATGCCGTTCGCCGCCTTCGCGATTACGCGCGAAACAGGGTGTCGCCCGAGTGAGTATTCTGCCGGCTCAAGCCCTAACGCTTCAGCCAAATCGTTGTGCACGAATGCATCCTTGACTCTGCCCGCAGCCCTGTTACTTCGATCATCAATTCGGCCCAGCTCGGCCCAGATTGCGCCGAAGCGACCGAGTCCCAGGCGGAAGATCGTTCCGTCCACCTCGGCCGACTCGCCATCCACAAACTCGATCTCGTCGCAGGATGTGTGCTCCTCAATGAGATCAATCAGCCTGTTACAACCCTTGAGGAGCCCCAGCCCGTATGCGGTGCCCCTGATGAACCCTGGTGGCAGTGACTCGAGGATTTCATCGAGAACTACCGGCTGCCCCCCGATGTAATCGTCAGTCGGTGTCAGGTGCAACGTGAATGCAACGATCTTTTTGTATTTCGGACCGAGGAACTTCTCCGACCACTCATTCGTATTCTTCGGAAAAATCCTTACAAGTCCCGAGCCGGTGTCGAGTTGAATGAGCTTCACACCGGCTGCAAGCCGATCTGCCGCGGCGCTGCCCGCTTTCGGAGGCTCTTTCGGAGAGAGAAAGGCTTCGATAAACCCGGCTGACTCGTTAGCTCGGATGTCGAGTATCACGCTCTCAGGCCGATCATCACCGAATCTCGCCATCAGTCACCACCTCCAGAACTCAGCCCAAAGAATCGATCAAAGAACGCGCCGAGCTTCTGGATGACGCGTTGCTTCTTCTCGCCGTGGCCGCCGTCAGCAGAGAACCGTGAGATCGGCGGTAGTACCTTCGTGATCGCAGTACCGCTGGTGCGGATCTGTCCGTCGCGAAACGCGGTCTCGACGAAGACGCGGGTCTCGTCGGGGCGGAGGTTCTCCTCGTTGATAATCGTCTCGAGTTCGGCCTCGCGTTTGGCCGCGATGAATGCGCGCCATTCTTGGTCGATTTCGCCGTCGACGGAGAGGGAGTCGACGAAGTCTTCGATGAGGTCCTTTTTGTTGCGTAGGGTCGGGCTGGCGTCCACGGCTCGAGAGATCTCGGCCCGGATCTCCTTGTCGTCGCCGTCGCCACGCTCGTCGCGATACTTCTGCACGAGCATGAGGATGTAGTCGACGTTGATCTCGACCTGCTTGATCAGCTCGATCTCGAAGACCACGTCGTCGTTGATCTGCTCCTTGTCGGCGTCCTTGTCCTTGCGGAACTCCGCATACAGGTCGAGGTAGACGCTGCGGTAGTCCTGACCCTGCCGGTCAGTGAGGATGGCGTTGCCGGTGAACTCGTCGAACGAGGTGAGGATGTTCTGCAGGCGCAGGATCGCACCGAACAGCTTGATGAACTCCTTCTGAGCGGCTTCGCCGATGATCGGCTGGCCGAGCGGGAAGGCGTTCAGCAGTTCGGTGATTTTCTCGGCGTAGTCGTTGTAGTACTCGCCGTACGGCTTGAGGAGCACGACGCCGCGGGCATCTTTGTTGCCGAACAGCGCGATCGCGTCGTTGGTGTCTTCTTCGAGGTCGCGGAAGCTGACGATGTTGCCGTAGGTCTTGACGGAGTTCAGGATGCGGTTCGTGCGTGAGTACGCCTGGATCAGCCCGTGGGCCCGCAGGTTCTTGTCGACGAACAGGGTGTTCATCGTGGTCGCGTCGAAGCCGGTGAGGAACATGTTCACAACGATGACCAGGTCGATCTCGCGGGTCTTGAGCTTGAGCGAGAGATCCTTGTAGTAGTTCTGGAACCGGTCAGCGGAGGTGTCAAACGACGTGCCGAACATGTCGTTGTAGTCCTGGATCGCGTCCTCAAGGAACGACCGCGCATCCATGCTCAGCGCACCAGTGTCGAAGCCCTCCTCGTCAAGCGCGCCATCCTCGACGGCATCGTTCGCACCATAGGAGTAGATCAGACCAACCTTCAACCGCTTATCCGATGGCAGGCCTTCCTGCTGCAGTTGGAAGTGGTTGTAGTACGTACGAGCGGCCTCGATGGACGCAGTCGCGAACAGCGCGTTGAAGCCACGCACGCGGCGCTCACCGAGCGTGTAATGCTCCGCACGCTTGGTCTTCTGATCGAAGTGCTCGAGCGTGTACTTCACGATCTGGCTAATCCGCTCCGGGGCGAGCAGCGCCTTCTCAGTGTCAATCGCCGAGACCTGCTTGTCGACAACGTTGCCAACCTTGACGGTGTTGACGTAGTCGATCCGGAAGGGAAGCACGTTCTTATCGGTGATCGCATCGACGATCGTGTAGGTGTGCAGCTTCTCGCCGAACGCCTGCTCGGTGGTCTTCAGCTGCGGGTTCCCACCGCTGCCAGAGTTCGCGGCGAAGATCGGCGTGCCCGTGAAGCCGAAGAGGTTGTACCGCTTAAAGGCCTTCGTGATCGCAGTGTGCATGTCGCCGAACTGCGACCGGTGGCACTCGTCGAAAATGATCACGACATGCCCGTCGTAGATCGCATGCCCCTTGTTCGCGGCGATGAACGTCGAGAGCTTCTGGATCGTGGTGATGATGATCCGCGCACCCGGGTCTTCGAGCTGCTTCTTCAGGACCGCGGTCGAGGTGTTCGAGTTCGCCGCGCCCTTCTCGAACCGGTCGTACTCGCGCATCGTCTGGTAGTCGAGGTCCTTGCGGTCCACGACGAACAGCACCTTGTCGACGCTCGGGAGCTTCGACGCGAGCTGCGCGGCCTTGAACGATGTCAGGGTCTTACCGGAACCGGTGGTGTGCCACACGTATCCGCCCGCGGCGACAGTGCCGAGGGTCTTGTAGTTGGTGGAGATGTCGATCTTCTGCAGGATCCGCTCGGTCGCCACGATCTGGTACGGCCGCATCACCAGCAGCATGCGGTCAGCGGTGAGCACGCAGTACTTCGTCAGGATGTTCAGCAGAGCGTGCTTGGCGAAGAACGTCTTCGCAAACGCCGACAGATCTTGGATCGGCTTGTTCTGCGCATCCGCCCACCACGACGTGAACTCGAACGAGTTCGAGGTCTTCCGTACCCGCTTGGACCCGGCCGCCTCACTCAAGTGCTGACGACGAGTGGTGTTGGAGTAGTACTTGGTGAGCGTGCCGTTCGAAATCACGAACAACTGCACATACTCGAAGAGTCCAGAGCCTGCCCAGAAACTGTCGCGCTGGTACCGGTCGATCTGGTTGAAAGCCTCTCGGATGTCAACGCCGCGACGCTTCAGCTCGATGTGTACCATCGGCAAACCGTTCACCAGCACCGTCACGTCGTAGCGGTTCGAGCGAGCAGAGCCGCCCTCGCCCTGACCGATCTCGTACTGGTTGATCACCTGCAGACGGTTGTTGTGAATGTTCTGCTTGTCGATCAGCAAGATGTTCTTCACCGAACCGTCATCACGCTTCAACAGCTGAACATGATCTTCTTGGATCCGCACCGTCTTCTCGACGATGCCATCGTTCGCGCCAGCGATCCGCTCCGAGAAAAACTGCTCCCACTCAGCATCGGAGAACGTCACCGAGTTCAGCGCTTCCAGCTGGGTGCGGAGGTTCGCGACGAGCTGCGCTTCCGAAGTGATCGGCAAGTACTCATACGCCTGCGACTGCAGCAGCCGGATCAGCTCACGCTCAAGTTCCGCCTCCGACTGATAGGAACCAGTACCCGCCGCGTCAGGGATGTACTCGGCAACAACCGTGCTCTCGGATGAGACAGCGATCGGATCATACTTACGAGGACTCAAATCACTCATGCCGCCAACTCCTTGAACGTCAGCAGCTTGTCGCGGTAGTACTCATACTGCCTACGACGAGCAGCAAGTTCAGCGGGGAGGCCGACGCTGAGGTCGTTCACGAGGGCATCAAAGTGACTAAGCTGCGATGCAATGCGTCCTTGTGTCTCAATAGGAGGGATGGGGATTCGGAGACGCTTGAATCCACTCATATCAACTGAGGCGAAGCTCGAAGTCGTAGTGTTGTTGCGGCACCATTCATCAATCACAAACCCGTAGTAGTACAGGAATTTCATATCGAATCGGTCTGCGTACTCCGCTTTAGGCCAAACAGCCGTGAACCTCTGATTCGACATAAATGGAACAGTGATCAGGGCGTGCTCGCCAATCGTGGCTGAGGTTGCGAATATAAGTGATCCAGCCGGGAAGAGCCGACCACCCTTGACTGCTTTCGCAGGGATACGTTGAAGCGCGCGATCAAGAACTCGACCGTTCTCACGAATATCTTCCATACGAAACCAAGGAACGGTGCCGTTTAACCAGTTGGTCGGATCCGACTTCGATGGAGTGTATCCATTGCGAGTCTCGAATGCCTCAGAAAGCTCCACGGTTTCAACCTCGTCGAGGCTGAATGCCAATAGTTCTCCGCGGTAGTGCTCGTACTGGCGGCGGCGGGCTTCCAGTTCCGCTTCCAGCTCCGCTTCCAGCTGAGTGAACTGATCCAATACTCGCACGATCTCCCGCTGCACCTCGATAGGCGGCACGGGGATTCGATAAGCCCGGACACGATTGTCTGGGATTGAGGGATAGTTTCCTGCTACCTGATTTGCCTCAATGTATCGACGGAAGGCGTCGGCACCAAGAATGTGAGCTAAGAAGTTTGTGAGAACGATGGAGGTGTCTGGTCGAAGCACACAGTAGCCCGTGCTGGCGATCTGTCCGTCATACTCGGCAGGGATCACTGCCCACCGCATTTGCGCTGGGCGTGTGGTCGCGAATATCACATCGTCTGTGTGAACAATCTGTTGCGCGCGACTTGGAGCGTTGCCTGCGGTGATGGATGTTGTCTCACCAATCCTGCGCGTCACGCGATCCACGGAACTTAGGTCGATGTATTGGAACTCGTCGTCACCCGCGTCAGCCCATTTGATGTTGGAGCTTTTTGACGTGACTTCGCCGACAGGCTTGAACTCAACCCCGTCCGGACAGAGCTCTGCGATAAGTTCGTCGATGCGGCTCACTTCGTGCCCTCCAGGTCAGCGACGATCTCATCGATGGAAGCGCGAAGCTCTTGCTGGCGGGCGACGATGCGGGCGATCTCGGCATTCAACTCCGCGATGTCGATGACTTCGCGGGTGTCTTCCTGCTCGACGTAGGAGGACACGGCGATGTTGTAGTCATTAGCCGCGATGTCCTCGTTCGGCACGAGTGCGGCGACATGATCAACGCTTTCGCGGGTGGTGAAGGTGTCGAGGATGTGCTGCTGGTTGGCTTCGGTGAGCTTGTTCTTGTTGCCAACTCGCTTGAACTCTGCCGAAGCGTCGATGAACAGCACGGCGTTGTCGGTCTTGGATTTCTTCAGCACGATGATGCAGGTTGCGATCGTGGTGCCGAAGAACAGATCCGGCGGTAGCTGGATCACGGCGTCGACATAGTTGTTGTCGATGAGGTATTTGCGAATCTTCCGCTCGGCTCCCCCGCGGTAGAGCACACCCGGGAACTCGACAATCGCCGCGGTGCCGTTGACGGCCAGCCACGACAGGATGTGCATCGTGAACGCGAGGTCGGCCTTCGACTTCGGCGCGAGCACACCAGCCGGTGCGAAGCGAGGATCGTTGATGAGGAGCGGGTTGGCGTCGCCGTCCCACTTGATCGAGTACGGCGGGTTGGAGACGATCGCTTCGAAGGGCTCATCATCCCAGTGAGCGGGGTCGGTCAGGGTGTCACCGTGGGCGATGTTGAACTTCTCGTAGTTCACGTCGTGCAGGAACATGTTGATCCTGGCGAGGTTGTAGGTGGTCAGGTTGATTTCCTGACCGTAAAAGCCCTGTCGCACGTTCTCTTTGCCGAGCACTTTCGCGAACTTCAACAGCAACGACCCGGAACCGACAGCAGGGTCGTAGACCTTGTTCACGCTCGTCTTGCCGACCACGGTGATGCGGGCGAGGAGTTCAGAGACTTCCTGCGGTGTGTAGTACTCGCCACCCGACTTGCCCGCGCTGGAGGCGTACATCTGCATGAGGTACTCGTAGGCGTCGCCGAACAGGTCGATCGAGTTGTCCTCGAAGTTCCCCAGCGGCAGGTCCCCGATCGCGTCGAGCAGCTTCACGAGTTTCTCGTTGCGCTTGGCGACGGTGCCGCCGAGCTTGCTGCTGTTGACGTCGAGGTCGTCGAACAGGCCTTTGAGGTCGTCTTCGGCGTCGGTGCCGACGGCGGAGCCTTCGATGTTCTTGAAGACCCGTGCGAGGGTCTCGTTGAGGTTCGCGTCGTTCGCGGCGCGCCTTCGGACGTTCTGGAACAGCTCGGACGGGAGGATGTAGAAGCCCTTCTCCTCGACCGTCTCTTTGCGTCCGAACTCGGCTTGTACGTCGCCGAGCTGGGCGTAGTCGAAGCTCGGGTCGCCTGCTTCGCGTTCGCTCTGGTTGATGTAGGCGGTGAGGTTCTCGGAGATGAACCGGTAGAAGAGCATGCCGAGCACGTAGGACTTGAAGTCCCAGCCGTCGACGGATCCGCGGAGGTCGTTCGCGATGCGCCAGATGGTCTTGTGCAGTTCGGCGCGTTGTCCTTCTTTGGTGGTCGGTGCCATGTGGTTCGTCTCCTGCGCCTGGGCGCGTCTTAAGTTATGGTTGCGGGTCATCTCTTACCGTAGCGTCGGGCACTGACATCGGTCGGGTGCCATGCGCGGCATGGGCTTGAGGGGCGATGCAGCCGGGAGCATGTGTCGCGTCGACCGGGCGCTGCAATCTACCTGTGATTATCTCATGACCTGGCCTTTTCGAGAAGACCCTGCGGCCTCGGTCAGGCGTTCCAGCTCCAGGCGAAGCCGTTGAAGAGGCCACCGTGGACGTCGCGCAGGGTGAGGGTCGCGGTGCCGCGGGCGTCGAGCTGGACGCGGTTGTAGTCGTTGGCGGCGTGTGGGCGAGCGAACGGGCTTGCTCCCTCGAACTTCCAGATACTGGCGGGGCATTCCCCGATGAACCCGACGCGGATCGTGAACAGCAGTGACCGGTGGTGGAGCGCCCGGCTGGCGAGAGTCACCGGCTCCGGTTCGCGGCCGTCCTCGGGCGGTGTGATGCGGAAGCGCAGGTCGTAGCGTGTCCGGTCTTGCATCGGCTCGGTCGCCGTGCGTTCGGTGTTCAGGTGCCAGAAGTGGTCGTTCCAGCCCGCGCCGTCGATCGGGCGGGTGTTCACCTTGAAGTCGCCCTTGTTGCTCGGGGTCACGACGCCGGGATAGGAGCGGCCGATGGTGACGTAGTCGAGTTCGCCTGCCATGTTCGCGAACCGGTAGTGCTCGTAGGTGGCGTGCCAGCGTCGGTTCTCGACGACGATGAGGGTGCTGGTCTCTTCGTAGATGATTCCGCCGTGCATCTCGGGCACGTCGAGCACGAGCGGTGCCTGCGCGTAGCGGCCAGTGACGAGACGGGAGTGCAACGCCTTGAGCGCCGCGGTCTCCCGCGTGCGAACGGTGTCGACTTTCCGTCCGATCTTGCCGCCGTGGATCTGTCGCCGTTGCATCAGCTCGGGCACCTGGTGTGTGTCGGGGCTGAGCGCGAACACGTCGAGCAGCAGGTCTGCTTGCTCGCCGGGCAGGGTGTGGATCGCGGAGATGAAGCGGTGCCGGAGGCGTT
>Ga0207868_1002100_pt1 | contig 12264 bp, 10 predicted proteins | sample Passage237B_FD_187370 | JGI IMG/M metagenome (GOLD analysis project Ga0207868, IMG submission 187370) | Cellulose adapted compost microbial communities from Newby Island Compost Facility, Milpitas, CA, USA - Passage2 37B (SPAdes) (version 3) ... | reverse complement strand
ACACGGAAGCTGTAGGTTTCATGAGCGGCAGCGCTGCTCCGGGCAACGTGAACCAAAACCTGCGTAAAACCCACAAATTCAACTCCTATTTCCCGGTACACCGCTTTACCCATCAGCGTGGGCGCTATGAACCGGGCAAGAGCGACAACGCCTATTATACCTTCCGGGTTGGCGACACCAACTGGCTGGTAGTGGTCCTGGAGTTCTGTCCGCGTATGGGACCTATCAACTGGGCGGGTGACATTATTAAAGAATATTTCAACTACAACGTAATCATTCTGACGCACCACTATCTCACCCCGCGGGGGCAGATCGATACGCGAAATGCCGGTTACGGCGACTTCAGTCCCCAAACCATATTCGACCGGCTGGTGAAGAAATATCCGAATATCCGCTTCGTGCTGAGCGGGCACGTCATGAGCTCCGCCCTGAAAATCGATGAGGGCGAAAAGGGCAACAAAGTCTATCAGATCCTTCAGAATTATCAGAATGAGGATTTCGGCGGAGGCTATATCCGGCTCCTCGATTTCGACCTGGACAAGGGCACGGTAGCCGCTTCCATGTATTCGCCATTCTACAACAAAACCAAGGAAGATAGTTCTAAATTTGTACTGGAAGGCATTGATTTCATTCGTCAGAGTGACGAGCGATCACGCAAAAAAGACTTCTAGTTCCACCCGTCAGCTTTAAAAGATATGTTACGAATTTCCCGAATCCTTTTCGCCCTGCTGATCACTGCATGCCTGCTACCTGAACGGGCTGCAGCACAGGAGCTGAAAGTCATGAGTTACAACATCAGGTACAAAAACACCATCGACAGCATCAACATCTGGGACAACCGCAAGGAAAATCTCACCGGGCTGATCCGGTACCACGGCGCGGATGTCGTCGGGGTGCAGGAAGCTCAGCCCGACCAGATGGCCGACCTTGAAAAGCTGCTGCCCGAATTTGCCTGGTACGGAGTACCCCGCGTCGAAGGGAAGAGCGGTGAGTACACAGCCATCTTTTACCGCAAAGACCGTTTTGAAAGGCTGGATGCCGGAACCTTCTGGCTTTCCGAAACGCCTGATGTAAAGGAAAGCAAAAGCTGGGATGCCTTCTATCCGAGAACGGCTTCCTGGTGCAAACTGAGAGACAGGCAGACCAAGAGGGTCTTTTTCTTTTTCAACACGCATTTCGATCATCGTGGCCGCGAAGCACGGGTCAAAAGTGCGGAAGTGATCCGTCAGCAGATTACCCGAATCGCCGGGAATCATCCGGTAATTGTGACGGGTGATTTTAATACGGTTCCCGATTCGGAGCCCTACAAGAAAATGACAGAAGATGGTGTACTTACGGATGCCATCAAGAAAACCGAAATCCCGCATTATGGGCCGGTGAATACGTCCAGCGGCTTTTTTGTACGCCGGGAGCCGATCCGTGCCAAAATCGACTACATTTTCGTCAGCGACAAGATACGTGTCATAAAGCACGCAACGCTTGCTGACCAGCAGGAAGGTCGGTATTACTCCGATCACCTGCCGTTGATTGCCGTTATAGAGGTTAGGAAGTAGGATGAGGACTGGTCGGCGCCGGACTTGTCCGGTGTCGGCCTTTCTTATGTAATCCACCCGGCCGATCCCGATAGATTTTACCCCGAAATGTCTTTACTATGGTGACCTAATCTGCCAAGTTACCATGTCAAGACATTTTCGTTTTTGGATACTTCTGTGTCTGCTCCCTGCTCTGCTGAACGCGCAGTCTGTTCTGTACGATGAATCAAAAGTACCTGCCTACACCTTGCCCGAGCTGCTCACAACATCGAAGGGCAAGCCGGTCAAAACCGTGAAAGCCTGGGAAAAGGAGCGCCGGCCTGAGCTCCTGGCCATTTTTGCGCAGGAAGTTTACGGTGAAACCCCTCAACGGAAAATCCCGGTAACCTATCAGGTCCGGTCAGAGAAAAAAGATGCCGTCGGGGGATTGGCCACACGGAAGGACATCCGGATAAATTTTCCCGAAGGGAAATTCATGGATCTTCTGCTCTACATACCCAATAAGGCCAGCGGGCGGGTACCTGCCTTCCTCGGACTTAACTTTTACGGAAACCAGAGCCTGGAAAACGACCCTTCCATCCCGATAACTACCAGCTGGCAGCGCAACTACCAGCAACTGGGCGTCACCGACAACCGTGCCAATGAACGTTCCCGCGGGGCCGGAGCCGCGAACTGGCCGCTGGAACTGATCCTCTCGAATGGCTACGCCCTGGCTACCATTTATTACTGTGACCTGTTCCCCGATCACGCAGACGGGCGCCCCAACAGCATCAATACCCTGTTCCCCGCCAATAAGCAACCTGAGCGGGAATGGGGGGCCATCGGCGCCTGGGCCTGGGGCCTTAGCAGGGCACTGGATTATCTGGAAACCGAGTCAAAGATTGATGCACGGAAAGTGGCCGTGCTCGGCCATTCCCGTCTGGGTAAGGCGGCTATCTGGGCTGGCGCGCAGGACCAACGCTTTGGGATGGTCATATCCAATAATTCGGGCGAAGGAGGTGCTGCCATTACCCGCCGCAAGTTCGGGGAGACCATTGCCGTCATCAACAAGAACTTTCCCCACTGGTTTGCCCCTGCCTATTCGAAATACAATGACCGGGAAAACGACCTTCCGACCGACTACCACGGATTGTTCGCCCTCATAGCTCCCCGTCCGCTCTATGTGGCCAGCGCCTCCGAGGACCTGTGGGCAGATCCTAAAGGCGAATATCTGTCGCTCTATCACGCCGGTCCCGTATACCGGCTGTACGGTAAGGAAGTTTTAACCTCCCCCGAACCCCCGGGGCCGCAGAATCCCGTGATGAACGGAGCCATGGGGTTCCATATCCGGGAAGGCAAACACGATATTCTAAAATATGACTGGGAACAGTATATCCGGTTTGCGGATCGTCATTTCAAATAGTTTATGATTTCCCAGGGGTTGAAACGAATGACAATTAGCCCGTTTTCATCCCCCCGCCGTATATGGTATTTAAGCCAACCAAATAATAGAACCATGATTTTAAGACGGAAATCTCAACGCTTTCTGACCTTTTCCATGTTGTCGCTTTTGCCGGCAATTTATTCCTGCAACTCTTCACAAAACGCTGAAACCGCTGTAGATCCTGCCGAACAAATTGCGGCTCAAAGGGATTTTGTGTTCGGCGATGACCGGCCTTTCCCGCAATGTCACGCTTCTACACTGGTGCGAAATGACGACGGAACGTTTGTCGTGGCCTGGTTTGGTGGAACGAAGGAAAAAGATGATGATGTAGGAATCTGGGTTTCGATTGGCCGTCCGGGCAACTGGACTGCCCCGGTAGAAGCCGCCAAGATCAGGGAAGATCCGCACTGGAACCCCGTACTTCACCGGACCCGGGACGGGAAAATCTATCTGTTCTTTAAAGTTGGTAAGGAAATTTCGCATTGGGAAACCTGGGTGAAGACGTCGGAAGACGGGGGCAAGACCTGGTCGGAGGCCTATGAACTGGTTTCCGGTGACAAAGGAGGCCGCGGCCCCGTTAAAAACAAGCTGATCGAACTTTCGGACGGCACCTGGCTTGCCGGAGCTTCCATCGAACCCGGCCCCTGGCTGGTGATGCTCGATCGCAGTGAAGACGGCGGTAAAACCTGGACAGCCACTGAAAAACTGGATATCGACACCGTATCTATCAAAGGAAAAGGAGCTATTCAGCCCACACTGTGGGAAAGTGCTCCCGGGAAAGTCCACATGCTGGTCAGAACCGGCGGTGGCGTCATCGGCCGCGCCGACTCGGAGGACTATGGCAAAACCTGGTCACAGATCCGCGCTACAAGCATGCCCAACCCCAACAGCGGTATCGATCTTACCCAGCTCCCCGATGGTACCCTGGCGCTGATGTATAACCCGGACAACAAGAACTGGGGTTCACGCTCCCCTATCCGTCTGGCCCTCTCTTATGACAATGGCGAAACCTGGCCCGATGCCATCGACATCGACGGCAGCAAGGAAGAAGATGAATATTCTTACCCCGCCATTATCAGCTGGGGAGACTCCATCGCCACGACCTATACCTGGAACCGGCAGAAGATCGCTTTCTGGTCCGGAACCAAGGATCAGGTGAAGCAGTGGTCGGCATCAAAAAAAGAGTAATAATGGCTGTTCTGTCATAATAAACCCATAATTTAGAGGCGCATATTTCTTGAAAATGATATGCGCCTTTTTTATTTAATCCAATTTTTTATTCTAAACATGAGAGCAGTAGCAAAAAATCTGATCGCATTCCTTTTTGCAACTTTGATCCTTTCTACCTCAGCGGCATCGGCCAAGCCAGGCAAGCCCATCAAACTTTTCAACGGCAAAGACCTGAAGGGATGGGTAATCCATGGTACCGAAAAATGGTATGTGAAAAACAAAGAACTCGTTTGCGAAAGCGGCCCTGACAAAGGTTACGGCTACCTGAAAACCGAGAAAACGTTCAAAGACTTTGACCTTACCGTAGAATTTCTGCAGGAAGCCAACGGAAACAGCGGGGTGTTTATCCGTTCATCGGTAGAAGGAACCAAGGTTTCAGGATGGCAGGTAGAAGTTGCCGGACCTAACCAGGATACAGGCGGTATCTACGAATCGTATGGTCGTGGATGGCTGGCTAAAATCCCTGATGAAAAAGAAAAATTCCTGAAATACGGCGAGTGGAACACCATGCGTATCCGCGTAGAAGGCAGCCGTGTTCAGACCTGGCTCAACGGTCAGCCCATGGTAGACCTGACCGATGACAAAATCGGAGCTGCAACCGGTTCAATTGCACTGCAGATTCATGACGGAGGCGGTATCAAGGTTCGCTGGAGAAACCTCGTACTTACCGAGTTGTAAAAACTTACTTCCAATCAGAGGATATATAAACACTTAACACGTCGAAAAATGGAAAAATCGAGGAGGACGTTCATTAAAAAAGTAGCAGCCGGTGCGGCGGGTGCTGCATTATTTAATTTCAATGCGCTGCCCGCCCGCTCCTATAACCGGATTATCGGGGCCAACGACCGGCTGAGAGTCGGACTGGCGGGGTTGGGCAGAAGGTTAGGAGCTTTCTATGCGCCTATCAGCTTGAAGTCGAGCAACGTGGAACTCGCATACCTGTGCGATGTCATGCAGAAACAGCTCGACAACGCCGCTTCCCGGTTTGCCAAACATATTGACTACACTCCCAAACTGGAGAAAGACATCCGGAAAGTGATCGAAGACCAGTCGGTGGACGTGCTTATCAATGCTACTCCCGATCACTGGCACGCACCCGGAACGATCATGGCGGTAAAGGCAGGCAAACACGTATATGTGGAAAAACCCTGCAGCCATAATCCCCGGGAAGGCGAACTGCTCATGGAGGCGCAAACGAAATACAAGAAGGTAATCCAGATGGGTAACCAGCAGCGTTCCGCCCCCGAATCGATCGAAATCATTTCCGAGATCCATAAAGGAGTAATCGGACAGGTATACAAGGCGATCGCGTTTTATGCGTCAGCCCGTCCGGAAGTACCTTTACAGAAAAAAGCACCCGTACCCGATGGGCTGGACTGGGAACTGTTCCAGGGACCTGCTCCCCGCCGTGAGTATACCTCCGAAACCTGGGATTACAACTGGCACTGGTACGGCTGGGCCTACGGTACCGCCGAAGCCGGTAACAATGCCACCCATGAACTGGATGTAGCCCGCTGGGCCCTGCAGGTCGACTACCCCTCAGCGGTTGAAGTGGAAGCTGCCAAACGCTACTTCCCCAACGACGGATGGGAAATGTATGACACCATGGACGCCACCTTCCGATTCGAAGGAAACAAGATCATCAAGTGGGACGGTCAGAGCCGTAATGGCTACAACACCTACGGCAGCGACCGGGGCACCCTGATCTTTGGTACCGAGGGCTCGGTTTACGTCGACCGGGGCGGATACCGCCTGTATGGCCGGGACGGAAAGCTGATTCGCGAAAACAAGGCTAGTAACAAAGAAGCCGGTACCCAACTCGGCGGCGGTGGCGATATGAGTACCATTCACGTGGTGAATTTCTTCAATGCCGTCCGGGGTAAGGAGAAACAAAACTCCAACATCCGTGACGGAGCGATCAGTACACACCTCTGCCACCTGGCCAATATCTCTTACCGGATCAACAAAGGTTTCAAAATTGATCCCAAAACAGGAAAAGCGCTCGACAAAGATGCCCTTAAACTCTGGAGCAGAGATTATGCACCGGGTTGGGAGCCCAAGGTATGATACAGGAATGAAAATCAAATCATTAGCCCTCTTGTTGCTGCTATCACCTGTGGTGATGGCACAAAATCTCAAATGGTGGAACCCCCAGTCTTCCGAATTCAACGTTCTGGAAGGCCAGGGGTTTCCTGGTAAAGTGAAGGCCTATTATGACCGCCTGCCCGCTTCTGCGGAAGGGAAGGTCCGGGATGCCGTATGGAATCTTTCCCGTAACAGTGCCGGCCTTATGATCCGTTTCCGCACCAATTCTACGCAGATCAAAGTACGGTATCAGCTGGTAAACACCCGCTACGAACTGCCCCATATGCCGGCAACCGGTGTCAGCGGGGTAGACCTCTACGCCAAAGCGGTGGATGGGGAAGAACGCTGGGTGGCAGGCCGCTACTCGTTTAAGGACACGGTGGAATACCATTTTACCAATATCATCCCCAACGACAACTACCACAAGCTGGGTCGGGAATACCGCCTGTACCTGCCTCTGTACAACAGCGTCAAATGGCTGGAAATAGGGGTAGAAGATGAGAGCTATTTCGAACCGCTCAAGGTGAGGGACGATAAACCCATCGTGATCTACGGTACTTCCATTGCCCAGGGCGGATGTGCCTCCCGCCCGGGTATGGCCTGGACTACCATTCTCAGCAGACGGATGGACCGCCCGGTGATCAACCTCGGGTTCTCAGGAAATGGGCGACTGGAAGAGGAAGTTCTGCGACCCATCGGCGAAATCGATGCGAAGGTATTCGTACTGGACTGCCTGCCCAACCTGGTAAGCGCACAGGATCACCCTGATGAACTGATCAACAGCCGGCTCAAGTGGGCGGTACGTTTCCTGAAGGAGAAACACCCGAATACACCCATTGTTCTGGCAGAACATGCGGGCTACACCGAAGAAGCGATCAATGAAGTGCGCAGATCAAGCTACCAGCGTGTAAATCAGGTGCTCGAGGCTACTTTCCAGGAACTCAAGGCGGAAGGGATCCAGCAGATCTATCTGATTCCGAAAGTGGAGTTTGGACAGAGTCTTGAAACGACCGTCGACGGAACGCACCAGACCGATCTGGGTATGCTGTTGTACGCCGAAGGTTACGAAAAAGCCCTCAGAAAGATCCTCAACGAGCCGACCGGTCCATACAGTACAACGCAACCTGTGACCCAGCTCAGGGAGTTACCTGGCTATGACTGGGAAAAACGCCATCGGGAAATCCTGGAGCTAAACCGGAAAAGCCCCCCCAAAATCATCACCATTGGCAATTCCATCACCCATTTCTGGGGTGGCATTCCCGAAGCATACCGGAAAAACGGCAAAGATTCCTGGGATAAACTGTTTGCCAACAAAAAGGTGCATAACCTGGGCTTCGGCTGGGACCGCATCGAAAACGTTTTATGGCGGGTGTATCATGGCGAACTCGACGGATATCAGGCAGAAAAGATCTTCCTGATGATCGGAACCAACAATTTCCACATCAATACCGACGAGGAAATCGTACAGGGGTGGAGACATCTGATCGGGGCTATCAAACAAAGACAGCCCGGTGCCAAGCTATACCTGACCGGCATTTATCCGAGAAGAAATCAGGAACCGCGGGTTAAAAAGCTGAATCTGGAACTGGCACAGATTGCCGGTGACTTTGATGCCTATTTTATCGACCCTGGCAAAGTTCTGCTCGATAAGGATGGAAAAATCGTCGAAGGATATTTCTCCGACGGACTGCATCCGAACGACAAAGGATATCAGTTACTGGCTAAGGAATATGAGCCTTACGTTAAGTAAAAAGCGCAGTTTTACAGCCTGACAATGCGCGGTTCATACAGAGCCGCGCATTATTTTTTCCAGTTTTCTGCCTTTGGCCAGTTCATCTACCAGTTTATCCAGATACCGGGCCTTTTGCGTTAACGGGAATTCGATTTCTTCCACGCGGTAACCACAAATGACCCCTGTAATCAGATGCGCGTTAGGGTTGAGTGTAGCCCTTTCGAAGAAAGTCTCAAAGGTTACCCGCTCATCGATCAGCTGCCTGAGCTGGTCGGGGCTGAAGCCGGTCAGCCATTCAATCACCTGATGCAGTTCCTCTACAGTTCTCCCCTTTTTTTCCACCTTAACAACATAATGCGGATAAACGGATGCAAAGGTCATGCGGGCAATCCGGTCGTTTTGTTCGGCAGTTACTTTCATTGGTTTATATTTTATCCAGACTCAGGTGCTCGGTAAGCTGGTTGTAGCTCGCCGTAATTCGTTCCTCAAAACCCATGGCCATTATTTTCTCTATTTCCTCGGTTCCTGAATAATACATCCGGTATTCCACCCTGGTACCTGTCGGCAGAGGTTTCAGTTCGATCTTCCCGATCGATGTGGGCAATGCAGTGGTGATTTTACCGGCTTCATCGCAGAAGAGGTCTTCGATTTCCATGAGACGGTACTCGTCGATCGCCAGATAATTCACTCGCATCCAGTACCTTTCGCCATCGGGACTCACCAGCGCATAAAGCCAGTGCCCCCCTTCGGTAAAGTTATGATAACGGGTTTCCGCTCGCCACGGTGCGGGCCCCCACCACCGTTCAAGCTGGTCCTTCTCAGTCAGAGCTCTCCAGATCCTTTCAGCCGATGCATCAAATTCTGCCGTTACACCGACCGACTTTACCATGAGATCCTTCGTGATCCTGATATTATTGGTTAACATGAGGCGTTGATTTGATGTGGATACAGTCTCTATGACTCCTGAATAATTCCCGATTATTTCAGACTATACGATGCGGATCGGTTCAAGGGTTTCATGAACTTATAACGATCGAAGCCATCAGAAAAAGTATACCAATCAATAAGTTTCGAGTTTAGAGGGTTCCAATAAAAATCAGCTTGTTCCGAGACAGAAAACCGCCCGGTCTGTCGTCCCAACCACAAAGTTTTACAGACAGGACCGGAGCGGAAAACTACTCTGGTTTATAGTACTATAGGGCTAAATATCCCCCATCAACCGGATAATACGACCCGGTGATAAAAGAGGAAGAATCGGAAGCCAGGAATAAACAGAGGGCTGCCACTTCTTCCGCATTACCCAGGCGTCCCAGCGCGTGTTTTTGCTCCAGGGCCTGAATCAGTTCCTTTCCAAGGGTGTCTTCATTGACCAGTCCGGTATAGATGAAACCGGGGCCGATCGAATTGACCCTTACCTTATCGGGGGCGTGGTCGATGGCGGCCGTCTTGGTCAAACCAACCACACCATGCTTCGCTGCCACATAGGCAGCAGAGCCCTGAAACCCTACCTGACCCAGAATAGACGCAATGTTGACTACACTGCCGCCACCGGCCTTGATCATTTCGGGAATTTGATATTTCATTCCATAAAACACCCCGTTGAGGTTGATATCGATCACCCGCTGCCAGTCAGCAAGCTCCACATCTGCTACTTTGGCAAAGGCCGAACCCACTCCGGCATTATTGACCGAAATATGGAGGGCACCAAATGCCTGGATGGTTTCTTCCACCAGTTTCCGGTTATCCTCGGCACTGGCCGTATTGGCTTTTACGAATATGGCTTCTCCGCCGGCATTTCTAATTTCTTCTGCTACCTGCTGCCCCGCCTCTTCATTGATATCACTCACAGTAACCTTAGCCCCCTCACGAGCAAATAGTAATGCAGTTTCCTTACCTATCCCGGACGCTGAACCGGTAATGATGGCGACTTTATTTTCGAGTTGTCCCATGTCCTTGATGATTGATTGATTTATGTCGGAAATTTCGAAAGTAAAAGGCTATTATTTACTGATTTATGTCATGTTTCGATCTGAGAAATGAAACGAGATGGGAAATCGCTCTCATTCGGGTAGTCCGAAAGGCTTCGTTTTACTTATTACATTTAATGACCATTCCCTTAATTTATCCAAATCCTGAACACTATGAGAATTCTGTACCTTCTTTTCTTTTCCTTCTACCTATGTCTTGACTTACAAGCTCAAAATCAGGCCAGAGGTGTGGTTTTCCACGATGCAAATGGTAACGGCATCCGTGACCGACGCGAAGCCGGTATAGCGGGCGTGCCTGTATCCAACGGCAAAGAAGTGGTTCTTACCGACAGCGAGGGGCGGTATACCCTTCCGGTGGGTAACGACAACATCCTGTTTGTCATCAAACCATCGGGCTACCAGGTGACAATCAATGAAGACAACCAGCCGCGGTTCTACTATATTCATAAACCCAACGGCTCCCCTCCGCTTCAGTATAAGGGCTCGGATCCAACCGGTCCGCTTCCGGCTTCGGTCGACTTCCCGCTGGTTCCCGCCGAGGAAAGCGAGGAATTTACAGCCCTGATCTTCGGCGATCCGCAACCGCTTAACCTCGAGGAGTTGGATTACTTCTACCGGGGTATTGTCAAAGAAGTGGAAGGTATCAGGGATGTTCGTTTCGGGCTGAGCCTGGGGGATATTGTTTGGGATGACCTGAGTCTGCATCCGCATTATATTCAGGTTATCCGGAAAGTCGGTATCCCCTGGTATAACCTGATGGGTAATCACGATATGAACTATGACGCTCCGGCAGATTCCCTGGCTGATGAGGCTTTTGAGCGAAGTTTCGGTCCGGCCAATTATGCGTTCAATTATGGACAGGCGCATTTCATCGTGCTCGACGATATCCTGTATCCGGATCCCCGGGACGGACAGGGCTACTGGGGTGGGTTTCGCCCCGATCAGCTGGATTTTGTGAAGAACAACCTCCAGTTTGTGGATAAGAATAAGCTCATTGTCCTTGCCTTCCATATTCCGCTTCACAATCCGGGCGTAGGGTTCCGCCCGGAAGACCGGCAGCAGCTGTTTGACCTGTTGAAGGACTATCCCAATGTCCTGGCCCTTTCAGCCCATACGCATATCCAGCGGCAGGATTTCTACACGGAGGCCGACGGCTGGAAGGGCAGCAGGCCGTTTCACGAATACAATGTAGGAACACCCTGCGGAAACTGGCATTCCGGTGAGTTCACCTCCAAAGGAGTACCTGAAAGCACGATGGCGGATGGCACCCCCAGGGGCTATGCTTTTCTGCGAATCAGGGGCAATCAGTACGTCATTGACTACAAAGCCGCCGAAAAACCCCTGGAACATCAGATTCGCATCTATGCTCCCAAGGTAGTACCTGCTGCATCCCGAAGAAGCGGGGGAACGCTTTACGCCAATTTCTACATGGGGCACAAAGAAAGTAAAGTCGAATATCGGATCGGCAACGGAGAATGGAAGCCGATGACTCACAGTGTGGAAGCTGACCCTTACTTCCTCCATCTGCACCATCGCTGGGATCATGCCGAATCGCTCATGGCGGGACGCCGTCCGGGAGGACCCACCAATAGTACCCACCTATGGAAAGTCAGCATCCCAGGCAACCTGCCGGAAGGTCCGCACACGATAGAGGTAAGGGCAACGGATATGTTTGGGCGTACTTTTACCGAAAAGAAACTGCTGTGGGCCCAGAAGGTGAACTGAGGGGTGCGAAAAGCGGGCTTTTTTCGTTATATTTGAAGTTCTCACAATTGTAAAGGGCTTTGGCCGGAAAAGTATTCTCAAAATGTCGTTAATCAGAAAAGGTGCGGTAATTCGTCAGGTAAAGAATATCGGGTTGAGTGGCTCGCTGCTGCTCGCTCTGGGTACTGCAGGCTGGGTAGGCTGCAGTCCTTCCGCGAATCAGGAAGAAGAGTACAGCTACGAGGAGGTTACCTACACCAAAGGAGTTATCTCACATATCAGGGAAGTGGAACCCGGGGAGTTCCGGATCATGGATGAGGAAACGGTATCCATGTCAGAGGCAAAGGCGATCGTCACCTATCTGGACGGTCATACCGATACGCTGTCGGTGGAGACGGCGAAGGCGCTGATCGAAAGGGAAATTGCACAGAATCCTGAGTACCGTCACCACAGCGGCCTTTCCAATATGCTGCTCTACGGTGGCATGGGCTATATGCTCGGGCGTATGATGGGGAACGGTGCCATAGCTGCCCGTCATGCACAGGCCCCGAATACCAGCGGTTTTTACGG
>Ga0207868_1002096_pt1 | contig 12293 bp, 6 predicted proteins | sample Passage237B_FD_187370 | JGI IMG/M metagenome (GOLD analysis project Ga0207868, IMG submission 187370) | Cellulose adapted compost microbial communities from Newby Island Compost Facility, Milpitas, CA, USA - Passage2 37B (SPAdes) (version 3) ... | reverse complement strand
ACAGCGGCCTGCCCGATACATACCCTTTCACGCCGTCGAACGACCACCTTAGTTTACCGGACTTGATGTCCAACGCCCTGAATTTACCGTCGGAAGCGCCGATATAGGCGACCCCTTTGCGTACTAGCGGCGAACCCAATACGGCCTTTTCAGCCGGCTGTTTCCACAGTAGGGCCCCTGTTTTGGCGTGCAGGCAATAAATGAAGTGGTCGGACGAACCGACGACAACGTAGTCTTTCCAGACAGCCGGTGTGGAATACACCTTTCCACCGGTTTGGAAAACCCATGCCTTCCGTCCGGTATTTGCATCCAATGCATACACCTGTCCGGCGGTGTTGGCGGTGATGACGAACTGTTTGTAGGAAGCCAGCCCCGCCCCGATATCGCTTTCATCCTGGAATGACCATACTTCGCGCACATCCGCGTGCCGGGTGTTCACCGAATAGTCGGGACGGCGGTACAGTTTGCGTTCGTTCGCAAAGTGGTGATTGCGCAGGTCGACAAGCGCCCAAGGCTGTTGGGTACCCAGCCCTGGATTGCGTTCCTGGTAGGTCGCTTTGCCATCCGCAATGGTCACGATGTTGTAGCCACCCACGGAATCTTTAGCCCGCAGGTTGGAGCGTCCCATGATGCCAGGTATACCCTCAAAGTCGTATTCCTTGTTCTGGTGCCCATGGCCGCAGAAAAATAGCTGCACATTCCGCTGCTTCACCCGGTCGAGTGCTTCAAACCAGTTGTTGAGTGAAGAGTCCTGTGGGTAGTGATTCACATAGATAAGCGGCATATCCTTATCGGGATGTGCGGCAAACAGCGAGTCCATCCACACCAAGTTCTCGCGCGGCACCTGTCCGGGGCTCATCCGCATATTCGGGCCCGAATTAGTCCCCACGAAAAAATAGCCGTTGTGTTCAAACGCGAATGTCTCCCCCCCGAATACCCTGCGGAAGCTATTGCCGCCGCTTTCGGACCAATTGGTGTCGTGATTGCCGGGGATGACATACCAAGGTATGCGTAGGCTGTCCAGTAGCTGCTTGGCCAAGACCAGTTCGTCGTCCGAGCCAAACTCGGTCACATCACCGGAAAGGATAACGAAGTCGAGATTCGGGTTGGCATTGATATCCGCCACGGTACGCCGCAAGTCTTCAGCGCCCGTACTCCCACCCACGTGCGTGTCAGTTACATGGGCGAACTGGAAGGGTTGGGCGTGAATAACCGAGCCAGCGAATAAGCATAGCAGACTCATCAGTCCGACCTCCCAAAGTCGCTGCTTGTACCTCCACCGATCGATAAGCCGTATCATTTCGTAGTTAAACACCAAGTAAAGGCCGGAGCATTACGCCCCCTAAAAGGCCTTTACCGGTTTAATCAATTCCAACCTTGGGTCTGCGTAAGCGTATAGCCGCGCTCCTGGTACTCAACAATCTGCGTTTCGCCGATAGGGGCCATGTATACCCGATCGGTAAACGCGTTTCGATTGGCCGCGTTGGTTACCACATAGAAGCCGACCATCTCGGCACCGTTCGAACCGTCGTAGGTCACTACCGTCCCATCCGTTTTTTTCACTTGTAAGATACCCTCACGTGCTTCGCTCAAGTAGGCCGGCAACTCAGCCGGAAAGTCTATCCACACGCCCAAGAAATAGTCTGGATTGGTGCTGTAATCCATATAGTTGATCTTCTTCCACCGTTTGATGTCGTGGAGCCGTGCAAATTCGGAGAAAAACTCCATGCGGCGTTCCCGACGGATTTCCCAGATGAGTGCGGGGACATCGGCATCGCGGGCGGGATCAACGGGCAATGCCGTCAGCATCAACGGCGCAGTTTGTTTCACACCCTTGGCGATTGCGGCATCATCCAAGGGGCGGCTCCGGATGGCGTTGATGGAACGATCAATATCATCTTGCGTCACCGCCGCTCCACCCATGTGTTCAGCAAGCACCGCTTTGGCTTCCAGCCAGTTCAAAACCACCTCTGCCAAGCGGATTACCGGAGCATCCGTCGTATTGGTATTACTGCCCCACGCAGGTGGATAGGCGCTTCCGATGTAATTCAGTGCCTCACGGGGCGCATGCTTGTAATTATACAGCAGCGTGGACGACGTCGCCATGGGCTTGTCTATAAAAGTCGCTTCAAACCGCGGATCCCGCGTAAGTGCAAGTTTACCGGCAGAGAAATTGTCGGCGTCAGCTACCGCAGAGTTCTGCCATACCTTGCCATCGTTGCAGATGAAGGACTTGATCAACACCAAGTTTGCATTTCCGGGCATGGTTTCGGTACCGTTGCTGTATGAGGTGATGTGATGCGTGATCGTTAAAGCCGCGTCATAGTGCCGCCGCATGATTACTTCATCGTTACCGGTCAGGTTATCGGAAGAAAACAGGCTCCGGAAATCACTGGAAAAGCTGAATTTCCCACTGTTCATCACAATTTCCGCTGCATCGCGGGCGAGTTCCAGGTATTTTTTGGCGCGGGCGGGGTCAAGTCCATGATAATGCTGGAAAGTCCCCTCAAACAACATGAAGCGGGAAATGAACGCCGCTGCCACATTTCTATCGAGCACGTTGGTACCATCATTCGTCCGGATATTGGCCAAAACAAACTGGAAATCATCGTACACGTTGTCCATCACAACCCCTCGACTATCTCGGTCCTTATACAACAAGTCCCAATCCGAATCGGCGATTACCTGATTGTAATACGGGACATCGCCGAATACGCTAACCAAGCGGCTGTATTCATACCCGCGGAAAAAACGGGCGACGGCTAGCCAATGGTTGTATGCCTCCGGCGCAAGGTTGGATTGCGCGACATTCTCCAAGCGGTTAATAAATACATTCGACTTGCGCACCCAAGCGAAATTCCAGTTCGGCCCCGCATACTGCGTCAGCCATGCTGCCCCCTCGGTTGTCGCCGCACGGCTCGTGGGTACGCTATTTTCGAAATGGCCTTGGATACCTACACTGGTCAGGTCGTCCGAAAAGGTGTATCCCCTGACAGGCGTATAGTCCACACCCCAAGCGGAGTTGTATCCTACAAAATATTGACTGTAAAAACCATTGGCAAACAAACGGATATCCGTCTCGTTCCGCCAGAATTCATCGTCCACGAAGCTGGTGAGCTGCGGACGGTCCAGCACCTCCTTGTTACAAGAAGACATCAACAGGCCTGTCGCCAAGACGCCGATTGCACCGGATATAATGAAATTACGTTTCATGCTCTTTAAAAATTAAGTTGTACACCGAACGAAACACTTTTGAACGTAGGCGTTCCCATACCGGTCCTGCCCAGGTTGTAATTCGTGCTGTTCCAAATCGAGTAACCCTGTATCTCCTCCGGGTCGATGGGCAGCCCGTTCAGGTTGTCGAACGTCAAGAGGTTTTCTAATGACGTATATACCCGCAGGGACGACACACCGATCGGGTTCAGCAACTTCGCAGGCAGCGAATAGCCCAACGTGATGTTTTTTACACGAAGGTACGACATGTCCAACAGGTAACGGTCCTGGACCTGCATGTTGTTGGTGGTACCGCTCCCCAAATTGTTGTATGCCCTTGGATAAAATGCGTTGAGGTTATCCTCGTTCCAATAGTTGTCGGCAATCGCCGCAGGCATCGCACCGTCGGACGAGTTGTATCCGGGGATGGCCAAGAAACCCTCGCCCCATAGCTGCCTGCTGCCTACCCCCTGAAGGAACACCGACAAGTCGACCCCTTTGTAATCGGCGGCCAAACGCAGCCCGTATTCGTAGCGGGGGGTAAAATTGCCGATAACCTCGCGGTCGCCATGATTGTCCAACAGGTTATTGCCGGCATCGAGCTCGCCGTCGCCGTTCACGTCAATGAATTTGACGTCACCGGGCCCAAAGAAAAAGTTGGCGCTGTTCTGCAGGTAAGCCTGGTATACCGGCTTTTCCCCGTTGGGACCTGACTTCAATTTATAGGCTTGGCGGCCGGCATATTTGGCACTCTCGGCTTCGGTAAGGGTAATCAATATCGGCTCACCGTTGCCATCCAGTTCAAAATCTTCTTTTTGGTACAGCCTATCCGTTCGATAGCCCCAAATCTCGCCATACGTACGGCCCACGTACCAGTCATTTACACTCTGGGTAGTTCCATACTTCATGATGGTGGATTTGGCGTCAGATACGTTACCTCGCACATTGATGCCCAAACCGTTGTCAAACCGGTGGTTGAAGTCAACTGCCAGTTCCCAACCTTCCGTCCGCAGCGATCCGAAGTTGCCTCTCGGAGCTCCAGTTCCATAAGTCGCCGGCACTCCGGCACCGGGTACAATCATGTTCTCGGTATCCCGTCGGTACCAATCGAAGGTCAAGCCCAGCTTATTGCGGAAAAACCGGGTATCGATGCCCAAGTTGAGGGTAGTGATATCTTGCCAGGTAATCGATGCCGATACCGCAGCGGGAGTCCCCACGAAATAGGTACGCTGCCCCGTAGCGTCAATCCATGTCGTTTGGCTTGGGTTCATCGTCGCAACATACAACGAGTTGGGTACTGTCTGGTCACCAATCGAACCCCAAGACCCACGGAATTTCGCGAGGTCGAGCCACGAACTCGTACCTTCCATGAACGCTTCCTCACTTAGCACCCATCCCGCAGAGAACGACGGGAACCAACGCCACTTCAAATCGGTCGGGAATTTCGACGATCCGTCATACCGCAGGTTTGCTTCTACCAAGTATTTGTTCTTATAGGCGTAGTTAACGCGGCCGAAATATCCCAGCTGAGCCTCCCAGAATGCATCACCGCCGCTGGTCTGCGTACCGATAGCATACGCGAACTGTGGATTGACAATATCGATGAGGTTGGTGCGGTGCGACCACTGTGACTGAAAATCTTCAGTCACCCGGTTTAAACCTAATAAAAACCCGAAGTCGTGACCGCCGTCCAGGTTCAGGTTGTAGGTGGTCACGGCATTCACCGTATGCTTGTACTCGTTTGCCGCCTCACGGGCGAAATGGTCAGGGTTGCTGCCGTCGGCGGTGTATTGCCGGTAGTTCAGGTCGTAGGCAAGCATCGCGTCCGCTGCGGTGCTCGGTACCACGGCCCCGGTCTTATCGACATATACCGGATTGCCATCCGCGTCAAACCGTTGTACGGCCGACGACCACGAATCGCCCGCTGTATATTTCGTGCCCGGCCGATTCCACAGGAACTCCTCGTTGGAGAAGCTGTAGTCAACATCCACCTTCCAATTGTCCATGATGTTGATGGTCGTCCCCACATTGAGGTTGATGTAGTTCCTCAACAGGCTGGCCGTATTGGCAGCCCGTACTTCGCTCTCCGGGCTACGGATAGGATTGCCATACTCATCATTGCCCAGGGGGTATACCGGTGCCCAGCGGTAGAGGTATAGCCACGGGTCTGCCGTTGTCGAATTGGTGGCATAGGGGTATTGCTTGTTGCGGCGAGTAAAAATAGCTCCACCCCTAGCCGTGATGTATTTGTTGATTTCACTGGTTACCCGCAATGAACCATTGTACCGGCTGAAGCTGTCTTCCTTCGCAGGTTTCAGCATACCGCTCTGGTCAATCGCGGCCAACCCGAGGTTGAATGACGTCTTCCCCCTGCTTCCGCCTACCGACAGGGTGTGTTGTTGTGTGGGTGCCCATTCGCGGATCATGTAGTCGTACGGGTCGTACGTGCGGATACCGTACTTCAGCGACGATTCCCCAGGATCGACGTACCAATCGCGGCCATACACCGTGGGGTCATCCAGACCGATGGTATTGCCGTATTGCTCTTTCCATTCAACAGCACGCTCGTAGCTTTCGCGGTTTACCCGATAGAAAGCCCCTGCATACTGCGGACCACCCACGCGCTCAAAAGCTTCGACCGTGTACCGCAACGAATTGACGTCAGCCATCTCAAAACGCTTCCATGGGTTCTGGAACGCGAAGTTGTTGGTATAATTGACATTGATACGGTCTGCGCCAGCACCGGTTTTGGTCGTAATCAAGATGACGCCAAACGCTGCTTTAGCACCGTAAATCGACGATGCAGCGGCATCCTTCAGCACGGTGATGGATTCGACATCGGCTGGATTGACCACCTGGATGCTGGGAATCTCCACATTGTCCAGGAGGATAAGCGGTGCGGCCCCGCCTTCAAATGACGCGAATTGCCCGCGGATCCGGATAACGGGATCTGACCCGACTTCGCCGCTGGGGATGGTGATGCTTAATCCCGGTGCAGCTCCTTGGATTGCCCGGCCAACGTCGGCAATGGGGCGTGCTTCGAGGTTCTCCTTGGCACTGATGGTCGACACCGCGCCGGTAAGGTTCCCTCGCCGCTGCGTGCCGTAGCCAACGACAACCACTTCTTCCAAACTGTGGTCACCGACCTCCAGTACGACGTCATGATTGATTCCTGTAACCACCACATCTTTCGATGTGTAACCGATCATCGAGAACCGTAAGGTACTGCCGATGGCCGCGGTAATCTTGTAATAGCCTTCGTCGTTGGTGCTGGTGGCTGTCGCTGCTCCAACAACCGACACACTCACGCCGGGAAGCGGCGTACCATCCGCTCCGGTCACTTTGCCGCTGATGGTCTGCTGGACACCTGCCCCTAGCGCGCCGCTTCCAGCGGCAGCCTTGATGTCCGGATGATTGCCTGCCCCGTAACCCTCAGCGAACGCAAAGGGTCCAAGGGAAAAACTCAGCGCAACCATCATCGAGAATTGTACTAGTTTTCTCATTTTGTAAAACGTTTAGTTAATTAATGCGTGTTATTTTTAGGTGTAAGAAAAAGGTTATTCGAAATCGGGGTATAACAGGTAATGCTTGCGCATCGCTTTGTATACGGCCAAATCGTCCGCCCAAGAAGCCCTAATCTGCTTCTCCGTCTGTCCGGCAATGATTTGCTTTCGTAGTTCGTCCGTACCGGCCAGCTTGTCGAAAAATTCCGGGCGCGAAAAAAACTTGTCCTTAAATGGCGCTTTCCGGTAAAAATCAATTAAGTATTTCAGGGTAAAGACCTGCGATTGGGGCCCCAGTTCCCGCAAGTCCAGCCCGTAGCACAGTTTGTCCTGCTGTTCCACATGAGCAGCCATGCCTGGCCGCACACCCGGCGTAAAGGTGAAATCGCCGAATACCGTATCCGGGTATCCCAATACTTGGAAAGGCCAATCCGTACCCCTGCCCACACTGATGTCCGTGCCCTCGAATAGGCATAGCGAGGTATAGAGCCGTACCGATAGGTGATTGGGCAGGCTCGGTGATGGGATAACCGGCAGTTCATAAGGCATGGAATGGTCATAGTGCTGCACGGTTATCACCTCCAAATCACATCGTGCACCGCCATCCAGCCACCCTTCACCATTAATCATCTGAGCCAGCTCACCGACGGTTAGCCCATGGATCATGGCGATTTTGTGGTAACTTACATTGGATTTGAATTTATCGTCTTTCCTTACCGGCCCATCCACTTGGTCGCCGTTGGGGTTCGGTCGGTCTAGCACGATAAGTTTCTTGCCGTGGTTGGCACACAACTGCATGACGCGATGCATCGACGTGATATAGGTATAAAACCGTGCGCCCACGTCTTGCAGGTCAAACAGCATGACATCCACCGATGCTACGATGGAATCTGCCTTTTCGTTTTTGCCATACAGCGAATATAGCGGAAGGCCTGTCCGCTCGTCCAACTCATTGGATACCTTTTCGCCCCGCTCGATATCACCACGGAAGCCATGCTCAGGCGCGAAGGCAAACCGCAAATCGACACCCTCGCGCAAGAGCACATCTACCAAATGCTCCTTTTCCGGTCCCACGATGGAGGTTTGGTTCGCCATCAAGCCCACTTTTTTCCCCACAAGCAAGGGGAGGTAACGGTCCAGTTGATCGGCTCCCGTACGCAATACCGTCGAGCTATCCTTGGTGTCTGCCGATTGGCTGCCGACCTTTGTCCCTGAGCCACAGCCCGAGAACAAGCCAGCCGACGATAACAAGAAACTAAAAAACAATATCCCGTGAAATCGTTTCATAACCCGTATGATTAATACTCCTTCAGCTTATCAAGGACTTCTATAATTGGCCACACAAGTATAAGCATAACTTTTCAATTTTTTGCATGTTTTTGCATGTTTTTTTATTTTTTCTCAAAAACACTTACTATGTGTCAAAAAAAATGGGATTATAGCTCCCTAAACAACGCAAATCAAACATTATAATGCAATAAAATGCATAATTTCGATTTACACCCCAGCAATCCGGCGTTTGTATTCGGCCAAGGCGTCCTCCAGCCGTTCCTTGGCTGTGGTATCTCCCGGCACGTTGTGCGAGGGGTGGATATGAAGCTTGACGCCGCGGTCGGCTAATATTTCCGCTACCGTGGTCACGGTCATCCAAACCGTAGTCACAAACGCGATGGTTGATACCGGTCCTACCTTATCCTGATGGTTTTTCAATGGCACGGCTGCGTCGCCGATGGGCGCACAGCTATCCACCACGATATCCGCTACGTCAAAAATGGTTTTTCCGCTGGAATGCCGGGTCTGTTTCCCCTTTGACTCAGCCGCAGAGCCATAGGCAACAACCGTCATCCCCTTTTTCTTAGCCTCCAAGGCAACATCGATGTTGACATTGTTGATGCCGGAATGCGAAAACAGCCACATCGTATCCCGCGCGTCGAAGTTATATCCCTTCATGATTTCTACGCCATAGCCTTCCACCCGCTCGAGGAAGACAAACTGATGGACCCCCATCTCGCCCGTGATGCGGGTAAAAAAGGTGAGCGGCAGCTCCACCATCGGATGGAAGCCCACGAAGCCTCCAATCCGCGGATACATTTCCTCCACCGGTATGGTGGCATGACCGCACCCGAATGTGTGCACCCACCTTCCGCATTCGATGGAATCAGCCATTACCTCCGCCGCCCTGCGGATATTGCCCAATTGGGTGTCTTCGATTTTTGCCATTACTTCACGGGCACTTTTGAGCCATTCTTTTGCTAACATAGTTCTGAATTATTGTTTATGGAATTAATCGTTTATTGATTTGCTGACTGATGATATAGGCAAGCAGGGCCATCAAGCCCCATTGCGCGAACAGCGCATAGGCAAAATACCCGATACCGTATTGCTCGGTGATATAACCGGCTAGGTAGTTGAGCGCGAGGTTGCCCACCAGGCCGATGACGATGACCACACTGAAAGCTGTTCCGGCCATCTCGCTGAACAGCGCACCCACCACGCTCAGCATCAGCGGTACACCCGCAGCCATACCCGCTCCAAGCAAGGCCAAGCCCACCGCCAGCACCACAAAGCCGACCGGAAACGACAACACGAGCACCCCAATGAAGATGAGCGCAAGCGATAGCAACAGCAACCGACTTCCGGGCATCCCCTTGAATAAACTCCCGATCAGGATACGCATGACGGTCATGCCCGACACCAAGATGGATAATCCATACAGGGCATTTTCCCGCGCAACGCCTTGGTGTCCGACCAGGAACGTGGTCGTCCAGTTATTCACCGCCGCTTCCATCCCCATCTGCAGGAACAGAAAGAGCGCAACCAGTATGGCCATGCGGTTCCTGACAACCTTCCTCGCTATACTGATCGAAAACGGCACTGCGCGTTGTGCAGCCGGGAACCGGATGGTTAGGAAAAACAGTGCGGCCAACAGCGTGAGCGCCGACACCGACCCAACAATATGCTCATACGGCATACGCCCTTCAACCGCTCCTAGCAAAACAGGCATGCCTAGCGCCCCTATTCCATAAAAGACCCCCAGCAGACTTAGCCTGGCCACCCGATCCTGCCCGCTGATCAACGAAACCAACGCATTGGTGGATCCATTCATCGCCCCGCCGCCGAAACCAAAAAAATACACACACGCCTTCAGCACCCCGAGCGATGGCGCATAGGCGATGCCCATGAAACCCACAGACAGCGCCAAGCAGGCCGCAATCATCAGCCCTTTGTAACCATAGCGGTCCGCAACCGGGCCGAACAACATGGACCCCGTGATGATCCCAACCGGCAACACGGCGAATAATGCCGCCGTTTCCAGCTCGGAAAGCCCGAATTTGGCCCTCAACGGGAGCGTTACGGCACCCAGCGTGATAAAACTGACGCCAAAAAGCAACATCCCCACACAAGCGGCCGAGAACACGAGCGATTTTCGATAGGTCTTTTCCATGACTCACGGTCGCTTTGATTGCAGCACCAAGGATGCGGCACCATAAAGGCCGGCATCCGCCCCAAGCTGCGAAAGCTCTAGTTTGACGTGTTGCATACTGATGGGTTGCGCCCACCGACCGGCTTCCTCGCGAATCTGCCGGATAAATGCAGCGGCCGGACCGAACACGCCGCCACCGTACACGACTTTTTCCGGATTAAATATGCTGATCAGGTTGGCCGTGGCCATCCCCCAGAATCGAATCACCTGCTCCATCACCTGCCTTGCCACCGGCTCACCTGTATGGTATGCAGCAAAGACATCGCTCGCGCAGATGCTTTCCGTAGGCAACGCCGCCAACGGGCCGGCATACGCCGGGTTGGCGCGGAGTATTGATCGTGCGCCTTTGGCAATGCCCTCTCCCGAGGCATGATGTTCGTAACATCCGCATTGATCGTATTCCGACCGATAAGGCCCCTGCAACGCCATCCAGCCGATTGCACCGGCAATGTCCTGCGCCCCGCGCAAGACCCTATCGCCCGTCAGGATACCGGCACCGATGCCGGTACCTACCGTCACGAATATCGCATCGCTGCAATCGCGAGCAGCCCCGCGCCAAGCCTCCCCCAAAATACAACACGCCCGGTCGCTGTCGATATACACCTCGAGGTCACCGACAACTTGCTTGACTTCCTCCCACAACGGGTAGTCCTCCCAACCCGGGATATTGGGTGCCCAAACGGTACGCGATTGGCTACGGTAGATTCCCGGCACGCAAATGCCGACACCACTGACCGCATCCGCTTTGGGATGGTCTTCGAGCAAGCGTAATGCCCTGTCAGCAATCATTCGGCCGACGGCCGGACCACGTTCCGCAGGCAATAATTCCGTAGACCGCTTCAGCAGCTCACCGTCTGCCGAAAACAGTCCGGAGGCCAGCTTAGTGCCTCCTAAATCCAACGCGATGACCGACATGGCTTAACGGGTTGATGGTGTTTCTTTACATTGGTTTACATCATCTGGTTAATTTGAACATACAAGTATACCATATATTCCTAATGATTTTGCATCTTTTTTCAATTTTTTTATCAAAAATGCAAGAAAACGCAAATTAATAAAAACATATATCGCTTAAAATCAATGAATTAATAGATTTTAAGTTTAAAGGAATAACAAATACAAGCATAAAACAGCACTCAAAAGCTGTAATCCGCAGGTCACACGTAAGGAAAAACCTGTGTCCTTTTTAAATAAAAGACACAGGTTATCCCAAAAATCCGCTTTAATCTACGGCTTATCCCACCAAACCGGTTCGTTCAGGTAAGTTGGGGTTCCCGCTTTGGGATTGGCTGCGCGTACTTGTTCGCTGTTGTAGTTGATTTCGTAGCTTGCCACTGCAAACCGCCGTGGCCAGTCGGTCGCCGTAGGATACGCCTCTACATAGACATGCGACGGGCGCTTGAATCCCTTATAGATTCCCGCTGCTTCGTTGTAATTACCTGACGCATCGGTACAATAGTCCATCCGCCTCAGATCCACCCATAGTTCGGGTGAGTAGGAAAGCGCGATATACTTTTGGATCATGATATGACTTAAGGTAAGGTCGGCTGCATTTTGCACGACGGACGTACTGTTGAGGAATGCATCGATTTCACTGCCAGCTATCCCCATGATATTCATGTGCGACCGTATTCCTGCTTTGTAAGCAGCCAGTGCTTCACCGGCCTGGCCTTGGCGAAACTTCACTTCCGCTTCGATAAAGCGGACTTCGGCATTGGTAAACAACAACCCCTTTGCTCCGCGATCCGTATACCAGACACCCGTTGACAGTTTCCTTGGGCTGCCTTGGTAGGTGCCATCGGCTTCCCGCATCTGGATGTAAACCGAATCTGCATTCGAGAATTGGCCATTGGCATAGGAATACGACGCCGGACCTGTATTCGGCAAATCAGATGCCATATCCACTCCTTTTGACAACCGGAACGTACCGTTTGGCTCCTGTGAGCTGGGAACCAAGCGTGTTAACCGCGGATCCACCATATCATTGGCACCCGTCGGCGCACCCGTGTAGTTGTTGGTGATGTAGTCGACATATAGCTTCGTGACACGGGCGGTCAACCCTGTGTTTTGGTATTGCAGGGCAGATTTCGCTA
>Ga0207868_1002095_pt1 | contig 12299 bp, 12 predicted proteins | sample Passage237B_FD_187370 | JGI IMG/M metagenome (GOLD analysis project Ga0207868, IMG submission 187370) | Cellulose adapted compost microbial communities from Newby Island Compost Facility, Milpitas, CA, USA - Passage2 37B (SPAdes) (version 3) ... | reverse complement strand
CGCTCGCGCGCGGCAAGCTGCGCCTGCTGCGCCGCGCGGTGAAGATCTTCGGCTTCCACCTCGCGCCGGTGGACCTGCGCCAGAACTCCGACGTGCACGAGCGCGTCGTGGCCGAGCTGCTCGCCACGGCCGGCGTCGAGCGGGACTACCTCGCGCTCGGCGAGGACGCCCGCATCGCGCTGCTGCTCAAGGAGCTGGAGACGCCGCGCCCGCTGCAGTCGCCGCACGTGAAGTACTCGGACCTGACCGAGTCGGAGATGACGATCTTCCACACGGCGCGCTCGATCCACCTGCGCTTCGGCACCGAGGCCATCACCAACTTCATCATCTCCAAGACCGACAGCGTCTCCGACCTGCTGGAGCTGGCGCTGCTGCTCAAGGAAGCCGGCATCCTGCGCCCGCACGAGAACGCGCTGGACGGCAACATCATCCCGCTGTTCGAGACCATCGAGGATCTGGCCAACGCGCCGCGCGTGATGGACGCGCTGTTCTCGCTGCCGCAGTACATGACGCTGCTCGACGGCTCGCGCGCGCGCACGCAGGAGGTCATGCTGGGCTACTCCGACAGCAACAAGGACGGCGGCTTCCTGACCTCCGGCTGGTCGCTGTACCGGAGCGAGATCGGCCTCGTCGAGGTGTTCGCGCGGCACAACGTGCGGCTGCGCCTGTTCCACGGCCGCGGCGGCTCGGTCGGCCGCGGCGGCGGCCCGAGCTACCAGGCCATCCTGGCCCAGCCCGGCGGCGCCGTGCAGGGCCAGATCCGGCTCACCGAACAGGGCGAGGTCATCGCCGCCAAGTACGACAACCCCGAGGTCGGCTTCCGCAACCTCGAGGTCATCGTCGCCGCGACGATGGAGGCCACGCTGCTGTCGGGCGATGCACCGGCCCCGCGCGAGGAATTCCTCGACACGATGCAGTGGCTCTCCGACGAGGCCTTCAAGGCCTACCGCGGCCTCGTCTACGAGACCGAGGGCTTCGAGAAGTACTTCTGGGAATCGACCGTGATCTCGGAGATCTCCGAGCTCAACATCGGCTCGCGCCCGGCCTCGCGCAAGAAGGGCCAGCGCATCGAGGACCTGCGCGCGATTCCCTGGGTGTTCAGCTGGTCGCAGTGCCGCGTCATGCTGCCGGGCTGGTACGGCTTCGGCACGGCCGCGCGCAAGTTCGTCGAGGCCCATCCGGAGGACGGCCTGGAGCGCCTGCGCCAGATGAACCGCGAGTGGTCGTTCTTCGCCTCGCTGCTGTCGAACATGGACATGGTGCTGGCCAAGACCGACCTGGCCATCGCCTCGCGCTACGCGGGCCTGGTCAAGGACGTGAAGCTGCGCGAGGAGATCTTCGGCCGCATCCAGGCCGAATGGCAGCGCACCGTCGACATGCTGCTGGCGATCACCGAGCAGCAGGAGCTGCTCGACGGCAACCCGCTGCTCAAGCGCTCGATCCGCAACCGCTTCCCGTACCTCGACCCGCTCAACCACGTGCAGGTCGAGATGCTGCGCCGCTACCGCGAGAATCCCGAGGACGAGCGCATCCGCCTCGGCATCCACCTGTCGATCAACGGCATCGCGGCCGGCCTGCGCAACAGCGGCTGACGGCCTCCGGCGCTACAGCCGCAGCGCCTGTCGCACCGCCGGCCACTGCCGGCGGCTGATCGGCAGGCGCTCGGCCAGCCCGCGCACGACCACATCCCAGCGCGCCTCGCCGCCCTCCTCGCCGGCGCGCTCCACGCCCGCCACGGCCTCGCGCGCGACGAGACAGCTGCGATGCACGCGCAGGAAGCGCTGCGGGAACTCCTGCTCGATCTGCACCAGCGATTCGTCCAGCACGTACTCGCGTTCGGCCGTGATCGCGGTCACGTACTTCAGCTCCGCCCGCAGCACCAGAACGTCCCCGACCGGCACGAGCACGATGCGTCCGCGCTCGGTCACGCTGAAGTGCTGCCGCGGCGGCGCCTCGCCCTGCTCCAGCGCGCGCCGCACGCGCGCGAGCGACGCGGCCAGCCGCTCGGCCCGCACGGGCTTGACGAGGTAGTCGGTCGCCGCCAGCTCGAAGGCCTCGACGGCATAGTCGTCGTAGGCGGTCGTGAAGATCACACGCGGCGCGGCGGGCCGTTCGGCCACGCGGCGCGCGAAAGCCACGCCGTCGAGCACCGGCATGCGCACGTCGGCGAGCACCACATCCGCCCCCACGGTCTCGAGCAGGCGCAGGGCCTCCTGCCCGTTGGAGGCCAGCCCGACGATCTCGGTGGGCTGGTCATGCTGGATGTCGCCGAGCAGGTCACGCAGGCGCGCGCGCGCGGGCGCCTCGTCGTCAGCGATCAGGACGCGCAGCGGACGGGTCGGCGACATCGTCATTCCTCCGCAAGGGCAAACGCAGGGTCACGCGGTGGCGCACGCCTTCGCGCACGCTGTCGAGCCGCGCCTCCAGGTCGAAGAACAGCCGCAGGCGCTCGCGCACGTTGTCGAGCGCGATGCGGTTGCCGGCATGGCGCGCCGCCTCCGGGCCGACCGGGTTGTCGACCTCGATGACGAGCTCCTTGCCGCTGCGCGCGACACGCACGCGCACCTCACCCGGTTCGGCCAGCGGCTCGATGCCATGGTAGACCGCGTTCTCGAGCAAGGGCTGGATCATCAGCGGCGGCACGCGCGCGCCGTCCAGCCCCGGCTCGATATCCCAGCACACGCGCAGGCGCTCGTCGAGCCGCAGCGCCTCGATGTCGAGGTAGCGCCGGCACAGCGCCAGCTCCTCGCCCAGCGCGACGAGCTCGCGGTTCTCGCGCATCAGCACGCGGAACAGCTCGGCCAGCTCCTCGAGCGCGCGCTCGGCCCGGCGCGGGTCGGAGCGGATCACGCCGAGCACGCCGTTGAGCGAGTTGTACAGGAAATGCGGCCGGATGCGTGCGGTCAGCGCCATCAGCCGCGCCTCGACCAGCGACGGCGTGAGCCGGCGCTCCAGATGGTCGAAGTACGCCAGCACCGCGAGCACCGCCGCCAGCACCCACGCCAGCCAGCGCCACGGCGCGTCGCCGGGCGCGGCGAGCAGCGGGAACAGCGCGGACGCCGCGAGCAGCGCACAGCCGGCGACCGCCACCGCGGCGAGGCGGTACGGCAGGCGCGCCAGCCACGGCGAGAGGGCGAACAGCGCCAGCACCGTGACGAACAGCGGTACCTGCACGCGGCCGAGCATGACCAGCATGGCCTCACCCAGCCGGGCGGGATCGGCCTCGGCCACGGCCGCCGTGAGCAGCGCCAGCACGTTGACGAGCAGCAGCACGCGCAGCACGACGCCGAGGTTGCGGAAGTCGGGCAGGTGGCGGCGCGGCACGGGGCTGCCCGGCTTTTGCTTTATACTTTGCACGCTTTCTTCACCCCTCCTCGCCGCCCGGCAACGACGGGCCGGCACCCCCGACACGCAAGCTGCGCCCATTATGACAGACACCTCCGCACACGCCCCCAAGGCCTGGTCCGGCCGTTTCTCCGAGCCCGTTTCCGATCTGGTCAAGCGCTACACCGCCTCGGTGTATTTCGACCGGCGCATGGCCGCGCAGGATATCCGCGGTTCGCTCGCGCACGCGCGCATGCTCGCGCGGCAGGGCATCATCGGCGCGCAGGACCTGGCCGACATCGAACGCGGGCTGGAGACCATCGCGGGCGAGATCGAGCGCGGCGAGTTCGCGTGGAACCTCGACGACGAGGACGTGCACCTGAACATCGAGAAGCGCCTGACCGCGCTCGTCGGTGACGCCGGCAAGCGCCTGCACACGGGCCGCAGCCGCAACGACCAGGTCGCCACCGACATCCGCCTGTGGCTGCGCGACGCCATCGACACCATCCTCGAACTGATCGCGCGCTTCCAGCACAACCTGCTCGACGTGGCCGAGGCGCACGCCGACACGGCGATGCCCGGCTTCACCCACCTGCAGGTCGCGCAGCCGGTGACCTTCGGCCACCACCTGATGGCCTACTTCGAGATGCTGCGCCGCGACGCCGAACGCTTCGCCGACTGCCGCCGCCGCACCAACCGCCTGCCGCTGGGCAGCGCCGCGCTGGCCGGCACCAGCTACCCGATCGACCGCGAGTCGGTCGCGCGCGAGCTGGGCTTCGAGGAGGTCTGCTACAACTCGCTCGACGCCGTCAGCGACCGCGACTTCGCGATCGAGTTCTGCGCCGCCTCGGCGCTGCTGATGACGCATCTGTCGCGCCTGTCCGAGGAGCTGATCCTGTGGATGAGCCCGCGCGTGGGCTTCATCGACCTGGCCGACCGTTTCTGCACCGGCAGCTCGATCATGCCGCAGAAGAAGAACCCCGACGTGCCCGAGCTCGTCCGCGGCAAGACCGGCCGCACCAACGGCAACCTGATCGCGCTGCTGACGCTGATGAAGGGTCAGCCGCTGGCCTACAACAAGGACAACCAGGAAGACAAGGAACCGCTGTTCGACACCGCCGACACGGTCATCGACACGCTGCGCATCTACGCCGACATGATCACCGGCATCCGCGTGAAGCCCGAGGCCATGCGCGGCGCGCTGACGCAGGGCTTCGCCACGGCGACCGATCTGGCCGACTACCTCGTCAAGAAGGGCCTGCCCTTCCGCGACGCGCACGAGGCCGTGGCGCTGGCCGTGCGCGCGGCCGAGATCAAGGGCTGCGACCTGCCCGACTGCACGCTGGACGAGCTGCGCATCGCCATGGCCCACGTGCCGGGCGCGGTCGAGCGCCTCGGCGAGGACGTGTTCGACGTGCTCACGGTGGAAGGCTCGCTGGCCTCACGCAAGCACGTCGGCGGCACCGCCCCCGAGCAGGTGCGACGCGCCATCAACGCCGCCCGCGCACGCCTGCAGCAGGGCTGATGCCGTGAACGCGCTGGGCACGCTGACCCGCATCGAGCGCGCGCTGCGCGAGCACACCGGCAACGCCTTCCGCATCACCGAGTCACGTGCCGTGCACGGCGGCGACACCCATCGCGCGCTGGTGGTGGGCGGCGGCGGCGCGCGCTACTTCGTCAAGCACGGTCCGGCCGGGACGCGCGAGATGTTCGAGGCCGAGGCCGACGGACTGGCCGCCCTGGCCGAGACCGGCGCCGTGCGCGTGCCGGCCGTCGTCGCGCTGGCCCACGACGACGAAGGCGCCTGCCTGATCCTCGAGCACCTGGACCTGTCCCCGCTCGCCACGCCGGAGGACGGCGCGCGCTTCGGCGAGGCGCTGGCCGAACTGCACCAGCACGTCGGCGACCGCTTCGGCTGGCCGCGCCACAACTTCATCGGCCGCAGCCCGCAGGACAACACGCCAGGCGACAACTGGGCGCGCTTCTTCGCCCTGCACCGCCTCGCGCCGCAGCTCGCGCGGGCGCGCGAGAACGGCTTCGGCGGCGACCTGCAGCGCCACGGCGAGCGCCTGCTCGACCGGCTCGCCGGACTGTTCCTCGACTACCGCCCGCAGCCCAGCCTGCTGCACGGCGACCTGTGGCACGGCAACGCCGCCATGACCGCCGACGGCCAGCCGGCGCTGTTCGACCCGGCCGTGTACCGCGGCGACCGCGAATCCGACCTCGCGATGGCCGAGCTCTTCGGCGGCTTCCCGCCCGCCTTCTACGCGGCCTACCGCCGCGCCTGGCCGCTCAACGACGGCTACGAGCGGCGCAAGCCGCTCTACGCGCTGTACCACGTGCTCAACCACCTGAACCTGTTCGGGCGCGGCTACCTGCGCGAGGCCGAGCGGCTGGCCGCCCGGCTCGACCACGAACTGGGCACGCGCAGCGCCTGACCCAAGCAAAAAGGGCCGCCCCTCGCGGGTACGGCCCCTTTCCCCTGCCGGCTGGTTCCGGCCGGCGTCCGGTCACGACTGTGCGGACTGCTGCGCCTGCGTGCCGTCCGGATCGGCCGCCGCCAGCATGGACTGCAGCTCTCCGGTCTCGAACAGCTCCTTGACGATGTCACAGCCGCCGACGAACTCGCCCTTGATGTAGAGCTGCGGAATGGTCGGCCAGTTGGAGAACTCCTTGATGCCCTGACGCAGCTCGTCGCTCTCGAGCACGTTGAACGCGGCGACCCGGGCCAGACCGGCCTGCTTGAGGACCTGGATCACCGTGGCCGAGAACCCGCACTGCGGGAACTGCGGCGTGCCCTTCATGAAGAGCACGACCGGGTGAGCATTGACCTGTTCGCGGATGAATTCCTGGATGTCCATGTGGCTTCCATGCGGGCAAATGCCCAAGTGAAATGGTCGGATATTCTATGAACGCTGCCGCACTGCGTCAAGCCGGGCACCCGGCACGGCTCAGGCCCGGCCGCTCGCGCCGCGGCCCAGCCATTGCCCGCCCGACGCGCGCTCGATGCCCGCCAGATCCCGCCACGACGCGATGCCGGCGAAACCCGCATCGGCCAGCAGGCCGCGCACGCGGTGGGCCTGGTCGTAGCCGTGCTCGACGAACAGCCAGCCGCCCGGCTCCAGGTGATACGGCGCGTGGGCGACGATGCCGGCGATGTCGTCCAGCCCCTCGGGGCCGGACACGAGCGCGGTCTGCGGCTCGAAACGCACGTCGCCCTGCTCCAGGTGCGGATCGGACGCGGCCACGTAGGGCGGGTTGGTGACGATGAGGTCGAAGCGGTCGCCGTCGAGCGCCGAGAACCAGTCGCTGACGACGAAGGACACCGACACGCGCAGCCGCGCGGCATTGGCCATGGCCACCAGCAGCGCCTCGCGCGAGCGGTCGACAGCGGTCACGTCCGGTTCCGGCAGTTCCTTGGCGATGGCCACGGCCAGCGCGCCGCTGCCGGTGCCGAGATCGAGCACGCGCGCCTTGGGCCGCGCGCCGAAATGCGCGATGGCCAGCTCGACCAGCAGCTCCGTCTCCGGACGCGGGATCAGCACGGCCGGCGTCACCATCAGGCTGTAGCCGAAGAACTCGCGCTCGCCGGTCAGATAGGCGATGGGTTCGCCCGAGGCGCGGCGCGTGACGATGTGGCGGAACTCCTCCCACTCCACGTCCTGCAGCCGGGTCTCCGGATGCGCGACGAGACGCGCGGCGGTGCAGCCGAGCACGCGGCGCAGCAGGATGCGCGCCTCGGCCGGCTCGATGTGCTCGCGCGCCCAGACCAGGGCGCCGGCAACGTCGGGGGCGGCGGCGTCGATCATGCCTCCCCCGCCAGTTCGGCCAGCAGGCTGGCCTGGTGTTCGAGCGTGAGCGCGTCGACGAGCTCGTCGAGCTCGCCCTCCATGACCGCGTCCAGCCGGTACAGCGTCAGGTTGATGCGGTGGTCGGTCACGCGCCCCTGCGGGAAGTTGTAGGTGCGGATGCGCTCGGAGCGGTCACCGCTGCCGATCAGGCTGCGGCGCGTCGCGGCCTCGGCCGACTGGCGCTCGCGCAGCTGCCGGTCATGCAGGCGCGCGGCCAGCACGCTCATGGCCTGTGCCTTGTTGCGGTGCTGGCTGCGGTCGTCCTGGCACTCCACGACGAGGCCGGTGGGCAAATGGGTGATGCGCACGGCGGAATCGGTCTTGTTGATGTGCTGCCCCCCCGCGCCGGAGGCGCGGAACGTGTCGATGCGCAGGTCGGCCGGGTTGATGACGACCTCGGTCAGCTCGTCGGCCTCCGGCATCACGGCCACGGTGCAGGCCGAGGTGTGGATGCGCCCCTGCGTCTCGGTGGCCGGCACGCGCTGCACGCGGTGGCCACCGGATTCGAACTTGAGCCGCGCGTAGGCTCCGCGCCCGATCACGCGCGCGATGACTTCCTTGTAGCCGCCCAGATCGGATTCGCTGGCCGAGACGATCTCGACCCTCCAGCCCTGGCGCTCGGCATAGCGCGTGTACATGCGCAGCAGGTCGCCCGCGAACAGCGCCGCCTCGTCGCCGCCGGTGCCGGCGCGGATCTCGAGGAACAGGTTGCGCTCGTCGCTCGGGTCGCGCGGCAGCAGCGCGCGCTGCAGTTCGCCTTCGAGCGCCTCGATGCGCGCCTCGCCGGCCTCGACCTCCCCCTGCGCGAGTTCGCGCATCTCGGGATCGGCCAGCATCTCGCGCGCGCCGGCGGTGTCGCGCTCGGCGCGCACGTAGTCACGGTACAGCGCGACGACCGGCTCGATCTCGGCCCGCTCGCGCCCCAGCTCGGCAATGGATTCGACGTCGCCCGACGCCAGCTCGCGGTCGAGCTCCTCCAGGCGGTTGGCGAGGTGTTCCAGCTTTTCGCGGATGCTCGGCTTCATCGGGCGGCGGCGCGCTCAGTCGTGGCTGTCGAGGTTGAACATGCTCCGCACAATGCGGCTGGCGTCCGCCTGCTGCTCGCCCTCGGCACGATTGAGGTAGTGCATGGGCCCGTGAACCAGCTTGCGCGACAGCCCGCGCGAGAGCGCCTCGAGCACCGCCTCGGGGTCCTCGCCGCGCGCCAGCGCCCGGCGCGCACGCTCCAGCTCGGCCGTGCGCAGGGCCTCGACGTGGCCGTTGAGCGCACGGATGGTCGGCACCGCCTCGCGCGTCTGCATCCAGTGCAGGAAGCCGTCGACGCGCTGGTCGATGATGCCCTCGGCCTCGACCACCGCCTGCTGGCGCGATTCGAGACCGGCATCGACGATCTGCGAGAGGTCGTCGACCGTATACAGGAAGACGTCGTCGAGCTTGGCGATCTCCGGCTCGATGTCGCGCGGCACGGCCAGATCCACCATGACCATCGGCTTGTGGCGGCGCGCCTTCACAGCCCGCTCGACCATGCCGAGACCGACGATGGGCAGCGGCGCGGCCGTACAGGAGACGACGATGTCGAACTCGGGCAGCGCGTCCCCGATGGCATCCAGCCGCATCACCTCGGCGCCGTGACGGAGCGCCAGCCCCTGTGCCCGCGCCTCGGTGCGGTTGGCCACGGCCATGCGCGCCGGCCGCATCGCGGCGAAGTGCGCCGCGCACAGCTCGACCATCTCGCCCGCGCCGATGAACAGCACGCGCTGCTGCGACAGGTCGTCGAAGATGCGTTCGGACAGCCGCACGGCGGCCGCCGCCATCGACACCACGTTGGCGCCGATGGCCGTCGTCGAGCGCACTTCCTTGGCCACCGCGAAGGTGTTCTGGAACAGCTTGTGCAGCAGCGTGCCGAGCGTTCCGGCCTCCTCGGCGTGGCGCACCGCTTCCTTGACCTGACCGAGGATCTGCGGCTCGCCGAGCACCATGGAATCGAGCCCCGAAGCCACGCGGAACACGTGACGCACCGCGTCACGCTGCGGGTAGGCGTAGAGGTAGGGAGAAACGTCGGACAGGCGCAGACGGTGAAAGTCCGCCAGCCAGTCGGCCGCGGCCTGTGCCTGGTCGCCGGCGAAGTACAGCTCGGTGCGGTTGCACGTGGACAGGATCGCCGCCTCGCGCACCGGACCGGAATGCGTCAGGTCGTGCAGCGCGTCGATCAGCCGGTCGGGCCGGAACGCCACGCGCTCGCGGATCGCGAGCGGCGCGGTGTGGTGATTCAGGCCAAGGGCATAGAGCTGCATGCGCTAAGACGGACGTAGGGATGACGCATTATACCACCCGCCCCCGTCACGAATGCCGCGCCGGATCAGGCCTCCGCCCGCATGCGCGGGCAAAAGAAAAGGCCGTGGCGCGCACCGCGCGCCACGGCCCGTCCGACCTTGCGGCCGCTTACTTCGCCTCGGACTCGGCCACCTTCGGCGCCGCGGCCTCGGCCGCCTTCGCCGACTCGCTCGGGATCACGTCCTTGCTGACCAGATCCGAACGCAGCTTGTAGGCCACGGCCTTGGCGTCGTAGGCGATCGACTCGGCTTCCTTCGCCGCCGCCAGCGCGCCCTCGTTGGCCGACTTGGCCTCGGCGGCAGCCGCCTCGCTCGCCGCGCGGGACGCGGCCGCATCCTGGGCCGCGGCCTGGCTCACCTGGTCGGCGTTGAGCGCGACCGTGGCGGCCTGCTGGGCCTGCTTGGTCGCGACCTTCGCCGCGTCATTGGCCTCCTTGGCCGCATTGGCATTGGCCTCCACCGCCGCCTTCAGCTCGGCGACGTCGGCGCGCAGACGGTCCATGTCCTGCGTGGACGCACAACCGGCGGCCAGCAGCACCGCGAACGCGGGCAACGCAAGTTTCGAGAACTTCATGACAAATCTCCTCTCCTCGGATGTCACACCTCCGGACGCGAACCGTCCGGCATAAACAGGCTGTGAGAAACGGCGCGGAACGCACCATGCAGGCAAACGGCTACGCGGCCCTGCAGGCCGAATACAGCCATGGGCGCATGGTAGTACGACGGCGTTTTTGGTGAAAGGGAATAATTGGACGGCCGGCCGCGCGGCTCACGCCCGACGGTCCCGAACGGAGGCGCCGTGCTGCCGATACCAGCACGCGACGCGGGCGAGCCCTTCCTCCACGCCGATCACCGGGGCCCAGCCCAGCCGCGTCCGCGTCGCCGTATCGTCCACCTGCAGCGAACCGCAGAGGCGCCGCGCGAACTCGTGCCGCCCGACCAATCGCGCCATGCCCTCGAGCCATCCTTGGGGCACGGGCACGAGCCGCGTTCCCACGCCCAGGGCACGCGCCACGCGGCGCAACAGCTCGGGGGTCGACAGATCCTCCCCGTCGGACACGAGGAAGGTCTGGCCGGCGGCTTCGGGGTGACGCAGACAGACGCGGAGCAGATCGACGAGATTGTCCAGCGCCACGTAGCTGCGCCGGTTGTTCACCGCGCCGAAGGGCAACGGCACGCCCCGGTCGACCCAACGCAGCATGCTCAGGAAATTGGCCCGCACCCCCGGGCCGTAGACCAGCGGAGGGCGGACGATCACCAGCTCCATGCCCGAGGCACGGGCGATTTCCGCCAACGTCCGTTCCGCCTCCAGCTTGGAGCGCGCATAGGCATCCGCCGGCGCGGGCGGATCGTCGGCCCGCAGCGGCGAACCCGGCGGGGACCGTTCCCCGAGCACCTTCACGGTACTCAGGAACACGAACCGGCGCACGCCCGCCTCGGCGGCCTGACGGGCAAGCGCCGCCGTGCCGTCGACGTTCGCGGCCCGGAACGCGACCGCATCGTCCGCCCCGTGCCGCATGACGTGAACCCGTGCCGCACAATGCACGACGACGTCCTGCCCCCGCACGAGCCCGCTCCAGTCGGCACCCGCGTCGAGCTCCGGAGAGCGCAGCAGCTCGCCGGGCCCGCACGCGGCACGGGACGCGCCGGCGACGCTCAGCCCGGAGTCCCGGGCGAGCGTGCGGACGAGCGCGCCGCCGACCAGACCGCTCGCGCCCGTCACCAGCACCCGCATCGGCGCGGTCACGCCCGCCTCCCGGAGTCATGGGCCCCGCGACGCGGCAACCGGCCCATGTGTTTCGCGAAGTAGCGCAGCATGCTCGTCACGTGCCAGAGGAAATAGCGCGGCTTGCGCCGGCTGTCCCGCTGCGCGTGATGCACGACCGAAACGCCGGGATGGAGCAGGACGGAAAACCCGGCCTTCCACAGCCGCGCACAGAGGTCGACGTCCTCGTAGTAGAGATGGAAGCCTTCGTCGAAGCCGCCGACCCGGCGAAACACCTCCGACCGGTACAGATGGAACATCCCGGCCGCCCAGTCCACGGGCTGCGGATCCGCTCCTTCCACCGGCACACGCCCGTCCCCGCGTCCGAGCAGCTTGGCCATCAGCGAAGGGACCGTCGGAAAGAAGCGCGCACTGTCCTCGACCCCGCCCTCCGGCCCGCGCACCGCGGGGGCGGCCATGCCGACCCGCGCATCCCGCAACGAGGCGATCAGCGCGTCGAATGGACTGCGCCCCAAACGCACGTCCGGATTGAGCACGCAGAAGTAGTCCGTGTCGCAATGGCGGAACGCCGCGTTGTGGTTCCGGGCGAATCCGGCGGGGACGTCGTTGTTCACGACGAGCAGCCGCTCGCGCAGCGCACTCGGCACCTCGGGCACCGGCTCGGGCACGTTCAGCGTCAGGATGACGCGGGCCACCTGCGGCACCGCGGCCAGGTCATTCAGGACCTCGCTCACCATCGCCCCATGGCGGTGACTGACGATGGACACGGTCACGGCGCCCTGGCCGGTCTCGGGAGTCGGAACACTCATAGCAGCGCCAGATACCTCTCGACCCACTCCGCCGGATCCGGAAACGCCGCGGACCGTTCGAGACTGCGCCGCGATGCGGCCCGGTAATGCGCCTCGTCGCGCGCCAGCCGAGCCACCGCGTCCGCGCATTCCGCCACGGCATCCTCGGCGTAATGGATCCCCGCCTCTCCGAGCACCGTGCGGGCGTACTCCAGATCAGGTGCGATCACGGGCAGTCCGAAACACATCGCCTCGACCAGCGGATTGCCGAAGGTCT
>Ga0207868_1002091_pt1 | contig 12315 bp, 9 predicted proteins | sample Passage237B_FD_187370 | JGI IMG/M metagenome (GOLD analysis project Ga0207868, IMG submission 187370) | Cellulose adapted compost microbial communities from Newby Island Compost Facility, Milpitas, CA, USA - Passage2 37B (SPAdes) (version 3) ... | reverse complement strand
CGACAGGGGGTATAGGATCATGTCCACCCCTGCAGACTTCAGTTCGTCGACAGTCCATAGGGGGGTCATGCCGAACTCGGTAATATTGGCCAGTACGGGCAAACCCGTAGCATCCACAAATTTCTGATAGTGTTCCAGTTGGTACACGGCTTCGGCAAAAATGAAATCAGCCCCTGCGTCGCGGTAGGCAACAGCCCGTTCCAGGGTTCTTTCCAGACCTTCGGAAGCCAGGGCATCGGTGCGGGCTCCGATGACAAACTGATCATCCTGCCGGGCATCGGCCGCTGCCTTTACGCGGTCAGCCATTTCTTCCAGACTGACCAGTTCCTTTCCCGGGCGGTGCCCGCATCGTTTGGCGCCAACCTGATCTTCGATATGGACGGCAGCGGCACCGGCTTTTTCAAGGGCTCTAATGGTTCGCGAGACATTAAAGGCTGAAGGCCCGAATCCCGTGTCAATATCGACCAGCAGGGGCGCGTCCACGACATTGGTAATTCGGTCTACGTCAATCAGTACGTCTGTCAGATTGGTAATGCCCAGGTCAGGGATCCCCAGGGATCCTGCCGCCACGCCGCCCCCCGACAGATAAATAGCCTTGAAACCCGTCTGTACGGCTAACAGAGCATGGTTGGCATTAATGGTCCCGACAATCTGGAGCGGCTTGTTTTCCCGGAGCACCTGCCTGAACCGGGCGCCGGGTGAAAGGTTTATATTTTCTGATGACATTTCTTTACAGCTATTCAAAAATCAAAATCGTAATCTTTTTAAAGGATACAACCTTTATCTTGCAAGATAGCAAGTCTCTGCAGAGAAAGGGTACCTGCTTTTACTATTTTGCGACAATATTTGAATTAACCTTGAAAAGAGCGATGTTGATCCTGCTTGGGGTTGCAGTCTTACTGCTGGCCGGTGCCGGCTTGTTTTTACAGAAACCGGTTTTCGGAAGTGCACCCCGGAAGCCGGAAAGGCTGGAACGTATTCAAAAATCGGCTGTTTACCGCGACGGCCGGTTTGAAAACCTCCTGCCCACCCCCATGAGGTCTGAAAATGTCGGTTGGTTAAAATTTTTCCGGCTGATGCTGGGACCCAAATCTCCCAGGAATGTACCCGATAAACCCTTGCCGATGGTCAGACAGGATATCCGGAATCTCGAAACCGAAGGTCCCTTGCGGGTGATCTGGTTCGGACACTCCAGTTATCTGTTATTGTTGCAAGGAAAGCGCATCTGGGTCGATCCGGTTTTTTCCACCCATATATCTCCCATATCCCTGTTTGGGGCAACCCCTTACCCGGGAACCGACCTGTATCAGCCGGGGGACTTACCCGTCGGGGATCTGATTGTACTTACCCACGACCATTACGATCATATGGACTATCTCACCCTCAGTACCTGGATTAAAAATGCGGGGCCTGAGCTCCGTTTTCTGACGTCCCTGGGCGTTGGGGAACACCTCGAGAAATGGGGGGTAAAGCCTGAGCAGATCACGGAGCTCGACTGGTGGGAGTCGGCAACGCCAATTCCTGGATTCAGATTTTCTGCCGTGCCAGCACGGCATTTTTCAGGGCGCAGCCTCAGTAGAAATGTGTCACTTTGGTCTGGATTTGTGCTGGAGACCGACAGTACCCGAATTCTGATTGGCGGAGATTCAGGCTACGGACCGCATTTCGCTGAAATCAGGCAGCAATTTGGTGCTTTCGACCTGGTATTCCTGGAGTGCGGGCAGTACAGCGAACTTTGGCCCCTGATTCACATGAGCCCCGAGGAAACCGTTCGGGCTGCCCGGGATCTGGAAGCCGGAGCCCTGTTTCCGGTACACTGGGGTAAGTTTAGTCTGGCACTTCATGACTGGGACGAACCTGTACTTCGGGTCGCGAAGGAAGCCGATAGGCAGGGATTAAGGCTGGTCACTCCGCAAATGGGTGAGACCGCATACCCCCTCGAAAACCGCAGCTATGACCGTTGGTGGGAGGGTAGGTAATAATCTTCCTTTATTCCTGTCTGGTTACTTTGACGGGAGAGCCAAAACTCTTTATTTTGAAGTTCTGTTTTACAATTTTTAATACTAAATCTTATCAATGGAAATTTCAGGAACTGTCATTGACATTTTACCGGAAGTTAACGGGCAAGGAAAAAATGGCGTGTGGCGCAAGCAGGAGTTCATTATTGAAACGCCTTCTCAATATCCTAAAAAAGTGTGCATCTCACTTTGGGGAGACAGAATTGACCAGGCTGCTTTGAGAAAAGGAGAATCCGTTACTGCTTCCATTGATCTGGAAAGTAGAGAGTATAACGGAAGATGGTACACGGAAGCCCGTGCCTGGAAAGTGGAGAAAGCAGGAGCACCCGCAGCCGGCTCACCGGCAGAAACAGCTTCAAGTCCCACCACCCTTCCACCCAGCCTGACTGAAGAGGAGGACGATCTTCCTTTCTAAATCTAATTGGTAAAGAAACTGGGGGAGTTGTCACAACTAACCCCGGCCTTTCTTTACGTGTTAAACCGAACGGTCAGCCGATATAAAGGATAACTTAGCAGGAGAAAGCCAATCGCGTAAACGCTACCATCCGGGTCCTGGATCGCTGCCATGATCAGAAATCCCAGCGATAGGACGAGCATCAGCAAAGGCAGCAGCGGGTAAAGCGGGGTTTGCCACGGGCGTGGTAAAGCGGGTTCCGTTCTTCTCAGCCGAATGAGTGAGGCAAAGCCCGATATATAGCCCATGACGAAGAAAAACGTCGCCACATCGGAAAGTTTCTCGCTCGTCTCTTTCCCGGTTAAAATAAAGAGTATGGCCATTGCGGCCGTCAGGGGCATTGCCAATGCGGGAGTGCCCCTTTGATTTACACGGCTGCCATGCTTTAAAAACAGCCCGTCCCGACTCATCGAATAAATCACCCGGGGATTAAAGAGCATTTGTGCGTTTACAATTCCCAGGATGGACACGATGAGAAAGGCGGTTACGACCTTCCCTACACTTCCGCCGAACAGCAGCGACATCGCATCGGCGGCTGCCAGTTTGGAATCCGCCAACTGATCTAGCGGCATCACATACAGCAATGCTGCGTTTGTCATCAGGTAGATGAAGATGATAATCAGCACTCCACCGATCATCGAACGCGGCAGATTTCGGGAAGGATCGCGATCTTCTTCCGTGAAATAGGCAGCCGAGTGCCATCCGTCGAACGTGTAAAAAACAGCCTGCAACGAGAACAGGAAAGGGGCCACCCACCCAAATCCGGAAAATACCATTTTCGTAACCTCCGCAGTCTGCTGCGTATTCACCGGGTCCCCGTACAGAAAGCATACCAGTATGAACAACAGCAGCCCGCACCCCTTGATTAGGCTCATGACGTTCTGGAAAGTACTGGCCAGACTAAGTCCCAGCCAGTGAAATCCGGCCAGGAAGGCCAGGACAAGGACTGCCAGGGTATTTTCATGTGTATGGAAAACGGGAAACAAAAGTGCTATGTATTCCGACAGTGTATAGGCTCCGAAACCCAGGGCCGCACAGGTACCCAGCCAGCTGTTGATGCCCACGACAAATCCAGGATAAGGCCCGAAGGCTCTTTTGGTAAACACATACCAGCCTCCGGCTTGTGGCAGGGATGTCCCCAGTTCAACCGTACACAACGTACCGGCGAGGGCATATAAGCTCACCATCACCCAAACCAGCAAGATCAGCCAGGGATCGCCCAGAGCCTCCGCAATCGGTCCCGGCTTACGGAGTATCCCGGTTCCGATGGTTCCACCAATGGTAACGGCAATGCCAAAGCCGACACCGAGGATCTTTAATAACCTGTTATTCATCAATGACAACTTTCTCCCTGCAAATTCTGAAATATAATTGGACTATACCAAGGAATGCTTTCAAGCAGGTGGTAAAATTCCCTTTTTTAAAGTCTATAAAGTCTATAGAGTAATTCTGTATATAAAAATGCTTTTATCTTTGCATCAGGAGTTTAGATAGTAAAGCTTATGTTACCACGAGAACTAATTACATCGTACAAAAATGAAGCGCTGGCTGAAGAAGCATTTAAGGGGTTTCGTCTAAGGAAAGGCGTAGTATGTAAGAAGTGCGGTTGCCGTCAGCATTACTGGCTGGCATCCAAGAAACAGTTTCAGTGTAAGAAATGCCGGTTTCGTACCACACTGCAAAGTGGAACAGTTTTACAGGGCAGTAAGCTTCCTTTATCCTATTTCTTCATCGGCCTGCATATGCTGATGCAGCAGGATAAAAGAATCAGTGTCGATGAATTCCAGAAGGAAACGGGACATAAATATTTCGATCCCCTGTGGGATTTCGTTCACAAGCTGAAGGATTATGTGAATGATACAGGGGTGGAAACGCTGGAGGAAGATTTCAGGGAAGTGGTGGATCTGTATTTCCTCCGTTCAGCCAATTCGAATCAAAACTGAATCCTATAGCAGTACTGGCACAGAGAATGAACCCTGTGCCAGTTTTTTTTATTTGAAATAGAATCCTTCGGGACTAATTTCCACTTTGACAGAATCCTGCAGGCTACCGTCCGGGCTGATGCGCAATACGTAGCCCGCCTGGGTAAGTGAGGGCGTAATACCCCCATAAATGAGTTGAGATACCGGATCGGCTGCAAGGCCGGTAAACACCCGTTGCAGGACGGGGCTGGTTACCTGTGGATTCAATACATTGACTACGTACGTATCGCCGACTTCTTGCCAGTTTGTTTCCTCACCCGAATAACTCAACACGAAAATGAGGTGATTTCTGTCTGCCGTCAGGGTAGCAGCAGCCACCGACCTATTCTCGTCATTGCCAATGACGATGGAGTTTTCGATCTGATAATTGCCTGTATTGACCTGATGGAGGTAGTTTCTTTCTTTCACCCATAATTTTCCCTGGCTGTCGACGCCAATAGGGGTGGGCCAGCTGTCGAACGTAACCGAAGCAATTACCTTATCCGTTTCAGCATCAATCACGGCAAGCTCGTGGGAAGTCCAGGGAGCCCGACCGACATAGACCTTGTTCTGGTAGACGACCAGGTCCTCCGGACCCTGACCGACCAGGAACTTGCCGGTCACCGATCCGGATTGCGGATCAACGATCGTAATGAAACCGTCTTTATAGGTCCAGTCTTCATTCAGCAGGTCCCAGTTCGAGATGTAGGCTTTCCGCTCATTCAGCACGACGATGGAACGCGGGTTTTCTACATTAGGTGAGGACAGTTCTCCTTTCTTTCGGAAACTGGCGGCATCCACAAATACCAGGCGGTCTTCACCGGGGGTATCGTTGTCAAAAAGGATGATACCGGTATTTCCTGCTTCCGAGTAGCCTTCTATCCGGCCATCTGCCGGTGGGAGTGACGCCTGGCCATTTGCGGTGTTGTAGATATTTTCCTGGGCCGTGGTACTGTTTCTTTTCAGAAAGGAAAGCGTCCCATTGTTCTGGAAGAAGTTGCCTCCGTTGATAACGATGACCCCGTCTTCGTAAGGCTGGTCAGGCAACGGTTGATCGTTATCGTCTTTACACCCGCTAAGCAGGGGAAGAATGGCCAGTAGCAACAGTCGGTTTCTTGACATAGTGATGGAGATTAATGGTGGTTTATAAACAGAGAGATATGGAAATTACGGCCTGGCATGGCGTTGGATCGGACATTCAGGTACAGCTGGTTGGTCAGGTTGGAAGCCCTGGCCTGAAAACTGAAAATCGTTCGGCCGGCTCTGAGAGACTGATCCAGCATCAGGTCGATCAGATAATAGGGAGGCAAATACTGTAAATCATTGATATATCTGCGGGATTCAAAATGATGCTGCAGGGTCAGTGTGCTCTGCCGGTAGCTTACAAAGGCGTTCAGATTGGAAACCCAAACCGGGACAAAGCGGATCTGCCGACCCAGTATTTCCTCCGAATAATGATCATACGCCTTTTGCTGCGTGCTCCGCGTATGACTGACCAGACTCGTGATCCCTGCGCTCCAGTGTGACCGGTGATAGGTCAGATGATGATGGAATTCCACTCCCCGTGACAGAACCTGTTGCAGATTTTCCGCTCTGTAACTGCTGGACGGATTCCAGTAGACCCAGTTGTCAACCAGGTTGTGAAAAGCGTTGTAACGGGTTTTAAGCTGAAAGTATTTCAGCAATTGATAATCCTGATACAAACCGATCTCCATGTTCATTCCTGATTCCGGCAATATGTCGGGGTTCCCCAGGTCTTTCCAGTACCGCTCGTTGAGCGTGGGCACACGGTAACTTTTGGCCAGATTTCCACTCAGGCCCAGGCGATAACGGGAATTTGAATAAAGGGGGAGGTCAAGACCGACAGAAGGCGTAAAGGGTACCCTGTAACCTTCATTAATCGCCTGGCGGAGATTCAGCGATATCACGAGTCCCTGGTCGAGCTGCCATCGTGACAGCAGGTAAAGATCGGCCCGGTTCTCATCGATTTGGGGACTTTCGTAGCCGTTAACCTTAGCCCGGAAATGATTAAAATCGAGACCTGTCAGAAACGAAAGGGAGGACTTGCTGAAACGCGTCATCCATTCGCGCTGTACTTTGATCCCGTAGCGGTCGGTGAGGGAGCGGTCCATAAACGAATAATCTCCCGTTCCGTAATCCGTAATATCCCTAACAAAGGACGCCGACAAGTTCCATTTGTCGTCCGCATATTTCAGCAGGGCTCTTGTCGATTCCATCCCGGTGAATTCCCGAAAGGCGGGCTGGTTGGGGCGCTGGGTTATGTCGTGATTGTTGAACCAGAAGTGGGCCGATAAAGTCTGGCCTTTCCGGTGCTCCCAGTAGAGGTCCTGGGTAATACTGTACTGATAGGTGGAGGACGATTCCAGCCGCCGCCCCTTGAAAGTTAACTCCGGATAGCGATTCGGATAGGCAGCACGAAAAAATCCGGTCTTCCCGGCAAAATGCCATTGATCGTTCAGGCTGGTGCGGTAACGGGCATTGAGCTGATAACTATGGTTTTCGTAGCTCCCCAGCCGACCTCCCGCCTGTATGTGAAGACCATGGTTACGAACGGGAGCATTATCGAGCAGAATACTGCCCCCGATGGCATCTGAGCCAAGGTTACTGGAACCCGCCCCATACTGGATGGCAACCGACTCCATGCTGGCCAGGTTGAGCGAGGTGAAATCCGTTTGCCCGATGGAGGGTAGATTGATATTGATGCCGTTCCAGATCACTGCGGTATGACTGGAAGTCAGTCCCCGGAATGCAATGGTAGACATCTGACCGTTTCCGTAGCTTCGGAACGCCAAAGACGTATATTGCCCAAGAAGTTCATCCAGCCGACGGGATGCATACTGCTGATGCAGGGTGGAATCGAGCCTTTGCACATAGGATCCGGCCATGTACCGGACGGGGGAAAATCCGCGTATGGCTACTTCCTGGAGGGAAATACTATCTTTCTGGGCAAGTACCAGTTGTCCGGTGAACAGAGCAAATGCACCTGAAAGGGCGGTCAAACGCCATTTGCGAAAGTATGTCAAAATCATTGGGACAATGCTAAAGCTAACCGTCTGTCCTTCCTCCGAAAACAGAACCGTCTAATCTTTCAGGCTGGTCTCCTGACTTGTCCCGTTCAAATTGGCCTTCCCATAGATAACTACAGTGGCAATGCAGCGTATTTGAACGTTTCGGGGACTCACAGTTGCGGGGACAGTTTCCGATTTGCACGGAATTCCCAATTAAGCAAGGCCACAGAATATGGCCCGTACACCCAAAAGCTACGCAAAGCTAGTACTTTAATCTCATGTACGCAAATGGAACTGAGGGCGAGGGGGATTTTTTTAACATCCCGTCAAAGACTGAGGGTACTGCCACCGTCGACGGGCACGTTGATCCCGTTGATGCTGCCGGCAGCCGGTGTACAGAGGAAGGCTACAGCAGCGGCCACTTCGGCAGCTTCGGCAAACCGGCGTGTAGGAATAGTGGCTACTAATGCTTCGGCAACTTCTGCTTCCGATTTGTTCTGGTCACTGGCGCGCATCGAGATCACGGCTTCCAGGCGGGTGGTTTTGGTATAACCGGGTAATACGTTATTAACGGTAATTCCATCGGGGCCGAGCTCCCCGGCCAGGGTTTTGGCCCAAGCCGCCACGGCCCAGCGGATGGTGTTCGAAACACCCAGTCCGGGAATAGGCTGTTTTACTGAAGTACTGATAATGTTCACAATGCGGCCGAATCTCGCTGCCTGCATATCCGGCACAAAAGCCTGTGCCAGCAGATGGTAGTTAATCAGGTGCATTTGAAACGTCTGAAGCAGAACCTCGGCTTTAGCTTCGATCAGTTTGCCACCGGCCGGACCGCCTGTGTTATTGACGATTATATGCACTGGAATCCGTGTTTCCCTGATTTGCGTGATAGCCGATTTTACACTTTCATTATCCGAAAAATCCGCCACCACATACCGGTGTTGCTGTCCCGCCTGACTCTCCAGTTGGAGCAGGGCTTCCCTGAGCTTTTCTTCGTTACGGGCCATGAGGATGATATTGGCACCCAGTTTGGCCAACTCAATCGCCGAGGCCAGTCCGATTCCCTGGGTACTGCCACAAACCAGCGCATTTTTACCAGATAATACTTGCATAGGTATGGTCGGATAAGGATAAGAAAACAAAACTATACAGCTACCGGTGCCTTGATACCGGGGTAGGGGTTATAATTTTCCAGCGCGAAATCTTCAAATTTGAAATCAAACACACTCTTCACATCCGGATTGAGTTTCATCTGCGGCAATGGCCTGGGAGTACGGCTCAACTGGGTTCTTACCTGCTCGAGATGATTGAGGTAGATATGGGTATCTCCACCGGTCCATATAAAATCGCCAGGTTCAAATCCGCATTCCTGCGCGATCATCAGGGTAAGCAGTGCATAACTGGCAATGTTAAAGGGAACACCCAGAAATACATCGGCACTGCGCTGGTATAATTGACACGACAGAATTCCGTTCGAATTGTCAGAAGGCGCCACGTAGAACTGGAACAACGCGTGACAGGGCTGTAAGGCCATTTTGGGTAGATCCGAAGGGTTCCATGCCGATACAATCATCCGACGGGAATCGGGTGATTTCTTCAGTATATTCAACACTTCCTGAAGCTGATCGATCGATTGGCCGTTGGGAGCCTCCCAGCTTCTCCATTGTTTCCCGTAGACCGGACCCAGCTCTCCGTTTTCATCCGCCCACTCGTCCCAAATCGTTACACCATGCTCCTTGAGATAGGCAATATTCGTTTCTCCTTTCAGGAACCATAGCAACTCATGGATTATCGACTTCAGGTGGACTTTTTTTGTAGTTACCAAAGGGAAGCCCTCCTGCAGGTTGAAACGCATCTGATACCCGAATACACTCAGGGTACCCGTGCCGGTGCGGTCGGTTTTCCGGGCACCTTTATCCAAAATATGTTGCAGTAGGTCTAAATATTGTTGCATATCAAGTGAGGTCCTTATTTCGGTGACAAAATTAATACTTATTTATTGCCGGTCAGTAGAATCGGCCGCCGTACTGTCGGCATAATTTCGGCGCCGGGCTTTTCTGCGGCTGTCGAGCTTGATGTTCACTTCCCCGTCCTCATCGACAGCCCGCAGGAAAATCGACCTCATGCCTTCCGAATCGTAGGTCTGGAATTCATAGTTCTCATCCCTTCGTTTGAGGTTTTGCAGTGGAAACTGGATACTCAGGTCGGTTTTATCTCCGAAACTGTACTGACCTTCGAGAAACAGCGTGACGACATTCGTTTCAATCTGCATTTTTTCGATGAGTACTTCCTGGCCTTTCAGCCGGAAGCTCTTTTTGATGGGAGCTATTTTGACGTTTTCCAGTGGCCGGTTTTTAAAGATGATCTTCTTAATCTTCAGGAACGGTTCGAAATTGATCAGCTGCCCGTCTCTAAAATTTACGTTCAGCTTGCCGTTCATCGAATGAGGTACCAGCGACACGTCGGGGTTGACCAGGGAAGAAAGGTGGAAATCCAGATCCAGTTTTCCATTCACGTTCTTTGATGAGAGTGCTTTCTGGCCAAAATCGTTGAAGGAGCGCAGGATACTGCTGGCATCCGCGTGACTGATCTTGCCTACGGCATTGAAAGTCGCCACCTGGTGCTTCACATCGGGTGATATCAGACTGCCTTTCAGATCTACTTTCCCACCGAATGCATCGAGATTAAGCTGCCTGACTTCCGTGGTATTTCCCGACATCAGCAGTTTTGCCCGGACGTTTCTCGCCTTCAAACTGTGATAGGTCAGATCTCCGGCCTTCAGCGTGGCATCTACCTGAAGGTTTCCGAGCAGATTATCTGCCAGGGTCGAGAGTTTGGGGGAACCGTTTTTCTTCTGCTGCTGGCTCTGGCCTACGAGAACTTCGATCCAGTTGAACTTCCAACTGGGAATATCGATATCAATCGTCGCGACGGCCGGTTTGGGAGAGCCGAATATTGCATGAAATGGACGGGTGAGTTTACCGTGGATAAACATGCGGTTGAGCCCATCTGACAACGCCAGCCGTTGTACCAATACTTCATCCGTATTGAAGGAAATTACGCTTTCCACTTTGCTCAGGTTGATTCTTCGTGGCAGATAACTCACTTCCAGTCCGACAATAGCCACCCGGCCGAACAGCTTTCCTGCCAGCTGGTCCGTCTCGGGCACATAAATGTCAGAGAGTTTGCCCGTATATTTCAGGTCCACGTTGACAAATCCGCTGGTAGCCTTGTATCGGTCTATGTCCAGCAGGGAGTTGAGTGACCGGGCATCGGCCGAAGCATGTATGATTGTTTCTGCGACGGGGTCGACAAAATTGAGTACCGACAGCGACGCTTTGATCGGCACCTCCTCGAAATAGCCCCGGATGGTACCTGTTTTCAAAAAGCAGTTCTCTGCGGAGGTCAGTTGTGTGGTGTCGAACTGGTTATTGAAATAACCGTCGGTTTTCAGTTCCCGGAATTTGCCGTAGGGAGTCTGGTAGGAGAATGTATCGGTTTTAAAATTGACCATTACACCCGCCTTTTTCTGACCGGTTTCAGCATTGACCAGTACTTCAGCCGACACATACGTATCGATGCCAATCCTGTCGATTTTGGATGCGATGGTATCGGCCAGGACTTTGGTGGCGACCGGAACGCGGATTCGGTTTGTCCGGAAATGCAGGACAATGGGGTTTCCCGGACCTGCAGTACTGATAGCCCCTGACATATTAATGACTTCCCCTCCGGCGAGTTGCACGGTCGTTCCCTGGTCAAATTTGATCAGCTGATGTGACTTGTCGTATTGAAGCAGTGCGGTAAGATGGATGTCCGTATTTTTTAGGAAGGCTCCTTTTTCCGAATTGAACATCAGGCGCCCCATATGGATCGGTCCCCTTAGCTGTGCTTCCCAGCCCTTTGGATTGGGCTTAAAGCGGCCGCTGACTCTGTGCAGCGTGGCTTCGTAATATTTTTCCTTCAGCGAGTCAGCGAAAGTGAACGCTACATTATCGAGGCTGATACCCTTTATTTTTCCAAGGATAGAAGAAGAGCCCTCCTTTTTCTGTTTTTTTTCGCTGAAAACCGTCAAATTGCTGTAACCGTCGCGGCGATGAAAAATGAAGATGGAACCGTCCTGCAGGTGGATATTCCTAACGTTGATTTTCATCATCAGCAGGGTCTGCCAGCCAAAGGTTACATCCAGTTTCCGGATGGCCAGCAGTTCGTTATTACCCTTGCTGTGAAGGGAATCACGCAGGGAGATGTCCGACAGGGAAAAGGTTAGCCCGAAGGTTCTCCCGAACGGTTCGAATTCGAAGCCTCCGATTTCCAGTTCTCCCGAAATGGAGGAATTTACGGCCTCTTTCACCCGGTTGATCACCTTTTCCTGGTTGAGATAAACCCAGAAAACGGCTGAAAAAAGGATGACGAGAACGATCCCCGCAGCGATACCGGTTATCCTGAGCACTTTTTTGTACATAAACGGGGATGCTCTTAAAGGGTTTACCTACCAGCCATTGCGGATGGCCAGCTGATAGGCTTGCTGGTAATGATGCTCGCCGTGCCAGGCAAAATACGCCAGAGCGGATTCGATGGTAAAGGTGATACCCGATTCGGGATTATAGAAGGTCCTGGAAAATTCCTCCTCACTCATAGAATTGAGTAACAGTACGGCCCGGTAATGGACGAATTTCATCAGTTGCAGGGACAATTCCACCGGACCTGTCTTGGCATCGGGTAATTCCGCCCAAAGTACTTCGTTAAAGGGTTTGACCGTGGGGTTGTTTTCCGTGAGAGCCAGACGGAAACGGATGTAGAAATTCAGATGGCTGTCTGTTACGTGGTGTACGAGTTGGCGTACGGTCCAGCCT